>Ga0137391_10002584_pt1 | contig 13574 bp, 10 predicted proteins | sample 15con2h24BmetaG_FD_101399 | JGI IMG/M metagenome (GOLD analysis project Ga0137391, IMG submission 101399) | Vadose zone soil microbial communities from Angelo Coast Range Reserve, California, USA - 15con2h2.4B metaG | ecosystem: Environmental > Terrestrial > Soil > Vadose zone > Saprolite...
AATTCTTCCGGGTCCCAATCATTAATCTGGCCGGCGACACGCACGCCAAAGCCGCTGACGTCAAAATTAGAAATCGGACTGATCCCGGTTTTCTCGGCGAGAATGCCTTTCCAAAAACCATCGACGCCTTTGCCGATGCAAGTAACGGGGCCGAGGCCGGTGATGACAACGCGTCGTCGATTCATATAATCACTCTGTTTGTTCGCCCTTCCAGGTAACTCTTCATACAACGCAAAGTTTTGTTGGCAATGTTGCCGATAAAAAAGTCGCCGATGATTTTGTCCGCGAGCGGCGCAAGAATCTTCAACCGAAAATTGAGATCATGGAGGATTGTCACCAGCACGCCATCCGGTTTTTCATCGAATGTCCAAACCACGTGCATGCCTTTAGTAAATGCTTTCAGATGATGAAAGTGAATTTCGACGCGGCCACGATCGATGATTTCCTCGGAGGTCCATTTGATTGGAATACCAGAACGCCTCGCCGCCATCACCACCACGTTGCGACTTGGGCCGCGCTCGAGGTAGCGAATGTAGCGATAGTGCGGCAGAATTTTCGGCCACAGCTCCAAATTCGCCGCCGTCTCGAAGATCGACATCTTCGGCGCCTGCATCACGATGGAGTTGGTCTTATACACGGGAGTGAGGATCGAGTGAATTGGACCAAGCGCAATCAGCAAGATTGCGCTTGATCCAGAAACGCGAATCCGCACGGCGGCAAACCGTGCGGATTCTGGCTCTTGCGACCGTGGCTGCTCTTAATCCTCGCGTTGGGCCGCGTCCGCCGCCTGGGCCAGAGACATCAAGAAGTTAAAGAACGCCGGCGGCTGTCCGATGAAAAGCCCCATGTCAGTCAGGAACTTAACGGCGCCCATGGCAACGCGCTGCGTCGCGGTTGGACGAATGATCGAACACACCGGAAGGCTTCGACTGATGAATGGGCACGGCTCGGGCATGATCAGATTTGTCTGGAAATCTTCTCCGCCAAACGGAGGAGAATTCAGGTCCGGAAACGTGACCGTTGCGCCCGTTTTGGGATCAGTCGCGGTCAAAGGTGGTGCGTTGCCAGCTTTGTCCTGCCATGTTTGGAAGTGCATGGTCTCGGTCGGGCCAATGCTGATCAGGATTCGCAACACTTCCACACTGGTGGCCCGCTGCGCCATCGATGGATAGAGGCTGTTACCGCCCTGCTCGATAGTCGGAAAGTGGAACGCCGCCGTGTTGGCGATCGCCTGAAGGAAGTTGGGGTCGTTGGTGTCCTTGTTATCCCTTGGAATGGCCGTGTGCTGCCCCGTGTGCAAGCTCGGGATTGCCTGCGGAAACACGAAATTGGGATCAAGGTCCGGATTGTTCGCGCGACTGCGGTACCGAGTCCACCAACTTGTATCGAGAGTGAGCTGCGTCAGGTTTGTTAGCCGCAGCTTCCCACTGGCACCCTTGGCCTTGCTGCCCGGCAAGGTTCGGAATTGCTCGAGACTTACTGTTGGTTTCCCTTTCGAGGCGAGATACGCGTTGAGGAAGGTGAAATGGGTTCGCTCATCCTCGGTGTTATCGTGGATGTACTGATCCATGTCCCCGTCGAGGACTTTCAGGGCATTCGTGTAATCTGGATTCCCGCTTCCGTCCGACTCCTCGCTGTCCTGGATACCGCCGAGCTCGTTGTACTGGACCCAGAAATCGGTCTCGAGGATCTCCGCCGCGGCCGCGAACCTCAACATGGCGGCGTCGCCGTCTGTGATTTCAGCGCCGTCACCAAACGCCTTCGAAGCTGGCCCAATGAGTGCGGCACCAGGGCCCAGAGCAACTGCGCCCAATCCGACGCCGCGAAGGAAAGCTCGCCGTCGAATTCTCCGCGGTGGAAAAATCTCCTCCGTCTCGCTGTTTGATGTTGAAGTGAATTCTGTTGCGGCAGGGGTGTTTAACATTTTCATACTATTGAATCGCAACAGGTCGCGCCGCGCGCCACACCGGAAAGGTAACGCGTCTGTTACCTTTGCGGACTGCCAGAGCGCCCCGGTTCGCCAATCGCATAACCGACGTGGCGTACAGTATGAATAAGCGAAGGCTCGCCGATTTTCTTCCTAAGTCGTCCGATGAAAACCTCAACCAGCTTCGTGTCGTACTCGTGTTCGTGCTCCCATACGCGCTGGCATAGTTCAGTGCGGCTGAAAGCGCGGTCGGGTTCGCGCATTAGCACTTTTAGCAGCATCAGCTCGCGTGCAGACAGTTCGATTCGGCGTGTTCCGCGATGCACTTCGTGGTCGACCAGATCGACTGAGAGGTCGGCCACTCGCAGCGTTACCACCGGCTCTTCCGGATACCGCCTTCCAAGCGCGTTGATGCGAGCCACTAATTCTGGCATTGAAAAGGGCTTGCCCAAATAATCGTCCGCCCCCAGTTGCAAACCGGTTACGCGATCTTCAGTTTCGCCACGAACGGTCAGCATCAGCACGCGACTCTTAACGTGAAGCGATCGCAGCCGACGCAATAGTTCGAATCCATCCATTCGCGGAACACCGATGTCGAGAACGAGCAAGTCGAAAGCAGCCTCGGCCGCTGCGTGTAAAGCCGCTTCGCCATCATGAATCACAACGGGATCATGCCCCGCTTGTATCAGGGCCGCGGCGATTTGGCGGGTCAACGGGACATCATCTTCGACAACCAGAACGTGCATAATCTTGCAATGACTCAAGCATCAAAAGCGCACAGTGAATTGCGCCGCGAAAATATGATTGGCGTCGCCGGGCCCCGTGGTCTCCTGTTGAAAACTGTACTGCAATTTTAATTGGGTGTGCGACGTAAAACGATAGCCAACTGCGAAGTCAGTCTTCGTCAGGTCCTGCGCCCACCGAATACTAGTGCCGGTGCCGTTGTCGATGTTGCAAAAGATTTGCTGGTTCCAACGAAGCGCTCCGAACAGTTGTGGAGTGAATTTGTATTTCGCCTCGAAATAGTACGCGAATGTCTCCGCATCGCCGACTCGCGGAACCTCGAAGCGCGCTTCGTAAAACTCCGCCCACACCTGCAGATGATGTAGCGCGAAGCTGATGTCTTGTCCCAGGACGAACTCGCGATAGTCATCGATGTCGCGGCCGTGCGGTAACGTCGGCTCCGCTTCGGGGCGAAAGTATGCGCCTTCGCCGGCTGACACGCCGAAATTCCACGCTTGATTGGGACGAAAACCGACCCGCGCATTAAATGCCGGCTCGGCAAAATCAACTTCAGTGACGCTCCACGATTCGGGACGGGAAGAGAGTGGAGCGTTTTTGATCTCGGCGGCGTAATCAAACTGGCCGAGCCGCCCTGAAATGGACGCGCCACTGGCGTAACTCGGTCCCCAAATCACCGGATTGAATTCGTACTTTGCGTGGTCGAATCGTCGGACGAAATCCGGTGCTGAAGCCGGTGCGGATTTGTCGCTGATCGGAGTGATGTTTTCGTAAACCAGTGGTGCGTCGACGAACGGATTTTCCCATGACAAATGCCGCGGCACCCAATTGCCAATCACGGTAGCAAATTTCCCGATTTGCAGAGCGAAGCGTCCATCATCCCACGGCGTGATCCGAAGCGCGTATTCATCAAGCCGCACTTGAGCGCCACGATCGCTCGGGTCGAATCCGCGGTCGAGGCGCGACTGGGCGAAAAAATAAATCTGAGATCCATATTGTGCATCGAGAAAGAGCGTTAGGCGCGGATTGAAAAGGTTGTCGATCTTGCTGTCGATAAGGCCGGGTGCCGGTTGTTCGAAGTGATAAGCTTCCAAATCAATCGTGCCGCTCAAGCGCGCACGCAGGTTGTTGTCAGATGCGGCGACGGTGAGCGTGCTGTCGAGCCGGTCGAAAAAATCATCGATCTCAAACGCGTGCGCGCTGCCGGCCAACAGGCAAAGGCTGAGGGCCAAAAGCGTCTTCATATAACTTTAACTCGCGCGCTCTACCACTGGTTGCGCTGCGCTCAAACGTAGTTCGAACTCAGTCCAATCGTCCGCGGAACGCACCAACTTTAAATCACCGTCGTGCAAACGCGCGAGTTCTCGTGCCAGATTTAGCCCTAGTCCGTGACCGGACACCGTGGCACCGGTCGCAGCGCGGCGGAACCTGTCGAAGATGTGTTCCTGCGCATCGCGGGCGATGGGCTGCCCGGCGTTGCCAATGGTTAGACAGATTTCACTTCCGTTCGCCCGAGCGGCAACTCGAATGCGGCCGCCTTTTCGATTGTACTTTCGCGAATTCTCGAGGAGATTTTGAACAATCAGCGAAATGTATCGTTTAGCGCCCGCGACATATAAGTCCGGCGGAACTTCCTTCTGAATTTCCACGTCGGGCGAATCTGGAAGCGCGTTCAGATCATCGAGCCATTCTTCGACAAGCTGACTGAGATTCACAGGCTCCGACTGAATCTTAAGGTGACCGGCGTCCAGACGCGCCAGAAGTAACAGATCTTCGATTACGCCACTTAGCCGGTGGGTCTGATGAAGAAGGGTCGAGAGTTCTTCGTAGATTTCCGGTTTGAAATCTTCGTGCGCTAATAATGTTTCCAGACCGGCCCGCAGCACGGTGAGGGGGCTTTTCAACTGATGCGAAGCGTCGGCCGAGTACCGTGTCGATCTTTTCAATTTCTCGCTCGCGGAGATCAGCTCCGCTTCAGCCTGTTTTCGCTGTGCGCGGTTTCTTTCCGAATCCAACGCCAGTTGCTCGACTGGTTTCGCGAAACGGACGGCAACAAAATGGCTGGCCACGAAGCCGCCGAGCAGAAGTAGCGCGCCCACGCCACCAAATTGCCACCGCAATCGCCGCTGCTGCGCGATCGAATCAACAAGTGAGTAAACGCAAATTTCATAAGCGGGCGGGAAAAGCGAACCCGGATTGAGTCGCTTGTAAAACAAGAGCTGTGGCACTTCCTGTATCGTCACGGTGAAGCTGTTCTTGGCACGCTTAGCCTTGGAAAGTGCATTGCTGATTTCATTGTTGAGAATTGTTTGTGCCGCTTTCGGAAGCGACGGCATGCACAATCGTCGGCCTGCCCAAATCCCGCTTTTAACTTCGACACCAGCGCGCTTGCTTGCGATCTCGAACGGTTTGAATCCGACGACCAGCGCGGAGATAACTTCGCCAGTCTCAGTCGAAAAAATCGGAACTGCGATCACTTCATCAACTGTCTCGTCTGCAAGATCGACATATTCCGTGAGATAGCCGATCTGTTGCTTTTCGGGCAATGTTTTGAGCGCGAGTTGCGCTTCCGTTTTCGGGCTCAGCTCACCGACATCCTTCGGATGCGATGGCGAAAGAACGGCGCCGTTGCCATCGAGAAAGCGACAGAACAGCGCGTGAAGAAAGCCAACCGAAGGGTCGGACGACTCGCTGCCTCCCTCGATTAGGTCGTGCAATTCGTCTTTGGCGCTCGGATATAATAAATCGAGCGCGTTGTCCTCCAATGCTGCATGAATGCGTGGTTTCTCCGCCAGCACGCGGCAGCGCTCTGCCATCGCCGCATTTCGCAATTCTTGCAGCTTGTCCAGGCCAGACAGTTCGGCTTGAAATTTCTGCCGAAGGTCCCGCTCGGCATTTGCGTTCACTCTCGCTTGCCCAAGATAAATCCCAAGCCCGGTTACAGCAGAAACCACCAGCATCATCGCGATCGCCAGTCTTGTCCGAAACCTGGTTACATTCCGCTCATTGGCCTTGGCCCGAAAGATCATGGGAAATCAACATTTATCGTTCCACCGTTTTTCAATTCGACCGGCCGTTCGCGCGTGGTCTTGCTGTCGATCCAGGCCTTGAGCACGTAGCGACCCGCCGGCAATCCGTTTAATCGAAATCGCCCGTCCGGATTAGTCATGACAAAGTATGGAGTATTAAGAACGAGAATGAGCCCACGCATGTGCTCGTGAATATCGCAGCGAAGTGTTACCAGCCCGGCCGTATCAAAAACTTCCGATGGAATCGGCCTTTCGTCCGGACGATACCGACCCAGATCAAATCGCTTCGCCGGCGAGTAGGAAAAAATGCTGTGATAGGTATCGTCGAGATTTGGGAATTCGATCCTGGTGCCGACTTGCACCGGCCGGAGTGGCGGAACAAAAGCGAAATTTTTCTGCGCGATCTGTTTGGTCGAAGGCGTCGCCGGTTTCGAAAAGGAACCTTCAAGGTAAACCACGGCCAGCGGCGGTTGGGTCGAGAGAACGCCACCATGGGTAACGATCTCGTAGCGTTTCGCCATCACCGGAGCCGAGTGCGACGGAGGCAATTCTACTCGTCCTTCGATCGTCGCACTGGCAAACCCTGAAACCGGCAGGACAGCACAGATCGCATTGCTCGAAACAACCCACGACAAGCGCATTTGCGCTATAAGTCTAGCAGTCGTTGCCCTCCACGGAAAGGACTGCGCCGTCAGGTATCCGTTTTGTGCATTCCAGTTGTGCGGGATTTGCCTACAGTCGTCTCAACCGATGGCGCTGGAAATGAAAAAAGAATGCGAAAAGTGCGGGTGCGCCCTGGCGGCAGATGGCAAAGCCTACATTTGTGCTTATGAATGCACGTTCTGCGGCGAATGCTCAGCTTCGCTGAACTCGGTTTGTCCGAATTGCGGCGGCGAGCTCGTGCCGCGTCCGCGAGCGGGCAAAGTAAATCGCGCAGCTACCGGCAAGACCTGATTCGGTAAGTTAGAAAACATTCATCGCCTACCACCCGCATGTTTTTCATCACGCAATGAACGCTGGCCGGCAGAAATTCTTTGCTTAATCCGGTAAGCGTCGGTGCGCCCACCCCGCCAAATAAATAGGGCGCAATCGTGAGATTAAGTTCGTCGACCAAACCGAGCTCGAGCAGCGAACGAAAGAGAATCGGCCCGCCTTCACACGCGATCCTGCGAACTTTGTAATCGCGCCGCAAAGTTCGCAGTATCTCGACCAGATCTACATCTCGCTGATCGCTCAAATGCAGAATCGCTTTATCCGCGAGTGCGGCTCGCACTTCTTTCGGCATTCGTCTGGTCGAGAAAACTAGAATGGGTCCCGTTTTCGCGGGATCGGACTGAAAAATTTTCAGCTGATTGTCGATCTTGCCTTCGTTGGAAACAATCACGCGCAGCGGCCCCGGAGTTTGTCCGCGTTTAATCCGCTCCCCCACCAGCTCTGCTGGTAGACCGAGGCGAACGTTATCGCGCTTGAGGGTGCTGTGCCCGATCATCACCGCATCCGCGAGTGCGCGCTGTCGGAACAAATGCTCTTTGTCTTCGAGCGAAGTGAAATCGACCGGCGCGAAATCGCGGGTGGTAATTTTTCCATCCACCGTCATGGCAAAAGTCGCGCTGACAAACGGCCGGGAAATGTGGGTGCTACGTTTGGGCGATGCTTCCCGTCCGGCTCGGACCGCCCGTGCGGCTCGCACCTTACTGCGGCTCTTGGATTTCATGCTCCATCGTGGCCACTTCGCGTTGCATTTCGCGCAGGCGCACCCGTTTCGCGACGCCGCTCGGTTTGTAGAAGAAGTAAACGATGCCGCCCGGTGCACAGCAGACCAGAATCACGAGAAAGCTCATTGTCCCAATCAACTTCGCCACGGCTACCGGAACGCCGCAAAGATTGTGGAGCATGACCTGCAGGATTTGTTCGCGCAGACCGACGCCGGCGAAACTAATCGGCAGAGCAGTGAGAGTGCGCTCTACCGGCAGCACTGCAAAAAAATCGATCAGTTTTACGCCGGCATGAAAAGCGTAAGCGACGCAGAGAAAAGTAGTGAAGGTGGCAAGATGGGCCACGAGCGACGCCGCGAAGGCGAAGAACGTCGCGACCCAGTGCCGCGCGTAAAGATGATAAGCTGCTGCGATCTCGATCAACTTGTCGCGCCCGGGAAATTTGCGCGGCAAAAGATGAAAAAGATTGAAGCCACTGACAACGAAGCTTGCGATCAACGCCGAGATCGAAATCCCGAGCACAAAGAGCAGGAGCCAGAGCAAATTTCTGGTTTCCGGCGTTCGCGAGAGCAAATCGAACCGCAAACTCACTAGTGTCACCGTGATCGCCACTAGCGCGACCAGTCCGATTAATCGATCGAAAACAACTGCGAGCAACGCGCCGGCCTTATGTTCCGCGGTTTCTTTGAGCAGCAAGTAACTCTTAATAATATCACCGCCAGTGCCCCCGGGCAGGAATTGATTGTAAAACATGCCGATCAAGAACAGGCCTGAGAGCCGTGGCAAACTGAGGCGGATCTTCTGGACGCGGAGTAGAATTTGCCATCGCACCGCGGCTGCAATTTCCACGATCAGATAAGCGACGATGGCGCCGCCAACCCATCGGTAATCCGCTGCGCGCAACGCGGTTGCCATCTGCGCTCGCTGCTGCGGATCGTGAAAAACCCAAATCAGCAACGTTACGGTGACCGCTAGTTGGATGAGGGTAACGAGAATTTTCTTCATCCGCCGAAGCGTTCTTTCCATTTTGCGACCGAGCGCTGGATTTCTTCGGCGGTCTTTCGCGGACTCATTTCCCAAACCCACGCACAATCTTTGGGCAAGAGCGGCACCAGTTTCGCAAGATCGACATCTCCGCTAAACGGCGGCTGATGATCTTGGGCAGGCCAGACGCAATCCTGAACATGGCAGCCAAACGCGCGGGGACCGATTTGACGGAGCCATTCGGCATGATCGAGAAAGGCGAGGTTCTCTTTGATTTGAATGTGCCCGAAGTCGTGCCAATAACCGACCTGCGGCGAGTTGAGTTCGTCGAGTAACGGAGGCAATTCGCGTTCGCTCGGAATCTCTTCGTACCCGCGGCGGCCTTCGATCCCGAGTTTTACCTTTTTTGATGCGGCGTACTCGACAATGCGACGCAAACAGCCTTTCACTCGCTCGAGGTATGCGGCCGATGCCGCTTCACGCTTTTCTACGGCGCGAATCTTCTCGCGAACATATTTGCGGGAAAGGAGTTCACCTTTGCGAGCAAGCTTGATGAATGAATCCGTCACCGGTTTCATTGGAACTTCTCCAAGATGCATGACGATGAACGGCGCGCCCAGGCGCTCCGCGAAATCGATCGTCTGGAAAGTTTGTTTGATCGCGCGCTCGCGTTCTTTCCCGTAAGGCGACGAAAATTGATAGCAATCGGGTGAAGCGCCCATCACTTCCACCGGCAACGGACAGAAATTGTGCAGGCTGCTGAACTTTACTTTGCCGGTCTCATACATGTTTTGAATTCCGGGCATGAGTGAAATGCGAATGCCGTGGCCGAGCTCAACGCGATCGAAGCCAAGATCGACAATCTCGCGCAACATTTCGGCGCCGTCGGTGTGTCGAGCTGAATTCCAGCAGGTGGAAAACGCGATCACGTTAAATAGTCGCAGCGACTGGCGGCGTTGGCGCTTCCGCTGATTCCATTTCGCGCGCGATCGGCTCGCAGCATTGACGTCGAACTCGAGCCAGGACGAAGAGCGTGATCGTGGCGTAAATGATCGCGGCAATCACCAGTGCGGTCGGCATTCCAATTACGTCCGACAAACCCGTGACGCCGAGTCCGGCGACCGGCATAATGCCGACAAAGCTCAACATGAACACGGCCGAAACGCGCCCGCGCAAATAATCCGGTGCGCGTTCCTGCACAATCGTGCTGCAAAGGCCGAAGTTGGTCGCCAGGCCTAACGAATTAATGATCATTAGCGCAGTTGCAATGTAGAAGCTCGGGGCGCGCGACAATCCGAAGATCGCCCCCGTCACCGCCGCCGCGTTGATCATCATCAGCGGAATGCGTTTGTCGCGAGGGAGTCCAATCAAGAAGAGCGAACCTACAACCGAACCAACCGCCGACGCGCCCATCAGCAATCCGACCTGATCCGCGCCGAGGTGGAGGACGAGGCGGCCGTAAAGCGGCATCATGACCGTGATGATTGGGAAAATGCAGAACGATTGCGTTGCGATCAGCATGATCATCGCCCGACTCGGTCTATCTTTAGCGATGTAGCGAAAACCTTCCTTCATTCCGCTGGCGCGCTTTTCTTCTTCCTCGGCTGTTCCACGCGGCCGCGGCGGCAATGACAAAATCGCGATGATTAACGCCACGAACGAAACAGCATTGGCGAAAAACGCCGAGGCCATGCCCCATGCTTTGATCAAAATGCCGGCCAGCGAGAATCCAACCATTCGCGATCCATGAAAAACGGAGCGATCGAGCGAAATCGCGCCTTGGATTTCATCGCGATCAACTAATTCCGGGACGAGCGCGGAAAGCGTCGGCATTTCGAATGAATTTGAAACGCCCTGGATGGCCGCGAAAATAAACACCTGCCAGATCGCGATGTGGTTGGTCCAGATCAACAATCCAATCGAAACCGCGATTCCAATCTGGACGTATTGCGTGATCAGCAAAATCTTGCGTTTATCGAATTTGTCTGCAGTTGAGCCTCCAACCATTGTCAGTGCCAGCATTGGCAGTCCCGAGCAAAGCTGCACCAACCCAAGCATCAAAGCCGAAGTCGTCAGGGTGGTCATGACCCAGGCTTGCGCCATCACCTGCATCCACGTTCCGGTGTCGGAAATCGCGCTGCCGATGATGTAGCGGCGGAACGGACCGGGTCGCAAAACACGAAGTGCGTTGCGCGTTGTTAATTTTACCTCGCCGCTCATGGCCAACACTGATACGCGGGGAGCAGCGTGGCTGCAATCAATGCGGCGCGACAAATGTTTGATTCGTTGGGGTAGGGGTGATTGACTCAATCGCCCGCGGGCGGTTCGGTGAACCGCCCCTACCTAAGCTTGCGTTGATGCGCCGCGCTCGCCGAATAGATTTGAAGCGATGCGCATCGACAAGTTCACCCAGAAGATGCAGGAAGCGCTCCAGGCGGCGCAGGATGTCGCTTCGCAATTTAATCATCAGGAAATCACGAACGAACATTTTCTGTCCGCGCTCCTCGACCAAAGCGAGGGCATCACTCAACCGTTGCTGGAAAAAATCGGCGTTCAGCCGAATCAGCTTCGCGAACGCCTAACGAGCGAGCTCGAGCGTCGTCCGAAAGTTACCGGTGCCGCTGTCGATCTTCGTTTGTCCAATGAACTCCGTAGCGTTCTCGACGGCGCGGAAAAGGAGATGGCGAAGTTGAAAGATGAATTCACCAGCGCCGAGCATTATCTGCTCGCGCTGACGGCGGCGAACGTTCCCGCCGCGAAAATCTTGAAAGATTTCGGCGCTACGCGCGACAAGTTGATGCAGGCGCTCCAACAAGTGCGAGGTTCGCAGCGCGTGACCGATCAAAATCCGGAAGGAAAATATCAGACGCTGGAAAAATACGGGCGCGATCTGATTGAACTGGCGCGGCGCGGCAAAATTGATCCCGTGATCGGCCGCGACAATGAGATTCGCCGGATCATGCAGGTGCTTTCGCGCCGCAGAAAGAATAATCCGGTGCTGATCGGCGATCCCGGCGTTGGCAAAACTGCGATCGTCGAAGGTCTCGCGCGCAGAATTATCAGCGGCGACGTCCCCGAATCGTTAAAGAACAAGAAACTCATCGCGATGGACATTGGCGCGATGGTCGCCGGCGCGAAGTTCCGCGGCGAATTCGAAGATCGCTTGAAAGCGTTCTTGAAAGAGGTGACCGATTCGCAGGGGCAGATCATTTTGTTCATCGATGAATTGCACACGATCGTCGGTGCTGGAGCGGCGGAAGGATCAGTCGACGCGTCGAACATGTTGAAACCGATGCTCGCGCGCGGCGAGTTGCGCACGATCGGCGCGACCACGCTCGATGAGTATCGGAAATACATTGAGAAAGACGCTGCGCTCGAACGCCGGTTTCAGCCGGTAATGGTGAACGAGCCGAGTGTGGAGGACACGATCGCGATTTTGCGCGGATTGAAGGAGCGTTACGAAGTGCATCACGGCGTGCGGATCACCGACGCGGCGATTGTCGCGGCCGCCGTGTTGTCGAATCGCTACATCAGCGATCGCTTTCTTCCCGACAAGGCGATCGATCTTGTCGATGAAGCGGCGTCGCGTTTGAAGATCGAGCTCGATTCAATGCCGACGGAGATCGACGTGATCGAGCGCGAGATCATGCAGCACGAAATGGAGCGGCAGGCGCTGAAAAAGGAAAAAGATCCCGCGAGCAAAGAGAGATTGAAGAAGCTCGAGAAAGAATTGGCCGAGCTGAAAGAGAAATCCGGCGCGCTCAAAGCCAAGTGGCAGAAAGAGAAGGCCGTCATCGAAGAACAGCGGAAATGGAAAGAGGAGCTCGATCGACTTCGGACCGAGTTAGAACGCGCCACCCGGCGCGGCGAATTAGCCAAGGCGAGCGAGCTTCAGTACGGGCGTATACTGGAATTGGAAAAGAAACTCGCAGACGCAACTCAGGCTTCCAGCCTGAAAGGACCAGGCAAGATGCCTGGGTTACGATTACTGCGCGAAGAGGTAACGGAGGAAGACATCGCCCAAGTCGTTTCGAGCTGGACGCATATTCCCGTCTCACGATTGCAGGAAGGCGAGCGCCAGAAACTGGTGAAGCTCGAGGAGCATTTGCATCAACGCGTCGTTGGTCAGGACGAAGCCATTAAAGCTGTCTCGAACGCAGTCCGTCGCGCGCGCGCCGGCTTGCAGGATCCGAATCGTCCACTCGGCTCGTTTATTTTTCTCGGACCGACTGGCGTTGGCAAAACGGAGCTCTCGCGCGCGCTCGCCGAATTTTTGTTCGACGACGAGAACGCCATGATCCGGATCGACATGAGCGAGTACATGGAGAAACACACCGTCGCGCGATTGATCGGCGCGCCGCCTGGATACGTCGGTTACGAAGAAGGCGGCCAACTTTCGGAAGCCGTGCGTCGCCGGCCGTATTCGGTCATTCTCTTCGACGAGGTCGAAAAAGCGCACCAGGACGTGTTCAACGTGCTCCTGCAAGTGCTCGACGACGGCCGGATCACGGACGGGCAGGGGAGAACGGTTGATTTCAAGAACACGGTCATCATCATGACCTCGAACATCGGTTCGCAATATATTTTGGAAGAAGAGCAATCGCAGGAAGCGCGCGAGCGTTTGGTCATGGACGCGTTGCGCGGACATTTCCGTCCCGAATTTCTCAACCGCGTCGATGAAATCATCATCTTCGATCGGTTGAGCGAAGACGATTTGAAGAAGATCGTCGAAATCCAATTGAAACGTTTGGCGAAACGACTCGAACAACAAAAGATCACGCTCGACTTATCCGACTCAGCCAAAGCGCACCTCGCCCGCGAAGGTTACGATCCGGTTTACGGCGCCCGACCGCTCCGGCGCACGATCCAAAAAGAAATTCTCGATCCGCTCTCGATCGACATCCTCGAAGGCAAAGTGCGCGAAGGCCAAACCGTTCACATCGACGCCAAGAACGGCGCACTCGAATTCAGAGAAAAATGACGATGGCGGATCCGTTTATCTTATCCGTTCCTCAAGCAAACGCAGCCAGCTTGGATATACCGATCAGTCCAGGTGAAATGCTTTTTGTCTTGGGCGCGAACGGGACCGGAAAATCAAGCCTAATGCATCGCTTTTACACAATGCATAAGGAAACGGCGCGAAGGATGTCCGCTCACCGTCAGACTTGGTTTCCGTCC
>Ga0137391_10002589_pt1 | contig 13569 bp, 9 predicted proteins | sample 15con2h24BmetaG_FD_101399 | JGI IMG/M metagenome (GOLD analysis project Ga0137391, IMG submission 101399) | Vadose zone soil microbial communities from Angelo Coast Range Reserve, California, USA - 15con2h2.4B metaG | ecosystem: Environmental > Terrestrial > Soil > Vadose zone > Saprolite...
CGCTTATACTATTCACCTGGCATCTACCACGCTTTCCACTCGGCGCGCTCCTCGCGGTAGCATTTGGGCTGGGAGCCTTGTTGCTCTATGTCATCTCCGCTCTATCGGCATTGCAGGAGCGCCATGAAGTGAAAAAGCTGCGTGTACGAGTGGCAGAACTCGAACAGATCGTTGCAAAATCACCTGGCGGCCCTTTTCCAGGAGTCTTTTCTCAGTCTGCCATGAGAGCGCCTATTCCCGGCATGCCTCCATCTTCACAAAATAGATAATACCTCTCTGCAAGTCTTGCAGCGCAATCAAAAAAGCCTCTCAAGTCCCCGCGAGAGTGCGTCGGCAGGGCGGCTATCGATAATGCCCTGCTCTTCGATGCGTTCCTCCACGCGAATGTCACGGCGTGCCAACTCAGCAATAAATCGATGTGATTCGAGTGGCTTGACCTTGCCCCTGGGACAAAGTTGTATCATCAACAATGACAATAAGATGAGAGGGCATTTCCTAACTCAGAAGCCCTCCCAGGGATGAGCTAAAGCATGCTTAGAATCAGCTTACCCTACTTTATCTAGTGAGGAATGCCCTCGAACACAATAAAAAGTGAGGTGGCGGAACGATGTAAGATTGTTGCATGTGAACATATTATATATAATAACCTCTTTCAGAAAGGGAAAAGTGCGATGAGTAGAAAATCGTTATTTGTTATCGGGATATGCCTGTTTCTCCTGGTAAGCCTGATCGCCAGCCTCCTTGTCTTTGTCTCAAGCCAGTCGCAGGCAGCAAACGCTGCGACTTTGTCGTGGATCAAGCAGCAAGCTCTTCCTCTCAAAACGACCGACCCTCGTGCGCCGCTGGACGATTTACAGCCTTTGCAGCCGATCGTCGGGAGCGCTTCGATCGTCGGTCTGGGAGAAGCGACGCATGGCTCCCACGAGTTCTTCACCATGAAACAGCGTCTGCTGGAATTCCTGGTCGAGAGGATGGGTTTTACCATGTTCGCGATGGAGGGTAGTTGGAGTGCTGGGGAGCAGATCAACACGTATGTGCTGACAGGACAAGGAGATGCCAGAGATGTGCTGGGGCAATTCCACTTCTGGACGTGGAACACCCAGGAAGTGCTTGCTCTCGTGCAATGGGTACGCGCCTACGACGCAGATAAGAGCCATGGACAGAAGGTGCGCTTCGCGGGCTTTGATTGCCAGGCCATCGAACCCATCACCTTCGATCACGTCACGCAGTACCTCCTGACCGTTGATCCCCAAAGCGCCGCCAGAGTCACAGCCCTGTATCAGGGGCTTCCGCAGTACCTGGAGTTCAATGCTCAGGTATCCCCCTCAACCCAGCAGCAGTACACTGCACATGCTCAGCAAGTCTACGATCTGCTCAAGCAACACGAAACGCAGTACGAAGCACGTTCATCTTCCCAGACATTTGCACAGGCATTGCAAGAGGCGCGAGTGGTTGTACAAGGCGTCCAATTCCTGAGCAATAATCCAAATCCGAATGATCCGCAATCGCAAACGCAGGCCGGGCAGCAACGGGATACGTTTATGGCGGAGAATATTGGCTGGCTGCATGAGCATGCCGATGGGGGAGGCAAGCTGGTACTCTGGGCACACGATGGACATATTCTGACTTCGGCGCAGAGCGACTATACCCCCATGGGGATGCTGCTGCGTGAGCGCTACCGGTCACAGTACCTGGCCATAGGCACGAGCTTTTACCAGGGGTCATTCAACGCATATGGAATGGATGCTAGTGGTCATTTTACATCCCTCCAAGCATTTACCGTTCAGGCACCCGAGCAGGGAAGCTACAATGCTCTGTTTGGCCAGGCCGGTTTCTCGCTCTATGCCCTGGATCTCCGCTACATTCCCAGTGGGTCAGTAGGACAATGGATGAATGGACCACGTGGATTTCTCATGATTGGTGCGGCGTATAATAGTGCCGCAGGCGATACTAATTACGCTTCTCTGTCTTTACCGCAGTGCTTTGATGTGATCATCCATATTCAGAAGGTCTCGGCATCTCAACTGATCCCCCTGGGCCCGTAGTTTGCGCTTCGCACGTCTGTGTCCTTTTTTCAGCTATCGGAGGTGTGATGTGCTTCATTCTCTCAAGAGTAAAAAAGGCACTGCTTCACTCAGAAGCCCTCCCACACATGAGCTAAAACACGAGTGGCGAGAGCGAATGAGATCGGGACGCACCGCCTGGTGGGCCGCCAAAGCGACGATAATGGTAGCCGTGTAGGTCAAAGCAACCTGCCGAACCATGGTGGACCACCCAGAAAGTGGCGGACGTTGCAGATGAAAGAAAAGAAAAACGCGGCCAAAGAAGCGTTCAATGGAGCTGCGCTTGCCCAATTCCTCTCTCGTCCAGGTGGGAGGCAAACAGGAGCGGTTTTTCTGACGTTTGGGGTTCCAAGGAATGACGGCCACCGCACCCAAGACACCGTGAATCCAGCCAATGAGACGCAGACCCCAATAGGCGGCATCCAAACGGATCACGCGCGGATGAATGCGATACAGATGCACCGCCCATGCCAGGAGAGGTTGAGCAAAGGGAGCATCATGAACGTTCGCAGGAGAGACAAGGAAAAAGAGCGGCAAGCCCGAACCACGGCAAATCAGGGTATGGACCCGATAACCGCGGAGAAGTGGGCGAGGATGCTGGGCTGGGGCATGCGGCATCCGGCAGCATCAGGGTCGGCGCGGCACCAGGCGAGGATGGGGACGCTATCGATAATGAGATCGCGAGCACCAATGAGCCGACGACGCAGAGCGCTCAGGACCGTGAGGACAAAGAGCGCTTCTGGCAGCGGCGCCTCTGCGCGATTTCCCTGCTTCCATTGCTGTGAGGGAGAAGGGACGCGGGGACGACCATCTCGCCCTCGCGGCAAGCCACACGCCAGGGCAGGCCAGTCACGCAACTAGTCGTGCATGTCCTGATAGGAAAGCCGCCACAGGGGCATGCTGGCAAAGGAGGAGGACATCGGTGATGAGCCAGGCGCACCGCCAACCGGCAGAGGGTGAGCAGATGCAAGGTGTTCACCAAGGTGAGAGCATCAATGTGTAAGGCTGGGCCGAGCCGGGTTTGTGCACGGTGATATGCTAGTGGGGGCACCGGCGCTGCTTCGTTGACGAGTGCAGGAATCATAAACTGGTCTCCATGACGAAGGGACGAACCTCATTTGGGATCAGCTTACCCTACTCTGTCAAGTTAGGAAATGCCCTCAGATGAGTTAAAGGCGGTCAGTGATGAGAACATTACTCCAGATCGGCGAGATTGCACAATTGCTCGGCGTGACGCCAAAAACGATCCGTCACTACGAGAAGATGGGCCTGCTTGCACAACCCGAACGCACTAGGGCCGGCTATCGCCTGTACGATGCGCAGGATTTACTACGCCTGCAACGCATTCGCCGCCTGCAGGCGCTGGGGTTATCGCTGAAAAAGATCAGGGCGTTGCTTGGTGAAACTGAGCATCAACACTCCTTGCGGGATGTTTTGCAATCCCTCGACAAAGAACTCGCCGCTCAGATCCAGGCGTTGGAGGACCGTCGTAACAAGATTAGAGCATTGCTATACGAGGATGACCTCGCCACCTTAGATCACTTATCTGCTGACTCTCCCACGTTTCAATTTGTACAGGAGCATTTAGCGCAGCATCTTTCGCATATAAACCCGGCACTCTGGGAGCAGGAGGCTCAGGCCTACGCGCTTCTCGACGGTTTCAAGTGGTCTAGAGATCAGCCAGGGGTCATGATGGACCTGGCTCAACATTTCGTCCAGCACATTACAGAGCACCCGGAGGAATACCAGCAGTTGCTGGCGTTAGGCGAACGCCTTGTTGCCCTTACCTCCTTGCCTGAAGACGCCCCGGAGGTGCAGCAGCTTATAGAAGATTTCGTCCAGTACTTTGAGAAGTATCCATTTCTGCCGGATATAAGGGAAAAATTCCCTCAACTGGAAAATCCATTCGCGCAACTTCTAGAGGAGTTGATGATGCCCCTTTACTCACCTGGCCAAATTAAAGTACTTAATGAGCTAGCGCGTAGAATTTCGAAAGAAGGCAATTTATGAAGCGTGACGACCTGTTAGTGGCCTGGTAACCCCAGCAAAAATTCCCAGAAACTGCGCTTCCGCCGTGGCTTCTGATCTTGTGCAGGAGTGGGCTCTGCATTCTCCAGTGATCCGCTCACTTCAGGAACGCTATCATTGCCAGCACCGACAACCACAAGACCTTCCTCGACAGGCGCTTCGCTCTCGACGTTCACTTCGTCCGGCAGCAGCACTTCCGAGCCATTAGCTGCTGCCTCCTTCTCCTCGCTATGCGCTTCACCGATAGTATCCTGCTCATCTATCTCAGTAGGAAGCGGCTCTTCGACGGTAGCTGCTGCATCTATCTCAATCGGGAACGGCACTTCCTGTACAACATCAACGCCTGTATCCTCTACTGGGACAAAATCGTTGGTAAGAACCTCTAAGGTTTCAACCTCAGCATTCCCTTCGAGAGCCAGGGATGCTTCGTCAACCTCTACCTCTGTGGAGGATAATGTCTCCAACTGGAGAGCGAGTTCTACAGCTTGCTGGTCGCTCTCCCGCTCGAAAGAAGCAGCGGATGGACCATTTTCCTCTGCAACATGTGCGGCCTCTGGCGGCTGAACGGCTTCTATCAGCTGTTCTTCCATCGTCTGCTCGATAGCAGCGATAAGTTCTGGAACCTCAGCTTCTGGCTCAACCAGGCTCACTTCCGGCACAGTAGCAAGTTCCACGGGCTGCTCTTCGCTCTCCTGCATCATAGGAACAGCGAGTAAATCGACAGCATCCTCACCCTCTGTAGCAAGCGTTGCTTCAAGTTCAGCAGCTTCTGCATCCGCAGTGGCTTCTGCAACCTGCTCCTGGACATCCTCCTCCCCGGATATAACAGGCGCATCGGCCGTGGGAATTTCCCCTTCTTCCTCGCTGGTGAGTTTCCGCAACAATAGTTCCTCGGTGGCTTCAATGTCTGAAGCAACCTCAGGTGGTGGCGACGTATCAACTTCGGCGTCTCGCATGGAGTCGATCCAGTCGTAGGCTCCTTCCAATGCATGCTCGCACCATTGCGTATAGTTATCGTGAATGAAATCTAATTGCTCACAGTAATCAAGCCGCTGCATGATAAGATCTAACCACTCCTCGCCCTGCTCCAGCATACGGTCAAGCAGGTCAAGATCATCGACGCCATTCGCTTGCAGGCGTGCCAGCGTAGCGAGAGCTACAGCCGGAGGGCGGGCGTGCTGCATATATTGCGCATTTTCATCTATTTGTAAACGTAAAGTATCAATCTCTTCTTGTAGGACATTGATCCGCCGGTGCGTGATCCACCATTGATAGCCAGTATAAAACTGCTCTACATCTAGCTGGTTGAGCCGTGAGTAGACCTGGCTGAGATCGTCAGGGAACTGGCGCTCAGGTTTGTGACTCATTTAGGTTGATCCTCCCCGGGCAACTGTCGAGCCGAAGGTGCGGATTGCCTGCCCCAGCGTTCTATCCAGCGCTGCACCAGCCGGTTCGTCCGTATCGCCTGCTGGTCTATAGGACTGGTACGGTCGGTAGTCCCAGGGGAAACTGCAAGATTGTATAGCCACTCAGGAAGTTCGAGCCGTGGCTCAGTATAACCACGCTCATAAAAATCTACTGTTCTATCTTCTGGAAGCGGTATCAGTTCAGAGTGCGGGGTCACAGGCGGTTGTGGTGGAGTTCCAGTATAGAGGGTACCCTGCATCTCCTGCGGGCTGAAGTTCGGCAATCCTCCCCCATCCCATGCAGAAGGTGAAACGAACTCAATGCTGGCTGTAAGCGAACGTATGATCTCGTTATCTGTATGCGGCCATGCTGGTTCTAAAAGGCGTGCCTGCTCCTGGAGGTGAGCCAGCTCTACCTCAAGCTCTGCTAATCGTGCTCGCAATCTTTGATCAATCTCTCGATAGAGCAACCATTGCTGGTATTGGCCCATACTATGCGTTCCTCTCCTACTCGAATGATTCGCTGCCAGTATATCATGTGCAACAATATGGGACAAGAAGAAACGCAAATAAGGATTTGGTAGCAGACGGCGCAAGAAAAAGGAGCCAGCAACATCTTGGTTACTGACCCCTTTTTCTTTTTAATTCAACCCAACCATGTTATTGCCCATTAATCGAGTAAGCATAGATGTTGCCATCTATGTTGCCGACGAACAGCACACCATTGGAAATAGATGGTCCCCCGTAGAGTAACGAGCCGGTCAAGCTGTCGTGGAGACGGGCCACGGTGGCGCCCGAGGACGCGTTCATCACAATCACCGTGTTGCCCTGCGAGGCCGCTACCACCCCGGAAGCCGTGGCTGTTACCGGACCCAGCACTGGCCCACTGCCCATGCAGTGCTGCCAGACATAGCTTCCATCGTCCGGATTGACCTTGCGCACACTGCCCATGCAACTGCTACCGCTGATCGTGGTATTGCCTCCACCTATATAGAGATTATGCCCATCCCAGGCGCTGGGCGAGATGGAACCAGTGCCGCACTGGGGACAATCACCCCCATTGGCGACCTGGTCTTTCCACACCGGACCCGTTGCAAGACTGTTGCGGTTAAAAGCGTAATACTTGCCATTCTTGTTGGCCACCCCCACCAGAGGCACGGTCCCAGCGCTGTTGGTGAAGAGCGTGGGCGTGGAGCCGAAATCGCTGTCGCCCGGCCGCTCAGCTGGTGGCAACTGGAAGTGATCCAACACGCTCAAGTCGGTGGCACTCAGTTTCACCAACGCGAAGCCATAGGGTTCTGCACTGCCACAGGAGCCCGTATTGCCGGTGGCGAAGAAGATCGTGCCTGCAGTCGCGTCGATGGTGGGCGAACCCCAGAGTCCGCCGCCCGTGCAACCGCTGGGGACGATATTGAAGGTATGCTGGATAGCCCCGGTGGTCGCATTCAGTTGGTAGAAATTGGACTGTATCAGGGGGCAATCCCCAAAGGATGACGTTCCGATGTAGACGCTCCCGTTGAACACCACGGGTGAATCCCAGATGAAGGCGCTGGGGGAGGAACCCAGGGAGGTGTGCCAGAGGATGCTGCCGGTGCTGGCGTTCAAGGCATAGAAACTCGCGTTGCCGCCCCCGACAAAGACATCGAGTTGGCCGTTGACGGAGACGACCGTGGGTGAACTGGCGACGCCCACGCGCGGCGGGTTGCAGGAAGAGTCCGTCGTCTGCCCGATGAAGGCAGACCAGACATGGGCGCCGGTGCTGGCGCTCGTCGCATGCACATAGCCATCCCATGAACCCCAGTAAACGGTACCGCCGACGGCAGCGATCTGGTCAGAGATACCATTTGCGCCGGTATGAGCCCATTTTTGCTTGAGCTGGAGAGCAGTTGACGGAGTGATGATGGTTTCGGCCGCGTTGAAGTTATCACGCGCGTTGTCGTACCCGTACGTCGGCCAATCACCCGCTGAAGTGAACTGCTCACTTGAGGTGGCTCTGACTCCTAACAGCATCGGGGTCAGAAATGCTGCCCCGATCAAAAGAAACATCCCGGCGAGTGCCAGAGTATATATCCTCCTCCTCGCCCACTTGCCAATGAGTAATCCCCGTGCCCACACTCCCTTCATGCGCATTTTCTCAAGGGTCGTGTGTATGTCCTCACGGCTCATGATAATAGTTTCCTCTCTCAGTGGTTGCATTACAAGAAGTCGATTTTTGCATTTCCTTCAACTCTACCCTCTATTGGCCCACTGAGAGTGGTTGATTGCTAAAGTTCGGTGAATCCTGGACTTTCCACTTTATTGCGCCGGTGTTGGCATCGAGGGCGTACACATTGCCGTCTTCTGTGCCGAAGAAAACCGTATTGTTGCTCACTACGATGTTACTGCCTGCATAATTATTGATGAACCGTTGCCAGCGTACCACGCCATTCACAGCGTTCAGTGCGACAATCGAATTGCCTGTGATTGTACCAACATTCACCCCGACAAAGAGGCTCCCATTGGCCAGTTGAGGAGGCGCGTCGACCTCTCCACCTAAGCTGTGCTGCCATAGCGCAATGCCGTTAGTGCCCGTCGCAGACACACTGCCGCTTAGCGATCCGATAAAGACATCTCCATTTCCTAGCGTTGGAGGCGAGATGGTCTGCGTGTTTGGTGTTGCGAACTGCGTGGGCACCGACTGTACGGCATGCGACCCATCGGTGACACTGAAGACCTCCAGGTGGCTCTCCCTGGTGCTCGATTGCCCTGGCTTCGTGATTGCAATCGCAGCTACATATACCTTGTTGTCACTCACCTGGGGGGAGGAGAGCAGCTCGCTGTTCGCCGTCTGCCGCCAGATCTGTGCGCCATTCTGGGCTTTTACTGCCAGGACATAGCTATGCGTGCTGTTGTTCGTCGAAGTGGCATAGACCACGCCATTGAGCACAGCTGGCGTCCCGACTGAGACAGCCTCGCCGCCTATGCCCGTGTATTGGGACCACAGCTTTGCGCCGTTACTGGGGTTGACGGCGTAGAGATTGCTATCATCTGAACCGAAGTAGAGGACACCATTGGCGAGGATCGGCGATCCCAGGATAGTCTGTCCTGTGGCGATATGCCATTCCTCCTTGCCCGTCGTGGCATTCACCGCGTAAAGGTTACCATCTGTGGAGCCAAAGTAGGCTGTATTATTAGCGATGAGCGCCGGAGCAGGGACCTCTTTCCCTTGTGTTTGGAAGCTCCAGATCTGCCTGCCTGTGCTGGCATTGAGTTTATCAAGCCCTCCTGTTCCGTTGCCTACGTACACACTCAGGGTAGGTACAAGGCGGCTGGATGCGCTGGCTGCATGATTGGTACCGTGATGCATCAGGTTCACGACCACGACCAGGCTTCCAACCAGGACTGTGAGAAACAAGAGAGCAATTATAGTATCGATACGACGGCGCAGTGTCTGTCCTTTGGGGGATTCCGGAAGATTGCTCTTCATAACGACTCTGCCTTTCTCATTGAATCTGAGGTAATTATAGTAATTGTAATATCTTTTCCATGGCTGGGTCTTGCAACTGATCCTCTTCACCTATTGGCTATGCTACACTTCTCTACTGGCCCTGTCAAGGGAGATTTCTTCACAAACACGGTTAAAAAGGCCTTTTTTGCATAAACGTGGTTAAGGTTTCTTAACCAATATTTCCTACCGGTGATGATTTCCTAACCACTAACACCCTCGCATGACTCTAGAAGCCATCTAGTTAATGTGTTGAACGGGTTGTGTGCTATAATCACTATGGTGGTGGGCGTTATATTGAACATAGGACATTAAGGACTCCGAAACAGGCGATCTCGTCAGGACTCTAAACGAGAAAGGCAGAGTCATTTATGCAAGGCAATGTTCGTGACCCTCGTGGTGATTGGACACCACACCAGCGCACCAGCGTTCGTCCAACTATGTGGCTTTTTTCCTTCCTGGTGGCTGGACTGATTGTTGTACTGACCCTGGCGCATCTTAATACAGCTTATAATGTTAGCTATGCCGCTTCAACAGCTACTCAGTTAGGTGTTTATGTCGGCGCAGGCGATGGCTCACTGTATAAGCTGGATGCCAACCAGGGGGTTTTACAGTGGCGCTTCCAGACGCAGGGACGTACCATTCCTGCCCCGGCGGCCGTTGCCGGTGGCACGGTCTATCTTGGCTCATCTGATAACAACGTTTATGCCCTGAATGCCAAAAACGGCACACAACTCTGGCAGTTCCAGACAGGCGCGCCGGTATTAGCTTCCCCTACTGTCGATGGTGGCGTCGTCTACATTGGCTCCAGTGATAGCAACATCTACGCGTTGGATGCTAAAACTGGTAATGAACTCTGGAGTTACGACGCTGGCCAGCCCAATGAAACTGTTACCCCCACGACCCCTGTTGTTACTGGTGGCGTCGTCTACGCCAGCTCATCGGATGGGATGAGCCATAGCTACCTCTTTGCTCTCGACGCTAAAACCGGGGTGGAACTCTGGCGTGCGCAGGTCAATGACCAGCTCTTCACAAATCCTCAGGTGGATAATGGCGTAATCTATATCGCCTCCTCGGCTCTCGCTCAGGTAGGTGGCCCTCCGCTTACGGATAGCTACATCTATGCATTCAATACCGGGGATGGCTCGCAGCTCTGGCGCTCTGAGAAGATTTCAGATGTTATACTTGCCGCGCCAACAGTGGCAAGTGGAGTGGTCTACTTTGGGTCTCGCAATGACAACGTGTATGCGCTCGATGCCGGTAATGGCACAGAGCTATGGCATCACAATACTGGCGGAGCAGTCTTTGCCTCTCCCCAGGTCGCCAACAATGTGGTCTACGTCGGAATGAGCGCTGGAGGGACCGGCAACAACTCGATCATGGCATTGAACATAAAGGATGGTTCGATGCGCTGGCAGCACACCATCACTAATTACGCCGGCGCTAATATCGTGGTGAACAATAACGTAATCTATGTTGGTTCATCCGATAGTGTCGTGTATGCTCTTAAGGCAACCAATGGCTCGCAGACCTGGAAGTACCAGGATAGCGCTCCCTTCACAAATGCGCCTCTGGCAGTAGCTCCATAGCAGCACAAAAAATGGGACGACGCGCAAAAATGCGCGCCGTCCTTTTTTTATTACTGGAGGCGAAAGCTACTTCCCGCCTGCAGCTCCCTCGATGACATGCGTCTCGCCGACGCTTCTCTCAATCGCTGCCAGTTCAGCCTCCGAGCCTTGAATGATCGGCCCTTTGAACCAGTAACGCGCACTGGCAAGCCACCAGATCGTGACGAGCAAGAACACCCCCAGCACTGCCACAGGTGCGTAGTTAAAGGTAGCAAACGGGCTGACACCTTTAGCAAGAGACGCAGGATTGATGGTAGGCAACATGAACAGCACCGAGATGAAGGCAACCCATATCACAGCAATCCAGCCAATCGGCCTGCTCCAGGCTCCCAGGTGCCACGGCCCAGTCTTGAAGTCCTTTGAAAACTGGCGCAGGAAAATGGGCAGCGCGTACGCGACATAGAGGCCAATCGTAGCAATAGAAGTAATCGCCACGTAGGCTGTAACGTTCCATAGCGAGGGGACGGCCAGGGTAAAGGAACATACTACAGCCAGAAGGATGGCATTACGCGGTGTGCGACCACTAAGTCTGTGCCAGAGATTGTGGAATGGGACCGCGCCATCACGCGAGAAGGCGTAGATCATACGTGAGTTCGACGTGACCGAGGACATGCTGCAGAAAAACTGCGCAACAAATATCACGGCGAACAAGAGGGTTCCCAGGACATAGCTGAGACGGCTTTGCAGGATGTATAGCACCGGATTGACAAAGCCATAAGCCGCAGCAAGGTTAGGACTAGCAGCCGACAAGCCCATCAGCAGAGCATAGCCGGCAATGGCGGACACGACCACGGACATGACCACACCCCACGGCGCTCGCGTTTCGGCTCCCACTGTCTCCTCGGTCATATGCGCTGAAGCATCATAGCCCGTGTACGTATACTGCGCCAGCAGCAGACTTAAGAGGAAGGCATACCAGAGGGGGTAGCCGGTCGCGTTGAAGGCTTGATTAGGGGCGAAAAGCGTGCTTGCAGGATTGAGCCCCTGAAATGATTTGGCCGCCACTGCTACGGCGGGGAACACTCCACCGGCGCCAGGAGTAAACTGCTGTCCAATGAGTGTCGCGCCTACCACACCAACTACAATCAAGATCACGCCAACGATGTGCCACCCGACGCTGATATCATTCAGAAAGGCCACAATGCGCACGCCGAAGATATTGAGCAGGGCAACCACAGCCAGTATAATGGCGTAGAGCAGCAGGGTCACCTGTTGTGTGGCAGGGTCATAGCTGACGCCCGCGCTTGAGATACCGAAAACTGAGGCGGGGATACCAGGGAACCAGGCATGCAGCAACGTGTCAAGGGTGATGGCAGCGCCATAAGCGATACCTGCGGTGATCCCGATCTGACCGATCAGGTTAAACCAGCCGGTATACCAGCCCCAGGCAGGCCCACCACGCCCTTTAAAACCAAGCTTGGAGGACCAGTAATAGAGGCCACCGGCGGTCGGGTACGCAGAAGCCAGTTCGGCCATGCCCAGAGCAACGATGACGACGAAGATAGTGATGAGCGGCCAGCCAATCGAGGCGGCTGAATAACCTCCATTGATTGCGGTCAGGTAAAAGAGTGTGACACAGCCGCTAAGGATCGAGATGATCGTGAACGAAATAGCGAAGTTGGAGAACCCGCCCATGGCACGGAACAATTCCTGTGCATAGCCCAGACCGTGCAGGCGTTTAATGTCCTGCTCGATGAGTTCGTCCTTGGTGGTACGTTGTGATGAAGCCAAATGACACCTCCCAGTTAAAATATCGATTGCGACAGTACATGGGATGCAATGTAGAAGTGTTTAAGGATTACCTGCGCCTGGCGCAAACGATGTATGACTATTACATCTCTTGCGTAAGAGCTTCAACACCTCCTTCCAGTAGGAATGTAGTACGGGACCTGGCAGGCGCCACTTCCGTATACTTAGCACCTGTCTTCTTTGATATGTCTATTGTCTATGATGTTGAGCTTTTCGTCAAGCCCTGTGCAAAAAGGCAGGCTGCGCCATTGTACCTACCGCACCCTGCATGAAAGCACTGCATGCTCGATAGGTAGATTTACCTGTAAGGAGTCAGTTCCCGTCTCCAAACCTATTGGCTTGGAGACGGTGCTTATTTTGTGGTAGAGTAGAATACCGAGTCAGTGACCCCACAGCTACAGCTGGGGGCTTGTGTCTGGGCTCCACCGCAACTCTGCATAGCGTAAGCGCTGTGCAGCTTTGGCTTCATCGCTCGACACATCAGGGCGTACTGACAGGACGCCCGTGCTCATCCAGTCTTGCCGGGTGAGCAGCGTTCTCAAGGCCACATTTCTGGCACCAACCAGATCAGCATGGAGGGTACAGTGGCAACTCTGACACACAAACGTGAGCCCCTTGTGCGGACGATTGTCCTCACTGGTATATCCGCACCTGGGGCATGCCTGGCTGGTGTAGTGGGCATCCACTTTCACCGCCATACTCCCCGAGAGGAGTGCTTTGTAGGCAAGGTAGCCATGCAGTTCGGCAAAGGCCCACCTGGAGGCGTGTCTATTCGCTCGCCGTTGCTTCTTCGTGGCTTGCTTTCCATGCTTGCGCCTGGTGCGTTCACGGATGTGAGTCAAATCTTCCAGGCCAATGAGGCTGTGTGGGTGCTGGTCTACCATGCGCCGACTGATCTGGTGGTTGGTCGCAGCTTTCAACCGTCTCTCCCGTCCACTGATGACGACAAGTCGTCGGGTAGCGGAACGGGTGCCTTTGTGCTGCAACCGCTTTCGCAGGCGTGCATAGTGGTCTGCTTTGGCTCTGCTCTGTTTGCCGGAATAGAAGGAGGCGCCAGTGTCCAGTTGCGCGGTAACCGCCAGGTAACGTTGTCCGACATCCACCCCGACCACGTGCTGGTGCGTTTCGGGGGTCGGGTCTGCGACCTCAACCTCAAGGGTCACGAGCAAGTAAAACTGCTTGCGTGGCCTGTCATACCACAGTTTGGCTGC
>Ga0137391_10002597_pt1 | contig 13551 bp, 9 predicted proteins | sample 15con2h24BmetaG_FD_101399 | JGI IMG/M metagenome (GOLD analysis project Ga0137391, IMG submission 101399) | Vadose zone soil microbial communities from Angelo Coast Range Reserve, California, USA - 15con2h2.4B metaG | ecosystem: Environmental > Terrestrial > Soil > Vadose zone > Saprolite...
AAGCTCATGGATTACGCCGCCAAGGGCGGGGAGGTCTGCCACTCCATCGGAAAACAGCCGAAGCCGGAAGGCACGAGTGACGCGGAATTCGCGACCCAAGTCAGTAGCGAGAAAGAGGCCGCCCAAAACAGCTGCGACTTCCTGGAAAGCAGCGCATTCAACATCATTCCGGACGAGAAAGACGCAAAGACCCGCATGGCGGATATCGAACGCTTTACCGCGGCTTTTCCCGATTCGAAATTTCAAGATCAAGTATCGAGTTATGCCATGTACACGTTGGGTCCAGGGCAGTTGAATGATCAGACGCGGCTGGTTTCCTATGGAGAAAAGACGCTGGCGGTGAATCCCAACTCGCTGCCGGCATTGTTGTTGCTGGCTAGTTTCTATTCAGATGATTCCAAGCCCGGGAGCGTCGCCAAAGCCATCACTTACGCGCAGAAAGCCATCGCCGCAGCCAAGGCGGATGCGCCGGATTCAGATAAACCGCGCAAGCTCTCGGCGGGAGTAGCCCACTCGACCCTGGGATACGCGTACATGAAGCAAGACAAGACCGCGGCCGCCATTCCGGAGTTGAAGACGGCTGCCGCTTTACTCAAAGGGCAGGATGAGCAGCCCTATTCGGTTGTACTGTATCGGCTGGGTTTTGCTTATGCCAAGTTGAACAAAGTTACCGAGGCGCGCGACATATTGAATGAGGCGACCAAAATTCCCGGTCCCATGCAGGCCCTGTCCCAGGATTTGCTGGCCAAGGTTAACGCGGCGCGAGCCAAGGGAAATACTGGACGATGAAGGATCGGATAAGCAGACATCAAGGCTGAGGTTTCGCCAACTCGTCGGAGAGCAAATTAGCCTTCAAGGCAAGGTTGCGGGCACGATTGAGATCGCCAGCAGCGGCGGCGGCCTTGGATTGATCCATGAATTGGCGGATCTGAGTCACCATTTCCTGCTGGTTCGAACTAAGCTGCTGGCCTTCGGTTTTTTTCAGTTTATCCTCAGTTGACGCGAGCAATTGCTCCGCTGTGTCGCCCTGATGCGAGCCGGGCCCGGTGCTGCCGCTGCCTTTGAGTTGCAGGGTGGGCTCGGAGGTTCCGCCATCTCGCACGACGGTCTTAGCGGGAGAGCACCCGCCGGAAGCCTTGGGAGAATCGGTGGCTCCTGCTGATTGGGAGCCCTTCGCAGCAGCTGTCGAGTTTGGGCAGTCCGTTGTGGTGGCTCGTTTTTTTTTGTGCCAACGACCCTTGTGAGTGGTCGGTGGCGCTTGGCTCGACTGCGCAGGAGTCGAAGCCGGTGCTGGCTGCGACGAGGGGGCGGACGATTTCTCTGGTTGCTGCGGAGCGGTAGAACTGTCCTGGCTCGGTGGGGCGGGCGAGTCCGCGGGAGTTCCAGATGGGGCCGACTGCCCGGGTTCAGGGACGAGTGGAGTCCCCGCCGCCAGCGAGGTGGCGGGAGATAGTAAACAAATTCCTAGGATTGCCGCCAGAAGCATATGAAGCCCGCGAGTTCCGCGATGTCAAATTCTACGCCTTTATGAGATCAAAGAAGAGAAATCAAGCTCCAGGTTTCGACAAGGCAGACTGAGGAGCAACGTCATGGTCAGCCTCCAGGCCGGAGGTAGCCAATGGGATGCGGAAGCGGAAGGTTGTGCCCTGAGCCTCCTCTGATTCGAATTCTACAGAGCCGTAGTGCCATTGGAGGATCTGATAGGTCTGCGCCAGACCGATGCCGGTTCCCTCTTTCTTGGTTGTGAAGTAGAGTTCAAACACCCTGTCCTGGACTTCGCGCGGAATACCGCTTCCGTGATCATGAACTTCGGTTGTAACCACCCCCTCATCGCGCCACGCCGCGACCGTCAGAACGCCTCCTTTAGGCATCGATTGCACTCCGTTGAGCACCACGTTAAGAATCGCCTGCTTCATCAAGTCGACATCGGCCTTGATCGGCAGCGCATCTGCGGACAGTGTGCGCTCGATCCTAACTCCGTGCTGCTCGGCTTCGGGAGCGGCCAGCAATGCCACGTCCTCGAGCAGGCGGCGGAGATCGACTTCTTCCAGGTGCAGATCACGCGGGCGGGTGAAGTCCACCAGCACCTGCACCACGCGGTCAAGACGATGAATTTCGCTGCCGATAATGTCCATGTGGCGCCGCGTGTCGGGGTCAACCTGAGCCAGCTTGTTCTGCAGAAGCTGCAAGTGGAGCACGATGGCGTTGATGGGGTTCTTGACCTCGTGGGCTACGCCGCGGGTGAGACGTCCGCTGGCGGAGAGACGGCGCGACATTTCGATTTCATCCTCGATCCGATGGACGGATTCGGCGTCACGTATGATGAGCAGGGCGCCGATTTGAGTGTTCTTTTCCTGAACAAAATCCAGCGAGACCTGAACCCGCCGGCCGCCGCCGGTTTCGACCTCGCGCTGCAAGACGGGCCTGCGGCGTTCAAAGGCTTCCAGAACAACCGCGCCGAGAAGGGAGTCGGCAGAAAAGACTTCGGTGACTGTGCGGCCCAGCAACTCTCTCCGGGGACGGCCGAGGAAACGCTCAACCGGTGCGCTAACCAACACTACGCGCAAATCCCGCGTGAACAACATCAGCCCGTCCTGCAATTTGGACATGAGCTGATCAACGTTGTCTTTCAGCGCGGAAAAAATCTCTTTGCTGTCGCGCATCTGGCGGCCGAGATTAGCAATCTTAAGCGTGACCAGACCGTATTCGTCGTGACCGAGGTCGTCTCCCGCAAGAGCTTCCGGGTGACCCGCGCTCACGCTATCGAGGTTGCGGCTGATTTCCTTGAGAGGCCCGAGGGCGAGATTAGAGATGCCTGCGGCGAGCACCAGCGACCCAAAAATGGATGCGATCGAAAAATAGAGCGCGTGCATCAGCCGCGGGGTCAATTCGTCCTTAAGGAAAGCGGTCGAGACACCGATGCGGATCGTGCCAAACGGCTGTCCATTGAGTTGCAGCGGAAAGCTCACGTTGTAGACCGTATGCGGGCCGTACACGAGCTGCAATTGTTGCCGGAAACGGGCGGTGATGACCTGGCGAAAATCGGGCCGCTGCACTATCAGTTTCCCTACCAGCTTCGGGTTGGTGTTAAGCAACGCTCGGCCGTGGACATCCACCACCGACGCGTCGTAGATGAAAGGCCAGTTGCCCACCACCGATTCCAGCATGCTGTTCAGGTTTACATCCGTCTGTAGGTACTCGGCTAGGGCTACGCGCACCGCTTCCGGATTGCCGGTGTCCACGGGCGTGCTGCCGAGGTCGGGAACGGCGTTGGTGGCAGCGTAGGCGAGCTGTTGGGTGAGATACGATGCGTTGTCGTAGACGTTGGTGGCACGGAGGCGGAGGACCTGGGATATGTAGAGGTAAGAAAAGGCCGAGACCATAACCGTCACCATGAAGGTGAGGGTAAGAACGATGATGGTTTTCCGTCGCATGGGGTACAAAAAACGTAGTGGGCAGTCCAGTAACCACCGCCCAGTCTTTGACTCTTTGACAACGAGCGGCAGAAGCTAGCGAAAGAGCCTGTCGATCATCGACCCCTTAGCGCCGCTAGAGCCGCACTCCCAGCCACTGACCACTCTCTTAAGATTCCTCCTTGCCGGGGACGGCGTCCGAGGCGGTGCTACCGTACTCCTTAAGTTTATTATGCAGGGTTTTCAGGCTTATGCCGAGGATTTCCGCGGCTCTGGTCTTGTTGTTGCTGGTGGCTTCGAGGGTTTTGAGAATCAGCATCTTTTCCGCTTCCTCCACGGTAGTGCCGACCCCCAGGCGCACCGCATCAGGGTCGTTGGCAGAGGTTCGCAGTGGGGCTTGGCCGAACCCCGGCGGCAGATGCCGGGTCTCAATCACAGCCCCATCACAGACGATCACTGCACGCTCAAGCGTATTGCGCATTTCGCGAACATTTCCCGGCCAGGAATAAGTGTTGAAGAGATTGAGGACTGCTTCACTGACAGCCGAGACCTTGCGAGAATGCTTTGTGTTCATCTCCGAGAGTAAAAGTTGTACCAGGTCGGGTATGTCTTCCTTATGCTCACGCAAGGGAGGCATGTGAATGTTGAAAACGTTAAGGCGATAATAAAGATCACTGCGTATTTCACCGCGGGCTACGGCGTCCTCAGGGACTTTATTGGTCGCGGCGAGGACGCGCACGTCTACTGGCGTTTCGACTTTGCTGCCGAGGCGGCGCAGCTTGTGATCTTCCAGGACTCGAAGCAGTTTGGCTTGAGTCGCTACTGGCATTTCCCCAATCTCATCGAGAAGAATCGTTCCGCCCTCGGCGAGCTCAAAACAGCCGGTGCGTCGCTCGAGAGCGCCTGTGAAGGCGCCCTTTTCATGACCAAAGATTTCGCTTTCGATCAAGGTCTCCGGAATAGCGGCGCAATTAATGGCTACGAAAGGACGGTCACGGCGCGAGCTCAGTTCGTGGATGGTCCGCGCCACGAGCTCCTTGCCCGTGCCGCTGGCGCCAGTGATGAGCACCGACGCTGTACTGGGCGCGACCATTTCGATGAGCCGGAATATCTCCTGCATCTTTCGCGATGCGCCGTTGAGCCGGCCCAGTGATCCTGCATCCCGCAGCTTGCGGCGGGTGGCTTCCAGTTCTGCGCGGGTGCCGAGTAGTGACGAGGCGTTCTGCAAAATGGTACGCAGACGGTTGGTGTCGATGGGCTTGGTAATGTAGTCATAGGCACCCAGGCGCATCGCCTGAACCGCGCTGTCGATGGTCCCTTGTGCGGTGACCAGCACAACGGCCACGGTTTGGGCTTGCTCTGCCAGGCGTTCCAAAAGCTCGATTCCGCCCATGCGCGGCATCTTGAGATCAGTGATGACGATGGAAGGGGCCCACTGGACCGCCTTCTCCAGGCCCTCTCCACCGTCGCGAGCGGTGTCGGCTCGATAACCCCAAGATGAAACCAGCTCAGCCAGACCCGTCCGCTCGTTTTCTTCGTCCTCGACGATCAGTACCTTCTCTTGGCTCATTCTCTTCTTTCTTCCGTCTTCTGTCTTCTCTCCGCTCCGGCGACCGCCTTGGAGAGTGGATTGAGCGTGATCGAAAAACCGTGATCGAGTAACAACGATAACGGCAAGCTTCCCCTGGAGCAAGCTCTGCGGGTGCCTGCGGGTGCACATCCCTCTGTGTTCTTGCGAACCGTCACTTGATGCGACGCGCTACCGCATTGGGAGCGCAGGTCCAGTATGTCAAATTGAGACACAGTCACCGCCGCCTATAACTCGCAGCTCAGACCCTGCCAGGATAATTTTCAATGACTGAGCCTTGCTTTAGCGCAGCGGTGGGTTAAAATCTTAGACTTCAAATCGTAAGTCCCAATAATCCGTTAGCACCACAAACGGCATCTTTAGTTCTGCACTGCGGCTGAAATTCCAATACGGCGAACCTCGACCAAGTTCGGAGGATCATAAATGTTACCTTCTCCCAAGCTGCGCGCAGCTCGTGCGGTAATATCCAGCGTGTTGCTGATGTTTGCAACCGTACTGGTTTCGACTCCGGTTTTTGCTCAGAGTGACTCCAACCCGAAGTGGGATTTGTTTGTCGGATACCAGTGGCTGCATCCCGGTATCACGGTTCCAGCTCCCTTCGGAAATCCTTTCAACCCGACTCCTTTCAAAGTCCCAGACATGGCGAAGGGATTTGGTTCCGCATTGACCTACAATTTTGATCCGCACTTTGGCCTTGAATTCGACTTGGGACATAATTGGGGCAATGGCAACTATGAAACAACCGCCTCAGTCGGTCCTCGTCTTATGTTTCGAACCGATGGTGCAAACTACTTCATGCACGCTCTCGGTGGTTACAACCGGCTGTCAGTCAGCGGACCGAATTCCCACAACGGCATTGGGGCTATCCTCGGTGGCGGAATGGACCTGCCCATAAGAAAGTGGCTCAGTCTCCGTCTGTTCGAAGCAGATTTCGTCTGGGCGCACCATAACTTCGCCGACGACGCTGGCCCCCAATTCACTTCCCTGAGGCGGCCACAGGCCGAAGGCATCCGACTCCGTACCGGCCTGGTCTTTAACTGGGGCGGAGCTCCGGCTTTGACCCCGGCCGCCAGTTGCTCGGTGCAGCCCACCGAGGTGATGGTAGGCGAGCCGGCGACAGCCACGGTAAGCGCCACTAACTTCAATCCCAAACACACGCTCACCTATAGTTGGAGCGGCAATGGCGTGAGCGGTAAAGATACCAGCGTCAAGATTGAGACCGCTAACGCAGCCCCGGGGAACTACACCGTGACTGCGCATGTGACCGATCCCAAGGCGAAGAACAATAATGAAGCGAGCTGTTCGGCGAATTACACGGTAAAGCCACTGCCGCCGAAAAACCCGCCCACGATAAGCTGTTCGGCTAGCCCATCAACGGTACAGGCGGGAGGCACGTCCACAATTACCTGTAACGCGAGCAGCCCGGACGGCGTTGCGGTCACGGTATCGAACTGGACTAGTTCTGCCGGTACCATCAGTGGCACCGACAACACTGCTACCTTGAACACAACCGGAGCCGCGCCCGGGGCAATAACGGTGAATGCAACTGCAACCGATACTCGTGGCCTGACTGCGCAGGGTTCGACACAAGTGACGGTGGAGAATCCGCCGCCACCGCCCCCCCAAGCGTCGAAGCTCAGCCAGTGCGACTTCCCCAATGAGAAGAAGCCCTGGAGGGTCGACAATACCTGCAAAGCGGTCTTGGATGATGTCGCGAAGAACCTGCAACAGAACCCAGATAACAAGCTGATCATAGTGGGCAACGCTGATCCGGCGGAGAAACGCAAGAACCTGGCGGCAGAACGAGCCGTCGATTCCAAAGCGTACCTCACCGGCGGTGAGGCCAAGCAGGGGATTGACCCCAGCCGTATCGAAGTGCGTGCGGGCAGCGGTGGCACAAAGACAGCTGAATACTGGATAGTGCCCTCGGGTGCCAATTTTGACTCGGCCGGAACTCAAACTGTGGATGAGACCAAGGTAAAAGCTGTTCCAGATCATCCCAAGCCCGCGGCCAAGAAGAAGAGCACCAAGAAGCCCAGCTAGAGCTCGGGCTGAGTACGGGCCGTTCATTGAATGATGACCGGCCCGTTTTTCTTGGACTTCAGTAACTTGATGAGTCGTTTCCATCCTGTCAGGCTGGGCGTTGCATCCTAATCCTCGCTCGACGGGCGGAGTCTCGAATGAAATCAGTAGAAATGCAGGACGTAATCGGTAAGTTGTTGATTGTACTAGTTTTAATTATCACCTTCGGCTCCATTTCCTGGGCCGGTCAGTGGACTGTTCTGGGTCCGGACGGGGGCGATGTCCGGAGCTTGGCTTATGATCCACATAATCCTAACCGGGTGCTTTTGGGTACCAGCACCGGCGTGATTTTCGAGTCCGAAAATGGCGGTCACGACTGGGCGCGTTTTGCTCACCTCGGCGCGGCCGATGACTATGTGCTCGATCACATTGCTTTCGATCCGCAAAATTCCAAGACAATTTTTGTATCCGCGTGGAGCGTGCAGGACCAGAGTGCAGGCGATATTTTCCGCACTCGCAACGGAGGTAAGGATTGGGAAGCCATATCCGGAATGCGTGGCAAGTCCGTGCGAGCTATGGCAATTGCTGCTTCCGATCCTAAGATCTTGGTGGCTGGCGCCTTGGATGGTGTTTACCGCAGCAAGGATGGTGGCAGCCATTGGGAGCGGATTTCTCCTGCGAACGACGCCAATATCAAAAACGTTGAATCCATAGCCATCAATCCACAAGACCCCGGTGTGGTGTACGCCGGAACCTGGCATCTAGCGTGGAAGACCAGTGACGGTGGCGTCAGTTGGCAGCACATCAACAAGGGCATGATCGACGACTCCGATGTATTCTCAATCATCGTCAGTTCGGCAAGCCCATCGGAAGTATTTGCCAGCGCCTGCTCGGGAATTTACAAGAGCATCAACGCGGGCGACCTCTTCCAAAAGATTCAGGGTATTCCATTCTCGGCGCGGCGGACCCGGGTGTTGAAGCAGGACCCCAACAATCCGGCAATTCTGTATGCCGGAACTACGGAAGGGTTGTGGAAGAGCAGCGACGAAGGCAAGTCGTGGAAGCGCGTGGGCAACCCTGAAGTAGTCGTGAATGATGTGCTCATCGATCCGCGCAATTCGCAGCGTATTCTGCTAGCCACGGATCGTGGCGGCGTGTTGGCCAGTGACGATGGGGCGGCCAGCTTCAGTGCGTCCAACCATGGATATACCCATCGCTACGTGAATGCGATTCTTGCCGACGCAAAGGATCCTAACTCTCTCTACGTTGGGGTGGTCAATGACCGCGAGTTTGGCGGAGTTTTTTACTCTCACGACGACGGTCAGAACTGGGAGCAGAGGAGCGCCGGACTTGAGGGCCGCGACGTGTTCACTCTCAAACAGTCGAGCAACGGAACTCTGATAGCCGGAACCAACCGCGGTGTGTTTGAACTGGCACGTAGCGGGAGTGCCTGGCATCCCATCAACAACATCGTGATCGAGAACGCGTCGACCCGCGCCATCAAGCTGAAAAATGGGAAGAGTAAATCGCGAGCGAGCACGACGGGCGTACGATCGGTGCTGGAAGCACGCGTCAATGACGTCGAACTCGGCGCCCACCGCTGGTTTGCGGCTACCTCGGCTGGGTTGTTCACCAGCAAAGACCAAGGCAAAATCTGGACGGGCGGGCCCATTGCCAATCAACAGGATTTTGTCTCCGTACAGTCACAAGCCGACCTGGTGGTTGCGGCTACACACTCCGCCGTACTGGTATCTCACAATGAGGGCGTTACCTGGCAACCAGTGGTCCTCGCCTCCTACCCGACCAACATTCGCAGCGTCACTGTTACTCCGGACACTCAAATCCTTGTAGCCACCCGCGAAGGTGCATTTCACAGTGCAGATTCCGGCAAGAGCTGGAGCCACGTACTAGCAGGTCTACCAGACAAAGACATTACGTCCGTCGCCTATGACGGCTTCCACAAGCGTTTCCTCGCGGCCAGCAGTGCGAGCGGAGTGGTATTCGAGAGCGTTGACGGCAGCACTTGGCGGCGCGGACCGGATTCAGGTTACGCGCTGCGTCACATCACCGTTGCCCACGGGCGCTATGTAGCCGCGACCCCGTTCGACGGTGTCATTGCTCAGCCTCAGAGCGAGGCACAGAATACGGCTGCACTCAATTCGGGTGCATCGAACTGAATCACTCATAGAGGGGTTGCCTTATTTAAGGAGGAGCGAATTCACGCTCCTCCTTAATTTTTGTTTTGAGTATGGAGTTGTGGGGAGCGCTTGGGCTCCGCATCCTTCCCGCCCGGGTCTCGGCCACCCCGCGGAATCCGAAATGGCAGGGCAGCCTTCGCGACCGCGGTCGTCATGACGCGCAAATTCTACACGGTATTCTCACCAGCGCCTTCCTAAGTTATTGATTAATCGGGATGTAATTCTGGTACTCGATTTGCCACTTTCGGGTTACGGAAGTTGGAGCGAGGAGCGAGGATGGATCGTTCCGTAGCGATGCTCATGGGCAAGAAAATCGAAGTGGCCATCGCGGTGTTGGGCGTAGCTCTGGCCGCAGGATGTTCCCGATCAGCCAGTTTGCAGGGCAGCGGCGCCAGCGCGCGTGCCGATCAGCAGAAAGCGCCCTTTCCGGAGGATACCGGCTCCAGCCTCCCCGAGGACCATGCGACAGTCGCTAGCCAAAAACCCGGGAAGGATGTGGACGCCAACCATGCGCCTCCCTTTACGTCTGCAATGTCCCCCTCCCTTCCCGCAGGGACTCTTCTCACGGTTCGGCTTCAAAACTCGCTCTCCAGCCTGAGAGTCCGTGGCGGCGAGATCTTTTCGGCGGTAGTTGATGAGCCTGTCGTCATAGATGGGAATATCCTGGTGGGACGAGGTACCGGCGTTTCGGGACGTGTGGAGTCGGCTCAGACATCGCCGCCAACGCGCAATTCCGCTTCGCTCCGCTTGATCTTGGACTCCATCACGATAAAGGGCAAGCAATGGCCGCTTCAAACTGCAAGCTTGTTCGCCCGAGGAGCCCCCGGCCAAGGCCACAATCTGCCGGTTGCCAGTGGGCTTGGCGAAGCGCGGTATTCAGTTGGTCCCACCACGGTTCGCCTTAAGAAGGGACGCCGTCTCACCTTCCGGCTGACCCAAGCGGTGTCTTTAGGGGGGTGAAAGTCATCCCTGCTCACTCATCCCATGGTGATCGCCTCGGAACTTACGCCCCGCCGAATTCGCTCTAGTCCGGAATCAATAATAGTTCCGCCTTCCACAAGCGATATCGATTTCTAGTGACAAGCGTTCTTCTCTGTCTCGGAACAACCTTCCTGATAGTGACTTCGAAACGGAGAGGCCCAGTCCGGAACCATTCGTCGCACCTCTCCCCATGCTGGGAACACTGCATCAGCGGAATGGAACGGCCAGTGCGCGAAGTGCGGGCCGCTCTCGATCGCCGCAAACGCGAGGAAACCTGGCACGGCGGGCCGTCGAAAACAAGTGCGCAGCGAAATGCGCGAAACTCTCACGGCCATGTTGCTCTCCTGCGAGTTGGCGATGATAGTCCCCGATATGCCCGGCCGCGGAAAAAAAATTCCCGCCATCGACAACCTGGCACGCGAGTTAAGGGTTCGGTTGGGAGCTAGCTGACCTTCAGTGACGTGCTGCTTGGGCTCCGCTCATCGGAGTTGGTTCGGACCAGGCGTCCGTTCCGGTGGATGTCGAGTTCACGAACCGCTCCCCCCTTTTATTTGTCACAAACTCGGTCGTGAAGTCGGCACCCTCAACAGCTACAGAGGCGGCAACGAGCTGCTTCGTCGTTATTCGGCCATTTCCAGCGGGACCGCTGCGATTAAGGGCTCAGCCTCAATGGTGTCTGGTGTGCAAGATTTTGCGGCCTTGGTGGTTGGAATACAAAAGGCTTCAACTCAGGCGCCATTCACACTAGAATAGGCCAACGCAGCCCCTGGCCTGTCGCTTCCATCGCGGCATCCCGAAGGCTCTCCCGGAGGTTCTGTTGCACGTCCTGGTTACGGCCGACACTATGTCTGGTGCGTGGACATATGCCCGGGAGTTGGTGACTGGCCTTGTCACGCGCGGCGCACGCGTCACGCTGGTCACCTTCGGCGAAATCCCACTACCCGATCAGACCGTATGGATGGACAACCTGCATGGACTTGATTACCGCCCCACTGCCTTCCGTCTCGAGTGGATGCAGGAAGCCGAGCAGGACCTGCCCGACTCCTCGAATTTCCTAATTGATGTAGTCCGCGAAGTTCAGCCTGATGTGCTTCACCTCAACCAGTTTTGCTATGGCAACCTGCCGGTGGACGTGCCGCGGGTGGCCATGGCTCACGGCGATCTGATCAGTTGGACACAAGCTGTGCACGGTCACGGGCCGCGACCCACTCGCTGGCTTAAGTGGTATCGCGATACCGTGATTCGCGGCATTGCCGGCGCCGATGCGCTGGTTGCGCCCTCGGCTTGGATGCTCGATACCCTCCGCAGCTGCTACACCCGGTCGCGGCGGGATGTGGTGATCTATCCGGGGAGGAATCCCATCTTCTTTAATCCTTACATCAGCAAAGACGATTCTGTCCTCGCCGTCGGCCGGCTTATCGATGCCGGCAGGCAAGTATTTCTGCTCACGCAGCATGTGCATCCCTTGTCAGTGTGCATTGTGGGTTCCGAGCAAACCGTTGCTGTGCCGCGCATTCCGATACGCGCTGATGTTAAAGTAGCCACCACCGATCAGAGTTCGGTAGCCATCCGCGGTCCCCAGACGGAAGCGCAGTTACGCGCACTGTATGGCCGCGCCGTTATTTACGCCGCCACATCGCGCTACGAGCCGCTGGGATTGCCTCCGCTTGAAGCCGCGCTCTCGCGCTGCGCCATCATCGCCAATGATATTCCCAGCTTCCGCGAGATCTGGGGCGACGCCGCTCTCTATTTCGAAACCAATGATGCCAATAGTCTTGCCGATGCCATCCGCCTTCTCAATGCCGACCGTCAAATGTGCCGCGCTTATGCCAACCTCGCCTACGCTCGCGCCCGCGATCGTTTCACCACCAAGCGCATGATCGATGACTATCTCGAGCTCTACCGAAGTCTGTCTTCGGTAGATTCCGCAGCGGCCTGACAGAACTCTCGAGACACATGTGAAAACCGACACAGGAATCGGCAAGTTTCCGACTCCCGTGATATCTTTTTAGGCTTATTAGAAACCCGCAAGGTGGGAGGATTGGAATTCATGGCTGACGTTAAAATCACAGTCAAGCCCAACGGCCCATATCGAGTCGAGGCTCCCGAAGGCTCGCTCGATCTGGTCGATCCGAACGGCAACAAGTTTGACCTCACGGGCAAGACTGCTTTTTCGCTCTGTCGCTGCGGTGGTTCGGTGAACAAACCTTTCTGCGACGGAACCCATAGCCGCATTGGCTTCCAGGGCGCGGAACTGGCGGTCAAGAAAGCCGAAGGGGGAAGCTAGGTTCGCGGCAATTCGGCCGCGCCTAAGGAATGGGGCTTTCTTCTGTTTGCTCCGGAGTCGTGGAAAAGCTGTGCAAAACCCAGAGCCACAATCTACGAGATGCGTAAAAGCCACAGTAGCCACCTCCAACATGCTTATCTTTCATACCGTTACAACTGCGCACTCTGAAGGCTTACGGAAAAAGTGTTCCCCGTGGAGCACTCCCGCTGTTTCATGTCTGTCTTCCCGCGCGGAACTTTCTGGGAGGTATTGATGAGCCACCCACAAGACCGTGAGCTGGGTATGAAGCGCAAGATCACGCGCCGCGACTTCCTCAACGGCGTTCGGATCACTGCCAGCGCGGCCATGTTGCCGCCCCATCTTTTTGGCGCGTTCGACCAGCCCGCCGAAAAATCTGCCAATTATTATCCCCCGGAGCTGACCGGGCTACGCGGCAGCCATCCGGGATCATTCGATGCGGCGCACTCGCTGCGCGACGGAACCTTCTGGGATTCCGCCGGCAAGCCCGAAGATACGGGCGAACTCTATGACCTCATCATCGTGGGCGGAGGCATCAGCGGACTGGCTGCTGCACACTTCTATCGCAAGGTTGTGGGTGAGCGCGCGCGCATTCTCGTGCTTGATAACCACGACGACTTTGGCGGCCACGCGAAGCGCAATGAATTTCGTGTGGGCAATGCGTTCCGCCTTGGATTCGGCGGCACGTTTTCCATCGAGAGTCCTGCGCCATACAGCTCGGTGGCCCAGGGCTTGGTCCGCGAGTTGGGCATTGACGTCGCCTCGTATCCCAAATATGTGGATAAGAATCTCTATCGTTCGCTCGGTCTGCGTCCTCACATATTCTTCGACAAGGAAACGTTTAACACAGACAAGCTGGTGGTCAGCCCCCAGACGCTACGTGGGAGTGAGGCTGAGGATACGACACCCGAGGGTGCGGAGGTCTGGAAGAAGTTTTATGCCGATGCTCCCATCGCTGAGCAAGCGAGGCGTGATTTGCAGCGCTTGTATCACGAGAAGAAGGATTACTATCCCGGTCTCAGTTCAGACGAGAAAAAGGCCAAG
>Ga0137391_10002598_pt1 | contig 13548 bp, 9 predicted proteins | sample 15con2h24BmetaG_FD_101399 | JGI IMG/M metagenome (GOLD analysis project Ga0137391, IMG submission 101399) | Vadose zone soil microbial communities from Angelo Coast Range Reserve, California, USA - 15con2h2.4B metaG | ecosystem: Environmental > Terrestrial > Soil > Vadose zone > Saprolite...
ACGATGGTGAGATTGGCCAGGGAAAGATCATGGGCGACATCGTGGACCAGGTAGTCGAGATATCTCGTTCGCAGCTTGGCAGCATCTTGTTGGTTGGCAGCATCGCTTTGCTCGCGATCATCGCGAAGGGCAGCGGAAACGACTGCCTCGTCACTAATGTCCTTCTCAATCAGCCTTTCGGTCGCATCGTCCAGCTTGCGTCCTGACGGCTCGAAAACTTTAATGCCGTTGTCCTGGTAAGGATTGTGCGAAGCGCTGATCACGACTCCCGCGTCCGCGGGAAGAACCCGCGCGAGAAACGCGACGCCCGGCGTGGTAATAATTCCGGCTGACTGAACTTCGGCGCCGGAGGCAAGCGCGCCGGCGATCAGCTCGCGTTCGATCCGCGGACCCGATTCGCGCGTGTCGCGTCCAATGATGATGCGCGGCGCACGTCCGGGCGTTCGTTCGGTGAGATGGCGCGCCAACGAGCCGGCTATCGCGCGAACCGTCGGCGAATCGAGGGGAAACCTGTCGGCCTCGCCGCGAATGCCGTCGGTGCCGAAAAGTCTCTTGGGTTCTTGATTTGGCAATTCGTGAAAAGGAACCTTTGACGCGGCGACCGTCAGCGACAAGGAAAGCTCGACATACTATCTCACAGCTTCGTTCACCTCTGTCTTCCCAAGCCTTCGGCTAATTATTTCCATCGTAATCACTTTGCCCGGCAGCCTGGTCGTGTCTGCAACAGTCTTGTTTAGTCCGGCATTTCGCGCAAACATTCTAAAGAAGTTTTGGTCAGCTACATAAGCATAAAAGTAACTTCTAGTTGATACTGCTACCATATGGTACACATTTTCAGAGAACCTTAAGTTGTTGGAACTTACGGTGCTTTCATACTCACTTGGTTGACCATCTTTAGGGATTTTCTTCACCGCCGTGAACCCTATTCCGAACATGTCTACCAGAGACCTGACAGGCCAGTTCTTTCCAAGCGTACCTAGATTGAAGCTAATCATTACAAGCTTGCTATCTATGAACGCCAGATGAACCTGATCAACCTCTTCGATTTTCTTGAAAGTTAATATCCTAAAGAGTTTCTCTTTATGCTTGGCGGAAACCCATTTATCAACCACATGGATATGAAGCCTGTCGAGCTTATCGCTTATCGGCTTACGAAGGAGGCGTATGGCATCCTCAGGCGTGCTTTGATCTAGGAATAATCCATGCCATCCATCAAGTTTAGAGTTAGCTTCATCTTGCGTGGCGCCAGCCGTATTATTCTTAAGACAGCGCGTGTAACGGTCGAGAAATTTTTCTTTTGATGCCCGGTACTCTTCGATATTTTGAAACTTACGGTTTTCGCCTCCTTGATTGAGGAAGTAAATCGTAATGATCACGTGGTCCGCAGCAGAGAAGAGGACGTGTGTACCTATCTGCTCGCCCACATCAATTACGTCTCTATCTATGCCATAGCTCTCATATCCATTGTATAGAGTCTTGTCCTGATAGATTATCTTCGTCGCTTGTTTAGTTGAGGCGGAATACTGAAGTTGACTACGAACCATCTCTTTGTCACTCGTATAATCCTGTGCATTAGATTGTTCTACTTTGATATTGGCAAAGTAATAAGGAGTGTTTGGATAAGCAAACATCACCCGGTAGCCATCCAAAACAGAAACTGTCTTATTTCCACTAGCTGTTTCAACGAGGCGGAATTTTTCGGCAGACTTGGGCCTACGGGTGGTTTCGACAATTTGCAAATCGTCTTCAAACTTGCAGGACAGGTACGGCTTCAATGATGGAGAACGGCTGTCAGACGATGCACTTGGGGACGGAGTGGGATCTATTTTTTCAAACTTGGCGGGTGAAGACGACGAATCACTGTTACTCGTTCCGCAGAGGTTAGAAATAAGAAGCAACGAAAGAAAAAGAATAAATGAAACCGCAACTTTCATAGCGCAAGATACTCCGATTCGCGTCGTCTCTACAAAGCGAGCGTCTAACAGGCTGATTGACGAGTATACCAAACGGCGCCGTTGCCGGCGCTCTCACTTCCTTCGCTTCACTCGACCGCGTTGCAAGAACCCCGCCAGGCGGCCTCGATTATCGATCACGCCGACGGCACCCACGCCGTTGCTCTGCATCAACTCGTTTGCCGCGGCCAGCGCTGCGGATTCACTGACGAAGAGCTGTTGGCTAACGGGTCGCATCACGTCGCGCGCGCGTTGCTCGCGCCAGCGTTCGCGCGGCAGCTTTTTCAGATCTTCGAGTGCGAGAATTCCCAACAGCCGCCGATCGTGCGCAACCGGAAAGCTTGTTTGACGGTGAAGGGGTAGTACTTCGTCGACAAAACGGCTAATCGACAAATCCGGTTCGATCGATATCGCTACGGACATCGCCTCTGCCACCGTCGCCGGCCCGTCGTCGCGCACGCTGCGCACAACGCTCGTAGCGGCGCTCAACAAAAACAGTCCGATCAGCACCGACCAAAGCCCCATGAAGTAGGCATGAAATGATGGCGCGACCGCCATGTAAACTCCGAACACGATTAGCACCAGCGACACCAGTTGTCCGCAGAACCCGGCAATGCGCGTCGCATTACGAATGTCGCCGCTGCGTTTCCAGACAATCGCGCGCAACACGCGGCCCCCGTCGAGCGGATATCCGGGAAACAAATTGAAGATCGCAAGCAACAGATTGCCCGCGCAAATAAAGAGGAAAAATGCGGTGCCGGGATTGAACCTAAGTCTCGCAGTCACCAGCAGGCAGCCAAAACCGATCAATGAAAAAATGAAACTCGCCGCCGGGCCGGCGACCGCAATGCGAAACTCCGCTCCCGGACTCTCTGGTTGGGTTCGCAAGCGGGCCAAACCGCCAAATGGATGCAGCACGATCTCTTCAATCTCGATTCCCTCCATCCGGGCCATCAGCGCATGCGACAATTCATGACCAAAAACCGAAAGAAAAAGTCCCAGCGTGATCGCGATACCCAGCGTCCAAGCTACCGGATCGTCAGCCGGCGGAAGCTGTAGCGTACCCAACTGCATGGGATGCCGGTGCGCGTTCACGGCAATCATCGCGACGCTAATCGCAAACACGCCGAACCAGCGATAGTCGATGCGCACGGGAATTCCGTAAATGCGCGCGACCATGATCTGCCGTTTGAAAAACGATTTGAGGTTCATGCAAGAACGCAAAGAGCAACGGGCGAAGGGGAAAGTGCAAGAAGCAAACCGTTAGACGCCATCGATTCTCGTGCTGTTCCGTCCCAAGCACGATTGTAGTCCCCGGGATCTCTCCGCGCTTGGCCCTTTGCGCTTGGCCCCCTTAACTGCTGGTGGCGTGCTGCCAGTCAACTTCGAATAGGGGCACGGGCTGCTCGCGATTCTTGACGTTAATGGGATCGCGCGCCATCAATTGATAGCGTGACTTCGCGGCCTGGGCGGTGGCTTCGCTGACCAGGATCTCGCCGCGTTTCGCGTTGGATTCCAAACGCGAGGAGGTGTTCACGGCGTCGCCAATCGCGGTGTACTCCGAGCGGCGCTCAGAACCGATGTATCCCACGGTTACTTCGCCAGTGTGAAGTCCGATGCCGATCCCGATTTCCGGAAGGCCTTCCTTGTGCAGTTCATCATTGATGCTGAGCATGCGCCGCTGCATCGCCACGGCAGCGTTGATAGCATTTTGCGCGTCCTTCGCCGTGACGGTCGGCGCGCCGAACAGCGCCATCAATCCGTCGCCCAGATACTTGTCGAGCGTTCCGCCGTGCGCAAAGATAATGTCAGTCATCGCCGAGAAATAGAGATTTAGCAGATGCACGATCTTTTCCGGCGCCGCGTGCTCAGAAATACTCGTGAAGCCGCGAATGTCGGCAAAAAGCACGGTGATCGTCTGCGTCACACCGCCGAGCTTGAATGAGTCAGGATTGTCGAGCAGTTGCTTCACGACGTACTCAGGCAGGAACCGGCCGTAGTTGGCGCGCGCAACTTCTTCGCGGGCGAGGCGCTCATGCGCCCGCACGTTCTCGACCGCGATTGCGGTCTGCGCGGCTACGGCGCTGATCAGTTCAAGATCGTCGGGCTTGAAAGCCGAGAAAGGATCGAGCCGGTCGGCGTAAAGCGCCCCGTGCACTCCGGATTCCGTAAATAGCGGCGCGCAGATCGTTGAGCGCACTCCCTGCGACACGATCGAATCGACCCCGGCAAACTGCTCGTCGGCGGCCGCGTCCTGCGACAGCAGCGCGACTTTGTCCTTCATCACTTTGCGCGTAATGGTGCGGCCGATCGTCATCTTGCGCGCGTGAGCTTCCAGCTTTTCATCGCGCGCCCGCGTCGCAATCGGAAACAGCTTAGCCTCGTCGGCGTTCGCCTCAGTCACGATGCCTTCGGCCAGCAGAGCGATCACGCGATCCGCGGGTGTCGAGCGAAAAATAATATCGGTGGCTTTTTTGAAAATCTTGTCGAGGTCAAACCCTGAACCGAGCGCTTTGCTCATCTCGTAAAGCTCGGCGAGGATGTTTGCCTTGCGCTGCAGCGATTCGAGCACTTTGTCGCGCGGTGCGCCGGCAGCGGTCACGGGTTCGGCCTGACGCAGGACAGTCGACAGCACGTCTTTCGCCGACATCAGCAGTTGCGTGTGTCCCAGCGGCTTGTCGTCGTAACTGAGGTCAGCGGTGCGCTCTTCCTGCGCCTGCTCAAACCTGATCGTGCTGGCGCCGATCGTAACCCGGTCGCCGTCTTTCAGCGGATGCTCGAATCTTTGTTCGCCGTTGACGAAGACGTGGTTGGCGCTCCGTTTGATCTGCCCGTTCACCATTACGCCGTCAACAATCATGAACGAACCGTCGTCGGTCGACTTGATGTGCGCGTGGTGGCGCGACGCGCGCGGATCATCGAGCACAATCTGATTGTCGGGCGCGCGCCCGATCATGCACGGCGCCTGGGAATTAAGTTGATACTCGCCCTGGCGACCGCTGGCGTCGGTGGTTCTTAGCAAGGCCATGATCTTATAGCGGATGAATCCGATTCCGAGACGAAACGGAAAGCTGATTCTACAAGTAAACGCCCTTTCAGCCTAGTGTCGGCATCCCGATGAAAACCAGAGCGATGACCTTGCCGTGCATCGCGGACGGTGCGATGATTGCAGCCTCGGAACTGGCTGAACCTCTCAAAGTTGGATTAGGAGGATTCCCCCTTGCCCGGTCTGACCTGCCTGCTTTGCTGCTCGCTAATTCTGGCGACGACAATTCTCACGCCCTTTTCGTCTAACGTAGAGGGCCAATTGCCTGACCAAAAGCCGGGACCAACGGGATCGATCTCCGGTCGCGTGACGCTGGGCGGCAACGCGGCCGAGGGAATTCCAGTGGTCGCCGTATCCGGACAAACAGTTAATCGGCGGGAAGCTGCCACGAGATCTTTCACGGACAGTGAAGGCCACTATCGCCTCGCAGCATTGCCGCCGGGTCAATATCAGATATGGGCGGTTACTCCGGGTCTGGTCGCCGAGCCCGGGCCCTTCCCAAGATATGGCTTTCCTTTTTACGGTTCCAGCCAAAACATCATTCTGGGTGTCAATGAAGACGTATCCGATATTGATCTAAAACTGGTCCGAGGCGCGGTGATCACCGGGCGCGTTACCGACGCCGAGAACAACCCGGTGGTTGAAGAGCGCGTATCTCTACATTTGGTTGATGAGAATGGCGCGCCATCCCGTTTTGGCTCGCCCGGTTCATCCAATGACCAAATGTACCAAACCGACGATCGCGGAATTTATCGGATCTACGGTTTGCTCGGTGGTCGTTACAAAGTAAGCGTCGGCTACGATGCTAGTGACGGAGTTATTCGCGGCGGTCGTCGTCAGCGTACTTTTTATCCCGATGCTAACGATCAATCAAAGGGCGCCATTGTCGAATTGAAGGAAGGCGGCGAAGCCAACCACATCGATATCAAGGTTGGGAGTGCTACCCAAACCTACGCTTTATCAGGACATGTGATAGATGCGGAGAGTGGGTTGCCGATCGCACGGACCGGCGTCAGATTCATCCTCGTGTCACAAGATCAGGGAGCGCCTTCACCCAGCTTCGGCTTACAGGCTGATGATCGCGGAGAATTTAGTTTCGATGGATTTGGGCCTGGCCACTACATCGCCTTAGTTACCTCTGAAAGTTACGGCGGAAACTTTTATGGAGACCCGGTTAACTTCGAAGTTGTCGACCACAACGTCAGCGGATTGGAACTCAAGGCGATTTTGGGATTGAGTGTGAGTGGCGTCGTCGTCGCCGACGGTGTCATGACCAAAGATCTGTTGCGGCTGTTACCCGGGCTCCGGATTTTTGCGCGAGTGGCCTCGGGATCCACGAGTCAACTTAGTACCGGGGGAAATTCCATCGTGGCCCCAGATGGAAGTTTTCAGGTGAATGGCTTGAGACCCGGTCATCTATCGATCGATGCATACGCTTCAGCGCCTACTTACACGCGACCGGCGATCGTGCGCATCGAGCATGACGGCATCGGCGTTAGTCAGGGTTTCGACGTCCAGCAAGCAGTTTCCGGATTGCGCGTCATCATTAATTATGGCACCGGCGCGATTCGCGGAACGGTTAGACTGGAAGGCGGAGCCTCACTCGCCGATTCTCGCATCTACGTGAATAGCAAACGCGAAGGCGAGCGCGACGGTACTGGCATTGTCGTTGACGCCCGTGGTCACTTCCTTATCAAGAACCTCGCGCCAGGCACGTACGAAGTAACAGTCCAGGTTGGATTTGGCACTCCGGCCTTTCCCCTTCGCCCGCTTCCGCCCCAGAAACAACTGGTCAACGTCACGGATGGTTCGGAATCTGAGGTCACGTTTATTGTCGATCTCAAGCCGAAGCAAGGGGGCCCGTGATGCTGCTGAGCAAGCCGAGGATTTTCTCTCTTATGATTGTTGCGCCAATCCTCTCGATTGCGTCAACGTGCTGGGCGCAGGCAGCGGGAAGCGCAAAGCCATCGGAAAAGCCGAACGGCACGATCACCGGTCGCGTTGTCAATTCTGCCGGCGAACCGCTCTCAGGCGCTGTTGTTTACGCCGGTTCACTGGGAATTGTCACACGATCGCAAAGAGCGACAGTCGATACCAATGGTGAGTTCAAAATCGACGGCTTAGAGGCTGTGCTCTATCGTCTCTCGGCAAGCGCTCCCGGTTATGTTCCGGCGCCCCAACCAACTCCCACCGACTCGCAAGGCTACTACCACATCGGCGATTCAGTCACCTTCAGAATGATCAAAGGGGGCGTCATAACCGGCACAGTCACTGGTTCAAAGGGGCCTTTGGTAGCTGTGGGAGTGTATGCGATTCGCGTGCGCGATGAAGAAGGCAAGCTTTTGTCAGCGCCAACTCTATTCCGTGAACGTTCGACCGACGACCGCGGTGTGTATCGGTTCTATGGCTTGTTGCCTGGGGCTTATCTCATCTCAGCGGCAAAACCCCGAATCGGTTTCATCGCTCCGACCGCATACGACCATGACGCGCCAACCTACTTTCCTTCCTCGACGCGTGATACCGCCTCGGAAGTCGTCGTGCGTGATGGCGAAGAAATAGCGGCTGATATTCAGTATCGGGCTGAGCCGGGTCATGCGATCAGCGGAAAGGTTAACGGTGCGGTAGAGTCCCAGACCCAATTCTCACCGGGCGCCTCGATCAACCTTACTGACGTGCGCGACCGATCCTCCCTCATGAGCACGTCGGCAAGCTCGAATGACAACTTCAGCTTTGCCATCTACGGCGTCGCCGATGGCGAATATGAAATGTCCGCCTGGCAGTTCTTGCAAAGCCGCGACGAGTTAAGATCGCCGCCACGCCGCATCACTGTGCATAGCGCCGATGTACCCGGAATCATTTTGACTCTTGCGCCACTGGCTTCGATCGGGGGGCGTTTAGTCTTCGAGAACGATCCAAAGGCAGGCTGCGCGAAACGTCGGGAAACCGCCGCCCAGGAGACGATCGTGTTCGGGCGACGGTACGAGCCGGAAAGGAAAACTAATGTTGCGGCTCAGACCACGCCCGTCCCCGAAGTCTCGCTTTCACTAATTAATAATGTAAGCGTTGGCGTAGCTGACGCGAAAGGATCTTTCACGATGAGGAATTTGCCGTCAGGCTGGTACCGAATCGATCCGCGCCCGCCTGCCAGTGGCTGGTTTGTCAGGTCAATAGCAATTGGAGCAGCGCAAACAGCCACAGCGAGAGCTGCAAGCCTTGTAATTGCCCGCGACGGAATCATGCTGAAATCGGGTGAGCGAGTTTCGGGTTTGACCGTCACGATCGCCGAAGGCGGCGCCAGTTTTCGCGGTCGCGTTACGGTCGCCGAGGGGCAAAGGTTGCCGCCAAACCTGCGCATCTATCTCGTTCCCGCTGAGAAAGAAAGCGTCGCCGATGTGCTCAGATTCTTCGAAACGCGCGCTGATACTGACGGAAGCTTTGCCATGGGTAATATCGCACCGGGACACTATTGGATGATTGGACGCACTGCCGATGAGAGCGAACCGGCAACGGTAAAGCCAATCAGACAGGATTCCGCCCTTCGCTCTCAGGTCGCGAAGGAAGCTGAAAAGGCCAAAAACGAAATTCAATTGCAGCCTTGCCAGCGAATTGTGGACTACGAAATACGCTATCCACCGGCTCCGAATGACGCCAAGCCCAAACCATGACCCACACTTCGTTCGGGTCACGCAAACAAAGTTCGCAAATCAAGCGTCTCTGGCCCGGCGTTTGCTGCCTCCCCCGGTACTCATACGCGAATGGCTTGACGCTTGTGAGCGCCCTTGCTAGACTCGATTCAGATTCAATAACAATCCGATTGTTTCATTTAGTCTCGCGATAATTTTTGTCCTACAACCGTGCAACTTGCCGGGTGCTCGTAAAAATCAAGCGGAGGTGCGAAGGTGGGCTTCAAGGTCGGCCAGAAAGTTGTTTACCCGAATCACGGCATCGGAACAATCGAACAGATCGAGCAAAAACAAATCGGAGCGGTAGCGCTTCCTTTCTACACGCTCCGTCTCGCCGCGACGAACTCGCTGGTGCTGGTTCCCGTCTCCAATGCATCTGAAGTTGGTCTGCGTCGCCCGATAACGTCGGGCGAATGCGATGTGCTTTTCGAAGCGCTCGCCAGCGACTTTTCAACTCCTGCCCACGATTGGAAGGATCGCTTCAAGGAGTTTTCCGAAAAAATGCGCACCGGCAACATTTTTGAAGTTGCCGACGTGCTCAAGCACCTCAGCTACCTCAGCCAGGTGAAGCCGCTGTCGTTTCGCGAACAACGGATGTTCGAGCGGTCGCGGTATCTGGTCGTCTCTGAACTGGCGGCCGTTTGCCATCAGCCGGAGTGCAACATCGAACCTCGTGTCGATCAGGCATTGCTTCAGGCCTGCGCCCGGCATGAGCGACAGCCCAACAGCAACGGCAAGGCTCGCGTCGCAACCGCGGCAGCCGGGGCCCATTAAGAACCGCACAAAATCAATCGATTTCGCCATCCCTAAAGGCTGCGGACATCATTTCTCCAGATGGCCGCCCGCGGTTCGGGGCGCGCGCCGTGTTATGATACTTCCCTCGCTTTTTGCTACCCGCAATGGATGATCCTGCTAGTAGTTTCCTGGCTTTGCTGGCCGGCGACGTCGCCGGTCAAGGCTCGACCACGCTTATCATGGTCGTTGCCAAGCTTGCCGCCGTTCTGTTTTTCGTAGGCGCCAACGCATTCTTTGTCGGCTCGGAATTCGCGCTGGTTTCAGTGCGCCGCACCCGGCTCGAAGCTCGCGCCGCCGCAGGCAGCCGGCGGGCGCGCGCGGCGCTGCGCCTGATCGGCGATCCAACGTCCTTCATTTCGGCAACGCAACTCGGGATCACAATCGCCTCTCTGGCGCTCGGCTGGATCGGAGAGCCGGTGGTGGCCGGTCTGTTACAACCGATCGCCTTCCGGATTACGTCGACGGGCCGCGCGGGTTATGTCGCGCACCTTTTAGCCATCATCATCGCGTTCGCGGCGATCACGTTCCTGCACATCGTGCTCGGCGAGTTGATGCCCAAGATGTTTGCGCTTGAGCGCGCCGAAGGGCTGGCGTTGTTCGCGGCGCGGCCGCTTGAGCTGTTCGCCAGGGTCTTTCGCGCGCCGCTCTGGATTTTCAATACCACCGGCGCAAAGCTCGGCCGCCTGATCGGACTAAAATCTTCGCTGCAACACGCCGCCGTTTACAACGAAGCTGAGTTGCGCCAGCTGGTGGACATCGCGCGTGAGAGCGGTCACCTGCGCGCTGAGGAACGGCGGCTGATCCACCGGGTGTTCGAATTCTCAGACACGCTCGTGCGGGAGGCGATGGTCCCGCGTCCGGCGATCGCAGCCCTGTCGGCCGACTGTTCGCTGGCGGATATCACCCGCGCCTTTCAGCAGAATCATTATTCGCGCCTGCCCGTGTATCGAGAATCGCTCGACGACATGGTGGGTTTCATCCACAGCAAAGATGTAACGAAATTTCTTTTGCGGCCGGAAGAATTTAGTCTCGAAAAGGTTTTGCAACCGCCAATGTATGTCGTGGACACGGCGCGTCTGGAGGACGTGCTGCGGCAAATGCAGAGAGCCAAGACGCATTTCGGATTCGTGGTCGACGAACACGGCGGCGTCGAAGGCATCATCACGCTCGAGGACTTGCTCGAAGAGATTGTCGGCGAAATATCGGACGAGCACGACGAAGAAGTGAACGAGCAGATTGCCCAAACCAGCGAGCGCAATTATCTCCTGGATGGCGCGCTGGCAGTTCGCGATCTCAATCGCCGGTTGAAGACTTCGCTGCCGGAATCAGATACCTATACGACCATCGGCGGTTTTCTGATGAACGTCGCCGGTCACGTGCTACAACCGGGTGAGACGATTGAACACGACGGTTTGCGCTTTCACGTCGAACGCGTCGAGCGCCGACGGCTGGTGCTCGTCCGGCTTGAATTACCGGAGGCAAAGTCCGAAAGTCCAACCGGCGCGGCGACCAGGACCGTGAACGCCTCGCGTTGAAGTGCTGAAGGTCTGAGAGTTTGGGGGTGTCGCTATTCTTTCGACGCGACCAGAAGGTTGCTGCTGAATCGCCTTTGATCGTCCAGCCAGGTGGAAGTTAATTCAAAGCCGCTCTCAGTGGCCATCCGCGAAAGATCATCCGCGCTGTACTTGTAGGAGTTCTCCATGTGCATCCGTTCGCCGGCCGCAAACGAAATCGTCAGATCAAGCCGGCGAATGTTGACCGATTGCGACCGCAGGCTTTCCAGATAGACTTCGACACAGCCGGCTGCTTCGTTATAGACCGATCTTAATCCGAACGCCCACAGATCGAAGTTCCCGCCAAGTTCGCGATTGATTCGCGCCAGTTCATTCACAATAAACGCCCGTGTTACTCCCAGCGAATCGTTGTAAGCCGCCTCGAGCGTCGCTCGATCTTTCTTCAAGTCAGCGCCCAGCAGCAACGCGTCGCCTGACTTCAGCACGCCGCGAATCGCCCGCAGAAAATTAGCGGCCTCGTCTTTCTCAAAATTTCCGATGTTCGATCCGAGGAACAAGACCAGCATCGGCCCCACATGAAGCGGCTTTAACGCGGCCAGCCCTTCGAAGTAATCGGCCGCGTAGGCAGAAATCCTTAGACCGGGATACGACTCCAGCAGCGAGCGGGAGCTTTTTTCCAACGCGGACGCCGAAATGTCCACCGGAACGAAAAGCAATTCGGCGCGCTTGCGCAAAAGGGCTTCGATGATCTTGCGGGTCTTTTCGGCACTGCCGCTGCCGAGTTCGACCAGCGTCTGGCTAGCGGGCGCCAGCGAAATGATTTCATCGGCGTGCCGCGAGAGGATCTCGCTCTCGGCGCGCGTCAGGTAATACTCATCTACGCGGCAGATAGCCTCAAAGAGTTGCGAGCCGAGCGCGTCATAAAGATATTTGGCAAACAAATGCTTCGGCGTGGCTGCGAGACCGCTGAGAACGTCGGCGGCAAAATTTGCCTGACCATTCCGGCGCGAGAGATCGTGGATCACCAGGCGCGTACGGGAGTCGGTTGGATTTGACGCTGACAATTCTTGCCCTCCGCGATTCTGTGCGGCCGGATAAAGACGGACGCGAATTATACGCGGGCGCCCAGCCAAAAGCGAAAAGGAGCAGACGAGCCTTCACTCGCCTACTCCTTTTCTCTTCGAACAGAATGCCTTTCCGGCAAAGTTCAGATAATGATCTGATGCGACCTGGTTACTATGCGCGGGGCCCGCCTCGGTACAGTCACATCGATTTGGGGAGTTGCGGGAACCACGATGCGCGGAATCTGAATGTTCATTTCCGGGACCGCCGGCACCTGGATTGACGGAATCACGATCCGGCGCGTACCGATCGTGCCCGGTCGGATGAGGGTCCGCTCAGGATTTTTCTCGGGCGTGACCGTGACGGTGCGCGCATTGCGATCGCGAATGATCGTCAGCGACACCGGGCCGTCTTCCTTCTTGCTGATGGCCCGCGAGACATCGCCCGGCGAAGCCACTTTCTCTCCATCGACGGCAGTGATTACATCTCCGGCCTTCAATCCCGCTTTGGCGGCGGGACTGTTATCGTCAACTGAGGTTATCAACAGGCCGCCGTCTTTCACTCCAAAGTAGTCGGCCAGTTGCTTTGTCAGCGGCTGCGTGCTCACCCCAATGCGGCGATTTCCAAACGCAAAGGCGAATCCGCCCTCGCCCGGGTTGATTTGAATCATTCCCGGATCGATCTTCATCGGGAACGGCGTCGTGCCGCGAAATATCCCAGGCGGCATCGCGCTGCCAAATACATTCTGCAGGCCGTCGTGTTTGGCGAGCGTGGCACTGACTTCCTGTTCCGATCCGCCGCGGCTAATCGTGATCCGCACTGTTTGATCGGCTGAAGCTTCGCCCACCAGACGCGTCAACTTGCGCGCGCTCGTCACCGACTCGCCGTCAAAGCGAAGAATCACGTCGTCTTTCTTCAAGCCGGCTTTTTCCGCTGGACTATCTTTGAGGACTTGAGTCACGCCAACGCCGTGCACCTCGCGTAACCCGTAGCGACTCATGTTTTCTTTGCTGATGTCTTCAACTGAAACGCCGAGGAACGTCCCACCGTCGAGCATGATCGAAAACAACCGGGACGCCTCGGGGGTCGCCGGCTCTTGTGCTTCCAGCAGCGCTTCGGGCGCCGCGGCCTGCTGCGGGTACACAATCACGCCGACGCCAAGCATTAAACCAATGATCAGGGCCAGTTTCTTAGGGGTCATTATGAATAGTCCTCCGGAAAGATTTTAAGTTTCCACGCCGGGCGGACAAGCGAGTTCCAAATTGTTGGCTGGGAGCGCGGGCCTGCGGAGTCCCGGCCGGGCAGCCTCGGTGGGTCCTCATCGCTGTCCGCGTTTGAGCGCGAAGCAGTACCTATTAATCGGCCGCGAGCTGGCGATAAACCTCGCGGCCGTCGCCGATCTCAAGGCCGATCTTCCCGTCTGAGTGCGCCTGATCCAGGTGCGCCACAGCTTCGGAAACACCGAGAAAGCGATGCACGTCGTCGGTGTTGGGAAA
>Ga0137391_10002599_pt1 | contig 13547 bp, 15 predicted proteins | sample 15con2h24BmetaG_FD_101399 | JGI IMG/M metagenome (GOLD analysis project Ga0137391, IMG submission 101399) | Vadose zone soil microbial communities from Angelo Coast Range Reserve, California, USA - 15con2h2.4B metaG | ecosystem: Environmental > Terrestrial > Soil > Vadose zone > Saprolite...
CAGCTTGTCCGAGATGTCGAAGTCCGTCGACACCGTTTCGGGGTTCGAGTTGATCATTACGGTCTTGAACCCCAGCTCGCGGAACGCGAGCCCGGCGCGCACGCAGCAATAGTCGAACTCCACGCCCTGCCCGATCCGGTTCGGCCCGCTTCCCAGGATCACAATGCCTTGCGCGCCGAGTGGCTCCGATTCGTTCTCGGCGTCGTACGAGCTGTAGAGGTACGGCGTCGCGGACGGAAATTCACCGGCGCAGGTGTCCACGGTCTTGTAGGCGGGGTGCACGCCCAACCGCCAGCGCGTGTTGCGAACCGCCTCCTCAGAAGTCCCGCGCAGCGTCCCGAGCTGCCGGTCCGAGAAGCCCATGCGCTTCATGCGGCGCAGCTCGGCGGCGCCTGGCTCCCCGGGGGGGAGCGCGGCGAACCAGCGCTCCGCCTCGAGGAGCTCTTCCATTTGAAAGAGGAACCAGGGATCGATCCCCGATGCCTGCGCGACCTCGTCCACGGGGACGCCCGCGAGCAGGGCCCGTTTGATCTGGAAGACGCGCTCGGGCGTGGGGGTGCGCAAGGCCACGCGCAGGTCCTCCGGCGTATCGCTGGTGAGCCGATCGTCCGCCAGGGACCCACCGACTACCCAGCCCGGCCGGCCGATCTCCAGCGCCCGGAGCCCCTTCTGAAACGCCTCCTTGAACGTGCGTCCGATGGCCATCGCCTCTCCCACCGACTTCATCTGCGTCGTGAGGCGGAAGTCGGCCGTGGGAAACTTTTCGAACGCGAACCGCGGCACCTTGACCACCACGTAATCGAGCACGGGCTCGAACGACGCCGGCGTGGTTTTGGTGATGTCGTTCGGCAGCTCATCCAGCGTATAGCCGACGGCCAGCTTGGTGCCGATGCGGGCGATCGGGAATCCGGTCGCCTTGGACGCGAGCGCGGACGAGCGCGACACGCGCGGGTTCATCTCGATCACCAGCATCTCGCCGTCGGCGGGGTTGACGGCGAACTGGATGTTGCAGCCGCCCGCCTCGACGCCGATCTCCCGGATGATGGCGATGGCCGCGTCGCGCATGCGCTGGTACTCGCGGTCGCTCAGGGTCATGGCAGGCGCCACCGTGATGGAGTCGCCGGTATGCACGCCCATGGGATCGAGGTTCTCGATCGAGCATACGATGACCACGTTGTCCCGCCGGTCGCGCATGACCTCGAGCTCGAACTCCTTCCAGCCCAGCACGCTCCGCTCAATGAGCGTCGTGTGCAGCGGTGACAGCTCCAGCGCCCGCTCCACCATTTCCTCGAACTCGGCGCGATTGTAGGCGATGCCGCCGCCCGTGCCACCCAGCGTGTACGAGGGTCGAATGATCGCGGGGAACCCGGTCTCGCCCACGGCCGCGATCGCGTCCGCCACGGACGCCACGGTGTGGCCCGGGGGCGTCGCGAGCCCGATGCGTCGCATCGCGGCGCCGAACGCCGCCCGGTCCTCCGCCATCTGGATGGCCCGCGCGTTCGCGCCGATCAGCTCGACGCCGAAGCGCTCGAGCGTGCCGTCGTTGACCAGGGCCATGGCCACATTGAGCGCCGTCTGCCCGCCCATCGTCGGCAGCAGGGCGTCGGGCCGCTCGCGCTCGATCACCCGGCGCACCCACTCCGGCGTGACCGGCTCGATGTAGGTGCGGTCGGCGAGCTCCGGGTCCGTCATGATGGTCGCGGGGTTCGAGTTCACCAGCACGACGAAGTAGCCCTCTTCCCTGAGAGCCTTGGCGGCCTGGGTGCCCGAGTAGTCGAACTCCGCGGCCTGGCCGATCACAATCGGCCCGGACCCGATCAGCAGGATCCGCTCCAGGTCAGTCCGCTTGGGCATCGATCACATCCCGTAACGTGTCGTCGAGTGTGTAGCGGGGCACCCAGCCCGTGGCAGCGCGGAGCTTGGCCGCGTCGCCTACGAGATGGAGGATGTCCCCGCCCCGCACCAACTCCGGGTCGGCTTCGGGAATCGGCCGGGCGCCGATCAGGTCGGCCATCCGAAAGAATACCTCCTCGAGCGAGACGGCCTGCCCCGAGGCGACATTGTAGGTCTCGCCCGGTTGCCCTTTCACCAGGAGCCGCGCGTACGCGTCCACCACGTCCCGCACGTGCAGAAACTCTCGCACCGGCTCCAAGTTGCCCACCTTCACCACCGGGGCCTGCACCCGCTTCGCGAACCGCAGCCGCTCCGCGAAGGCCGGCACCACGAAGCGCGTGTCCTGGCCCGGCCCCGTGTGCGCGAACGATCGGGCCACGATGACCCGGAGGCCGGTGCGATGCCACGCTTCGAGCCCGGCCAGCTCCGCGCCCGCCTTGCTCGCCGCGTAGGGTGAGCACGGGGCGACGGGGTCGGTCTCGCGGCGCGGCCGCGGCTCGCGCGCGGCGCCGTACACCTCCCCCGTCGAGACGACGAGCACGACCGGGTCGGCGCGCCCGGTCCGCTTCGCTTCCGCGAGCACCTGCACAACCCGCGCCGTGCCTGCGGCGTTCACGGTCCAGGCGTAGCCCGGATCGCGCGTCGCCTCGGTACCCGACGAGATGGCGGCGAGGTGCAACACGGCATCGTAGGGCAGGTCCACCACCTTTCGCACCGAATCGGCATCCAAGAGCTCGAGCGGCAGCCACCGCACCGCCTCCCGCTCCGCGGGCGCGAGATCGGCCGCCGGGGGGACCGGCGCGGGGCTCTGGCCGGGGCGGACGGCGCCGTACACCTCGCGGCCGTCGCCCAGCAGCCGCCGAATCACCCAGCGGCCCACGAACCCGTCGGCCCCGGTCACGAGCACCTTCACGACAGCCGCTCCAAGTCCGCGTCCACCATCATGCGGACCAGATCGGCGAAGCTCGTCTGTGGCGTCCAGCCGAGCTCGCGTACCGCCTTGCTCGGGTCCGCCTGCAGGGCGTCGACTTCCGCCGGCCGCACGAAACGGGGGTCGACTTTGACGTGTTGCTTCCAGTCGAGCCCCGCATGCGTGAATGCCAGCTCGCACAGCTCGCGCACCGAGTGCGTCGCCCCCGTACCTACCACGTAGTCGGTGGGCTTGGGCTGCTGCAGCATGCGCCACATCGCATCCACGTAATCGCCCGCGAACCCCCAATCCCGACGGGCGTCGAGGTTGCCGAGGTGCAGCTCGCGCGCCTTTCCTTTCACAATGCGGGCGACGCCGTCCGACACCTTGCGCGTGACGAACTCGAGCCCGCGGCGCGGCGATTCATGATTGAAAAGGATGCCGCTGACGGCGTACAACCCGTAGGACTCGCGATAGTTCACCGTGATCAGGTGGCCGTATACCTTCGCGACGCCATAGGGAGAACGCGGATAGAACGGGGTCGTTTCGCGCTGCGGCGTCTCCCGCACCTTGCCGAACATTTCGGACGAGCTCGCCTGGTACACGCGCGCCGTCGGGTGCGCGAGTCGCACGGCCTCGAGCAGGCGCGTGACGCCGAGCGCCGTGAACTCGCCGGTCAGCACGGGTTGGGTCCACGACGTAGGGACGAAGCTCTGAGCCGCCAGATTGTAGATCTCGTCCGGCTTCGCGTCGCGAACAACGGTCGTGAGGGAGTGCTGGTCCAACAAGTCCGCGGGCACGATGTGGATGCGGTCGAGCAGGTGCCCGATACGCTCGTAGGAATCGTGCGACGTGCGCCGGACCACTCCCACGACCTCATAGCCCTTCGCAAGCAGCAGCTCGGCCAGATACGAGCCGTCCTGTCCCGTGATGCCGGTGATCAATGCCGTGCGTCGGGGTTGCCCGGGCCGGCGGGCCGGCTTAGGTTTAGGCCGCTTTGTCGAGACGCTCATTTCTTTCGTCGGGCAGGCCCATGGCACGAGTGTGTGAGATCTGTGGCAAGGGCCCCATCACGGGGCACAACGTCAGCCACGCGAACAATAAGACGAACCGGCGCTGGTATCCCAACCTCCAGCGCGTGCGCGCGGTGGTGAACGGAGTCACGCGCCGGCTGCGGGTCTGCACCCGCTGTCTCAAGTCGAACCGGGTCACCAAAGCGGCGTAACGAAAAGGGGGACCGTGGGTCCCCCTCGCTGCTCCAGCCGCCGTCTTCCCGCGCCCGTCGGTCGGTCACTCACCCAACAGTTCGATCCGAGCCACCTCGGCGCCGTCGCCTGCGCGATGGCCCAGCTTGGTGATGCGGGTGTAACCGCCGGGCCGTGCCGCGAACCGCGGCCCCAGGTCCTTGAACAGCTTGTGGGTCACGTCGCGGTCCTTGAGGCGGCGCTCCACCAGCCGCCGCGCGTGCAAGTCGCCCCGCCGCGCCAGGGTGATGAGCCGCTCGGCGTAGGGCCGGAGCTCTTTCGCCTTGGCCTCGGTCGTCACGATCCGGTCGTGGCGGAACAGGCTCGTCGCGAGGTTCGCCAGCAGGGCCTTCTTGTGGCTCGCGGTGCGCGAGAGCTGGCGTCCCTTGGCGCGGTGACGCATTACTCGACGTCTCCCTCGGTCGCCTGCGCCTGGGGCGCCGCGCCGGCGTCGACCACCTTCAGCTCGTCTTCGGTCTCCTCGAACTTCATCCCGAAGTTGAGCCCCTCGCGGCGCAGCAGCTCGGCGATCTCGCCCAGCGCCTTCTCGCCGACGTTCTTCACCTTCAGCAGGTCTTCCTCGCGATACTGCACCAGGTCGCCCAGGGTCCGGATGTTGGAGTTCTTGAGCGAATTGACCGCCCGCACCGAGAGGCCCACATCGTCGATCGAGCGGGCGAGCACCTCGCGCAGCCGGCTGGTCGCCGCGCCGCCGTTCCCCGCCGGCTGGGCCGCGACCATGGGCACCTTGCCGAAGTCCACGAAGAAGCGGAAGTGCTCCTGCGCCAGCGCGGCGGCGTACGCCACGGCGTCCTCGGGAGAAATGGTCCCGTTGGTCTCGACCGTCAGGGTGAGCCGGTCGTAATCGGTGCGCTGTCCGACGCGCGTTTCCGCGACGGTGAAGTTGGCCCGCCGAACGGGATTGTAGATCGAGTCCACGCGGACGACGTCCACCGGCATGGTGCGGTCGACCGGGTGCTGCTCGGCCTCGACATAGCCGCGCCCTTTGTTCACATACAGCTCGCCGCCGATCTCGCGGTCGTCCTGCACGGTGAACAGCAGCTGGTCGGGATTCACGATGCTCACCGCGCTGTGCGTCTCGATGTCGCGCGCGTACACGGGACCGGCCTTGTCGTGCTTGATGTGCAGCACCGCTTCGTCCACGTCCGGCGCGAGCACCAGCGTCAGCTGCTTCAGCCGCTGAATGATCTGATGCACGTCCTCGACCACCCCGGGGATGGTCTGGTGCTCGTGCACGACGCCGTCCAGGCGGAACGCCCAGACAGCCGCGCCCCGCAGCGACGAAAGCAGCATCCGCCGCAGCGAGTTGCCGAGGGTGTAACCGTAGCCCCGCTCGAGTGGCTGGAGCCGGAACTCGGCGGCATTCGGGTTGTCCTCCCGCTTGGTCATCTCGACCAGGTGGGGGCGGACCAACCCGCTCAAATCAAGAGTCGTCATCACTTGGAATAGAGCTCGACGATTAACTGTTCTTGCGCGGCGATCGGGATGGCGTCGCGGGTGGGCCGCTGCGTCATCCGTCCGAGCGCCTTGTCGGTATCGACCTGGATCCAGGACACGGGCTGCTGCCGGCCGAACTGCTCGAGTGCATGCTTTATCAGCACGAGCTCGCGGCTCGCGTCGGCGATTTTCACCTCGTCGCCCGGCCCGACGCGATATGACGGGACATCCAGGGTGCGGCCGTTCACCTGGACGTGGCGGTGCCGCACCAGCTGCCGCGCCTGCCGGCGCGACACGGCAAAGCCCATCCGATAGACGAGATTGTCGAGACGGCTCTCCAGTGCGACGAGCAACGCCTCACCGGTCACGCCGGGCTCCTTGAGCACGCGATCGAAAATGTTCCGGAACTGCCGCTCCGAGAGCCCGTAGATCCGCTTGACCTTTTGTTTCTCGCGCAGCTGGCGCTGATAGTCCGACGCCTTGCGCCGCCGCCCCGACGACTGACCATGCTGGCCCGGCGCGTAGGCGCGCCGCTCCACCGCGCACTTCTCGGTGAGACAGCGCGTCCCTTTGAGGAACAGCTTCGTCCCCTCGCGACGGCACAGCTTGCAGGCAGGCCCGGTGTAGCGTGCCATGACCTAGACCCGCCGCTTCTTGGGCGGCCGGCACCCATTGTGGGGGATCGGCGTCACGTCGCGGATCGAGCGGATCTGCAGCCCCGCCGTGGCGAGGGCCTGGATCGCGGATTCGCGCCCGGAGCCCGGGCCCTGCACGCGCACGTGCACGCGCCGGACACCCAGGTTCATCGCCTCGCGAGCCGCCTGCTCGGCCGCCACCGTGGCGGCGAACGGAGTCGACTTCTTCGAGCCCTGGAAACCCGCCTTGCCCGAGGATCCCCAGGTGAGGGCGTTCCCCTGCATGTCCGTGATCGTGATGAGCGTGTTGTTGAACGTCGCCGTGATGTGGGCGATGCCTTCGGCCTCGACCACCTTCTTGGCGCGCTTCGCGCCCGCCGCCTTGGCTTGTGCCATTTACTTTTTCAGGAGGGGCTTTTTCTTGCCCGCAATCGCGCGCCGCGGCCCCTTCTTGGTGCGCGCGTTGGTGTGCGTGCGCTGGCCGCGCACCGGCAGATTCTTCCGGTGGCGCGTGCCGCGATAGGTGCCGATGTCCATCAGCCGCTTGATGTTCATCGCCACCTCGGTCCGCAACGCGCCCTCGACCTTGTAGTCCCGCTCGATCACCTGCCGCAGCCGCGCGACCTCCGCGTCGCGCAGATCGCGCACCCGCGCATCCGGATTGACTCCGGTTTCCGCGAGAATCTTCTTCGCGTTTCTCGGACCGATGCCGTAGATGTACGGGAGAGCGTACAAAATTTTCTTGTCGCGTGGCAGGTCGACGCCCGCAATGCGTGCCATGTCGTGCTATCCCTGCCGCTGCTTGTGCTTGGGACTGCGCTTGCAGATGACGCGGATGACACCCCGCCGCTTGATCACCTTACAATGCTCGCAAATCGGTTTGACGCTGGTCCGAACCTTCAAACGGCACGCTCCGGGGAAAAATTCCAATTGAGTCCTGAACTATAGACGGGCCCGTAAGTTCACGCAAGGGGCGGGATTACGGCGCACTCCGTAACTCGACCAGCACCCATTCGGCACCCGGTTTTCGAAACCCCAGAAAGATCGTCTCGCGCCGCTCGTCGCTGGTGCCGGCGACGACGTAGCGCCGCTCCAGCTCCGCGTAGCCGCGTCCCGGCTCCACCTCGCGGACCGCGCTGACCCGCAACCCCCGCTCGGCTCCTGCGCGCAGGTGGCGGCGCAACAGCTCAATGGCCTGTGCCTTGTCGACCGGGGCCGAGGGGTCCGCCCCGGGGATCTGGAGCACCACACTAGGGCTTTGCCCCACAACCGCTTGCACGTCATGCGCGAGCCAGGCCTGGCGCACCCGTTCGGCCGCCTCCGCGAGCGAGCCCTGGGCGACCCCTCTACCCGCGACCAGCGAGCCGACAACGAGCGCCAGCGCCATCCGCCACCACATCACAGGCTCTCCATCAACCGCTGGTACACCCCACGCGGGTCGGCGGCCCGGGTGATGGGACGCCCCACGACCAGGTGCGTCGCGCCGCGGCCCACCGCGTCCGCAACGGTGATGGTGCGGGCCTGATCGTCCGCCGGGTCGCTGGGTGTTCGCACGCCCGGTACGACGATCCACGGCTCGGGGCCGAGCGTTTCGCGCAGCAGCGTCACTTCGTGACCCGACGCCACCACCCCTCTGAGCCCGGCCGCCAGCGCCAACCTCCCCAGGCGCTCGGCCTCGAACCCCAGGTCGGGCACCCCACGGCCCACCACGCGCTCGAAGTCGCCGGCCGCGTGGGAGGTGAGGACCGTGACGCCGACGACCGCCATGTCGCCCGCCGCCTGCGCCGCAGCGGCGAGGACCGCCGGCCCGGCGAGCGTATGGACCGTGGCCATGGCGACCCCCTGGGCCCGCGCCGCCTCGACCGCGCCCGTCACGACGCTCGGAATGTCATGCCACTTGAGATCGAGAAACACGCGCACGCCGCGGGCGGTGAACTCGCGCACCAGGGCCGGCCCTTCGCGCACATGCAGCACGGGACCGATCTTGGCCCAGCGCAAACCAGGCAGCCGCGCCGCGAGGTCCAGCGCCTCGCGCCCGCTCGGCAGATCGAATGCGACGATGAGCTCAGCCACGCTCGAGCTCTCGCGCCACGCGCTCCGGGACGCGCGGATCGGCGAGCGCCGCCGTGCCGATCGCGACGAGCGCCGCGCCCGCGATGAGATACTCGCGGGCGTCGCGCGCGGTGCGGATCCCCCCTACTCCGATCACCGGGATCGCGACCGCCGTGCGGACCCTGCGCGTGGCCAGGACGCCGATCGCGAGCAGCGCCGGACCGCTGACCCCTCCCGCCCCGTTCCCGAGTCGCCGGTCGAGCATGCCAGGAATCGTGTTCACCAGGGTGACGGCGTCCGCTCCTTCCTGCTCCGCCACCCGCGCCATGCCCGCGATGTCGGGGAGCACGGGGGAAAGCTTCACCGCCAGGGGACGAGTGGAGACCACGCGGCAACGGCGCACCAGCTCGCGCAAGCCCTCGGGTGTCGCCCCGAACTCGAGCCCGCCGGCGCGGGTGTTGGGACAGGATGCGTTAAGCTCGAATGCGGTGATCACCGGGAAATCGGTGAGTCCTGCGATCACCTGTTCGTAGTCTTCAATGGTCGCACCGGCCACGTTCACCAGCACACGCGCCCGCCGCGTCGCGCCGGCGAGCCACGGGAGCTCGTGCTCGCGCACGGCGTCGAGGCCCGGGTTCGCGAGTCCAACGGCGTTGAGCATCCCTCCGGTGAACTCGGCGACGCGAGGAGCCGGGTGCCCGCGGCGCGCCTCGGGAGTGACCGCTTTGGTGACGATTCCCCCCAAGGCTTCCAGATCGATCACGTGGGATACTTCGCGCCCGAAACCGGCGGTGCCGGAGGCCAGCAGAACGGGATTTTGGAAGGAGACGCCGAACAGCCGGATCGGGGATCGGGGGGGCGTCACCGGCCCCTCGCCGGCGCGGCGACGGCACGCTTGCGCTCGAGCTCGAGCAAGTAGGCGACGATGCCGTCGGCGATCGCGCTGGCAATTTTGTGCTGGCCGAGGGCCGACGCGAGGAACGCGCCGTCGGTGCGATTCGTCGCGAACCCCGTCTCGACGAGAATCGCGGGCCGCCGGGCAGTCGTAAGCACGGTGAACCCCGCCTGCTGGACGCCGCGGTCGCCGCCGGGGTGAATCCGGGCCGCGGAGTCCTGGACCAGCCGGGCGAGCTGCGCCGACTCCCGCAGGTATTCGTTCAGCTGCAGATCGCGCAGGATGAACCCCAGCGGACCCGTCGCGGCATTCGACGTTCCGGTCTCGAAGCTGATTGCCTCGTTTTCCATCTGCGCCACGCGTTGCTGATCTTCCGTCTTCGCGTCCGAGAGAAAGTAGGTCTCCACCCCGCTCACCCGGTCGGCGCGTCTTCCATCGGGCATCGCGTTGACGTGAATGCTCACGAACAGATCGCAGTCCGCCTTGCAGAATCCCCCGCGATCCGCCAGGTCGATCAGGGTGTCGGTGGAGCGCGTGAGCGACGCGCCGATCCCGCGGCGCACCAGCTCCGCCCGCAAGAGCCGGCCGACGGCCAGGGTGATGTCCTTCTCCACGAGGTGGCTCGGGAAATAACGCCCGGGGTTTCCGGGATCGACTCCGCCGTGACCGGGATCGATCACGACGGTATGGCGCAGGCGCAGCCCGGTGATCGGGTTCGGTGCGGCAGCGGGACCATGTGGAGCGGTGGACGGTGGGGTGGATGTGACGCCGGGCGGCGCGGTCGCTGCCACTGTGCTCGCGACAGGCAGCTCCACCAATCGTCCCAAATCTCCTGCGGAGGCGGGCTCCCAGCGGTAGCGGCCACCGAGCGCCCGCGGCACGCAGTCCGCCAGCCAGTGCAGCGGCAGAAACACCGTGTCGCGCGCCACATACGGCTCGCCCACGAGCCCATATACCACGCCGCCGGCGCGTACGAACGGCGCCCCCAGCTGGAAGATGAACACGACACCGGAGAGACCAACCTTGACTCGCGATCCATCGAGGGCAAGCGTGAGTCCGAGCGGTGAGGCGACCCGGGAGGCCGCCACGGCGGCGGTGCCTCGCTCCGTGGTCACGGGCACACTCGTCTCGCCTCGGGGCGTCACGATGACAACCGACTGTGGCGGAGGCTGCGTGATCACCAGTACGACCCAGAGGAGCGCGCTCACGTGCGTTTCCCCTTGACGCCCCGCGCGAGCTCCCGCTCGGCGACGCGCCGCTTCAGCTCTTCGCGCTTATCGTGCTGTTTCTTTGCCTTGGCGAGCGCGATCGCCACCTTCGCGATGCCGTCCTTGAAGTACAGCTCGAGCGGCACGATGGTGAGCCCCTTGCGGCTCGTGCCGCCGATGAGCTTGCGGATCTCCTGGGTGTGAAGCAGCAGCTTGCGAGACCGTGCGGGCGGCGGGTTGTTGTAGCTGCCCGGCAGATACGCGGAGATGGAGAGGCCCTCGAGCCACACTTCACCGTTGCGCACGTGCGCGTACGCCTCGCCCAGACTCGCTTTCCCCGCGCGCAGCGATTTGACTTCCGTTCCCGTGAGCACGAGGCCGGCCTCCCACGTCTCCAGGAGATGGTAGTCATGTCGCGCCCGCGGGTTGCGGGCGATGGAGACTTTGTCCACCGGGCCAGCGCAAGATAGAAATCAGGGTGGAAGCGGTCAAGCCAAGAGTTGACTTGAGGTTATACCGCCGTCTATATTCGCCGTTCCGCGAACCAGCCGAAGTGGTGGAACTGGTAGACGCGCTGGCTTCAGGAGCCAGTGGGCGCAAGCCCGTGGGGGTTCGAGTCCCCCCTTCGGCATTCCTCGACCGCTCGACGTCTCGACGTTTAGTATCTCGGCAGACTCGGGTCCACGTTCACCGCCCACGCGTCGATCCCGCCCCGCAGGCTCCGCACTTTTGAAAACCCTGCGGCCTTGAGGATCTCGAGCGCCTTGAGCGAGCGCGCTCCGTGGTGGCAGTGTGTCACGATCTCGCGATGGCCATCCAGCTCCGCGAGGCGATCCGGTAGTTCCCCCAATGGAATCAGCACCGCGCCATCGATGTGCGCGATCTCGTACTCGTGAGGCTCGCGCACGTCGACCACGAGCAGATCGGGGTTGCCCCGCCACTCATCGCGCAGGTCTTGCGCGGTGATCTCCGCGCCGTCGTACGACGGCTCGGCGCCAATGCCGCAGAACGCCTGGTAGTCGATCAGCTCGGTGACGGTCGGATGCGCGCCGCACACCGGGCAATCGGGATCTTTTTCCAGCGTCAACTCGCGGAACTCGAGCTTCAGCGCGTCGAACAGGACCAGGCGTCCGATAAGAGGCTGACCCGCTCCCAGGATGAGCTTGATGGTCTCCATCGCCTGGATCGACCCGATGATCCCCGGCAGCACGCCGAGCACGCCGCCCTCGGCACACGAGGGAACCAGTCCCGGTGGTGGCGGCTCCGCGTAGAGACAGCGGTAGCATGGCCCGCGCTTGGCGTGGAAGACCGACGCCTGGCCCTCGAAGCGGAAAATCGAACCGTAGACGTTCGGTTTGTCGAGCAGCACGCACGCATCGTTCACGAGGTAACGGGTCGGGAAGTTGTCGGTGCCGTCCGCCACGATGTCGAACTCGCGGATGATGTCGAGCGCGTTCTCCGAGGTGAGGCGGGTCTCGAACGTCTCCACCCGCACGTTCGGGTTCAGATCGTGGATCCGTGCCGTTGCGGACTCGAGCTTCGAAACCCCGACCGTGGATGTGCCGTGCAGGATCTGACGCTGCAGGTTGGTCTTGTCGACCACGTCGAAGTCGACGAGGCCGATGGTGCCGACGCCGGCCGCGGCGAGGTACAGCGCCGCGGGCGACCCGAGCCCGCCCGCGCCCACTAGCAGCACGCGAGCCGCCTTGAGTTTCTTCTGTCCCTCGAGACCCACATCGGGAAGGATCAGGTGGCGCGAGTAGCGCAGGATCTCTTCGTGCGACAGCTTGGGCAGCTCTTCCGCCACCGCCGTACCCCCGGCAATACTCGGGATGATGGAAACCGTGTCACCCGGCTTCACCGGCGTCTCGCGCTGGGAGAGCTGCCGGATGTCCCGGTCGTTCACGTAGACGTTCACAAAGCTGCGCAACCGTCCGTCGGTGGCAAAGAGGTGCGGTTTGAGCGCGGCGTGCTCGCCAGCGAGCCGGTCGAGCAGCTCGCCTACACTCCCCCCCTCCAGCTCGAGCGCATCGCGTCCGCCCACGAACGGGCGGAGCGGCGTTGGAATCAACACTGTCACTGCCATACGACCTTCCGTTCCTCGGTGGTGATGGGCTCCTGGTCGAATGACCCGCGGTCTTCCGCCAGCACCCAACTCTTCATCTCGCCGGCCCGTCCGCGTTCCACACCGACGATCACGTACGACAACCAGGGCCAGGCGTGCTCCCGGTCGAACGCCGATGGCGCGGGTGGGTGATCGGGGTGCGAATGGTACGCGCCGAGCACCTCGAGCCCGTCGCGCTCCAGCTTTTCCTGCGCGCGCCGGAACGACTCCGGATCGATGAGATAGCGGTTGCGAGCCGAGTCGGTACGCTGGTTCGCTAACGGCACGAGCTGGACGGCGACCTTGCGATGAGCCTCGACCGCGCCGCCGATCAAGCCACACGCCTCGGCGGGGTAATCCGCCTCTCCATGCCGGCTGATCGCCGCAACGTGACGGGCATCGAGCACCAGGGTCATGAACGGCGCTCGCTGAGATAGCGGGTGCCGGCGTCCGGCGCGATCACGACGACCACTCCACGGGCGGACGACACCCGCTCCGCCGCCACGATCGCGGCGCCGGACGACCACCCCACGAACAACCCTGTCTGTTTCGCCAGGCGCCGCACGGCTTCCTCCGCATCTTCTGTCGCCACGAACTCCGTCCGGCTCGGCAGCGCCGGATCGTAAATGCCCGGCACGATCGCCGTCGCGAGATGCTTCAACCCCTCCAATCCATGGAACGGGCCGTCGGGCTGCACTGCGATGAGCTCGATCGCGGGCTTCAACTCTCTTAAACGCCGGCCGGTTCCCATCAGCGTCCCGGTCGTGCCGAGCCCCGCGACGAGATGCGTGACCCGGCCGCCAGTCTGCCGCCAGATCTCCTCCGCGGTCGTGACGTAGTGGGCCCGCGCGTTGGCCGGGTGGTTGTACTGATCGGCGTACCAGTATTCGTCGGGCCGTGTGGCCGCGAGCTCGCGGGCCGCTCGGATGGCGCCGTCGGAGCCGTCGAGCGGATCGGTGAAGATCACCTCCGCACCATACATCTCGAGCAGATCCTTGCGCTCCGCGCTGGCATTCTTCGGGACGCACACCGTGACGCCGATCCCCGCCGCTGCGCCGAGCATCGCATAGGCAATGGCGGTGTTGCCGCTCGAGGAATCAAGCACCCGCTTGGCGGGCAGCTCACCGCGCGCAATCCCGTCCCGCATG
>Ga0137391_10002600_pt1 | contig 13547 bp, 13 predicted proteins | sample 15con2h24BmetaG_FD_101399 | JGI IMG/M metagenome (GOLD analysis project Ga0137391, IMG submission 101399) | Vadose zone soil microbial communities from Angelo Coast Range Reserve, California, USA - 15con2h2.4B metaG | ecosystem: Environmental > Terrestrial > Soil > Vadose zone > Saprolite...
AGGATCAGCCACGGCTCGCCGGCGAGCGAGCGGCCGAACTCCGCGGCGTCGCCCGAATAACCGCCGACGATCGCGGCCGGCATGCCGATGTCGCGTTCGGCATTGGCGATTGCCGCCACCGCGTCGCTGAGCGAAGCATCCGGGGCCAGATTGAAGCTGATCGTCACCGCGGGAAATTGCGCCTGATGGCTGATGATGAGCGGCGCAATGGTGCGCTGCATGCCCGTGAAGGCGCTGATCGGGACCTGCGCGCCGTTGGTCGAGGAAACGAACAGCTTCGACAGCGAGCTCGGATCCTGCTGATACTGCGGCATCGCCTCGAGGATCACCCGGTACTGGTTGGCCTGGGCATAGATCGTCGAGATCTGCCGCTGGGCGAAGGCGTCGTTGAGCGTGTCGTTGACGACCTGCATCGAGATGCCGAGCCGGCCGGCTTTTTCCCGATCGACGTTGATGAAGGTGCGCAAGCCGCCTTCCTGCGCTTCCGAGGCGACCTCGCGCAGCGCCGGCTCCGCGCGCAGCCGGTCGGCGAGCTTGACCGACCAGTCCGACACCGCCTGGGCGTCGGTGCCGGTCAGCGTGTACTGATATTGGGCGCGGCTCGCGCGCGTGCTGATCTGGATGTCCTGCACCGGCTGGAAATACACCACCATCCCCGGGATCGGCGCGACGAGCGCCTTCAGGCGCTCGACGATGTCGGCGACCACGGCGCGGCGCTGGTCGCGGGCTTTCAGGGTGATGGCGAGGTGGCCGGCATTCGGCGTGGGATTGAGCGGGCTCACGCCGATCACCGAAACGACGCCGGTCACGTCGGGGTCCCGGCGGATCGCCGCGCCGATGTCTCCCTGCAGCCGCTGCATCTCCACGAACGACACCTCCGGGCCGGCCTCGGTCACGGCCGTGATCAGCCCGGTGTCCTGCAACGGCAGAAATCCTTTCGGCACGATGACGTAGAGCAAGATCGTCGCCGCGAGCGTGAGAAGGGTGGTCGCCAGCGTGAGCCTCTGGTGGCGCAGCACCCATTCGAGCGTGATCCGATAGGTCTCGACGCTCCATTCGACGGCGCGGTTGAAGCCGCGGGTGACAGGACTTCCGGCGCCTTCCTGGGCCGGCCGCAACAGCCGGCTGCACATCATCGGGGTGAGCGTGAGCGACACGACCGCCGAGACGACGACCGCAATGGTCAAAGTCAGCGCGAACTCGCGGAACATGCGGCCGACGAGCCCGGTCATGAACAGCAGCGGAATGAACACGGCGATCAGCGACACGGTCAGCGAGATCACCGTGAAGCCGATCTCGCGCGCGCCGTTGAGCGCCGCCGCGAGCGGCGCCTCGCCGTCTTCCATGTGGCGCACGATGTTCTCGATCATGACGATGGCGTCGTCGATGACGAAGCCGGTGCCGATCGTGAGCGCCATCAGCGAGAGATTGTCGAGGCTGAAGCCGCAGAACCACATCACCCCGAAGGTGGCGACGAGCGATAGCGGCAAAGCGACGCCGGCGATGAAAGTGGCGCGGACGGTGCGCAGGAAGATGAGCACGACCAGCACCACCAGCGCGACGGCGAGAATGAGGGTGAATTGCACGTCGCGCACCGAGGCGCGGATGGTGTTGGTGCGGTCGTTCACCACCGTGAGCTTGGCGCCGGCCGGCATGGCGCGCTGCAGCTTCGGCAACTCGCCCAGCACGCGCTGCACGGTCTCGATGACGTTGGCGCCGGGCTGGCGCTGCACGTCGACGATCACGGCCGGCGCGCCCTCGTACCAGCCGCCGACCTTGGTGTTCTCCAGCCCGTCGAGCACGTCGGCGACGTCGCTCAGCAGCACCGGCGCGCCGTTGCGATAGGTCACCACCACGGAGCGGTAGGCGTCGGCGGCCGCGATCTGGTCGTTGGCCGCGATGGTGTAGGACTGGTGCGCGCCGTCGAACGAGCCCTTGGGACCGGCGACATTGGCGTTGACGATCGCGAAGCGCAGATCCTCGAGGCCGATGCCGTAGGCGGCGAGCCGCGCCAAATCCGCCTGGACGCGCACCGCAGGACGGATGCCGCCCTCGACCGAGACGTGGCCGACCCCGGTCACTTCGCTCAGGCGCTGCGCCAGCAAGGTGTCGGCGATGTCGCTCAATTGCCGCAGCGCGACGGTGTCCGAGGTCAGCGCCAGGGTGACGACCGGCACGTCGGCCGGGTTCACCTTGGAGTAGGTCGGCGGATACGGCAGGTTGCGCGGCAAGGTCGAGCCCGCGGCATTGATCGCGGATTGCACGTCCTGGGCGGCGGCATCGATGTCGCGGTTGAGCTCGAACTGCAGCGTGATCTGGCTGATGCCGTAGGAGCTCGACGAAGTCATCGTGGTCAGCGCCGGGATCTGGCCGAACTGCCGCTCCAGCGGCGCGGTCACCAGCGATGCCGTCGTGTCGGGGTTCGCGCCCGGCAGCTGGGTCGTGACCTGGATGGTCGGGAAATCGACCTGCGGCAAGGCGGAGACCGGCAACAGCCAATAGCCCAGCACGCCGCCGAGCAGCACCGCGACTCCCAGCAGCGAAGTCGCGATCGGGCGGCGGATGAAGGGCGCCGACACGCTTGCGGAAACGTTCATGGCGTGGTGCCCGGCGCCGCGCCGGACGCCTCGGACTTGCCTGCGCCCCGTTGCCGGCGCGGCTGGCTCGCGCCGGTATCATCCGGATTGCCCGAGCTCAGCGCCGCCCCAGTCGCGCCCGTAGCGCCGCTGACCGTCACCTTGCGACCATCGGCAAGCTGCGCGAAACCCGAGGTGACGACACGATCCTTTGCCTGCAGCCCGTTGGCGATCACCGCCTGGGCCTCATCCTGCTGGGTGACCCCGACGGGGCGGACCGACACGGTGCTGTCCGGCTGCAGCAAATAGACGAAGGCGCCGTTGGGGCCGCGCTGCACGGCGGCCGTGGGCACCACCACGACCTGGCGCAGCGTATCGATCAGCAGCCTGACATTGACGAATTGGCCCGGCCAGAGCTGCAAATCGGCATTGGGAAACTCGGCCTTGAGCTGCACCGTCCCGGTCGTCTGGTCGACTTGATTGTTGACGACCTGCAGTGTGCCGCGGTCGAGCACCTGCCTGCTGTCGGATTCCGTCGCCTCGGCGCTGAGCGGCGCCTTTGCGAATGCCTTGTTGACTTGGCCGAGCTGCTGCTGCGGCAGGGTGAAGAGCACCGAGATCGGTCGAATTTGGGTCAGCATGGCGATGCCGGTCGGATCCGACGCGTGCACCAGATTGCCCTGATCGACCAGGCGAATGCCGACACGGGCGCTGATCGGCGCCACGATCGTGCAGTAATTGACATAGGCTCGGGCATTGTCGATCGCGCCCTGGTCGAGCCTCACCTGGGCTTCCAGCTGCGCCACCAGCGCGCGCGTGGTGTCGACCTGCTGCCGGTTGACCGCGTTGGTCTTGAGCAGATTGGTGTAGCGCTCAAGGTCCAGCTTGGCATTGGCGAGCTGTGCCTCGTCGAGCGCCTTCTTGGCGAGCGCCTGATCGAGCTGGGCCTGGTAGGTAGTGGGATCGATGCGCGCCAGGACGTCGCCCGCCTTCACATCCTGCCCCTCGCGGAAATTGACGCTGACCAGCGTTCCATCGACCTGGCTGTGGACCGTGACCATGTTGAGCGCACGCGTGGTGCCGACGCCGTCGAGATAGACGGGGACGTCGGCAATGCGCGCCTCGGCCGCGAGCACCGGGATCGGACCTTCCGGATTGCCGGAGCGTCCGGCATTGCGCTGGCGCTGCGAACCCGGGGCGAAAATCATCATCGCCACGACGACGAGAACGGCGCCGACGACGACGATGGTCAGAAATCTGCGAAAGCCTGCCATTTGCGCCCTAACTATGTACGCGCCCCGTTAACTTTTAGAGTTTGGGCCGACATCGAGCGGCCGCACGACCGGCTCACGGTCCAGGAACCAGCCCCCGCCGAGCGCCTGAAACAGGCTGACGATCGCCTGCAGCCGGGCGAAGCGCACCTGGGCCAGCGTGTCCTCCTGCTGGAAAAAGGTCTGCTCCGCCTGCAGCACCGTGGTGAGATCGATGGTGCCGGCGCGCAGCCGCTCCTCGGAAAGCTCGAAGGCTCTACGCGACTCGACGACGGCCTGGCGCTGCAACGCTTCCTGGCGCGTCGTCTGCTGGACGGCGACGAGCGCCCGCTCCACGTCGGTGAACGCCGAGATCACCGCTTTGCGGTAATCTTGCAGCAGCTCTTCGCGCGCGCCCTTCTGCAGGTCGAGCTGGCCCAGCAACAGCCCGCCCTGAAAGATCGGCTGCGTGAGACTTGCGGCGACGGTGTAGAACACCGCGCCCGGACCGAACAGTGTGCGCAGCGCCGCGCTCTCGAAGCCGGCCTGTCCGGTCAGCTGGATGCTCGGCAGGAACGCGGCGCGCGCCGCATAGACGTTGGCGTCGGCGCTGGCGAGCTTGAGCTCGGCCTCGCGGATATCGGGGCGTTGCGTGAGCAGCTCGGAGGGCAGTCCCGGCGACACGCGCGGGATACCCAGCCGATACAGGCTGCCGCCGCGGACCGCGAGGTTCTCCGGCGCGCGGCCGACCAGCAACGCCAGCGTCGCGGTATTCTGCTGGACCTGCTCCACGAGCGGCGGGATCGAGGCGCGGACGATGGCCGTGAGGCTCGCCTGTTGGGCAACCTCGAGCGCGGACGCGGTGCCATTGTTGAAGCGATCCTGAATGAGCTTCAAGATTCGTTCCGAGCTCGTCAGATTCTCCCGGGCGACGCGCAGGCGATCCTGGCCCTCGAGCACCAGAAAATAAGTATCCGCGACGGTGACCAGGGTGCTGAGCGCGACCACCTCGCGGTCGAAGCGGCTGGCGACCGCGGAATAATCCGCGGCGCGGATCTGGGCTCGCACTTTCCCCCAGAAATCGAGCTGATAGCTCGCGTTCAAAGCCGCCGTATACAGCGTTCGCGCGCCGCCGCCTCCACCGCCTACACTACTGCCGCCGCTGCTTCCGCCGGAAGCGCCCGAGGTGCCCCCGAACACGGCTTGCGAGGATTTCGAGCGTTGCGCGCTCGCGGTGGCATTGATGCTCGGCAGCAGCGCGGCGCCCGCGATCCGCGCCTGCGCATCCGCCTGCACGATGCGGGCGACCGCGGCCGCGATGTCGAAATTCGCGGCCGAAGCCTGCTCCATCAGATCGGTGAGCTCGGCCGAGCGAAAGCCTCGCCACCATTCGAGCGGCGGCAGCGCGGCCTCGGATCTAAGATGCGGGGCGCGATAATTCTTCGGCACCTCGAGCGCGGGATCGAGCCGGTCGTTGAGCACGCAGGCGCCGAGCCCCTGCAGCAAACCGAAGCCGACCGCGAGCGTCGCGAACGATCGCGCCCGGCTTTGCGGGCCTGCCCGCGCCGATGGCGTCTGCGCCCGTTGCTGCATGCTCGCTCTTTCGCGGCCGCGTTACTTCGGGGGAGCGCCGCCGTGGGGCGGCGACCAGTTGGCGAGGCTGTTGCGTCCGGCGGGCGACATCTCGGCGGCTGCGGTGGCGATCACATCGTGGAGGGCGAGATCGAGCGCCTGGCGCGCGGCGCGGGTATCGGCCATCGCGGAGCGGACGGCGGCGGCGTCGAATGGCTCGGCGCGCAACGCGGCCCGCACCGCTTCCTGGGCGCGGCGGTACGCGGAATGCGCCGCTTCCAGCGTCTGCTCGCGGGTGTGGAATTCGGCCCGCAACTTCTCGGCATCCGACGCGGAGAGCGTGGCGGCCAGCCGGTCGATGCGCTCCGCGGCGCTCCGGCTCGGCTCGACGGCGGCGGGAGCTTGCAGCCACAGCTGGCGCACCGCGGTGGCGCCCAGCACCCCGAGGAAGAACAGATTGAGCGCCAGCGATACGAACAGCAGGACGCGCGAAGCGCGATCGCCGACGGCCGGAGCGGACAGGATCGCCATTTCGGCCTCATCTCATCGCGGACAGCGGGTCCGGCTCGAACAGGATCAGGCTCAGATCCGAATCGGAGCTTGCCGGAGTTCCGACGATAGCCGAGGCGGATTTTTTGGTGACCGCCATTCCGGCGTCGCTCAGCCCGACTGCGAAGCCCAAAACCGCGATTCCCACCAAGGCGGCGAAGCGCGGCCAGGCGGGCGCAAGATCGAACTCGAGCAGGGCCGCGGGCAACAATCTCGGCAATAGCCCGCGCCGCTGCGGCGGCAGCGGCGCTTCGAGTCGCGCCAGCACGCGCACCATCGCCTGCTCCTCGGAACGCGCGCCTGCGTGCGGGCTTGCGCGCCGGTAATGCCGCGCGATCAGCACGTCGAAATCCGCGGCGCCCGCCAGCACCGCGCGGGCGTCGGCGTTCGCGGCGAGCAGTTCTTGCGCCGCCTCTCGGGAAGGATCCGGCCAGCGCGCCGGATCGGCGCCGTGGATATCGAGGAGCTCAACAAACTGCGCGAGAGTCATCATGGAGTTCACCGTTCCGATGCGAGAACTGAGCCGAGTGCCTTGCGCAGCGCGCGCCTTGCGCGCACCAGCAAGGTCTCGATTCCGGATATGGAAGTGCCGAGCACCGCCGCGGTCTCGGCATTCGGCATGCCCTCCTGATAGGTGAGGACGATGGCCGCGCGTTGCCGATCGGGAAGGCCGGCGATTGCCGCGGCGACGAGCCGATCGGTTTGCCGATGTTCGATTTCGAGGAATGGACCGGGAGCGGGATCGGCCGGCTCGTCGACGTCGGCGAGCGCCGCGAACGGCGCGCGCCGTTTGCGGTTGAGACACAGGTTGAGGACCACGCGATAGAACCAGGTGCGGAATGCCGCAGTCGGGCGCCAGCGTGCCGCATTGAGCCACACGCGCAACAGCGCCTCCTGCACGACCTCTTCGGCATCCGCCTCGTTCCCCAAAACCCTGCGCGCCAGCCCGAGCGCCCGGGGCAGGTACCTGCGGGCAAGCAGTCGGAAGGCCCGCTCGTCTCCCTGCGAGATCCGAGCCATGAGGTCTTCATCACTTGCCCCGTCCATGGTGTTCGGGTCCAGTCGAAACTGCCGCCGGCAGGGGATATCCACGCGTCGTCAACCGCGCAGAGGCGGGGCACGCATGGCATGGCCCTTTGACGCATCGCAGCATAGTCTCCGCCGCCGCAAAAGCGACCCGCATCGCCGCACGCGACCTGCCGAAGTTGCTCCCCCGATGAGCGGGACAAGCCCGTAATGGCTGGAAAGATCATGCGAAATCCTTGGCTCCCTGAGAATAAAAACACCGTGGGGGGCCAAAGCCTGCATTCGGTTGCGGGTCGCAAACCGCCGAGATCGAGAAAACAGCATCAGGTGCGTTGATCCGCCGCGACGGCGGCTTTAACCTCGGGGCGAATCCCTCACGAGCAGGGAGCCAAGCCATGCTTAGCCGTACAACCATCCTGTTCCTTGCCGGCCTGATCCTCGGGTTCGGCGGCGTTCGATCGGCCTGGGCCGAGAGCGCTACCGCGCGCCCGCCTGCGGGGCGGCTCGAGCAGCGCGATCCGGGGACCGGGCCCGCGGCGCCGGTTGGTCACCGCCAGCCGCAGGCCAAGGACGTGGCGCCGGCCGACATACCTCCGGCCGATCAGGCGACGCGGGAACTCGATAAGGCGCTCGAGAAGAAGCTCACGATCTGCCGCGGCTGTTAGGACGCCTGTCGGCCGCGGCTGTTAGGACGCCTGTCGGCCTGTAGCCCGCACGGAGCGCTGGCGAAATGCGCGATCGGACGGTGCCGAAATCGATTCAAGCATCATCCGCCGCGCTGGCGCGGATGGCGTCGATGACCATCCGCAGCTCATCGCGAATGTCATCCGGCAAATGCGCGAATAGTTGCCGCAAGCGTGCTTCATGCTGGAGCACGATCCGTTCGATCCGTCGGGCGACTTCGAGCGGCTCGACGGCCCCCGTGGCATTTTCATAGGCTCTGGCCGTCGCGCCCAATACGAGCAGCATCGACATGCCGAGATTGCTGGCGGTCAGAATGGCCCAATTGCGGCCTTTTTCGGCGAAGGGTCCGGGATGATCGGCGTCCTCGAGGACGGCTCGAACGACCGCAGCCGCGTCATCGCGTAGCAGCCTTGCTTGCGCGGCGCCGCGCAGGAATGTCGTGGCGGCATCGATGATCGCGGATGGCAGGGAGCGCCCCGGATCGTCGAAGGCGCGGCCGGTCGGGAACATGCGAATCCACGGCCCGCTGGCGGCAACAAGGTCGCGCACCGCGCGCAGCACATCGGCTTCCGGCGGCACGAAGATTTTGCGTGACTCGGCATCTTCCTGTGAATCGATGTGGGCTCCCAGCGCGACGTAAAGCGCCCACAGTGTTCCGATCCTGGCGGCGACTTCCGCCTCGGAGCCGCCGATGTGCTCTACGAACATGCGCAGAGGATCAATCAAACTGCTCCACAATGCCCGATCGGAGATTTGCGAGGCGCGGCCGACGAGATCGCGCGCCTTGTATTCGAGCTCCGACCGAATGCTCCGCGCCAGAGGGTCGGCGGCCGTAGCGCGATCCGCCTCGGTTCCGGTCGTGGCGAAACCGAACGTGCCGTCTTCGGTCGGCTCGAACCGGGCGCCCGAGCGAGCTTGCCGGAGGGTTCCGGACAGATGGATCCAGGTTTGGCCGGTCCGCTGCGGCGGATCGGCAAGCAGGACGTCGTGCTCGATCGCGTCCGCCAATTTCGACAGCAGCTCGTGCTCGACCAGGCCCCGGGCCCAGTCCGCCTCCGCCCGGCGCACGGCCTCCTCGAAGGCCAGACGCTCCTCCATGATGCGCTGCTCCGAGAGCGGCGGTTCGAGGTCGCGAAGCCGGCCCGCCAACGCCGCTCGCGCCCGCTGATAGAGCGCCTGGCGCGCCTCTTCCGTGTTCGGGTCGAGCTTGGACACTGCTGCCAGAACCATGGGATAGAAGTCGGTCATGGGCGATCGCTCACGTCGGCCGCTGCCCGACATGAGCCGCAGCGCGGCGGCAGCATAGAATTGCAATGGTGAGGGTGCCAACGGGCGGCCAGCGGGCATCCACCGCCGAGGGCTGGCTGAGCGGATGACCTTTGGCGAGGAAGCTGCCGACGCCGCCGTCGACAAACGAGCGCCCGGCTGGATTGGCGACATAGCCCAGCGCGTCCGGCCGATCTTCGGCGTAGCAAGGGAGCCGCGGATTGGCGGGGATGCCGATATTGCTGGCGGTGAAATCGGTGAACAGCGGATCCTTGCCGGGTCCGCCGTGGCGGTGGCAGTCGTTGCATTTCGCCTTGCCCCGGAAGAGGTCATAGCCGACCTGCTCCTGGGCAATGAACTGCGCCTCGTGGGCGAGCACGGCGTCGAGCTTGGAGGTGAAGGAAGTCACCTCGGCGGAGGCTCATAGTTGCCGATGGACTGCGCCATCTGATCAAACGTCGCGCTCGCCCGGCCGCGATCTTTTTGGGTCGAGATGAACCGGCCGCGGATCGCCGGCGGGCCGCGGTCCCGGCCGGGCGCAGACTTGCTCCACGTCGTTCGGCCAAACGATCGCAAAGGCTTGTAGCGGGAGACAATCAGGTCTCCGCTTTCCACCCGTTGTAGGTTGACGATGCGACGGCGCCTCTTGGGACCGCTTTATGATGAGGCGGTCGCATCAATTTCCGCGCGGTTGCAGGGCGCCTTACCGGGGCCTTCAAATAGTCCGCCAGGCGCCGAGCGGTCGCATCGAACTCTCCGCTTTCCCTGAGCTTCTCCAGCGCGTAAGCCCGCGTGACATGAGTTAGCCGGAATCGCGGCTGCGCCTCCCTCACGTCCGAGGCGATGAAAGACTTGGCCACCAGTTCTGAGACTTCATCGATGATATCACAGTCCGATTGGTCTCGATCGGAAACGACGGTGACGGCGTCATGCAGGGTAAACTCACCGGAGAAGATGGAGAGGCGGCGCAACACGACTTGCTGCTTGTCTGTGAGCAGGTCATGGCTCCAGTCGAGGCTGGCGCGCATCGTGTGCTGCCGCGCCGGACCGGTTCGATAGCCGCTGGTGAGCAGGAGCTGAGGCGCTTCCAGCGCGGCCGCAAGCTCGGCGATGCCAAGCGAGCCGACACGGCGCGCGACGAGCTCGATCGCAAGCGGAATGCCGTCGAGTGTGCGGCAGATGTCGGATACGGCCGTCGCGTCCGCGTCACTGAGGGTGAAGTCCCCGATCGTGGCCGCCGCGCGCTCGACGAACAGCTCTACCGCGGGAAAGCGCAGCGCCTGCTCGGCGCTCGCGCAATCCGCCGGCGGCCTCTCCAGCCCGGCGAGCCGGCACAGCTGCTCGCCTTCGCTGTGCAGCGGCTCGCGGCTGGTCGCGAGGACGTGAACGCCCGGCGCCTCGCGCAGGACCGCGGCCACCAGGCCGGCCACCGCCGCGACGACGTGCTCGCAAGTGTCGAGCACAAGCAGCATTTCTTTGTCCCGCAGCGCCGTGACCAGGCTTGCCGGGGACTCTTCCCGATCTAACTCGAGCCCCAGAACCGACGCGACAGCGCCGGCGACGTGCTGCCGATTTTCACCCGTTGCCAGGTCGATCCACCATGTGCCGTGCCGATAGCTCGCGGCCACCTCCTCGGCGACCGCAAGGACGACGGCGGTCTTGCCGATTCCGCCAGGTCCGACCACGGTTAGGAAGCGATCGCGAGCTATCTGCGAGGACAGGCGACCCACGATGTCTTGGCGCCCGATCAGACGTGTCACCTTGGCGGGCAGATTGTGGCCCTCTCCGGTCGCAGATATTGCCCGAAGCGAAGGCTTGGAGTGCTCGGACAACGTCACGGGAGCGACGAAGCGATAACCTCGCCCGGGGATGTTGATCAGGAAACGATTGCCGTCGCGGCCGTCGCCGAGGGCGCGGCGTAGAGCGGCGATATGGACCGTCAAATTGGCCGGCTCGACGAAAGTGTTCGGCCACACGCGGGCCATGAGCTCGTCCTTCGTGACCAGGTCGCCCGGCCGTTCCAGCAACGCAATGAGCATGTCGAGGGCCCGGCTGCCGATACGAACCGGTTGGTTGTCTTGCAGAAGTAGGCGCCGCACGGGCCATAGACAGAACGCGCCAAAACGTATCGAGGTTGCCGCCGAATTCTGCCTGGTGGCGAGCGTCAACGGCGCGCGAGGCGCGGTATCCCCGCGGGCCGATCGATCGCGATCGACGATTGAAAGTGCGGGTTTGCTCGACACTGTAGTCTCCTAACGCGTCCCGATTTCTAGCTCCATGCCGACCTAATTGGCACGGAGCGTGCTCCCTGAGCGATCCCCAAATGGGAGATCAGAAAAATACATGTTGTGGGAACTTGACCTAAGAGTAGCGCTGGCTCCTCTCGTAAGCCGCGAGGCGGCGCAAGAGCCGGACGGTCACCATTCGAGCAACCTCACGGCCGATCCAGCGACAGGCGGCAATGAGACTTGCCTCCAATTGGATCGTAACGTCTCTCGACTTGGTCGAGCTTCTCATTCAGGGGACTCCATCAGCTGCGCGGAGGCGTTGCTCGGGGCAGCGGCGGTTGGAGCGGTAAGGACGCGACGACGCGGCGCTCGGCGGCGCGCTGCTTCACGCTGTCGAGCGCAACAAGTCGGGCAATCAGTGCCCTGATTTCGGGGGGCGGCTCCTGCATAGCAGGAAGGTAGCGCGGCAATTGCTCCCCAACTGCGGTTCGCGCCGCTTCGATGACGGTTGCGCTTAGCGCTAACTCATAACGCGATCGGGTCATGGCGTCCTCTCCGTTTCAGCTAATCCTCAGTGCTGGGCGTCAGTACAAGCTACCGTCCTTCGAGTCGAAGTTGCGGCGCTGGTAGCGGGCGCCCGGCAGCTCGTTTGCAGTTGGCAGGCGCGCGGCATCGCCGCCGGCGATCGTGGTGGCACCGTAGGGCGGCCGGCTTGACCCGGGGGACAAGCGGGGTTGCGAAGGCCGTTCGCGTTCAGTTCTCGTGTCCGATACCTCGACTGAGGCGACGAAGCTGTAGCCGCGCCCGGGGACATTTATAATGAACCGGTTGCCATCGCGCCCATCGCGCAGCGTGCGACGCAACGCGGAAATATGGACCGTAAGGTTGGCAGGCTCGACAAAAATATTAGGCCAAACGCGAGCCATCAATTCTTGCTTACTGACCAGCTCACCTGGTCGTTCAAGCAACACAATCAGGATTTCGAGAGCGCGACTCCCAAGGCGCACCGGCTTGTCGCCTTCGAGCAGAAGAAACTGTGCCGGGATCAAGCGGAACGACCCGAATGCAATTTCGCCCGGTGCCGGGACGGCAGGGTTGGTCCTTTTCCCGAATAATGGTTGGTCCGTATCCGAACTTTGAAGGTCGCGTCTGGCGTCAACCCCCGGTTCGGGGTGAAATCGCGCCAGGGCGGGCGCGGCGGCTAAGAGCGAATGTCGGGAAGCCGTCGTTAATGCTGATGGGGTCATGGTAGCCTCGCGCAAATTGGGAGAGCTATTCCCAGACAAGATCCTCGTGAGGCGCAATTTGGCGCGTTGCGATGGCGCGATCTATTGCACGCGGGTGGCGCGCAATGACCGACGCGGTTGCGTTAGCTAAACCTAAATTTACAGGCCGCGGCGCGTGACGGCTTCCTCCGGGCCGTGGATGGCGGGTACAATGACAGGGGCGCGCGACCGCACGAACAGCGCGTCGCGCAAAGCGCACAGCTCAAGAGCGTTGCGGCTTATCTGGCATCAGCTTGAGCTTGTCGGCCATCCGGCCGAGCTCGGGAAGCGAACCGGCCTTCATCTTCTGCATCGCCCTGCTGCGATGCACCTTCACCGTCGCTTCGGCGATGCCGATATCGTGGGCGATCTGTTTGCTGAGGCGGCCGCGCGCGACCTGAATCACGATCTCGCGCTCCCTGGGGCTTAGCGAGGCGAAGCGCTCCCTGAGGTCCGCCAGAGTCTTTTCATTCTCCCGCCGTGCACGATCGCGAGATAAGCCGAGCTGAATGGCGTCGAGGAGGTCCTGATCGCGGAACGGCTTGGTAAGGAACTCAATGGCGCCGCCCTTCATCGCTTGCACCGACATCGGGATGTCGCCATGCCCCGTGATGAAGATGATCGAGAGTTCCCTGTTCGCCGCGGCGAGCTCGCGCTGGAAATCGAGGCCGCCCTTCCCCGGCAATCTCACGTCGAGCACCAGGCAGGTGGGACCATCGGGTGGATCGGACTTGAGGAAGTCGGGAATGGACGCAAATAGCTGAACATCGATCCCGACCGATCGCAACAGACGCCCGACCGAGGCTCGGAGGTCCGGATCGTCATCGATGACCAGGACGGTGGGGTTTGCGTCAGGCATCGCAGCTACCCAGATTAAAGGATCACGGAAATGAGCCTTTGTCCCGGTTCGCAGGTTTGGTCAGGAGGTGCAGTTCTAGTCCAAATCCCTGAACCTGAACAGCCCCATTCTTCTCCGGAGGACACCCGAAGCGTAGACGGAAGTTTACGCGCAACTGACACAGCTCGGCGGCCTCCTTTGGTACCCAGCCTGCGCAATTCTCGCCCCGAGATAAGCTAAAGTTTACGGGGCGCCGGCATTGCACCCGTGGCATTGTTCGCACAAATCACGTG
>Ga0137391_10002602_pt1 | contig 13546 bp, 12 predicted proteins | sample 15con2h24BmetaG_FD_101399 | JGI IMG/M metagenome (GOLD analysis project Ga0137391, IMG submission 101399) | Vadose zone soil microbial communities from Angelo Coast Range Reserve, California, USA - 15con2h2.4B metaG | ecosystem: Environmental > Terrestrial > Soil > Vadose zone > Saprolite...
GTAGTCCTTCCAGCGAAAGGTGATCTCGGAGTCGGAGACCGAGAGCAGGCGATGGTTGGAGATGGCCACGCGATGGGTGTAGCGGGCCAGGTAGTGAAGGACGTGTTCGGGTCCGCCAAAGGGCGGCTTGGCATAGACGATCCAGTCGCCTTGACATTCTAATGTGCCATGTTTAGTTTTGCTGGTATATTCAGAGTCCAAACGCCAACTAGCACGAGCCTCTCGTTCTCCCTCAGTCGGAACTTCGCGTCAAGCAACACCTAGGCCTCCCGTATGCAGACCTCCAGACGTTTTAGCGCAATCGGGCGTTCGAGCGTGATCACCGGTTTTGCGCTGTTGTTGATGGCATTGATAGCGAACGCTCTGATCACGAGGCGCCAACTCGGTGTGCAGATCAGAAATCAGGTTGGGGTGACACACACTCGGCAGGTTCTTTTGGAGTTATCCCAGACAGAATCGCTTCTGAAGGACGCCGAGTTATTTCAGCTCGGCTTCATTTATACAGATGATCCAAAATACCTCGCAGCCTACAATCTTGTGATCTCCCAGGTTGAGCCACACATGGCAAATCTGGCGAAGTCGACGGCCGACAATCCTCGTCAACAGGCACGGATCCCCGTGCTGCGCAACCTGGTACACGAAAAGCTGAGCGAACTCGGCCAAACGATCTCGCTCTACCAATCGGGCAAGACCCAGGATTCGAAGGCACTGGTGTTGTCGAATGCGAGGCTGTCCGTGATGAAAGATATCCGGAAGCTGGTCCATGAGATGGTGCAGGAGGAGAGTTCTCTGGAAGCTACCCGGTTAGCCGCATACCAAAAAAGCATACGGGTGACGATCGCTCGTATTTACCTCACCAATTTCATTGCGGCCGCGGGTCTGATCCTGCTCGCGTATCACATACTCCGAGGGATGGAAGCTCGCGAAAGTGATGCTCGGAAGATAAGAGAACGCGAGAACGAGGTGCGGGAACACGAGGAACTGTTACGGACGGTGACTGAGCAGGCGCGAGTTGGTCTGACAATGGTTAGCTCCGATCGCCGCTATCTTTTCGCGAACGCTGCTTATGCCGAAGTGCTGAACCTCAGCGTTACAGACATCACAGGTAAGCGCGTGTCGGAAATATTGTGGTGCGTCTACGACCAGATCAGCCCGTGGCTTGATAAAGCCTTTGCTGGCGAGCGTGTTAACTATGAATTGGCAGTTCCAGCGAGGACTGGCGCGAGTGATGACGGACGTGATCGATTCTACGCAGTCACTTACGAACCTCTCCAGCATCCTGGCGACGGTCCCAACGTAATTGTAGTGGTAGTGGACATCACAGAGCGCAAGCGGGCCGAAGAATCGCTGCGCCTCAACGAAGAACGGCTCAGGCTCGCACAGGAAGTGGCAGGCATGGGCACCTTTGACGTGGCATTGCCGTCGTGCAAGAGGACGTGGACTCCGAGCATGTTTGAGCTATATGGCCTACCCCACGACAGTCCTCAGCCTGAGGCTGCAGACGTGCTGCGCATGTGCCATCCGGAGGATCGTTGGTTGGTCGAAGAGCAATTCGTTCCTCTGGCAGCCGGTAAGCGCATGCATGTCGAATACCGGATCATTCGGCCTGACGATGAGGTGCGTTGGCTTGAAATCTCCGGCAGAGGAATAATCGGCGATGACGGACAGCCCATCCGTTTTATTGGAGTCGGTTACGACATTACGGAGCGCAAGCAGGCTGAAGATAAGCTGCGTCGGTCGGAAGATCAACTACGCGCGTTGGCTGCGCGATTGCAAACTGCCACCGAGAGAGAACGCCTTCGGATCGCGCGAGAGCTGCATGACCAACTGGGCCAGGCACTGACCGGCATGAAGATGGACCTCGACTGGATTGTGCGGAAACATGGGGCAGGTGGGGAAGTTTGGGTCCACATGGTGCAGGATTCCATGAAAGTTGTTGACTCCACTATAGCTCTGGTGCGGAGGCTCTCGACCGAGTTGAGGCCTGAATTGCTTGATGCGCTTGGGCTGCGTGCGGCGATTGAGTGGTACGCTGAACAATTTCAGCGTCGCTCAGGAATCGTGTGCGAGGTTGTTGTATCCGAAGATCCTCTCGGCGTCTCAGATGACCAGAAGATAGCTGTGTTCCGCATCTTCCAGGAGGCCCTGACGAACATCGCGCGTCACGCCCATGCGAAGAATGTTCTGGTTACTCTCGAGCGGGAACGAAAAGAATCAATTCTCACTGTTAAAGATGACGGGGTAGGCTTCTCAGTAGACCTGCTCGAACACACACAGTCCCTTGGAGTCTTGGGTATGCGCGAGCGTGCACTTCTTTTGGGCGCTCAATTTCGCTTAGACAGTGTGCCGAGTCATGGCACCACAATCGATTTGCGGATACCCTTAGAGGACGCTGGCATAACGGAGCCGCAAGCTCATGAAAATATTAATCGTTGACGATCACGCGGTGATTTACCAAGGCCTCAAACGAATACTTGACGACGAATTCGAGGGGGCTACATTCGGAGAGGCACGCCACTCCCAGGAGGCGCTTGATCTGGTGAGTCGTGAGCGCTGGGACCTGGTCATCCTCGATGTAGATCTGCCTGGACGTGGGGGTCTTGATGTGCTCAAACAGATGCGGGCGGAACATCCCAAGTTGCCCGTACTCATGTTCAGCATGCATTCGGAAGAACAATTTGCGGTTCGGGCATTGAAAGCAGGAGCTTCAGGATACGTCGCAAAAGACAGTGCTTCCGAACGATTGGTGGAAGCGATCCGTAAGGTGATCCGTGGAGGCAGGTATGTCAGCACCGCATTGGCAGAGAAACTGGCAGCCGACCTTAGCCGGGATGTGTCGCCGGTGTCGCACGAGATACTGTCGGATCGCGAATTTGAAGTCATGCGCATGATAGCCGAGGGGAAGACGACAACCGCCATCGCGGATCTACTATCGTTGAGTGTCAAGACAGTGAGCACCTACCGGGCCCGGATCCTGGAGAAGCTGCAATTAGAGACGACCTCTGAGTTGATACGCTACGTCATCGACCACGGACTCGATCGTTAGCTGACGACAGGTGTCATTTGCAGTATTCGATGTAGGAATCCTCCTGCAAAACTTCACGCCGCCTTCCTACATAGTTTTCAGCACCCACCGGATACCATTGTTTTCACGGTAGCCCCGATGATTGCTGTGTCTACGAAAGGCCTGCTATTCAAGGCTCCTCGCCATGTGATCCATATTACCGACTGTGCCGCAAAGTAGATCTAACTTAGCTTAACCAGAACAGCGAGGTGTAATGAATTCGACTATTTCCGTCAGTTCCCCTCAGGCTCCGTTGCAGATGGTAGTCCTCCTGGTTGAACCAGATCACGATGTGCTCGCGAATAGAGCACTGTTGCTTAGCCGGTCGAGCTACATGGTTGCCACGGCCAGAAGCCAGCGAACAGTTTTCGACTTGCGCTGGATGACCGGAATTTATCTTGCAATCCTCAGCGACACTCTGGGTCTGCCCGGTCTTCGTTCTGCCGCTGGATACGTCAGGGCTCTGTGGCCCTCAGCACGGATACTCGTCCTGGGAATCGCACCATCAGCGTTAGAAGTTCACCTCTACGACGAGGCGGTTGATCATCGTGTCCAACCAAAGAAGCTGCTCGATACACTCGCAAGACTCTCTGAAGACCCGTGGAACCAAAGGCCGAGGGTTATTAGCTGCGATCTGGGAGCTTCCCCATGCCCCGATAAGTGGCCAGACGGGTAGGCATAAAGCGGCTCAAGGGTATGGAGCCAGACAAACAAATTTCTGCTGCTTGGCCGCATCAGCTTCTTCGAAACTGGCACATTCTGGCTCGGCTCAAAGGAGCGTAACTAACCATATGGAGTATGTAGATAGACTTCTCATCTGTGCGGACTGCAACGAACAGCTCTTCTTCTCAGACAAACAATTCCGCAATGACCCTAGGCGGTGCAAGGCCTGCAGAATAAATCGTATTGATAAAAAAGGTGCAGCAAAGCAGGGTCCCAGTTCTCGCCGTACCGAGACCCGCGCCATCTGCTCTCAATGCGAGGTCGAAACAATAGTCCCTTTCAGGCCCACCAACAGACGCCCCGTGCTCTGCCGCCAATGTTTCCAGTCTGTCCGATCCTCCACCGTCTCCCCAGTGGGCGAGCTAGCCCTGCAATCTTAACGCTGCCGGAATTCGGAGGACTCATGCTGCTTACTCTCGTTCTTTCTGTTGGCCCGGATGCATCGTTGCTCGAGACTCGAAACATAGTCTTGCACTCTGCGGGATATTTGGTCGAGTCGGCATCCTCGGTGAACGAAGCAGCCCATCGCTTTCTGGCGGGCGATTTCGATCTCGTCATCCTGTGCCATTCCGTTCCCACTAGAGAGAGGGAACGCCTGACTTGCTTGATTCGAGCCTCAGGGTCACGTACTCCCATAGTCTCCATTTCTGGAAATCTCGGTCAATGCGATGCCTTCGCGACTGCAACGATCGAGGATGGCCCTAACTTCCTCATAGGTATAAGAGCGGTTCTCAACAAAGCAGCGGGAGCGTGGACCGTTTTGCCTCGACTACCAAGCAAAACAGATGTCGTCGATTCCTCTCGCGATTTAGTAGAGCAACGAGTGAATCTGGAGATGCGATATGGCCAGAGATGAAAGACTCAGGCAACGTGAAGCTAACTGGACTACTTCAGCAAACGCATGCTTGTCCATAAACCGACATGTACCGCACATCGATGCCCGCTTTGGTGCGCGCGTGCGCGATCTGCGCAAAGAGCGCCAGTGGACGCAGTTATATATGGCCATCCATTTCGGCATTGACCGGAGCCACATCAGTGACGTGGAAAGAGGGCGCAAGTCCATGACACTCTCGCTGGTAGAAGTGGTGGCCCTCGGCTTTGGGATATCCGTCTCTGAACTGCTGGACCGGTTATAGATGGGAAGGATCGCTCGGCCGACGCGAATCTTCTGAAGGTCACTCACCGAGTCTGGGAAACGTGGGACTGCCAAGGCAGAACGTGAGCACAGGGAACAGCAGTGAACAGAGTCAAAGTAAACGACAGTCGTCTAGGAACGCCTTGCAGGAATCGAAGAATATTCTTCACGCCGATTGCTCCTTGCACGGGGCGACTACATCTTCGGAGTGAGCCTTGGCTGTCCTCTTCCTGCGTCCTGAGAACAGGAAGTTCTCAGGACGCTATCTCTGCGCCTGTTTAGCCAGCCGGCGATAAGACGGCTGCAGCGTCATTCATCATACGAGAAGGCGTCCGCCGATGTCAGAACTCAAGGCGGTGACGCCGGCAGAGAGTCCGGGAGAATCGGAGGAGTACGCGTTGCACAGCGAACTTAGTTCAGGGTCTCTGCACGAGTTTAGCAGTCGATTTACTGCCATTTACAGGATAGCGGCCCACGCAACTTCCGACCGATTTTAACGTCTTCTTGAGATGGGTCCGGGCCAACATCTAACGTAGGCAGCAGATCAGGCTGCAACATTCCGTGCCGAGGAGTGCCACAAACAGGACACGCTTCAGCTTTCAAGGTAATCTCTGCTCCACAGCATGCACAAAAAGCGGCCACGTCATTTAGTCTCCACAATTGCTATGGACCTTTAGATGAGCGCAGGAAGTGCAAAGATTCGAGACGGAGCAGTAGGTATTCAGTTTGGACCGCTGTCCAGCGCGACCAACTGGATCCAGCCCTGAAGAACTTTGCGTCAATACCCGTGAACCTGTGCTCAACGTAGGTCGGCTGACTCCGACTTACAAAAACGGACGTCATTTCATGCAATGCCCTGTTGTCGCCAATTGATGATCCGCTTCTGGTTGGTCCGTCACTCGGGTACTATCCAAGCGATATCTCGTGGAGAACAACTCCAATTTCCGCCACCCATCTGTTTCTCATTCTTCCTGCGGTAGCACAACGAGGGTTTCAATGACTGGAATGCCTGAACTGAATCCCTTACCGGGAAGACAGTAGAGCAGCAAACCCAGCAGAAGGCACGCAGCGATGCCGATTCCGGCGTCCATTGCGAGGCTGCCCGCCACTCCGCCCATGGAGTAACCCCGCCCGTCGACGACCATCATGTACGTAACCGGAATATTGGTGGCCGCAGCCAGGAAGGCGAAGGTCGCTGCGGCAAGCGGATTGTTTTGCCCTATGGTTTCAAATACGATCCCAATCTGGATGTAGAAGGCAACCGCCTGGAAAAGGAATTCGCCCACCAGGGCGACGATGAAGGTCCACGGCGTACGGGGCAGCAGGATGATGCTGACTGTAAAGAGGCAGCCCCCCGTGCCATTTGCGAGATAGAAAAAAAGCGCAGCGGCAGCCGTTTGGCGATGATCGGAAGCAGCAAGCACCCAAAGATGCCAGGGAAGAATGCACCCGCTCCGCCAGCCAGATTCACCATCCGCGCCGAGGCGTGGAAGTCCCCGCCCAGGCCTCCAAGTATGTTGGCCAGCGCGAAGGAACTGCATGGGGCGACGAAAAGCAGCAGCGCGATGAGCACTTCGCGGCGGCGTAACAGCGCCAGGACTTCGCGATTGAACGAAGCTTTCGCCGGCCAGCCGCCTGTCGGGACCGGGAGAGGGAATGATGGGGAGATGGCGGTGGGAAGAAAGACGATCGCACCCAGCAGACACGCCGCAAGACCCACCGGCAAATGGCGAACCAGTTCGCCGCCCATGGCGGACGTAAAGCCTATACCGCCGGTAAGGGCAATGTTGGCCCACGCGCTGAGTTTGTTCTTGTCTGCTTGCGGCAGACGGTCGAAAGCCATCCCCCCAGCGCCGCGGCCGAAAGCCCAGCCGCTGCCACACCTAAGACCAGTGCGAATTCGAGGACGACGAGATGATGCAGGTTCATGACCGCAATGACGACGAGGACAGATGCCAAGGCGGCGAAAAAGGTGGCATACCTATCGGTCTCGGGCCTTTTACAAACAGTCGGCTTGATTGGCAGCGTTTATCGATATGGAGGCACCTTCGCGGGTTTGTACTCCGTGATGGAACCCGTGACCTGCTGAAACCCTTCAACACCCGCGGCATCACGCCCGCGGCAGGCTATACCTCTACGGTGGAGGATCTTGGAAGATTTGCCTCCTGGCAATTTCGGCTTCTGCGCACCGGGCAGACGAATGTGCTGCAAGCCCCCACGCTGCGCGAGATGCAGCGTGTGCAGTTCATGGATACGGACTGGAAGACGAGTTGGGGACTTGGTTTTGCAATTGAGCACCGGGACGACCATACCTATGTCGGACATGCGGGAGATTGTCCCGGATACCAGACCGTCTTGTCGATGCGAAACGACGACCAGACCGCCGTCATTGTCATGGACAACAGTTCGGAGAAGACGGGACCGTTCGCCAAGGCGATCTTTGGCATCCTGGACAAGCGCAAGGGGTACCGATTCCAAGGATCGCTTCCTGCGGCCGGGGTCCGGCTGGAGGACTATGCCGGACGCTACTCAGAACAACCCTGGAATTCGGAATCGGTGATGCTGCCCTGGGTCGGTGGGCTGGCTCTTCTCGTCTTGCCAAGTGCCGACCCGGCGGACGACCTGCTGTTTCTGAAGCCCACTGGCGGTGACATATTCAAGCGGGTCCGCAAAGATGGCAGCGAAGCGGAAGAGTTCAAGTTCGTCAGAGACGCCTCTGGCAAGGTCACCGGTTTCGTGCGTTTCAGCAACCCCCATCCTGTGGATCCGTCCATGGGTAACGCGACAATCAGCGTTAGAGCCACACGTTAAGAGCGTCGGCATTTGTGCCGGCTATTCGGCTGCTAACGACGGTACAGACTGTCCGCTTCATTCAGGGGGCCGCCTTTTCCTGTTGGTGCTCTCATTGGGTGTGATCGCACCAGCGTAATGAAAAAGATCATGCTAAGTGTTTTGCCCCCCTAAGGTGGTTTCGCGGCAGCCTGCAGCGCAGTCCTCGGCGTCGATCCTCAGTTACTCTTTCTACCTGGCAGTAGCCCCTGCCACAACCTTCCCAGAACTTGCCGCACTCAGTTTCTGAATCGATTCCGCAGGCAGCTTCAACATCGCGGCTTCGACCAGATCGGCGAGTTGCCTCTCATTCGTCGCGCTGGCGATCGGAGCAGTAATTCCGGGCTGCGCCATCAACCAAGCCAGCGCCACCCGGGCCGGGGTCGACCCCTGTGCATTGGCCACTTCATCCAGCGCCGCGACCACCCCGAATCCCCTGTCGTTCAGGTATTTTTGAACCAATGCGCCGCGTGCGGCCTTCTCGGTGCCTGCTGGCTACGATACTTGCCAGTGAGGAAGCCCGCTGCCAGCGAGAAGTATGGAATTACACCCACCCGATACTTCTTTACTACCGGCAGCAGGTCCGTCTCGTACTGCTCGCGTTCAACAAGGTTATAGTGCGGCTGCAGCGAAACATAACTTACTAACCCATGCTTTCTGCTCGTCTCCAGCGCTTCCGTCAGCCGCGCTCCGCTATAATTTGATGCGCCGATATACCGGACCTTCCCTTGCTTCACCAATTCGCTGAAGGCACCGAGAGTCTCCTCCAGCGGGGTCTCCGGATCGTCCTGGTGCGCCTGGTAGACGTCAATATAGTCGGTCTGCAATCGCTGCAGCGAATCGTCAACCGCCTGGCGGATGTAGGCCGCCTTGAGTCCTTTCTTGCCCTCGCCCATCTCATTGCCAACCTTTGTCGCCAGAATCAAGTCTTTGCGTTTCCCGGTCTTCGCCAACCACTTGCCGATTATCGTCTCCGACTCGCCACCCTTGTGCCCCGGAACCCACCGGGAATACACATCGGCAGTATCTACGAAGTTCAGCCCGGCATCGAGCGCAGCATCCAGTTGCCGAAAAGCCTCTGCCTCGGCCACTGTCCATCCATAAACGTTTCCACCCAGACAAATGACTGGCACTTCAGGTCCGGCAGATCCCAGCTTCCGTTTTTCCATCTGCAATTCTCCTCTGAGCATCAGATGCGGCACGATGCCATTCGGAAGCAGGACCTGTACTTCTTCTAATCGTCTTTATCTATATCTATATATGTGGGCACTGTACCGGCGTCGGACCGTACCCACCCGGTATCCCTGTTGACCGGGATTACTGTGAACGAGCGGGCGTAATGTCCGGTTTGCCGACCATCCACCCAGAACCCAAAATCTCTCGTAATGTGGCTCAACGAGTGACTTGCCCTGTTCTCACCAGTTGAGGATAGTTCCAGCAACCGGTCGTTGCCCATGCAGGCGTTGCGAAGAAGGAAAGTACGCAGCCGGATCACCGGGACAGCGACCCCGGCTCGAGGAGCAACAAGTCGATGCCCTCCATCGCATACCGCGCATAGAGAAAGTCATGGACTGAAACCACGCGGTCGCCATCAAAATCCACCGCAACAAAATAAGCGGGCTCCTCCAATGAGACATTGCGGTCGTATACGACCATCGCAGGACGCCCATCAACAACGCCTGCCGCATACGCCCAGCGTGTGGCGGCTGCATAGGCCGTGTAGTATTCCCCGACCTCGCTCTTCCCCTGCTTGCGCATCTTCGCGACGAGATCGAGTTTCACGTCGTCCGCCAGCATTGCCCGCACGGTATCGAAGTCTCCGATCTTAAACCCTTCAACATAGGTGGTCAGCCGCGTGCGCATCCCCTCCGAAAGTACAGGCGGCATGATACCTGCCGGTTCCCTGGCAATCTCACGCAAACGGACTCGCCCTCGCTGGAGCGCAGATTTGGCAGCGGCCTCGCTCGCCCCACTAATGGACGCCACCTCTTCCAGTGAATGTCCAAGCACGTCCTTCAGGATCACCGCGGTCCGCTGCAGGGCCGGAAGCCTCATGAACGTGCTCAGGCTCATCGTAGCGACCTCGTGGTCCCGATGGTAGGAATCCGAAGCGGCAAGCCTCTCTAGGGCTTCTTCATGCTCCATCATTGGACCCCGTGCGCGCCGGCGGAGAAAATCAAGGGCGGTATTGTGGGCGATACGGAACAACCAGCCCTCCGGATTGTCGACGACACCGACACTGGGCAGAGCGGTGAAGGCTTTGATCATTGCGTCCTGAACAATATCCTCTCCATCGACGGCAGAGCCGGTCATGCGAGCGCAGTATCGATGCAGCTTTGGACGAAGCTCACCCACCAGGCACTCAAACTGATCACGCAGATCATCAGCCATTGACTATCGCTTCCTCGGGAACAGCAGTAATCCTGCGATCATACGGTACGTCGAGCGGCAGAATGTCGCTTCCGCTGCGAAAGCCATAAGCGACGCCCTCCATATAACGCGGATCGCCGAGGAGCTCGGCAACTTGTTCTCCAATCTGCGGCGGGCGCAGGACCGAGCCATAGCGTTTCATCACATGCTCGTCAACGCTAATTCCTTCAATCTCGGCGCACGCAGCCGCAACCTCATGACCGAGCGTCGTGCCTGGAATGAGCTGCATTGGCGCGAGCACCTGAAAGTGAAGCCCGAGATCGCGGTCACGAGATACCGTATTTGCGCTGTGAGCCATGAACCACAGCATCCGTTTAGCGCCTACGTAGCCTCCAGAGAGGCTCAGGTCTTCGGGCTTGATGAACGGAACCGCAAGCACCATCGATGCACCGCTCGACATCACCAGAATGCGTCCGCCTCGTTTCATCGGAGTATTCAGTGCGGCCTGAATGCCGACCAGTCCGGCCTTCACATCCGTGTTCCAGACGATCGAGAACTCCTCCCAGCCCTGCTGATCGATCGGCTTGATTGGCAGCCGGGTGCCCGCGTTCAGAATGAGTACGTCGGGCGCCTCATCGCGGACAAGTGCGTTCATCAGGGTCGCGTCGGTTGCATCGCCCGCAATCACCGAGGCGCCAACCTCCGCTGCCGCCTTTAGGTTCGACGGGTCACGGCTCATCGCGGTCACGTTCGCGCCGCTGGCGACGAGTGCCTTGACCATGGCAAGTCCCAGGCCCTGACTGCCGCCGGTCACCACCACACGCTTTCCATTCAGCCACTGCATGTTCAATCTCCTTATTAGCTGCCTCGGTTGTGTAGACCGCCTGATTCGGAAGCTACTTGGCTTCTCTCGTCAGCGTTGCGACAAAATTCGGCTCCCAGGTCTTTCCACCGTCGTCCGAGAACGACTGTTCCTCGTGATGGGAATCGGGTGTGATGTCGGACCAGACAAATCGCACCAGGATGGCCCGTCCATTGAGCTGGTCCTGTTTGAAAAACTCTCCGCGCCCGTTTTTGAACTCTCCAATGAGCGGCTGGCTCAGGGTGCCGTTGTCCATGTGAGAGAAGGACTGGCTCCACTGATGCGAGGCGGGATTGTAGAGAAACAGGGTGAGGCCCTGAAAGCGTGTAGCTCCGCTCCCGTCGTCGAGTTCCTCCAGATAGGCGTTTCCATCCCAGATCTTGCGGACTTTCACCGTTCCGTCGAGCTCGATCCAGGTGGTGGAACCGGATAGCGGATGCGCGAGGAGCGAGATATGGGTCTTCCAGGTGCCAAAGCGGAAGTCGAAATCGTGCTGCCCGCTGGCTGCCCGTCCAGCCGCTTGCGATTGTGAGCCGGCAGAGGCATGTGTGGCTTGAGGGTAAGCCATGCACTCGGCAACCACCGCGCAAATCACAAGGGCGGCATAGAAGCTCTTCTTCGCGCCAAGCCGCAGTGTCTCGCTGACAAATCTCCGGCCGAAGAAAGGTTTGGGGCCGGTCATCGAAAGTGTATTGGTCGTCGTGTTCATCATGCTCTCCTTTTCTCCGGGCATCAGGCGTGGCGGTTGTAGACGACGTCGCCTGAGAGGCTGTCAAATGCGGCCAGCGCCGCGACCTTCGGAAAGTAAGCCACCGTCTCTGGGTTGGCCCGCATCGCTTCTACGGATGCAACGTCGCGCCACTGTGAATAGATGACGACATGACACTGATCCGTGGCGGCGATGAAGCTGGTCGAGATCCAGCCATCGAGCCTGGTGATGACACTTTCCGTGCTGTCACGCAGGAGTTTGATGAGCTTTTGCTGATTCTGCGGCTCAACCGTCAGGATGTTGATAAGCGTCGTGACGTCTTTCGTCACCGCGATGGTCGTATTCATGGTGTTCTCCCAAAACTTGCTCTATGCCTGCACCATGAAGACGATTCCGGCGATTGAAACGAATCGGCCGACAAAAAAATATCGGGAGCGGAAACAAGAATGCTCGTTGCCTCGCGCAAAATCGCCGATGCGCGTTTCCAGGGTATCGGAGCTGGAAACGTGATTTGGCCTGTTATCGCCAACTGTTCGTCGAAAAGCAGACATTCAGGAACGACTAGGTCAGAGGTCCCCGGGAGACCAAGCTTCAAAGGAAGCTACTGCGGATGCTCTGTCTCAGCAATCGCTTTGCGAAGAGCTTCGTCCCAACCAGTTCCTCTTCCCGTGCGGGCTTCCATCACCGTCTCGCCTTGCTTGTTGCGAATGGTGAGATCTGCACCGTGCTGCAGAAAAAGCGGTATAGACTTGGCATTCATATTCGTGAAGATCGGCGTCTCTCCATTGAGATTCCGCGCATTCACGTCAGCACCCAGCCTTAACAACTCTTCTTGCACATCAATCAGGTACGTTTTGTGCAAAAGCGTGTTTCCGTCTTTATCCCGCGCATCGACGCTTGCCCCTGCCTTCGCCAGCACGCGAACACACTCCACGCGCTCTCCATCCTCATCGCTCTTCCTCGACTCTCCGGCCACGAAGAGCGCCGTCTTGCCATTTTGTTCCCTCGCCTCCAGATTCGGCCCGTAGCGAAGAATCTCTTTAACCACCTCGGGATTACCTGACCTCGTCGCAGAGATCAGCACACTCCCCCCGCCCTCTCCGCCCACGGGCACGTTGCCGCCTGGACTCCACAAGCCGCTGCTTGTACTCCACAACTTGCTGAGATCGACATTCGGATTTGCACCATAGGCAATCAAGGCCCGGACAGCTTCCAGTTTGCCGGCGGAAGCGGCTCCATCCAATGCGCGGTCTTTGTCCTCCTGGTCCTCCTTGCTCGCACCCAAATCCAGAAAGACTCGCAGCGTATCAGGATGCCAGCTTGCGGCTGTCAGCAAGCGAACCTTCCCGAACGGACCACCGTACGGGTTGTCCCTCGTTGGAGCAGGCAGAGGTTTGAGCGGAACCCCAGCTGCCAGCAGCTCACGAACGGTCGTTGTCTGTCCGCGAGCAGCTGCTTCATATAGGATCACTTGTGCGTCGTAGCTGGCGAAGTTAAACTTTTCCGCCCGCAACGCCGCTACAAGCCCGTTCCCTGCCTCAATCCACCGCTCCGTGCGCGCGCCTGCATCCACCTCGTCTTCCAGTTCTACGATCACAGATGGCATCCCCACCCACTGCCCTTGGTAGTCCCTCACCCTCTTCGTATGTCCGTCGATCGTGATCGAAAGCGAGGATGACAGGTCCCACCCGCGGCAGCGGTAGTTGTCTTCCATTGAGTAAAAATCTGCCGCCACAAGCCTCTTCGCCATAGCAATGACTGCATCGTTATCTATTTTGTCCGTGTGCCTTCCGCGTGCTGCCACATTAAACCCCTCAAACACAATCCCATCGGTGCTCACCGTCACCGAGTGTA
>Ga0137391_10002609_pt1 | contig 13534 bp, 7 predicted proteins | sample 15con2h24BmetaG_FD_101399 | JGI IMG/M metagenome (GOLD analysis project Ga0137391, IMG submission 101399) | Vadose zone soil microbial communities from Angelo Coast Range Reserve, California, USA - 15con2h2.4B metaG | ecosystem: Environmental > Terrestrial > Soil > Vadose zone > Saprolite...
GGCCATTCCTCCCTGCAGCACCAGCAGGTACATCGAGAGCGCCCGCGCTCGCATCCACGGCGGGCACATGGTTTGGGCTACGACGTTGAAGCACGCCAGAATGCCAATCCAGGCGGCACCCGCCGTAAACAATACCAGACAGAGCCACGCAAAGACGTGCACCTGTCCTGCGGCGAATGTCATCCCGGCAAAAACCAATGTTGCGCCGGCCACCAGCCCGTCCACCGAATAGCGCAGTCGCATGCGCGGCAAGAGCGCCGCACCCATCAGCGCGCCCAGCCCAAAACACGTGAGCAGGAAGCCGTATCCTTGCGCCCCGTGCGCCTGGCAGATGACTGGCAGCAAAGCCAGCAGGGAAGTCGCCCCCACGCTGAACGCTCCCGTACGGATCAGCACGGACCTTACCTGCGGCGCACCGCGCACATAACGAAAGCCATCCAGAATTGCATCCCGCACGGTACGTGTCGGCAGCGGCTCATGGGGTATGCGCTTCCACCGGTACAAGAAGAAGATCACGCCGAAGAAAGAGGCCGCGTTCAACAGGAAGGACCATCCCGAGCCCACCGCTGCCACCACCAAACCGCCCAGCGCCGGGCCCAGGGCTCGCGCGACGTTGAATCCCGCCGAATTCAGCGCTACCGCCGAGGCATGCCTTCGCGGCGAGACAATCTCCGGAGTGATTGCCTGCCATGCCGGATCGTTCATCGCCGCCCCAAGTCCCAGCAGGAACGTAAACACCAGCAGCATCCAGGGGCCGACGACATTCATTAACGTTAATATTCCCAGTGCTGCCGACGCCACCACCATCCAACTCTGGGTGAAGAGAAGAAGACGGCGCCGGTCCACCATGTCAGCGAGCGCACCCGCCGGGAGCACCACTAGAAAGACCGGGATCGTGGCGGCAGCCTGCACTAGGCTAACCATGAGCGGCGACACGCTCAGTTGGGTCATCAGCCAGCCCGCGCCGACGTTCTGCATCCACGAGCCGGAGTAAGAGATCACCGCCGCGAACCATAGCGAGCGGAAAAGCGGTTCCTGCAGCGGAGCCCAGGCTGCATCGGCGTGCCGAATACTCACTCCCTCCGCCGGAACTGCAATGTGATCCGCCACTCTTAGCTGCTCCCATTCACGATAGATCGTTTTTGACGCAGCGGCCTCACGCTTTTACCGCCACCGCGCGGCCTTCGCCAAAAGGCCACTCATGCCCGCGCCACGCCCGAATCATATAAATTACAAGCCCGGTTGTCAGGATTACCACGGCGTATTTGATTTCCTTTAACGCGTTTACTCGATTGAACAGGATAAAAAGGAAACCTGCACACGCCGCCAACGCTGGGACGGGATAGAGCCACATCCGAAATGGCCGCGGCATCTCAGGCCGCCGGATTCTCAACACGATCAGGCCCACTGCCTGCACCAGAAATTGAATGATGATGCGGATTACCACCAGCGCGGCGATGGCATCCTTCAGCCGCAAGAAGCAGAAAACCGCCGCCACCACTCCCAGCGCCAGCAGAGAGACATAGGGAAACCGGTGCACCGGGTGAACTCGGGCAAACGCCTGGAAATAGTTTCCATCTTTGGCGGCAGCGTAGGGCACTCGGGAATAGCCCAGCATCAGGGAGAACACTGAGGCAAATGCCGTCCACATCACCAGTCCCGTGACCAACCGCGCGGCCCACGTGCCATAGATTCTCTGCATGAATAAAGACACGACATATAGCCCATTGTTGTTTTGCCCCGCCTGCACCAGATCGCGCCACGGCACCACGGCCAGGATGCACACGTTCATCACTATGTATAGACACGCGACAATGAGAATGGAAAGCAGCAACGCCCGCGGAATATTCCGCCCCGGTTCTTCAATCTCGTCACCCAGAAAGCAAACATTGTAGTAACCCCAATAGTCGTAAGTGGCGACCAGCATGGCTCCGCCAAGGCCGGTTAGAAATCCGTGCGAGAGCGTAAACGCGACCGGCGGAAAATCGAATGCCCGGGCTGCGTTAAAGTGGGTAAGCCCGGCGAAGATGATCCAGCCAATCGTCCCCATCACACCGACCCAGAGCAACTTTGATAGCCGCCCAATCACCGTGATGCGCCGGTAAAGCAGCAGCACCGCCAGGAAGCAGATCAACACCGCTACTGCGGTTGCGGGAGTTACCACCCAGCTTACCTGCAAGCTGCCGGCCCAAGGTATGTACAGCGCTGCATCGTGCGCCGCGTACACCGTCTGCAGGCCTGGCCAGTAGTATGCCGCATAGCCTGCCAGCCCAATGCAGCCAGTCGCAATCGAAAGAGGCGCACTGAAAGAAAGTTGCCAGATAAACAGAAATGAGAGGAGCCGTCCCAATTTCTGTGGGCCGTAAATCTCTCGCAGATAGCGGTAAGACCCACCCGATCCGGGCATGGCCGCGCCCAATTCCGCCCAAACCAGCCCGTCGCACACCGCGAACAAGGCACCGGCAATCCAGCCCAGCATGGCCTGCGGTCCGCCCATTGCACTCAAAATGAGAGGAATGGTGATGAACGGACCCACGCCAATCATGTCGATCATGTTGAGCGCAGTGGCGCTCGCGAGGCCCATCCCACGGATAAGGCCAGGAGACGCGGTTCCGGATTCCGTCGGAGATCCCATATTCGTAGAGACGTTGCTTGCAACGTCTTCTCACCACGAAGAAGAAAGACGTAGCAAAGCTACGTCTCTACGGCCGATCGCCTCTCGTGCTCAGCAAATTCACATACAGCCGCACTGCTCCTGGTACCCCCGCCGGCAACTGCCGGAAGAATGCATACCCCGCGTAGATGTACGTGCCCTTGCCGTATTGCGCCCGCAGCAATCCGCCCTTCTGCGGCTGTTCTCCGGGATCGTGACAGGCCAGTAGCGGCTTGAAATGCTCATCCCACTGATCCATGAAGTACAATCCGCGCTCCTGCACCCAGCCGTCGAAATCGCGAACCGTGATCGTATTCGGATAATGAAAGACCGAATCTTCTGGCGCCAGGATGTCTACCGGAGCTTCTTCCACGGAAACGCGCGACCGACTTAACTGCGCTGGATACGGCGTGAAATGTCCGCTGTTAAAGTCCCCGACGCCCGTGTTGTACTGAACCACGAGTGTTCCGCCCGCGGAAACGAAATCGAGCAACTTTTTGTTGTTGGCTACAACATCTTTCTGCGTGTCGTAGGCGCGAATGCCGAGCGCGATGGTTCCGTACCGGCTCAAGTCCTCGGCGGCCAGCTTCTCCGCCGGGATCAGTGTCACATCGAGCCCCACCTGCTTCAGCACCGTCGGGATGTTGTCCCCGGCGCCCATGATGTAGCCGACTTTCAAATCATGCGGCACCTGCATATCCACGATGCTCACACGCTGCCGCGCTGGCTGGTAGTAATAAAAGCTGCCCAGATCGTCGCGGGTAACCAGCGTGTATCCCTCGCTGTACTTTTCGCCGCCCCATTCCAGCACCGCCCGAACCGTGGCGCGCCCTTCCTGCAATCCGGCAGGGAAGACCTTAAACTGAAAATCCTGCTTCTCTCCGCGCCGCGTGAACTCCACCGCAAAATGCGCAGGCTCCGACCGCCAACCCTCGGGCAATTCCAGGCGCAATTCACCCAGGCGCTTCACACCTAGGGCACCGGGGGTCACACTGCTGGTCACGCCCACCGCAACTGTGGAAGTCGAACCGTTGTGAGTGGAGATCGCTTGCGTGGCCGGTTCGAGCATCACAGAAAATGCCGGCACAACCGCCAGGGGACGCCTGCGTTCCTTCCCCGTATTATCCGTGAAGCGGGCAACGACCACCGTCGAAATTCCGTTTTCTCCGTGCGCGCTCGCCGGGCCGGTGATGGAATACTTCACGCGCGCCCGCAACGCTGGAGGCGGAAACGGCAGCGTTGCATATTTTTCATTGTCGATCTGGTTCACGCTCTCCCTGTCGGGATCGTCGCGATGCCAGTACGGCCGCGTGTATGTTGCGCCCTTCGGTACCTGCAGCCGGAAGATCACGCGAAAGTCGTCGCCAGCTTTGGCCGTAACGGGGCTCATTTTCTCGCTAGTCGTGCTCCATCCCGCGGGTACCTCTAGCTTGGCGCTTTCGATCAATAGCGGAACTCCAGAACCATTGTGTAACTTCACCGTGATCAGGAATCCCTGTCCCGGGGAGACGGTGGTGACGGCATCCGCTTCCTTTGGAGTGCGACCATACGGACCCATTCCCGGAGCCACGTCTGCTTCCAGGCTCACATTCAGCGCCAGGTTCAGAGCGGTCTCGGCCTGCTGCAGTTTTTCCGCAAGCGGCGTCAGCAGATCCAGCTTGGCAGCAGTCCCCAGACTGCTCTGGCTCACTTCCGCATTCACCTGGCGCAGTTGAGCGACGACCGCTATCAGAGGTGTCGCTGCGGACGACGGATCTTTTCCATTTGCATCTTCGCTGGCCGCGGCAATCTTCTTCGCAATCTCCCTCAATTCCCCTCGCAGCTGCGGGATCTTCGATTGTTCTTCCCCAAGTCGCGCCGCCAGAGCGGGCAGCGTCGTATCCAGCCCGGTGAAAAAGTCTTTCTCGTGCGCGTCTTTATCCGTCGTAGAGGGAAGAACTGAATCTGCGAGCTTGTAGAATGTAAACCGGTCGCCCGGATCCACCGTCCAGCCTGCTGCCCCCTGCGACAGCTGGTGCCGCAAGCCCTCCATGGCAAATTGCACATATGACATGCCGAGCGCCGCACTATGCTCTCCGGTGTTTAACTTCACCGTCCAATTCGCATCTGCACACGTCATGGCCCCAAAGCCGCACACGTTTCCAACGTAGAACTTCTTCGCTTGCCACGGTTCGAGGCCCTCCGCAATCTGCTCGGGAAACCGCTTCGGATCGGCGGCAGCGCGGAACGCTTCCTTGGTCAGGATGGCCGATGCCTGATGGTGCCCGTGTCCATCTCGTTCCGTCCCCGAAAATCGTGCCACCATCACATCTGGACGAAAAGTACGAATCACACGAACCATGTCGCCCAGCGCCACATCGTGTCCGCCCCACTTCGCGAATGTCTCGTCCGGGCTCTTCGAAAATCCGAAATCCGCTACCCGCGAAAAGCGCTGGTGCACACCGTAGTACTGGTCCGAGGCCAGCAACTCCTCCGCCCGCAGTACGCCCAGCACATCGGACAAATTACTGCCAATCTTGTTCTGACCGCCCTCGCCGCGATTCAGCGTCATCAGCAGTGCGCTCACTCCCCGGCCTCGCGACTCGAGCGTCAGCATGCCGCCGTCTTCGTCGTCGGGATGCGCCACGGTTTGCATCAGCCGCGCCGTCGTACTCAGCCGCTGTACCGCGAGCCGCAGGCCGGCTACACCTTGGTCCTGCGGAAGTTCTGGCGGAACACCCTGATAGAGCAATCCGGGAGGATCGGCGGAAAGCTCAGGTGCGGACTGGACGTTCCTGGTCGGAGAAGAACTCCCAGCCGGATGCGCAGCATGCTCCGCGACCAGGGCCGGCGCAGGGGCCAGCAGGCTGAAGATCAGCAGAAAATGGACTGTGGTCCGAACCGAATGGATGAAGAACTGAAGAATGGGATGAGCGCGCCGCCGAATGGCCCGCGCCAGACTGGCAGTTCCGGAATGTCTCACGCTACAAGAATGGGGCCTAACGGTGTTCCGACGCAAATTCTTTCCTGAGAATTCCTACCTTGCCGTTAGACTCCTGCTGCTGGGAATGGTTAACCAAGCACGGGGTAATGCGCGCAAGATCCGTGCGCATTCTCACCGCCGGAACGACTCCAGCTTACGCTGATTTCTTTTGTTGACCGGCATCTTCCGCCGCCAACTGCGATATGGCCGACCAGTCCAGCGCCTCGCCACCTTTTGCCAGCAAGGTGAGGAAACGGTTGTAAATCAGGCTGGCCAGCGGCATCGGCACGCGCAAGGTTTCCGCTGCCGCGAGGACCAGGCGGTTGTCCTTCAGTCCGAGGGGAGCGGCGAATCCGGCAGGTGCGAATTTTTTGTCCGCAATGAGCCCACCGTAGGTTTTGTAGACCGGAGCGGCGAAGAGCGTTGAGGTGAGGAAGTCTACATATTGGTGCTGGTCCAAGCCGGCCTTGCCCACCAATGCCAGGGCCTCGCCCAGCGCCTCGATGACGGATGAGATCAGAAAATTGCCACTCAATTTAACCAGATTCGCGTCGGGCGGATGGGTCCCGAAGCGAAAAGTTTTCTGCGCGAACGCTTCGAAGAGAGGAAGGCAGGCGTCCATGGCGTCGTCTGCGCCAGCGGCCGCGACAAACAGCTTGGCTGCAGCCGCGGCCTCGGGACGTCCAAAAACTGGAGCGGCCACAAATCGCTGTCCGCGGTCGGCATGGGCGGCGGTCAACTTTTGCGACAGCGCCACGCTGATAGTGCTGATCGAAATGTGGACAGCGCCTTTGTGCAGGCTACTGGCGATGCCCGCATCGCCGAAGACGACACTTTCAACGGCGTGATCGTCAGAGAGCATCGTCATTACGGCGTCGCCCTGGCACGCGTCCGCAATTTGAACGGCGTAGCGCGCGCCCTGCTTCACCAGCGGCTCCGCCTTGCTGGCGGTGCGGTTGAAAACCGTGACCTCATGTCCGCTTTTCAACAGATTGGCCGCGATGGCCGATCCCATGTTTCCTAGACCGATGAATCCGACTCTCATGGACCACGCTCCAGTCTTGCGTATCGCCAAAGAGTTTTAGATGCAGGCAGGATTGCGATAGAAGCAGAGATGCCCATGTGAGGTGTTTTAGCCCGCCCGCCCGACAGGCGCGGCGGAGCTACAATGTGGCTGCCATGCCTCCACGCATTGAGGCCAGACTTTACTGCCCTCGACCCTCTTTCAGCGTCTGCTGGCAACCGCTGGCGGCCGTGAGCACTTCGCTGAACGCGGTCTCTTTCCGCAAATCCTTCAGCAGCGGATCGTCCAGCAGCGCTGAATGCGCACAATAATTCTGCTGCACCGCGGCCTTCAGCAAACGCAGCGCCGGCTCTTTCTGCCCGCAATAAGCCATCAACGCTCCCACGTGGTACCATGCCTCGGGATCAGGTTCCGTCATTACTGACGACTCGGTCTCCCGCACAATCCTGTCCATGTCTGGCGGCCGCTGTTGCGCCACACATGCCGCCATCAACTCGCGGTGATAGGTGGAGGCCTTGCCCACATGCTTGACGCTCTCCCGCGCATCGGCGACCTTGCCCTCCGCCAGATAGATATATGGAGTCACCCACGCTGCCCACTCCGAGCCCGCATCGAGGTGCACAAAGTCCATCGCCCGCTCGGTCTTGCCCGATTCCACAAACGCCCACGCGCAGGAGCGGAACTTGAAATTCCCCGGATCAAGCGCTCGCGCCGTGTTGCACTCCTCTCCCGCCTTGTCCAGCATGCCCGCATAGCGCAGAACGTAGCTGAGCGCAAAGTGGGCATCCGCACTCTGGGGGCGCCGCCTCACCAGATCGGTAGCAGCGTCGTAGGCCCGCCCCAATTCGCCGCGCTCCACGCGGTTCGTGATCAGGTTGCTGGCGGCGGCTACCCGGTTCGGATCCAGCGAAATCGCCCGTTCGTAGGCTGCATTCGACCGCTGGAACTTCTCCTCTCCGCCACCCCCGTATGTCGAATCGAAGTAGTATCTCTGGCCTAACGCCTCCCACGCCGGCGCGTAGCGCGGGTCCACTCCTACCACGTGTTCCAGCACCGCAATCGCATCCTTGTTCGGCTCGGGATCATGAGGCAGAGCGAGGCTGTGCAGGTAGAGGTCGTAAGCCTCCTGACTCTTGGGGCGTGATGCGGTATCGATTGCGCCTCCAGTGCCTCCCAGTATCGGCAACAATCCATTCTGCACCTGTGCACTGAGTTGCTGCTGCAGGCCGATCAGGTCATCCGCACCCGCCGTAACGCTGCTCTGCCAAAGCAGACGGTCTGTAGGCACATCGATCGCCTCGAGCGTCACCGTCAATTGATCACCCTGCCGCCTGAAGTGTCCGGTGAGCAGCCGTCCAACGCGCAGCTCCGTGCCTACCTTGTGAGGGTCCAGATCGAGGCCCACATACTTGCGCGTTACCGATGAAGGCCGCACATCCAGCGACCGGGAGTAGGTCAGCACGCTGGCCAACTCATCGGCCAAGGCAAACCGCAAATAGTCGACGCTGAAGTCCCCGTTCATATTCTGCAGCGGAAGCACTGCGATTGCATTGCGCTGCTGGGCATTTGCGACCTCACGGTGCTTGAGCCACCACGTTCCCACCGCAGCCAGCACCGTGATCAGAAGACCCAGCGTCCCCAACAACAGATAAGTCTGCAGCCGGCTGTTTCTGCCGAATGTCTTGGTCGCAACCCGCAGCTTCGCAGTATGGGTGGCGCTCTTTACCATGCCGGACTCGGTTTCCCGCTTGAGCAGTTGCAGGTCCGATTTCATTTCCGCCGCGCTCTGGTAGCGCTGGCGGCGGTCCTTCTCCATCGCCTTCCCGATGATGCCTTCCAGTTCCGCGGGCAGTTTTGGATTCAGATCTCGCGGCGGCGCCGGCTTCTGATGCAGCACGGCATTCAGTGTGACCAGCGAGTTGTTTCCTGCAAAAGGCTTTTTTCCCGTGGACATCTCGTACACGACCACGCCAAACGAAAACAGGTCGCTGCGGGCATCGATGGTCTCGCTGCGAGCCTGCTCAGGGGACATGTACACCGCTGTGCCGGGAATCACGCCCACCGCCGTCAGAGAATTGTCTGCGTCTTCTTCGGTCCCTAGGTGATTCACCAGCTTGGCCAGTCCAAAGTCGAGCACCTTGACCTGCCCGCTCGGCGTCAGGAAGATGTTTGCCGGCTTGATGTCGCGATGCACAATTCCCTTGGAGTGGGACGCTACCAGCGCATCCGCTACCTGAACGGCGATATCGAGGACCTTCTCCGTCTCCATCGCCTTGCCCGCGATGCGCTGTTTCAGGCTCTCTCCCTCGAGTTTTTCCATCACGATGAAGGGATGTCCGTTGTTGTCCTCGATGCCGTGGATAGTGCAGATGTTGGGATGGTTCAGCTGCGAGGCGGCCCGCGCTTCCCGCTCGAATCGCTCCAGCGATTTGGGGTCGCCGGTAAGATTTTCGGGAATGAACTTCAGCGCGACGTGGCGGCCGAGTTTGAGATCCTCCGCCTCATAGACCACGCCCATACCACCGCCTCCAAGCTTTCCCAGGATGCGATAGTGGGACACCTTCTGGCCGATCATTATGAGACCACGCCCTGCCCGGCGGTAATGTTAGGCCGCGGGTGGAATCCGGTCAACTCCCATTGCCTTCCGAAGTATACGGGCAGACTGGATCTTCAAATTCTGACCGACATTCCGTTTTAACTATGAATGACTCTGCTATCCGATTCCAGCTTGGGAATTTTGTGGTCTGTTCCCAATCCGAGAATCACCATGTTCTTTAAGTAAGACGCCCATCCGAGTCCCGGTGTTGTTTGCGGCTATCATGGGGGCGCTAACACTTACAGAATCTGCCGCAAATTTGCGCGGCTGACTTTACAAGCACAGGGAGACCTTCCATGAGAAGCCGTTCGAATCCGAATCCCCACAGTCCAGCGGTCCCAAAAATCTCCGCACAGGAGGCGGTTAGCGGGCGTGCCCGTGAGATCTACGAGAAAGGCGGAAAGATCGCAGGCCGTGACCTCGAAAACTGGATGCAGGCGGAAGCCGAAGTCGTCCGCGAACTTTCAAGACTCTCCGAGCGCAGGCTGGCTCTCGTGGTCCGGGTCGACGGCGTTCAGTACGTCGGTGAGTACAGTGTGGCTTTCGCCAACGGCTATGCTCCCGGAGAGTTTGCATCCGGTGATCCGGTCCCCGTCCGCTTCGTAGGAAACAAGATGTTGGTGGAGCGTCCCAATGGCAAGGTACTCGAGACCATCATCGCTCAAAAGGTGGGAGGAACATCTCCACCACCTTGTACAGTTTAAAGACCGGACCTCATCGCAAGGCGAGAAGCGGCGGAGGAGCTGCGGCCGCTTTTGCCGGTGGAGGCCGCAAGACTCTGGGCAAGACCTGCTAGTCCTGCAAATACAACCCTGCAGAGGCTCCAACCCACTCCATATTTTTGTTGTGGTCCACACCCATCATCAATCCCCGCCCCATGCGGACGATAGTGAGTACCGGCGTCAGTTCGTCCAGCCACACATACATGACTCGCACTTCGGCCTTCGTCCCGCCGAACGGCGTCTCAATCACGGGCTCAAAGTGTAGGCGTTCCTGCAAAATATAATCGGGGCGTTTCTCGATCGGAATGGCTGCAATGTCTTCCTTCGTCGGCGCAATCACCACGCCCAGCCCGGCGAATGAGTACAAGGGTTTCAAAGCGTAGTTCTCAAGATCCTCAGGAATTGTGTCGAGCCGATCCAGAAACCACGTCTTCGGAACTGACTCATGCTTCAGATAAGGAATCGAAAACTTGCTGATGCGGAAATACCAGTTCGGGTGCCCCGCCCACTCCACGTCAAGATCGTCGCGCCAATCGAATGCCAGCTCTACTCCTTTGCGCTCGAGTTCATCCACAATCGCTCGGTTGTAGATTCGCCGGATGGGCACCCGCTTTCCGGCGTGCTCGTAATAGAGCCGCTGGCCTTCTTTCCTGATCGCAGTGATATCAACTGTGGGAATTCCCAGCATCTTTTCCGTGAGCAGAAAGTCCGGCAGAGTCTTCTGTTGCTCAGGGTGGATCTCCATCAGGATCACATTTTCGGGATCGTGGTCCGCGACAATCGCCCGCCGAAGAAGCGCAAGGTAAGACTCCGCATCCAGCGCGCCCAAAAAATACTTCAGCCGCGCATCCCCGGAAGCCGAAAGCCGGGAGCCGGAAGCCGCGAACCGCTCCAGCCCATAAATGTCAACGTACGCCTGCGCCAGCTGTCCCTGATACGCATAAAGGGAAGGGAAGGCCTGCAACTCTACAAGTTTCGGCTGCAGCGCACCGTGCGCGTCCCGCACCAGGCCAAAATCCACTTGCACAAACATCGGGTGGGCGGCCTCATTCGGGACTTTGAACTCCGCGGGCACGGCCTCGTCCGACTTCGCGCGGTACGCCGGATTCACCACCAGTTGCCGGATCAGCTTCTTCCCATCCTCCGCCATCCGGTCAATCAGTTGCTTTGGGAAAAAGCACGGGGTCTCGCAAAGCCGAAATTGCACGTGCGTTCCACAAGCGTCATCAATGCGCTGCAAAAATATCTGATATTTCTTGGAAGTAAAGTGCTCGTTGAACTGCCTTCGCAACGAAGGAATCATTTTGGTCGTTCCGGATTATCGGCGGATCATTCTAACGCCCTGTCATCCTGAGCGCAGCAAAACGCCCACCAAAGTGGGCGTTCTTGCGTAGTCGAAGGATCTCATGCAGCCATCAGGATTACACGGCCTCGCGAGGGATTCTCTAACCGCCTTTTGACCTACGCTTGCAGCAGAAACTTTCCATCCCGCATAATCTGCTGGTCATCCACCCAGATATTGAATTTCCGTCCGACCACATCAATATGGGTGGACGAATCCCACTCGGCCCCGGTATGCGCCCCGTACGGATTTCCAAATGCAATGTGCACGCCGGGATACTTCTCGTCCTGCAGAATCTGTCCGATCACATCCTTTAGATCAATGTTGGTGCCGATGGCAAACTCGCCCACCCGATTGCTGTTTTCGTCGGTGTGGGTATACCGCCAGAAATCATCTTCCAGTTCGCGGTTCTCCGAGTGTGCCTCTGTCAAACGATTGCCTTTGATGTGAATGGTAAGAGGATTCTCCAGCAAGCTGCCGAACTTCGCACACAAGTAATCCCCCACCACGCCATCGATTACAAACGTGCCGTTCACTTCGCCCGGAGTCGTGAAAATCTCGCCGCCCGGCAGGTTGCCCCACTTTTCCGGAGTGATGATTCCGCTGGTCTTCAGCCATCGATAGTTCGGATTCAAGTCCGCCGTCAGGTCCGTTCCTGCCGCGGTCTTGGCCCGGATCTTCGAAGCCTTGCGCACCATTTCCACGACTTTCTGACTGAGCCGGTCGACTCTCAAGAAGTCCGCGCGCATGCCCTCCAGCATGATCTGCCGGTTGATATTCACCATGTGCGCGTGCCGGATCTTGCGCCGGTTTACGACTTCCGTCATCTGCATGCGCGATCGCAGCTCGTTAGTCTGCGCCTGCACCGCGAAAATCGAAACCTGGCTGGACTCGAGATCTTCGAGAATCTCCCGCGGCAACTCCTTAAGGGGTCGAGGCGCCAAGTCTTCCAAAACCCAGGCGTGATAAGGCGCGCCTAGTTTCTCTAGTTCACCAACCAGCGCAGCCGCGATCTCAAGCGTCACTTCATCGGTGATGACACAGACTTTCTCGTCACGCTGTATGCGCAGGCAAACACTGACCGCGTTGCGCGCTCCAGGGATAAATTCAGAATCAAATGGGATTGTGTTGATTTGGGAACTCAATCCTTGTCGTATTTCTTGTGGCAAGGTGAGATCGGATCGATCCACAGGAATGGTCATTACCCTACTTTTTGTACGGAAATCGGCGCTTCACTCTCGGCCAGGCCTGTCTCCGTCTCCTCAATAATGTAATCAACGACCTTTTTCAGGTCCCCGGTCTCCTGAAACACGCGCAACTGCCGGTCCGCGCCGCTGCCCCGCTCCAGAATCTCATGGATATAGTTCAACTCCTCGCGCGAGTCGAGTTCATCGACCACGTCATCCACAAAATCGAGGTACTCCCGGACCAAATCGCGTGCCGGAACTTCCTTCTGCTTGCCAAAATCAATCAGCTTGCCGTCCAGTCCATAGCGAGCCGCCCGCCACTTGTTCTCCATGATCAGAGCTCGCCGGTATAGCCGGAATCCCTGATTGGCCGTGTACAGTTTGTAGAGCTTGGCCACCGTAGCCTGAATCAAAGCCGCCAACGCGATCGTCTCCTCTACCCGCATCGGTACGTCGCATACACGGAATTCGAGGGTATTGAAGAATGGATGCGGCCGAATATCCCACCAGATCTTCTTGGCGTTATCGATGCAGTTGGTCTTGATCAGCAGCTTGATGAAGTTCTCGTACTCACCCCAGCTCGGGAAATAATCGGGGATATTCGTACGCGGGAATTTGTCGAATACTTTGCAACGGTAGGACTTCAGCCCCGTATTCATCCCTAGCCAGAACGGCGAATTGGTCGACAACGCCAGAATATGCGGCAGAAAATACCGTGCATGATTCATCATGTGGATCGCGGTTTCACGATCCTCAATCCCGATGTGCACGTGCAGACCAAAGATCAGATTTGCCCGCGCCACGAGCTGGAGATCCTCAACAATGTTCTTATAGCGCTCGTCGGGATGAATCTCCTGGGTCCGCCAATCGGAAAACGGATGCGTCGCCACCGAAGCCAGCCGCAACCCGTTTTCTTTCGACAGCCTGACCATGTCGCGGCGCAGCTTCTTCACCTCAACTTTGCAATCCTTGATGTTGATGCAGACTGAGGTCCCCACCTCGACCACCGACTGATGCATCTCCGCCTTCACCCGCTCCTGCAACAACA
>Ga0137391_10002610_pt1 | contig 13533 bp, 15 predicted proteins | sample 15con2h24BmetaG_FD_101399 | JGI IMG/M metagenome (GOLD analysis project Ga0137391, IMG submission 101399) | Vadose zone soil microbial communities from Angelo Coast Range Reserve, California, USA - 15con2h2.4B metaG | ecosystem: Environmental > Terrestrial > Soil > Vadose zone > Saprolite...
CGCGACGACCTCCGAGGTCGCAGCCTGGGCGCCGAGGTTGCAGGCGGGCGCGAAGCCAAGGTTGCGCGGCTGGACCAGCAGCCGCACCCCTGGGAACCGCTCGCGAATCAACTCCGCGGAGCCGTCGGAGGACGCATTGTCGATGACCAGAATTTCATCCGCCGGCCGGCTCTGGGCGAGCAGCGATCCGAGGCATTCTTCGAGGTGGGCGCGCCCGTTGTAGGTGACGGTGACGACGCTGACGCGGAGTCGGTCAGCCGTCAGGATTCGGCGCGGGGTGTCTTCGACGCCTCCGGAACCTCCGCCAGCGCCAGATCTCGTACCAGGCGCTCGACCTGCCGGCGCAGCCGCTGCACCGTCACATAGTTCTGATAGGTGACGGCGCCCAGGACCAGCATGCCGACCACCACCACCAGGTCCAGCAGGCGGGCCACCCGGAAGGTGCGGGCCAGCGGTTGGAACAGCCCGGGCGCCAGGCTGACCACCACCAGCCCCGCCCAGATGATCTCCCAGAAGACAAAGCCGCCGAGCCCGAAGTGCCGCCGCCGGAAGCCGACGTAGCTGAGGTACGCCATCGCCAGGGCGAAGGCAAAGGCGAGCAGCTGAACTGCCGGCGGCATCAGGCGCCGAGCCGCCAGCCCACGAGCTTGCGAAAGATCCTCACACCGTCACCGATCCCGGTGCCCTTGTAGCGGTCGAGGTAGATGGTGCGGATGGGGATGGTGTCCCACTGGATCCCGTGGCGGTTGGCCCGCACCAGCATCTCGCTGGCGAAGGCGTAGTCGGTCGATTCCCAGCAGATGGACGGCCAGGCCCAGGCCCAGAAAGCGCGGTACGCGCATTGGGTGTCCGGGTTGGCGATCCCGAACAGCGCCCGGGTGACCCGCGAGAGGAAGCGGTTGCCAAAGATGAACAGCCACGGCATCGGCCGATGGAACGCCCGGACTCCGGTGACCGCATCTGCCCCCCGCAGCAAGGTGTCGATGAGGCGGGGCAGGTCCTCGGGTGGATGCTGGCCATCGGCATCCATGTGCACCACGATGTCGGCCCCCAGCTTCAGCGCGGCTTCGGTGCCGGTCCGGAGGGCCGCGCCGGCGCCCAGGTTGACGCGGTGGCGCACCACGATCGCGCCTGCCTCGCGGGCCACCGCGGCCGTCGCGTCGGTTGACCCGTCATCCACCACGATCACGCGGCGCTCCCCGACCTCGGGAAGCAACCAGGGGATCGCGGTCAGGACACCACGCAGGCGCGGGGCTTCATGGTAGGCGGGGATCACGATCGCGATCAGGTATGGCATCGGTGGGCGCCAACTCCCGGGCCATTATAGGTGAGCGTTCCGGATCGCCCCGATCGATGCCGATCAGCACAAGCAGGTCCAGGCCAAGCATCAAGAACAACGCGACCAGAACCAGGTCAACCGGTAGTGGGAACCATGGCGGGGCGAGCGAGGCGACCAGGTCGGCATACAGCGGCGCCTTGACGACAGCCGGCCGCCAGGCGCCATACAGCGTTTGCAGAGCAAGCGTGGTATCGGGTTGCTCCAGCATCGACGGCCGGCCGGTGTTGTCGGTGGGGAAGGCGGCCAGGGTCAGCGGGCCGCCCAGATCGTCCACCCGCTGAATCGTCACGGTGACCGAGCCGGTGGTCTGCCGGCCCTCCACTCGAACGGTGGCAAATTCCAGCGTCTTGCTGGGCTCGAACTGCTGGACCACCTGCACGAGGGCAAGGCCGGTCTGGTCGGTGACCAGGACCCGGATTCGGGCGGGCAGGCCGCCCGGCAGCTGATAGGGAATGGCGATGCCGGATAGCTGCTCCGGATCTGCTGGGACGTCGATCAGCCGCTCCTGCCGCAGAGGGAGGTCCTGGGTCACGGTCTGCTGCGCTGCGAGTGGAAGGGGCAGCAGGTGCCGGTAGTCGATCTCGTCCCGACCACGCGCGGCGGTGACCGGGCGAGCCAGGGCCCACACCAGGATCCCCAGCAGGGCCAGCGCCTCCACCGCGACGATGACACGGCAGCGGGTCATCCGAACAGCGTCTCCAGGAGGACCATCAGGCTGAAGACGTTCAGCGCCAGCGCGGCGAGCGCGACGGCGGCGGCCCCGGCCCGTTCACACCCGCGCGGCAATAGCGCAACGAGTCCACCAACGATCACCACCGCAACCGCCGGAAGCAGCTCGAGAAACGATCGGCCCTGCAGGATAAGCGCGCCCGATTTCCGAAACAGGAGCGCTTCGAGGCCAATCAGGAGTGCGCCGACCACCAGCACGCTGAGCAAGGCCGACACCATGACGATCACCTGCGGCCGGCGACTCAGGGCGGCGCGGATCACGCCGGCGAGGGCCAGCAGGTAGACGGCAAAGATCACGGTAAAGGTCGGTGGTGGCAGGGCGGCCGAGACCCACACAAAGTGACCCCAGGCGCTCACCACCAATAGCCAGTACAGGTGAGTGAACTGGTCATGGATCAACTCGTGGACATAGCCGCGAAGTCCATAGGTGCCCGTTACCGGCTGGGCCACCTGGGGGACGGCCTGGCCCTGGAGGATCAGGTTGCCGACGATGCCCAGCACCACCACTCCGCCGAGCAGCGCCGCGAAGAGCCCGGCTCGGAGGAGGAGGGATGGCCATGCGTGCTCGCGGCGAGTCAGCCAGAGCGGGATGAGGACGAGCGGAGCCAGGAAAGCTCCCTGGGGCTTGGCCAGGTAGGCGAGGCCCACCAGCGCTGCCATCCAGACCGTGTCTCGCCAGCCCATCCCGCGCCGCAGCGCTCGAAAGAAGCGCCAGAAGAAGGCCGCGCCGGCCGCGATCAGCAAGGCATCGTTGTTCACGATGGCGAACTGCTGGGAAGCCATCGGTTGTAGCGTGGCGACGACCGCCGTGGCCGCGGCCAGCACCCGGCGGCGGTCAAATGCCCAGAAGCCGGCCAGGTAGGCGAACCCCGCGGCCGCCACCCCGAGCAGGACGCTCAGTAACCGAACCGCCTGCAGGCGCGTCTCCACCGGCGCGTCTTTGACCAGGTCGTAGAACGGGACGCCGGCTGCGTAGTACAGCGGCGAGTACCCGGCGCTCGAGCTGGTCGCCACCTCGCGGCGGTGCGACGCCGGCGTGTCGGGCTGGTTGCAGCGAACAGGGTCCGGCCCAAAGGGTGGCTCCGCGAAGAAGGGTCCATTCAGCCGAAACCCCATGTTGTGTTCGGAGCACTGGATGTCGGCCGGCACGTCGCGTCCGTCGTCGCGAGGGGCGCCGAAGTGGGGCACCCGGCCTTCGACCGCCAGCATCTGGACGTAGGCGAAGTGCGACGGCTCGTCCGGTCCGTACCAGGGCGGCAGCGCCAGCGTCCAGACCAGGCCCTTGACCAACGCCAGCGCCAGGATGCTGGCCGGCAAGACCCAGAGAAGCCGCCCTTCTCCGGCCCTCCCCAACGAGGCAGGGACCTTAAGAGCGATGCGGGATGGCCACGATGACAAATTGATAGGCGAAGAATGAAGGCCGCAGGCGGGCGACGGCATGTGCCAGCCGGGAGACCGCCACCGGGGGGTTTAGCGGCACCGGGGCGCTCAGGTCAAAGGTGCGAATGGCAAACCGGCCCTCGGCCAGCGTGGACTGGATGGTGGTGCGCGTGAAAAAGCGCAGATGCGTCCGATCCAGGATGCCGCGCTCGGTGTAGTTCCAGCGTCCGGCCAGCAGACCCAGCCGCATGGCCCAGTTGGCGACATTGGGCACCGAGATCACAGCGTAGCCGTCATCCGCGAGCAGGGGTCGCAGCCGCCGCAGGGCGGCGACCGGGTCACGCAAATGCTCGAGAACGTCGGCCAGCAGGAGGACGTCGTACCCGGCACCCACCTGGGTCAGATCCATGGTCTCTACGTCGCCGATCACCACGCGCTCGCACCAGCGCTGCGCCGCCGCGCCGGCCGAGGCGTCGATCTCGACCCCCGTGATGCGGCTGCCGTTCCGCTGCAGCGCCTCGGACAGATACCCGGTGGAACAGCCGATCTCCAGCACCCGCTTGTTGGGCCCGCAATAGCCCACGACCAGGCTGTGGGTCTTGTACGGATCCTCCCGAAGCGCAACGTACGGCACCGGCTCGGCCGAAGCCGGATTCGGAACCGTCATTCCCGCCGATGGTACCCGACCGCGCCCTAAGGGCGCGGTCGAGGTGTGTACACTGGTGCCTCCGTGATCAAGAGGGGTCTTGCCGGCGGTGTCATGGTGGCGCTGGCTGCGGGTCTGCTCGCCGCCTGCGGGGCTGACCAGTCTCAGTCGAACGACTATCCGAGCGCCGTCCCACTTCCAACCGCAACCACTACCCCAGCGCCGAGCTCTCTGCCTATCGCCGGGCCGGAGGCGACCCCGATCCCGGATGGCAGCCGCATCATCATCGATAGCCCGGACGCCGCGGCAGCCATCCAGAGCCCGGTCGAGGTCACCGGGACGGCCAGCGTGGATGGGGGCAACGTGGTGGCGGTGGTGCTCGACGCCGCCGACAATGAACTGGGGCGCGCCGCCACGACCGCCACGGCAGTGGCTCCGGCCTTCGGCCACTTCGACGTCAACGTCACCTTTTCGGGCGCCACCTCTGGCACGAAAGGCAAGATCAAGGTCTTCGGGGTGAATCCGCGAAACGGCTCTCCCACCTGGTTCTACTTCATCGTCGTTCGGTTCCCTTAGCCGACTCGGGATCCGCCGTGGCGCTGGTTTCGAGACCCCCCACCCTACCTCCCCCGCAAGGGGGGAGGAGAGTCTGACTAAGCACTGGTATCGCCCTCCCCGCAAGCAAGGGGGAGGGAGAATCTGACTAAGGAGCTGCACGAACGGGAGGGGCGCTGTTAGCGAACGACGCGGTACTTGACGTGCGTCACCGTGGGTGACGCAATCACCTGGACCGGTTCCAGGGTGGGATCGCCGACGTTCTGGAGCAGCCGCTCCCCGGCTCCGAGGATCACCGGGACGATGTGCAGGTAAAGCTCGTCGAGCATCCCGGCGGCCAGGTATTGCTGCACGGTGTGCGCGCCGCCGGCGATGGAGATGTCCTTTCCGCCGGCGGCCGACCGAGCTCGTTCGAGCGCCGACTCGTGCCCGTCGGTGACGAATGTGAAGGTGGTGCCTCCCCGCATGGACAGCGGTTCGCGCGGGTGGTGAGTCAGGACAAAGACCGGCACATGGTAGGGCGGCTCGTCGCCCCACCAGCCCTTCCAGGTCTGGTCCCACGGCCCGTCGCCACCGCCAAACATCTTGCGGCCCATGATGTAGGCGCCGACATTCTGGACGACCTCATCGAGCACCTCCGAGTCGGCGTTGCGGGCACCGCCGGCCTGCCCGTGTTGCTCGCGCCAACTCACCGTGTCGAACAACCACTGGTGTAGGCGCATCCCGCCAACGCCGATCGGGTTGTCGAGGCTCTGGTCCGGCCCGGCGACGAAGCCGTCGAGCGAGATCGAGATTTGGCAAGTGACGGAACCCACGGTCCTATGATGCCCGCCAGACGCGAGAACCATCGGTTGAAGGCTGGAATATGGTTGAGCCCTACGCCGCCTTCAACCGGACTGACTTGGTGGGCCAGTCGCGCAGCCACCGATCCAGCTCCGGCACGGGAAGCGGCCGGCTCAGGAAATATCCCTGGGCGGCGAAGCACCCCATTTGGCCCAGCAGGTTCCACGTCGCCTCGTCCTCGACCCCTTCGGCGACGAGGTCCAACGTGAGGCTGCGGGCGAGCTCGATCGTTGCCCGGACGATTGCGGCACTGCCCGAATCCGCCGTGAGCTGCGCGATAAAAGACCGATCGATCTTGATCTGCTCCACGGGAAGCCGCTGGAGATAGGCCAGAGATGAGTATCCGGTCCCGAAGTCGTCGATGGCAAAGCCGAAGCCCACCTGGCGGAGTCGGTTCATCGTCTCGAGCACCCGACCGGGTTCGACCATAATCGCACTCTCGGTGATCTCCAGCTTCAGCGTGTGGGGGTCCGCCTTCGCGGCTACGACGATGGCTTCCATACTCTCCGGAAACTTCGGGTCGAGCAGGTTACGCATGGAGACGTTGACCGCTACCGGAAAGGCGGAGCCCGCCCGCTGCCAGGCCAGGCTCTGACCGGTAGCGATTTCGACGACGTAGGCCGTCAGGGATTTAATCAGGCCCATCCGCTCCGCCACCGGGATGAACTCTGCCGGGGGGATCCAGCCGCGCTCCGGGTGTTTCCAGCGGGCCAGCGCCTCGACGCCGATGACCTGGCCGGTCGCCACCGCGACCTGGGGCTGGTAATAGAGCACGATCTCGCGTTGCTCGATGGCGCGGCGAAGGTCGGCGCGCATCACCAGGCGGCTGGCGTCGTAGGGGTCGTCCTCTGGACGGTAGATCGAATAACTATTCCCCGTGCGCTTGGCGGCGTACAAGGCGACGTCGGCGCGTTGCAGCAGCGTCTCGCTCGTAGAACCATGCTGGGGGAAAACCGCGATCCCGATGCAGGCCGTCACCTCCAACGCGTGGCCGTCGGCCATCAACGGCCGCTCCACGCGGAGCAGCGCGTGCGCCACCTTCAGGGCCCGGTCGGCATCGGCGCCGGGCAACAGGATCGCAAACTCATCCCCCCCAAGTCGCGCAATGACGTCACCGGGTTCGAGCTGATCGCTCAGACGGGGGCCGACCTGGCGGAGCAGAGCATCCCCCACCCGGTGGCCAAACGTATCGTTGATCTCCTTGAAATTATCGATGTCAAGGAGCAGCAGCGCCGCGCTGGGCCGGCTGGCGATGGCCGCCTCGACCCGCTGCCCGAGCTGCAGCCGATTGGGCAGGTCGGTCAGGCCATCGTGAAGCGCCTGGTGCTCCAGCGCCCGCTGCGCCTCCCGCTGCCGTCGCCGGAGTTGCGACTGCTCCAGGGCGTTCTGCACCGCCGTCCCCAAGCGCGCCAGCCGATCCTTCAGGACGTAATCGATCGCCCCCTGGCGAACCGCCGCCACGGCGGTCTCTTCGCCGATCGCGCCAGACACGATCACGAACGGAATGTCCAGGCCGGCCTGCTGCATCAGCTTCAGGGCGCGCAGGGCGTCGAATTGGGGCTGGTGGTAGTCAGCGAGGATGAGGTCGAGTTCGGGGTCGAGGTTCGCCTTGAAGCCGGCCTCGTCGTCGACGCGTCGCCAGACCGGGTCGTAGCCGGCTCGGCGGAGCTCGCGGAGGGCGAGTTCCGCATCCTGCGGATCGTCCTCCAACACGAGGAGGCGAAGAGGTTTGCCCATGGCCATCACCGATTCAAACGGACGCGGGTGCAATTGTTGTCGGCTGCGCCAATCCAGCCGCGTGGTCGCCTAGGCAAATCACCTGCGATTCCAGACGGGAATCTGGGAGCCAGACCGGAGAACACCTCTCCGGCTAGGCGGACGAATCCCTACGCCACGCGCTTGGAGCCCGGGAGCTTCAGTTGCACGCTCTGGTCAGGGAATATCGCGTTCAGTTCGAGTCGACCTCCCAATGCGCGGACATACGCGCTAAGGGTCGATAGGTATACATCCTGCTCATGCTCGACCCGTGAAACGTTCGCCTGCGACACGTCCCAGGCGTCCGCCAGTTGTTTCTGCGTCACCCCACGTGCCTGGCGCAGCTCCGTCAGCACCAGCACATCCCGCAGCGCAGCGCGGTACCCATCGATCTGCGCGCGTGCCTTTGGATCGGTGCGGAGGCGACCGCGCAACGCTTCAAAGTTCTTCGTGCGGGTCATGCGTTTCCTCCTCGCGCTGGAGACTCACCAGATGCTCGTCGAACAACCGATCCGCCACGGGAATCATCTCCTCGTACCAGGAACTCCAGCGATTGCGCTTGTCCCCCGCCACGAGCAAGATGGCCGTCCGACGTGGATCGAATGCAAACAAAATGCGGATGAAGCCTCCGCGCGGACGAAGCTCTTTCATGTTCGCGTGCCGTGATCCCTTTACCGTGTCGACCAAGGGACGGCCGAGACCCGGCCCTCTTTCCTGCAACACTTCTACCGTCACGTCGATGGCCGCCTGCTCCTCCATGGAGAGGTGGTCCCACCACTGCTCGAACTGAGCGGTGTACTCGACTTGCCACTCCGCTAGTATAACCCTTTACTTATAAAAGTCAAGCATTATAGCGCCGGCATTTCTCGGGGACGCGGCGACCCGCCAGTTGCCTTGGAGCTGCCGACCATGCCGCCAGCCCGATCCGGACTTAGCTGTACCAGCCCACCACGTCGACGATCACGTCGACGGATCCGAAGGCGTTGTACAGGTCGATGGCGCCGGTGGACCCGAGCTTCACCACCACCAGGTTGGGAACCGTCAGGCCGGCGACGTAGTTCAGATCGGAGGCCGGCGGCCTCTGGGCCCCGTCCGGCCAGGCGGTCAGATAGCTGCCGGCCGTCGGGTTGGTGACCGTCACGTTCAGCACCACCGCGGTCGGCGCCACCGGCGCGCTCATAGCCGGTACCCCGCCCTGGCCCGCCACCGGGAGCACGATTGAGGCATTTGGCCCCACCGGGCCGCTGGTGGTGCGGGTATCCAGGATGCGCGCGGGCGGCACGGCCACGAACAGGCTGGCCGCCGAGCTGGTCGTGCCATCCGTGAACCAGCCCGCGACGTCGGCGACCACGTCGGTGTGGCCCGCGTAGTCGAAGAAGTCCACCGAGCCACCAGTCCCGAGCTTGACGACGACGCGGTTTGCCACGGTTTGGCCCGGCTGGAAATTCAAGTTGGACACCACGGGCCGCGTGCCGCCGGTGGGATACACGGTCACATAGCTGGGCGCTACCACCGTGTTGGTCGCGGTCACGTTGAGGACCACGGCCGCCACCCCGCTGCTGGGGACATTCGGCGTGCCGGCGATGGTCACGCTGATGCTTTGGTACGCGCACAGCTGCTTGCCGGGCGCGCCGAGACCCGTTCGAGTGTCAAGCACGCGGTTGGCCACGATCGGGTTGTACCGCCCGGCCGACCCCGGCGTGGCACTTGGTGTGGCCACGTACCCGGCCACGTCGAACAGCACGTCGGTATTGCCGAACGCATTGAAGATGCTCACCTGGCCGCCCACGCCGACCGCGACCTCCACCAGGTTGGGAACGGTTGTCCCGGCGGACCAGTTGAGGTTGGAGGCCAGCGGCCGCGGCAAGCCGGCAGGCCAGACCGTCAGGTAGCTGGAGGCCGTGGTATCGGTGACGGTCACGTTCAGCACGACCGCTGCCACGCCGCTGGCCGGCACGCCGCCCTGCCCCGTGACCTGCGCATTCATGGTGCCGGCTGGACCGACCGGGCTGGTGGTGCGTGTATCTAGGATCCGGCTCGGGGCCAGAGCGATGAACTGGCCACGACCGGGCACCACGGCGTTGGAGGGCGCTGAAGCGGGCCCGGTCCCGACGGAATTGGTGGCTTTGACCGTAAACGTGTAGGCCGTGCCATCGGTGAGGCCGGTCACGGTCGCGGACAGCGCGCCGCCGGAGACCGTCGCGGTGGCCCCGCCCGGCGATGCCGTCACGGTGGAGCTGGTGATCGCCCCCGCGGGAGCGGTCCAGGAGACGGTCGCCGATGCCTCGCCGGCGATGGCAACTGGCGCGCCCGGCGCCGCCGGAGGCGCCGTGGGGGTGGTGGCCGCCGAGTTGGGGTCGACCATCAACGACGACTCGTCAATGGCGTCGAACTGAGAAGCGGGCACCGTTTTCAGCTCGCTCAGCAGGCTGTTCGGCCAATTCGCGTCCTCGGTGCCGCTGAAGAACCAGTTGCTGCCGTTGTCGGCCAGGATCAACCCATAGTGCTGCAGAGCCTTGAGGATGACCTGCGCCTGGGCGCTGAAGGGCGAGATGTCGTAGGTGGAGCGTAGCCGGAAGCGGGCTCCCATCGGCGGCAGCGAGGGGTTGGCGGCCGCACCGGCTTGATGCCGGGCCGGCCACAGGAAGCTCTGGTCGGTCTGCTGGGCCGTGAAGCGGATGGCGTGAGTGATGGCCCCGGCCTGCACTTCATCCCACCGCACCAGCCCCGGGAACATGGGCAGCCCGGCCGCGTCCGCGGAGGTCCATCCCAGCGGGCGGAGCGCATCCGATCCGAGCGGGAAGATGGCCCCCGACCCGGCAGTCCAGGACGAGCCGCTGCCCGCCAGGTTGTACAGCTCGTACAGCGTGCAGGTATTGCGGTTGATGATCAGGGCGTGGCGGTCGCTGCCATTTTCGATCAGCGTGTCGGCCCCGACCGGGTAGGGACCCGGGTCGCTCTCACTCGCGTATTGGAAGGTGATGGTCTGCAGTGGATGAGTGTTGTCGACCACGCTGAAGGGAAAGCCATACGGTGGGCCGCCAAAATCTGGGTGCAGGTTGGTGGTGGAGGCCGCCATCGACGCCAGCCACTGGGGGCTGCGGGCGTGGACCGGCAGCGCCGAGATGTCGGTGTTCCAGATGTTGTCGGCGGGGAAGACCTGGCAGGTGGTCGACGGCACCGGAGCCGCGCCGACCACGACCGGAGTGAGAAGCGGCACGAGCATGAAGGGTCCCAGCCAGGCCACCAGGCAAATCGCTCTACGCATCCCCACCAATGAGTAAGACGCGGAACACGCCGCCAGGCAACCACCGGAATGTCAACAGTCGATGACGAGATGCCGCCGGTCGGAGACGCTCTACGGTAGGCGCCGTAGGCAGCCGTACGACCTGGTGGCAACACCGCTCGCCAGCGCCCAAACGCATCGCCACAGTCGCCCGGCGCCATATTCGGCCATCCGCCCAGGGAAGGACGGTGTTGGTATGATACCGGTATGAAACGAGCCGTCAAGGTCGCCATCAGCCTATCCGATGACTTGCTGCATCGGGTAGACCGGGCCCGCCGGGAGCGCAAGGTGAGCCGGAGCGAGTACTTTCGACAGGCTGCGACCAATTTCCTCGGCCCCGCCGGAGACCGGGATGTGGATCGCTATGTGCGCGGCTACTCCATGCACCCGGAAACGGCCGACGAGGTGGAGGCCGCCCGCGCCGCGTCTTCGAAGGTTCTCGCGGCCGAGCCCTGGGAGTGAAGAGGGGCGAGATCTGGTGGGCTGAGCTCCCCAGGCCAGGCGGCCGCCGCCCGGTGATTCTCCTGTCCCGTGACGAGGCCTACCAGGTGCGAAAGCTCGTCACCGTCGCGCCAGTGACGACCCGTGTTCGAGGCATTCCTGTCGAGGTCGCGCTCGGCCCGAAAGATGGCATGCCACATGAATGTGTCGTCAATCTCGACACCGTCATGACAATTCCGAAGGACGCGCTCAAAGAACGCCTCACTGTCCTTTCACGTTCTCGAATGACAGCGGTCGACGGGGCTCTCCGGTTTGCCCTGGGCCTTGAGACGTAGGAGAGTGCCGACTTCCTTATCTCTCCCTTCCTCGGGCGGGCCGGGGGTATCCTCGAGCCCGTAAGCTGGAGCTACCTGCGTGGCCTCTACTGGGAACCGCGTTCGCCTTGGCGCCGTCTCGCTGGCGGTAGCCGGCATCCTCTTCGTCTTGTATCCGGCGATTCGACCCTTTTCCGATGAGACGTCCCTTCAAGGTGCTCAGGCCTTCGCGTCGGCCGCCTGGATTGTGGCGCACATGCTCGCCATGGCGGGGTTCATCCTGGTCGCTCTGGGACTGATCGGCCTGCATGCCGCCCTCCCGAACGCGTCCGTTGAACGACTGGCATTCCTGGCCCTCGTCGTATGGGTGGTGGGGGCGGGTCTGACGCTGACTTTCTACGGAGCCGAGGCCTACGGGCTGCATGCGATCGGCGCGGCGGCGGTCAGGCAGCACAATGTGGCCCTGGTCAGCCTCGCCAATGATGTCCGCTCGGGACCTGGGCTCGTCGTATTCCTCGTCGGGCTGCTGCTGCTGGGGATCGCCTCCGTCATCACGGCCACGGCAATCTGGAAATCTCGCGGGTGGCCAAGGTGGAGCGGGGTTCCATTCGCCCTCGGCTTTCTGCTTTACATTCCGCAGTTTTTCGGAAATCAGCCACTGCGCGTGGCGCATGGCCTGCTGGTCGCGAGTGGCTGTCTCTGGATCGCGGTGACCATGTGGCAGCAGAGCGACAAGTCCACTCGATCGGAAGTCGGCAGCCTGGGTTAGAGCCCCGAGGTCGCCTCGCTGCGCAGCGTGTGAGGGCGGGCCGAATCAGCGATCCGGCGAGGCCAGCCGAGTGATCCCTGGGTAATGGCGGCGATTGAAGGTCGCTAACCGTTCGCCATATTGCTCAGCAGACGCGCCGATCAGGGCGTCGCCAAGCTCCAGACGATGACTCCCGCGATATTGCCGCAGACGCTGACCGGCCACCTCGCCAGTGGTGCCATCAACGGTCACGGCGTCCAGCCCGGCAAAAAGGGCCGCGATTCCCTTCTCCTCTCCGGCTCTCATGCCAGCCCCTATTTCGGCTCTGCTTACTGGCGAGTATCGAAGAGCCTCGCCAGTCGATGCCTGTGCGGCGACCCACCCAGCAGTCCGGGCGTTGTTCCGAAGGATCTCGATGAGCACATCGGAGTCGAGGATCACCCTGCCAGCCGGTCGAGACGTTTGCCACGGCGTTGGCGCCTGACGTAGGCATCGGTCGTCCCGAGATCCTTACGCTCCTTCCACACGCCGAAGCTGCCGGCGCGCAGCGCTTCCAGAAAGTCCTCTCTGGGGGTTGCCGCATAACGGGCATCGATTGCCTCGCGGATCAAATCCGAGACCGTCCGGCGCGTGCGTTTTGCCACGCGATCAAGTTTCCGGCGCTGCCTGTCGTCCAAGTAGATCTGGGTGCGCCTCATCACGATGTATGCATCATACATCATGCATGCACCGAGTGGCTCAGAGTTCCGACGTCCGTTCTCGAAGGCTCAGGCTGGCTGCAGCGCCGGCTTGATATTGGCGTTCAGGTGGAAGACGTTGTCCGGGTCGTATTGCGCCTTGATCCGCGCCAGCCGATCGTACTTCGCCGATCCATACGAAGCCCGCACCCGGTCCTCCTCGTACTCGGTCATGAAGTTCACGTAGCTGCCGGCGCCGCTTGCGTATGGACGCAGCGCCTGCCAGAACGAGCGCACCCAGGCCCGATCCGCTTCCAGGAGTTCCGGGGCTGGACAAATGGCGGCAATGTTGAAGGCAAAGCGGGCTGACCGGCTGCCGCCGAAGGCAGTCGCGTCCTCAGGAACGCGCCGGTACGCGCCGCCCAGCACGAAGACCGGGGTGAAGGAGAGGGGCGATGCCTTGCGCGGCAGGTATTTCGTGACGACGCGGATGGCATCGTCGCTCAGTTCGTCCAGGTAGAGTGCTTTCTCGTAGCCCAGGATGCCCCACGGGTTGGCCTCGTCGAACATCTTTTGGAGCTGGGTGTACGGCATCGGGGTCACCAGCTCGAAGAGCTGGCCACCCGCATCGCGGACCGGTTGAATCAGCCGTCCGTGCTCTTCGGCGGACCCGAAACCGACCACGATCAGCGCAAAGCCAGGGAGGAAGTGGAACTCCTTCGGCACGAAGGGCGCCGGCGGGGCGCTCAGGCCGGCGATAAAGCTCGCGGTGTCCTCGGGCAGGGTCGTGATGAAGTCCCTTGCAAAGCGCAGGGCCATC
>Ga0137391_10002623_pt1 | contig 13501 bp, 14 predicted proteins | sample 15con2h24BmetaG_FD_101399 | JGI IMG/M metagenome (GOLD analysis project Ga0137391, IMG submission 101399) | Vadose zone soil microbial communities from Angelo Coast Range Reserve, California, USA - 15con2h2.4B metaG | ecosystem: Environmental > Terrestrial > Soil > Vadose zone > Saprolite...
AATCAAAGCATAGATTTTAAATCTGAAATTTTAAATTTGAAATTTAAAATCTTTTTTCTCTCCGCTACCTCCGCTACCTCTGCGTTTTCAGGTCTTGTTTTTGATTTTTATCAGGGCAGCGGGATTTCCGATTTAGGGTCGATGGCGGCGGTCGTGAGTTCCTCGACCACGTGATTGATCAGGTCTTTGAGTTCCTTGCTGGGTTTGAAGTATGGGATCTTTTTCGCCGGGACTTCCACGCGAGCGCCGGTCTTGGGATTGCGGCCCACACGGGGCTTGCGCTGGCGGGTGCGGAAGCTGCCAAAACCGCGAATTTCGATCTTGTCGCCGGCGCGCAGCGAACGCACGACGCTGTCGAAAATGGTTTCCACGATGATTTCGCTGTCTTTGCGAGTGAGTTCCGCGAGTCGCGATACTTCTTCAATCAGATCAGCTTTGGTCATGTCAGCCCTTATTCCACCTGAAAAAGCCCTTCCACGTCAAGGAAAATTCCCCGTTATCCATAGTAAAACAAACAGTTTAGCACCAATTCAGGCGGGAACGATGACCTTCAGTGCCCGGGGAACCAGACCTATATCGAGGGGGGTGAAGCCGGCGGGTTCGCCATCGGCGTAGAGTTCCACGCCCGGCGTGGAGTCCAGGCGCACCGTGCGGGCCTGAAAATACTCGACTCCGCGAAGCCGTATATGGCTGCCAAAGAAGATGGTCGGCAGGCAGAAAAGCACCTTAATTCTGCTCATTTCGCCCACGATACAGACATCGAGCCATCCGTCGTCAAGGCCGGCGCGGGGGACAACCTTCATGCCGCCTCCGTAGCGATGGGCGTTGCCGACGGCCACCAGCAGGGCCTTACGGCTGTAGCCGGCGGACTCGGTGGTCACCTCAAACCGGATCGGGTTTGCGCCGGCCAGCTCCCGCAGCCCGGCGATCAGATAACCCGCGCGCTTTCGGAGCCAGGCCGGCATGCGGTTGGCTCGGGCGTTGGCGCGGGCATCGAGGCCGGCTCCGGCTACGCAGCAGAAGAGAGTCCGCGTTCCGTCCTTATGAATGGAACCGAGATCGATCTCGCGGACGTTGTTTCTTTCGGCGCAGTACTGTCGCCATGCCTGGAGGGCGGCTTTTTCATTGCGGAACCCGAGCGAGCGGGCAAAATCGTTGCCGCTGCCGGCGGGCACCACCAGGACGGGAATTCGGTGGGCGTGAAGTTCAGGGAGATAACGATGGATGGTCCCGTCGCCTCCGAAGATCAGAACTGCGTCGCTTTTGGGGATGTCGCTTGCGGTGCCTGGAGACAGATCGACATCTTTTGTATGAAACGGATCGGCGGCGCGGGGAGACGCAGTTGGACCGAAAAGCATCAGAGTTTTCATTTTTGCCAACGTCGTCTCAGTGAAGATTTCAAATTTGAAATTCAAAATTTGAAATTTAAAATCTTTTTCTTACCTTCCGCTCGACCCAAATCCCCCGCCCTTGCGGCTGGAATCCCCGAGGTCTTCCACGACCCGCACCTCGTCCGTAAGGACGGGATACGGAATGAGATTTGCGATTTTGTCTCCAGCTTTGATCTCGACCGGGCTGTCGCTCAGGTTTTCCATGAGCACGCGGATTTCGCCGCGATAGCCGGAATCAATGACGCCTCCGGTGATGATCAGGCGGCGGGCGGCCATGGACGACTTGTCGCGCAGCAACGCTCCCATCGGGCTGCCATCGGCGGTGAGACATTCCACGGCGATGGCCGTGGAGACGATGGCGTGTCCGCGGGCGGGAAGGGTCACGGTGACGGCGGAGAAAACGTCATACCCGAGATCTTCGCCGGGATGGGCGACCGTGGGCGCTTTCGCTCCGGGTTCGAGCAGCTTTACTTTGAGCATCTTGGTTTGCCTTTGATTTATTTCTTTCGGCGAGCTTTTCTTCCTTCGATCTCGATCTCATTCCTGAGAACCATGCCGATGGCTTCCGTGTAAGCGAGATGCTCCTGTTCGAGGATGCGCGCCGCGAGCGTGTGATCGTCATCGCCTTCGAGAACCGGCACGGTCTTTTGCAGGATGATGGGGCCGTGGTCGAGGTGCTCATCCACAAAATGGACGGTGCAGCCGGAAACCTTGACGCCGTATTCCAACGCCTGCTTTTGCGATTCCAGACCGGGGAACGAGGGCAGGAGCGAGGGATGAATGTTGAGAATCCTGTTGGGAAAGCTGCGCACGAAGACCGGCGAGAGCAGGCGCATGTATCCGGCGAGGCAGACCAGATCGACACGGGCCGCCCTGAGTTCCTTCACCACGGCGGCATCGTGCTCTTCGCGGGGGCGTCCTTTGGAAAGAATCAGCCGCGCGGGCAGACCGCGCCGCCTGGCGGATTCCAGGCCGGCGGCATCGGCGCGGTTGGCAATGACGATTCCGATTTCCGCATCGAGGCGGCCCGCCTGAATGGAGTCGGCAATGGCCTCGAAGTTCGAGCCTCGTCCGGAAAGCAGGATGCCGAGTTTTTTCGGTGGAGTCATGGATTTAGTAATTGAGTAATTTGGTAATTTCACCCCATCGTCGGTACTCCAATCAGGAGTAGCTTACGTGGCGGTCGCCTTTGACGATGCGCCCGATGAGGTAGCTTTTCTCGCCGGCGGCCTCGATCATGCTCTCGACCTTCTGAAATTTTTCCGCGGCGACGACCAGCACCATGCCGATACCCATGTTGAAAGTGCGCATCATGTCGTCCTGAGGCACGTTGCCGATGGCCTGCATGTGGCTGAAGACCGGCAGAATGGGCCAGGTGCCCATCTCGACCACGGCAGCCCGGCCTTTGGGCAGAACGCGGGGAAGATTGTCGGTGATGCCTCCGCCGGTGATGTGGGCCATGGCGCGAATCAGGCCGGCATGGATCAGCTTGCGCAGCACAGGCCAGTAGCTCTTGTGGGTCTTCAGCAGTTCGGCGCCCGCCTTGCCTTTGATTTCATTCACGAAGGTGTCGGGCGTATATCCGGCCACGTCGAAAAACAGTTTGCGGGCGAGCGAGTATCCATTGGTATGAAGGCCGTTGGAAGGCAGGCCCAGGAGCACGTCGCCCACTTTCACCTCTTTGCCGGTAATGATTTTGCTCTTGTCGACAATGCCGACGATGAAACCGGCCAGATCGTATTCGCCTTCAGGATAAAACCCGGGCATTTCGGCGGTCTCGCCGCCGATCAGAGCGCAGCCGTTGTGGCGGCAGGCTTCGGCGATGCCTTCCACGACCTTTTCGGTAACATCGGGATCGAGCACGCCGGTGGCGAGGTAGTCCATGAAGAACAGAGGCGTCGCGCCCTGCACGGCAATGTCGTTGACGCAATGGTTGACCAGATCGGCGCCCACGGTGTGGTGGGTCTTCGTCATGAAGGCCACCTTGAGCTTGGTGCCCACGCCATCGACGCTCGAGACCAGCACCGGCTGGCGGAAAAGCTTTTTGTCGATGGCGAACAGGCCGCCGAATCCGCCGATGTCCCCCACGACGCCTTTGGTAAAGGTTCGGTGGGCCAGATACTTGATGCGCTGCTTGGCGCGGTCGGCGCGGTCGATGTCAACGCCGCTGTCAGCGTAGGTGATGGAGGTGTTTTTCAAGGGCTGAGAGGTCCGTTTCTGTGAAAGTAGATTTTAGCATCGAGTGAATTGGGACGACCAAAAACCTTGCCACTGATTAATACTGATAGAAGCTCTGATTGACACTGATTAAGATCAAAAACTTACCGCGGATTTTGCGCGGATGAGCGCGGATCAACTCGATTGCGATTTGCAGCTTACGGCTTGCTTTTCGCCGTACCCATATCTTTACCCACCGAATCAAGAACACCGTTAATGAACTGCACCGATTCCGGCGAGGAGAGTTTGCGGGCGATTTCCAGAGCTTCGTTGATGATCACGGCCCGGGGCGTACCGGGATAGGCGATGAATTCCGCCACGCTGGCGCGCAGCAGGTTGCGGTCAACGGTGGCCATGCGCTCCATGCGCCAGTGCTGGGCATGGCTTTTGATGATTTCATCGATTTCTTCGTTGCGCTCGACGGCCACCTGAAAGATATCGTTGGCGAATCCGCGCGTGGCGTCATCGACTTCGGCGCGCTCGGCCCAGAAGGTCTTGCGAACATGGTCGGGCGTTTGCTTGCCCATGTCCCACTGAAAGAGCATCTGGAGACAGAGTTCGCGTGATTTGCGGCGTGTTCCCATGTTTATCCGGCCCTGCTTCCGGTCTTCGCTTTTTTCTTAACGGGCTTTGCCGCCGGCCTGGCCGTTGCGGCGGAATCCGACGTCTTGCGCTTCAGGCTGACCATCTCGACCGCTGAAACGGCGGCTTCATGGCCTTTGTTGCCGGCTTTCAATCCGGCGCGGTCGAGGGCCTGCTCCAGGGTCTCGCAGGTCAGAACGCCGTAGGTATGCGGCACACCCGTTTCCTGCGCGGACTGCCCGATGCCCCGCGTAACTTCCGTGGCGATATGCTCGTAATGATCGGTCTCGCCGCGAATCAAACAGCCGAGAGTCACGATCGCGTCGTACTTGCGGGTGAGCGCCAGGGTACGCGCCTGCGACGGAATTTCAAACGCGCCCGGCACGCGGACGATCGTAAGATCCTGCTGCCGGCAGCCGGAGCGTCGCAGAGCATCGACCGCGCCCTGCAGCAGCCGTTCGGTGATGAAGGAGTTCCAGCGGCTTACCACAATCGCAAAGCGCATGCCGGAAGCGCCAAGGTCGCCTTCGACCCCGCTGGTGCGAGGCACATTCTGCTGCCAGAAGACAAAGCGCATCGCGCGGGCCGGCTCAGCCACAAGGATGCGCGAGTCCCAGCCGGTCTCGGAAATGTCGGCGACGATCTTCGCCTTGTGTTTTTTCAGCAGCTCGCGGACGGTATCGAGATCGGTGACTTCCACCCACATGTCGGCGGGAATTGAATGCCGTCCCTGAATGAATTCAAGCTGACCGGTGATTTCAAACGGCAGGCCGCGTCCGTCCGGGGTGGTCCATTCTTTTCCCGATGCCATTCCCAGCGCCGCGAAGAGCGACACCAGCGCCTGATATTCCTTTGCTCCGCGGACCTGTCGGGTTATGGTGACTTGTCTGATCACTCCGTGTCTTCCTTCTGCTTCCAGCGATGTCCGCAGGCTTCGCATTTCAAATCGTCAAACCCGGGCGTGGGAGTGACGTCCTCGACGGTCGAAACATCCAGCGATTCACAGTTCGGGCACTGCGGCTGGGTATACTCCAGGCCCGACTCTTCATCGACGAGCCTGGGCGGGATCGCTTCTTCGAGAAGGTTGCGGGCGGCGACTTCATCTTCGGGAGCGACCTGGAGTTTCACGCCGCCGGGCACCACGGAACTGAACACGCGGGAGACGTTGTCGTCCGCCAGAACGCAGGCGATTCCGGCGGAGTCGAACTGCGCCCTGACCAGCAGGGCCTCAGGCAGGCTCCCATACGTTCGCAATGTTATGAGCTCTTTCGTCACACTCTGGATTATACGCGGCATTACACGCGGCGTTGAAAACCATGGTGCGGTGAAACTAGAATTTAGTCGGGACCGGGTTGCTCGCATCCGCGTAGTCGTAGAAGCCTTTACCGCTTTTGCGTCCGTACCAGCCGGCCATCACCATGCGTTTCAGAAGAGCGGGCGAGGCGAAGCGCCGCTCCTTGAATTCCTCGAACATGACCTGACTGATGTAGTAGGTGGTGTCGAGGCCGACGAAATCGAGCAGGGTGAAGGGACCCATGGGATATCCGCAGCCCAGCTTCATGGAGTTGTCGATATCGGGAATCGAGCCCACGCCTTCTTCATAGGCGCGGATGGCATCCAGCAGATACGGCACCAGCAGGCGGTTCACGATGAAGCCGGTCTTGTCGCTGGTGCGCACCGGCGTCTTGCCCAAGCTTTTGCCAAATTCGAAAGTGGCCTCGAAGGCCGCTTCGCTGGTGGCGATGGTGCGCACCACCTCGACCAGCTTCATCAGCGGCACCGGATTGAAAAAATGCAGGCCGACGAACTTATCGGGACGCTGGGTGGCGGCGGCCACTTCGGTGATGGAGATGGAGGAGGTGTTGCTGGAAAAAATGGCGTCTTTCCTGACGATGCCGTCGAGGGCCGAGAACATTTTCTTTTTCTCTTCCACGTTCTCGATGATGGCTTCGATGATGATGTCGCAATCGGCCAGAGCGGCGCGGTCGGTTGCGCCCTTCAGGCGCGCGCGCACGGTTTCCGCCGGCTCCTTCAGATTGCCTTTCTCGGCGAACTTAGCCAGCGACTTGTCGATGCCGGCAAAACCCTTATCGAGAAACTTCTGTTCCTGTTCCAGCACCACGACTTCATAACCCGCGGTGGCAGACACCTGTGCGATACCCGAGCCCATCAGGCCGCAGCCGAGGACCCCTACTTTTTTAATGGCCATTGTTTCTCCTGAATAATGTCGAATCAATTTTTCTTTCCGGGCCACCATCCGCCGGGCTTCGTCTTCGAAACATCCGCTCTGGCGGTCTTCCACAGGGCCAGTCCCGCAATGGGCGAGAAAATCGCGCCCAACACCATAAACCACCTGGCCGCACCGACAAAGACGTCTTCAAGACTTCCGGCGCCGACGACGGGCTCATGGCCGAGGAGGATCTGAGGCGCGTACATCCAAAGCGCAATCGTCACCAGCGCGCTGAGACAGAATCCGGCGGCGATACTCAGCAGAATCAGGCCCAGCGTCAAATCTGCCCCGATCTTCACCGCTGCAGGTTCTCCACGATCATGGCGATTCCCTGTCCGCCGCCGATGCAGGCGGTAGCCAGTCCGTATTGCGCTTTGCGGCGGCGAAGCTCGTGCAGCAGCGTGATGACCAGGCGCGTTCCGGTTGCGCCCAGGGGATGGCCCAGGGCGATGGCCCCGCCATTTACGTTGACCCTGCCGCGATCGAGGCCCAGTTCCTTTTCCACCGCCAGATACTGCCCGGCAAAGGCTTCGTTCACCTCGATCAGGTCGATCTCTTCCAGCTTCAGCCCGGCCTTTTTGAGGGCCAGACGCGTCGAAGGCACTGGACCGCTGCCCATGATCTTCGGATCGACGCCGGCGATGCCCCAGCTTACGATGCGGCCCATGGGCTTTCTGCCCTGCTTTTCAGCCTGGGCGAGAGTCATCATGACCACCGCCGCGCCGCCATCGACGATGCCGCTGGCGTTTCCGGCGGTGACGGTTCCGTTTTTACCAAAAGCAGGCTTCAGTTTGGCAAGCGTTTCCATCGTGGTATCGGGACGCAGGTGATCGTCTTTGTCGAACATCTCGCCGGTGGGCTCGCCTTTTTTGTTGCGAAGGGCGACCGGGGCGATCTCTTCCTGAAGGCGACAAGCCTGCTGCGCCGCGCCCGCCTTCTGCTGCGATTGCATGGCAAATTCGTCCATGTGTTCGCGGGTGATGCCCTGCTGCTCGGCGTACAGCTCGGCGGTATTCGCCATGTACAGGCCGCAATACGTATCGAGCAGGGCGACCATGAGCGAGTCTTCCATTTTGCCTTCGCCCAGGCCTAAGCCCCAGCGCGCGCCGCGAATGACGTGCGGCGCCTGCGACATGGACTCCATGCCTCCGGCAAGCACGGTGTTGGCTTCGCCCAACTGGATCATCTGGGCCGCGTTCACCAGGGACTGCATTCCCGAACCGCACAGCCGATTCACCGTCAGGGCCGGGGCCTCAATGGGAAGTCCGGCCTTGAGCGCGACGTGACGCGCGCCGTAAAGGGCGTCGCCGGAGGTCTGCTGGGCGTTGCCGAAAACGGCGTGGTCGAATTCCTTCGGATCGATTCCCGAGCGGCGGATGGCTTCCTGGGCGGCAAAGGCCGCGAGGTCCATGGCGGTAAAGTCGCGCAGTTTGCCGCAATAGCGGCCCATGGGCGTGCGCGCGCCACTTACGATTGCGATCTCTGTAGCCTGACTCATGTGATCAACCTGTATGAAGAGATTAGGAACTGAAGGGCAAACATATGAGTTTATCACTTCTGTTCAATTGAGGGACCGGACCTGCAAGGGGACGGGTATTTGGTAGTTGGTATTTGGAACTTGAGGTGATTCATTCTCGCCATCCCGCAAAAAAAAGCCGCCCCGGAAGGGCGGCTTCTAATCGAGGGTTCGTAATAGTCTGAATGGGCCAGTCGTCCGCCGCAACAGCCTAGAAGTGGAAGTTAAAGCCGAACGTAATGAGGTTCTCGGTCAGGCCGGCTGTGTGCGTGAAGATGTTTGTGGGAAACGCAATCGGCGGAGTGAACGCCGTGAGATTGGTGCTGGTAAAGATCGTATCGCCAAAATCCGCATGAAGGAGCTCGCCCTTCAGGGACCAGTGTTTGCTGGTCTTGGCTTCGACACCGCCGCCGGCCACCCAGCCCATGACGTTATGGGTGGAGCTTCCCGACTCGTGCGCTGTCGCAAAGGTGTCGGTGAAGACCGCTTCGTAGTCACGATCGGTGGTCGCGAGACCGCCGGTGCCGTAGATCAGCCAGGGACCGTGAGTGACTCCAAAGCGACCGCGTATGGTCGACATCCAGGTAGTACTGATCGACTGCCTGATGGTGAATGCCGTGGGCGCGCAGCACGGATAAGTATTGGTTCCGGAAGCAGAATCGTTCAGATGCACGGAACTGATACTCGTCTCAACCCCGTAGAGCCATATGCCGGATTCAAAGTTGTAGCCGGCCTGTACTCCGCCGATAAAACGCGTCGGCTTCAGAGTATGCTCCGCAGCCAGGGAGATTGCTCCCACGCTGCTGCCCGCGAAATATCCGGTGGGGCTGAATATCGGCACAGTATGCACCTGGGAACTGCCCCAGGAAGCGCCCACGTTAGCGCCAACATAGAAACCCTTAAAGTCTGCAGCGTTTGCGGATGTGCCTGCAACCAGCGCCAGGGCGATGACAAGGCTCCACATAGAAAATCTGTTCATTTTCACCTCGAAAAGTTTTTATTTCGTTTAATGGGGGTTATACATCTTATAACGCAAATTATGTCCAGGAATCTGATTACCTTCGTAATTTTTGTACCAAGATGTTCAACTTTCGTTAAATCTCATGAAAGCAAAGAGAATAACGGGGTCTGTCGGCCCGCCGAGTGGGCATGATTCTACAAAAAGCGAATCAATGTGACGGAGACATTAGTCGTTTCTCATTAAGAATTTTGGGCCGGACCTGATTGCGCTACCAAAAAACACAAAGCCGCCCAATTGGGCGGCTTTGCGTTCCCGCAGGTTTAGCCAAGTGCTTTTATTTGAAGAATTGATCGGCTTTTGCCAGGCGCTTGTTGACCTCGTCCCAGTTGACCACGTTCCACCAGGCCTTCAGGTAATCGGGACGGCGGTTCTGGTATTTGAGGTAGTAGGCGTGCTCCCAGACGTCATTGCCCAGGACCGGAAAATCGCCGGCGGTCATGGGATTGTCCTGGTTGGGGGTGGAGACGATTTTGAATTCGCCCGATTTCGTGCGCACCAGCCAGGCCCAACCGCTGCCAAACTGATTGACGCCGGCGGCCTCGAACTTTTCTTTGAAAGCGTCGAAGTTGCCGAATGTCTTGTTAATGGCGTCGGCGACAGCGCCGGACGGATTGCCGCCCTTGCCGCCCATGATCTCCCAGAACATGGTGTGGTTGACGTGTCCGCCGCCGTTGTTGCGGACCACGCCACGAACGTCTTCGGGCACCGTGCTCAGATTGCGCACCAGATCTTCCGCGCTCTTTTTCCCCAGGTCGGGATATTTTTCGACCGCTCCATTCAGCTTGGTCACATAAGCGGCATGGTGCTTGTCGTGATGCAGATGCATGGTTTGCTCGTCGATGTGCGGCTCCAGAGCGTTGTACGCATAAGGAAGGGGGGGGACTTCGTAGGCCATTTCGGTTACCTTTCTTCATCCGTTTTTGGAATATTGTGTGTAACTGGAAATTTTACCGCTGAACGGCGAAGATCGGGAAATCGGGACATTGGGATCGGGATATCGGGATATCGGGACATCGGGTCATCGGGTCATCGGAAATTAAAAACATTCGCGGGATACCATGATGACCGGATCACCAGATCACCAGATCACCCGATTTCCCGATTTTCCGATGTCCCGATGTCCAGATGTCCAGATTTCCCGATCTCCCGATTCCCCCTAAAACTCCGCGAACGCCAGCTCCAGCAGGGTCTTCTGCTCCATGTCGTGGGCCGTGTGGGAACCGGTCGAGGGGCTGGATGACGCCGACCTCTTGACCGAGCGGTAACGCCGGCCCTGCGTCAGCCTCGCGATAAACGGATCGAGGAAGCTGAGAGCGCCCATATTGGCGGGCTCTTCCTGCACCCAGAGAAACTCGCGGGCCTTGCCATGAAGCGCAATCACCGCTTCCAACTCGGCCTCGGGGACGGGATAGAGCTGATCGAGAAAGACGATGGCTGTGGTGGTGTCATTGCGACGTTTACGTTCGCGCCGAAGCTCGTGGCCGATCTTGCCGCTGCAGAGAATCACGCGCTCTCCGCTCGGAACTTCCCTGTCCTGCACCACGGTTTGGAAACTGCCCGCGCTCAGATCGCCAACCGGGCTGGCGGCGTCGGGATGACGCAGCATGCCCTTGGGCGTAAAGACGATCAGTGGCTTGCGCCAGCGGCGCAACGCCTGACGCCGCAGCAGATGAAAATACTGGGCGGCGGTGGAAGGCTGACAGACCTGGATATTCTCTTTGGCCGCGGCCTGGAGGTAGCGCTCGATGCGTCCGCTGGAGTGTTCCGGGCCCTGGCCCTCGTATCCGTGGGGCAGCAGCATGACCAGCCCGGAGAGCAGACCCCACTTGTCTTCCCCGGAGACGAGGAACTGGTCGATGATGACCTGCGCGCCATTGGCGAAATCGCCGAACTGCGCCTCCCACAGCACCAGGGCGTCGGGATAATCGCGGCTGAAGCCGTATTCGAAGCCGAGTACAGCGGCTTCGGAAAGAATGGAGTTCCAGGCTTCAAACCATGCCTGGCCGGGCGCGAGGTTCGACAGAGGAATGTATTCGCTCTCGTTCTCGATATCGATCAGCACGGAGTGGCGATGGTTGAAGGTGCCGCGCCGGCTGTCCTGCCCGGCGATACGGACCGGAATTCCTTCGACCAGCAACGATCCAAAGGCCAGAGCTTCGGCCATGCCATAGTCGAGCGGCAATATTCCCGCGCCCATTTTCTCCCGCTGCTCCAGCAGTTTTTTGGTCTTGGGATGAATAGCGAAGTCAGACGGATAAGAAACCAGCCGTCCCGCAATCTGCCGCAGCTTGTCATCGGGCACCGCGGTGGGCACTTCGAACTCGGGTTTATAACGCCCGCCGACATACTGGTCCCAATAGTGCGGCAGCTTGCGCAGCACCGGAGACTTTTGCATCTTTCCGGCCTTGTCGTAGCCTTCATCGATGGCCGCGCGAAATTTCGCCGCTGTTGCCCTGGTGTCGATGTTGTTCTTCCCCGCGTAGATTTCATAGAGCGGCGGGTGAGCATTGATTTTCTTATAGAGCAGCGGCTGAGTAATGGTCGGGTCATCGACCTCGCTGTGGCCGTGCCGGCGGTAGCCGACCAGGTCGATCACCACGTCACTGCCGAACTGATAACGGTATTCCACCGCCATGCGCGCCACGCGCAGCACGGCTTCCGGATCTTCTGAATTCACATGAAAGACCGGAATGGGAGAACGTTTGGCCAGATCGGAGGCGAAGCGCGAGGTGTGCGCCTCGGACGGGTTGGTGGTGAATCCGATCAGGTTGTTCACAACAATGTGAATGCATCCGCCGACGTTGAAGCCCCGGACCCCGGCGAAATCGAGCACTTCGGCGAGGATGCCCTGCCCGGCGAAGGCGGCGTCGCCGTGCATGATGACGGGGAGCACGGCCTTCTCGCCGCCGGCTCCGATGTGAATCTGCTTGGCGCGGGTGCGGCCGAGAACAACGGGGTCCACGGCCTCAAGATGACTGGGGTTAGAGACCAGATGCATGCGCACCGCTTTGCCCGAGCGCGTGCGGTATTCGCCGGTTGCGCCCTGGTGGTACTTCACATCGCCGCCGCCGAGAAAGCTGCGCGAGTCTACATCTTCGAAGCCCGCAAAAATATCTTCCGGGGGAATGCCGACCACCAGTGACATGACGGCGAGGCGTCCGCGATGACTCATGCCCATCACGCCCATGTTCGCGCCGAGGTCCGCGCCGGTTTCGAGAACGGTATCCAGCAGCGGAACCAGCGAGGTGGTGCCTTCGCCGGAATAACGCTTGGTACCCAGATAACGCGTCTGCAAAATCTGTTCGAAGAGATCGGCCTGGAGCAGGCGTTCCGCGAGCCAGCCGCGGTCCACCGTCTGCGGAGCGGGGGTTTCCATGCGCTCCTGTACCCACTCGCGGCGATCGCGCTGATCGATGTGCACGAACTCGGCGCCGATGGTGCCGCAGTAGAGCCGGCGGGCTTCGTCCGCAAAGTCGCCCGACATGCGCAGCTCGGGATATCCGCCGGCAATGGCGCCTCCAAAAGGATTGAGCTGTGCTTCAAAATAGCCCCAGCGCCTGAAAAGCTCGAAAACACGCTCGCGCTCCAGAGTCTGCTGAGTGGCTGACAATTCCATGCTTTGAGTGCTCATTGATGATGATTCCCGTGAAAAATCCTTCAACTTGAGGATAACACCTGCGGCGAGATGAATTGAATTTTGGTCCTCAATCTTAAGTTTAGTCCAGGACCTTTGCACCACGGAGACACTGAGCCACGGAAAAAAACAAAATGGATTTTAATTCGGACCGCTGGATGCTTTCTCCGCGCCTCAGTGCCTCCGTGGTGCAAAGGCCTTGTCTTTAAATACGGCTTTTTGTAAGGAAATCACTGACCACCGCGGCTGCATCTTTTTTTTCTCCGTCCACGGCGTAGTTCATGCGGCGCATGTCTTCGGCTGTGATTTTTCCGCTGAGCTGCCTCAGCGCAACGGCAACGGCAGGATGTTTCGCGAGTGTCTCGCGGCGAACGATGGGCAGGGCGTCGTAGGGCGGGAAGTAGTGAAGGTCATCTTCCAGCACTACCAGGTCGAGGGCGGCGATGAGCCCGTCGGTATTGGAACCGGCGACGAGATCGACCTGGTTGTTTTGCAGCGCGCGATAGAGCAGGCCCAGGTCCATGACGCGGGGCGTCTCGGCGAACCGGAGATTGTATTTGGCGACCAGGCCTTTGTAGCCGTCGGGACGTTCAAGAAATTCGTAGCCCACGCCCAGCCGCAGTTGAGGGGAGATCGCCGCCGCGTCGGACAGGGTTTTCAGGCGGAGCCGGCGCGCGTCCCCGCCGCGCATGACCATGGCAAAGGTGTTGTCGAAGCCGAGTGAAGGCAGCACTTCCAGACCGAATTGGCGCGAGTAAAGATCTTTCACCGTTTTCAGCACAGCGGCGTGATCGGAAGCGGGCGGCTGCTTCAGGATGGCCACGAGCGCGGTGCCCGAATACTCCACATACATATCGATTCGCCCGGCGAGAATGGCCTGATGGCAGATATACGAACCGGCGAGATAGAA
>Ga0137391_10002627_pt1 | contig 13494 bp, 12 predicted proteins | sample 15con2h24BmetaG_FD_101399 | JGI IMG/M metagenome (GOLD analysis project Ga0137391, IMG submission 101399) | Vadose zone soil microbial communities from Angelo Coast Range Reserve, California, USA - 15con2h2.4B metaG | ecosystem: Environmental > Terrestrial > Soil > Vadose zone > Saprolite...
CGCAGATACCGGCGTGGATTTCATCTCCATCGGCCTTCTCACCCACTCCACCCACGCTGCAGACATGAGCCTGCGAGTAGTCCCCGTGTAAATTGAAAGAGGTTTTCCTTAGTGAACCTTGGTGCCCTTCGTGGTTGAAGCTCTTGTTTGTGCTTTCTCCCCGCATCCCGCATAATTCCCGCATCGAGAAACCTAAAACAACTCGTGTGGCCGAGGGCGGCTCGCGCACGAAAGGTCGCGAGTCGGGCTTACACCCCAGCGACATCCGCCTCGGCCGCATCGTCCGCCTGCTCATGGAGCACGCCACCGTCGTCGTGAGCGGAACCAAAATCGCGCAGGAGATTTCCTCCAACCGCTCCGAAGTCTGGCGGCTCGTTCAGCAATTACGAGGCCTGGGCGTCGACATCGCCGGACACCCCGCCACCGGCTATCGGCTAAAGTCGGTCCCCGATCTGCTGCTGCCGGAAATTCTCGGACCGTTGCTGCGCGGCACCGTCTTCGACCTTCAGCTTCATCATTTCTACAAGATTGGATCGACTAACAGCGCTGCCATGACCGCCGCTGCCGAGGGCGCTCGGGAAGGCAGCGTCTTTATTGCCGAAGAGCAAACCGCGGGTCGCGGCCGAGGCGCGAACTCCTGGCAGTCCGCACGCTCGGCTGGCATTTACTGTTCGGTGGTGTTGCGGCCGGCCCTGCCGCCCTCAGACGTTCTCGTGCTCTCGCTGGCCGCCGCCTTAGCCGTGCGCGCCGCCATTGAGCAGGTCGACGCGCGCATAAGCGTTGATTTGAAGTGGCCGAATGACGTGTTAATCGCAGGCAAGAAAGTGTGCGGCATACTCACGGAAATGAATGCCGAAGCTACGCGCGTGCGCCACGTTGTCGTCGGAATGGGAATCAACGTGAACCAGGCGAGTTTTCCCCAGGAGTTACAGGCGCAGGCTACGTCGCTGCGTTTGGCAACAGGCAGCGAATGGTCGCGAGTGGAACTGACCGCGGCTTTGTTAAAATCGCTGGACCGGGAATATCGCCTGCTGGTCGAAGAGGAAGATGCGCGGCGGTCTATTTTACGGCGTTTTGCCGAGCAGTCGTCCTGGATCAGCGGCAAGCAGGTTCGCATCGAAGACAACGGCGGAAGAGTCCAAGGAACCACCGAGGGCCTGGATGACCGCGGTTTTCTGCAAGTGCGCACCGCGCAAGGATTGCAGACGGTTTTGAGTGGAACAGTGAGAGAGAAGTGAAGCGGCACTCAGCAGTCAGCATTCAGCCAGCATGGAACTGTGTTGGCTAATGCTGAGTGGTGAAGGCTCACTCGCGAAAGACAACGCAATGCTTTTTGTTCTCGATGTCGGCAACACAAACACAGTGCTGGGAGTATTCGCCCGCGCCGAAAACTCGGATGCCGGCGACACCCCCCGCTACCAGCGCCTGGTAGCAAATTGGCGCGTCGCTACCCGTCAAGGCAGCACGGTGGACGAATACGGTGTCCTCTTCCGCAATCTATTTTCTATGGCCAGCCTTGAGGCCGCCGAGATTCAGGGCATCGTGATTTCCTCCGTTGTCCCTCCCCTCGATCCCGTGCTGCGCCAGGTCTGCGAGCGTTATTTCAATTCCAAGCCGCTGTTAATCGAACCTGGTGTAAAGACCGGAATGCCGGTTCACTATGATAATCCGGCGGAAGTCGGCGCGGACCGCATTGTGAACGCCGTTGCCGCATTTGAGAAATACGGCGGCCCCTGCGTGATTGTCGACTTCGGCACCGCCACCACCTTCGACTGCGTTTCCGTAAAGGGGGAATATCTTGGCGGAGTGATTTGTCCCGGCATTGGCATTTCCGCCGACGCGCTTTTTCAGCGCACCGCGCGTCTGCCACGGGTCGAGATTCGCAAACCCACCCGCGTCATCGGAACCAACACCGTGGGCAGCCTGCAATCCGGCCTTTACTACGGCTATCTCGGCCTGGTCGATGGCATTCTCGAACTGCTCCTCGCCGAACTTGGCAAAGAGACGCGGGTGATCGCCACTGGCGGCCTCGGCCCAATGATTGGCACCGGATCGAAATACATCAAGAATGTGGACGATTTCCTAACTCTCGAAGGCCTGCGTATCATCTGGGAACGAAATGTTGCGGGGCGGCCCGGCCTCGCGCCCAAAGCCTCGTCAAAGGTTTCATCTCCCCTCTCGTCCAGGACCGCAGGCACAACGAAGAACGGCGCCGCGACGCGCGCTCCCTCCACTTCGCGTTCCCCCCGTTGATCCGCCGTGGAAAACTACTTCAACTACTTCACCGAAATTGAAGAACACTTTCAGCGCCGCTGGGGAGGTATTCTGCGGCTGTCGACGCTCGACTGGGTGCTTATTGAAACCTGGAAGGATGCTGGCATTCCGCTGGAGGCCGTACTGCGCGGCATCGACGCGACTTTCGAACACTACGAAAAACGCCCTTCCAAGACGCGAAAGGTTAATGGCTTGGGGTTTTGTTCGCAGGAAGTGCTGGCTGCTGCGGAAGCGATGAGGGAAGCGGCAGTAGGCACGGCGAACGCGGCTGCCGGGCAATTGGCATCCGGCAAATCAGGCGCGGGACAGGGCTTTGAGTCTGAAACCATCGCAGCATTCCTCCGGCGCAATGCGGATCTTCTACAAGCAGCAAAGCTGCCGCGTACTGCGGGGATTTCCGCACATGTAGTCGCCGAGAACTCCGCCGCCACCCTGCGAAAACTCGCCAGGGAAATCGAGACCGCAAAGGCACCATCAAAGCTGGAGGATTTGGAGCGCCATCTCACCGTGCTCGAGGAAAAGCTTTTCGCAGCACTCCTCGCCGCCACGCCCGATGAGGCAATCGTGACCGTTCGCGCCCAAGCCGATCACGACCTTGCGCCCTACCGCCGCAAGATGCCCGCGCCACAGATCGAGCAACTGCAGAAACAATATGTTCACAAACGCCTTCTGGAAAAATACAACCTGCCTCGCCTCAGCCTTTTCTACATGTGAACGCGTGATCGATGATTGCAACCCTAAGCTAACTAAGCCTTCTTGCGGGGTTTGAGAGATCCCCAGTCTTCGTCGGTCAGGACGCGGCCCAGGTTGCTGAATTCGCCGGCGCCTTGCAGGAATTCTCCGCCGTCCATGCGGACGACTTCGCCGTTGACGTAGGACGACCCGTCGCTGACCAAGAATGCCGCAAGATTGGCTAATTCTTCCGTGGTGCCAAAGCGGTGCATGGGATTGCGATCGAGCGCTAATGCTTCCAGTTCAGGGCGCGGAAGAACGCGAGAGAAAGCGCCTTGGGTAGGAATGGGGCCGGGAGCGATGGCGTTCATGCGAATTCCGCGATTGCCCCACTCGACAGCGAGACTGCGAGTCAGGGCTTCGACTCCGGCTTTCGAGACCGCGGATGGTACAACGTAGGCCGAGCCCACCGGGGCATAGGTAGCGGAGATGCTGAGGACGGTGCCAGGATGACTGGCGTTGAGCCAGCGGCGTCCGCAGGCCATGGTGGCGTGCAGCGTGCCGAGCAGCACAATGCCGATCACGGATTCGAACGCGCGCGGAGAAAGCTCTTCGGTGCGCGCGATGAAATTTCCGGCGGCGTTGTTGACAAGAATGTCGAGTGGTCCTGATTTCCAGATAGTGTCGATCATCGACTCGACGGCATCGAGATTGCGAACGTCGCAGGGGAGAGCGTGGATGGGGCCGTGGGCGGCGAGTTCGGCCTCTGTCTTCTTGAGAACATCTTCGCGGCGGCCGCAGATATAGACGGCGGCGCCCAGCTCGAGGAAGCGGTGCGCCATGGCTTTGCCGAGGCCGGTGCCGCCACCGGTAATGAGGATGCGCTTGGGATGGAGAAGATTGTCACGAAACATGCTTGCTCCGGTTCTGACGAGATGACAGCAAATGCAGGTTCCTCACCGGGTTTACGCCCGCTTTCGGATGACAAATGACAAATTATATTTGGTTCGACACGCTGAGGCGTGTCGATTGCTGAATATCGCAAGCGACGCGGAAGCCGTAGTCTGCGTAGTGGAAGTCGGGAGGAATGCTGGAACGGGCGGAGCAGCGGGAGATTTTGACGTGATGGCGCCATGATCCGCCGCGAGAGGATTTGCGTTGGCCCTGCTCGGGGCCGCGCGGATTGGGTTCACGTGAAGTGGCGTAGTAGTTGGGATCGTACCAATCGCTGCACCACTCGTGGACGTTCTCGCAAATGTTGTAAAGGCCGAACGAGTTGGGTGCGTAACGGGCGACGGGCTCGGGGCCGGTTTGCCAGCGAGTCAAGTAGTCCGGAAGAGATTGCGGCGGCTCGTTGCCCCAGGGAAAATCTTTTTGTTCAAAATCGCCACGGGCGGCGCGCTCCCACTCAGCCTCGGTGGGAAGGCGGTAGGCGCGACCGGTTTGCGATGCCAGCCACCGGCAATAGCGGTCGGCGTCGAACCACGAGACGCCGGTGACAGGCTGGTGAGGATGGTTAAAGTTGGCATCGTGCCAGAAAGGCGGAGGATCAGACGAAGTCGCGTGCACAAAGCGTTCGTATTCGGCATTCGTGACTTGAGTTGCAGCGAGGAGGAAAGCGTCGATACAGACGCGGTGCACGGGGCGTTCGCAATCCTGACCGGAGGTGGAGCCCATGAGAAACCACGCTCCGGGGATGGAGGCGAAAAGGGGTTCGATAGAATCGGGTGGGAATTGCGAAGGGGCAGTCGCCATAGGTATTAGCCGTCCTAGTTTAAGGGATGCCGCCACGGGGCGGGGCGTGACTTGCCGGCAATTCTAGCTGGGGCTTCCGGAGGGATGGACCAGCCACTTTAGCATCATATTCACAAGGCTGAGGAGGATCGCACCGAGGAATGCGGCCGTGAATCCCTGGACCACAAATCCGGGAACTAGCGCGGAGGCAAATTTCAGCATGAGGGCGTTGATTATGAACCAAAATAATCCCAGTGTGATCAGGGTAAGAGGAAACGTGAGAATCTTCAAGAGAAGTCCGAGGGTCGCATTGACGAAGCCGATCACGAGAGCGGCGATCAACGCCGCGACAGGGCCGCTGACATAAATCCCGGGGATTACATGGGCCACGATCCAAACGGCCAAGGCACTCAGAACCCAGTTCAGTAGCAGCCGCATTTTCGCTCCTTGTGCGGGTTGCGATGAGGCAACGGGCCTTCTTGGGGAACTATATCAAGAACTGCGAACTCGAGGGCTGTTTCCGGGGGTCGTAAACGGATAAATAATTCGCCGCCAACGGTGGGCGTTTGCTTCGGGTGCGGCATTGGCGTCGTGTCACAGGCAATAAGCATACCTTGTCCGTTCGCGGCGCAGGACTGCTAGAATTTCGTGACGAATTTATTAACATGGGGACGCGTGTGGATCTTCTGAGCGATGTTGAGGTTCGGGTGCTGGGGTCGCTGGTCGAGAAAGACATTACGACACCGGATTATTATCCGTTGTCGCTGAACGCGCTTGTCAATGCGTGCAACCAGAAGAACAATCGGGATCCGGTGATGGCTTTGGGTGAGGATGCGGTGCGAACGGCGCTGGACTCACTGCAAGGACAGCGTCTGGCCGGGCCCGCGAGCGGCGCTGACAGCCGGGTTACGAAATATGAACACCGGATGCAGGAAGTTTTCAACTTCGACCGGCGGGAGATCGCGATTCTGTGCGTGCTGCTGTTGCGAGGGGCGCAGACTCCGGGGGAGCTCCGGGGACGAGCGGAGCGCATGTACCGGTTTGAAGAACTCGAAGATGTGCTGGCGACGCTGGAACGGCTCAGCCAGCGCGATCCCGCGCTGGTAGCGGTGTTGCCGCGCCAGCCCGGCACCAAGGAGTCGCGGTATACGCACTTGCTTTCGGGAACTCCGGAGTCTACGGGGGCGACTGTTGTTAGTGGCTCCACTGCGGAGTTTCGTTCCGGGGACTCGGATCGGATTAGCCAGCTCGAGGACGAAGTGCTCGCGCTGCGCAAGGAGGTGACCGAAGTGCAGAGGCAGCTCGGAGAATTTCGTAAGCAGTTTGAGTGAGACGAGAGCGTCGGCGTGAGCAGAGTTAGCATACCTATACTCCGTAGAATCAACTGTGGTTAATAAGAGGGCATATCCGGTTCATGCGGTTTCCAGTAAGGGGCTGAGCCCCGGTGCCGAAGAACTGCTCCTCAAACCGGCGGCGACTAGTTCGCGCGGGAAAGCGCCACCCAATGCTAGCGGGAGACCCAGACGCGCTCGGCGGCGGCGCGGCCTAGAGAGACGTTGCCGGCGGTTGTGGATAGGGTGAGAGTTTCGTCGTAGTTGCGTTCGAGCAGACGCAGCTTTGCTCCGGGACGAATGCCGCGGGCTTCGAGGAACTCAAGCAGGTGGCGGTCGCGCTCATAGATGCCGCTGACAGCATAGGCCGCTCCAGGCGTGGCATCGGCCAGCAGCAGAAGGCCGCGATGGCGGCGGCTGGCGGGGCTTTCCATTTCGCTGAGATTGCCGTGAGGACAGGCGCCTGACTTGCCCAACTTGGCCAGAAGCCTGGCCTCGAAATCGGGAGAGACGGCGTGCTCCAGTCTTTCCGCTTCGTCGTGAACTTTCCACCATTCCATGCCGAAGAGTTCAGTTAGCATCCGTTCGATAAGGTGGTGTCGGAGCGTGAGTTTGCGGGCGATCTTGCGGCCGGCGGCGGTGAGGCGCAGGTGGCCGTCGGACTGAACGCGGACCAAGCCATCTTTTTTGAGACGACGCACCGCCATGGTGACTGCGGGAGCGGAGACCTTCAGCCAGTCCGCGAGCCGCGCCGAGATTACGGATTCACCTTCACTCTCGGCCTCGAGGATGGCTTTCAGATAGTCTTCTTTGGAAACCGTGATCATCTGGAGAGATTATACGGCGATGGGTTAAGCGTAGTTAATTACTGGGTGGAGAATAAAGGCCTTTTAACACAGAGGGCACAGGGGAACACACGGGTCGTGTTCAAGGGTGGTTTGACAGCTTTGTTGCTCTCCCCTAACCTTGACCTTCTCTGGCTATGAAAGTTCTGGTTCTAGGAAACGGTGGCCGCGAGCATGCGTTGGTATGGAAGCTGCGGCAGTCGGCTCGGGTGTCGAAGCTCTACTGCGCGCCGGGCAACGGCGGGATTGCGGACGAGGCGGAATGCCTGCCGGTGGATCTGAAGAGCCTTCAGTCGATGGTCGCGCTGGGCGAGCAAGTGCGGCCCGACCTGACGGTGGTGGGACCTGAGTTGCCGCTGACTTTGGGAGTGGTGGATGAGTTCACGCGACGCGGTTGGCCGGTGTTTGGGCCGACGAAAGCTGCAGCGCAACTGGAATGGAGCAAGAGCTTCGCGAAAGAGTTTCTGCAGCGGCATCGAATTCCAACGGCGTCTTATGCGATCTGCGATTCGGTGGAGGAGGTGCGGGAGGCATTGGCGCATTTTCATGTGCCAGTAGTGGTGAAGGCGGATGGCTTGGCGGCGGGCAAGGGCGTGCTAATCGCAGCGAGCAAAGAAGAGGCGGTCAGCGTGGCGGCGGAGATGTTCAGCGGCAAGATGGTGGGAGCGGCAGGCTTGCGGGTGGTACTGGAAGAATGTTTGAAGGGCGATGAACTTTCTTTTCTGGTGTTGAGCGACGGCGAGCGAGTTGCGCCTTTGGTGGCGGCGCAGGATCACAAGCGCATCGGCGACGGGGACACGGGACCGAACACGGGGGGTATGGGCGCATATTCGACCGCCGAAATTGTGGACGACAAGATGCGCGACTGGCTGGTGAATCATATTGCGCGTCCGGTGGTAGCAGGGATGAAGTCGGAGGGCGCGGAATATAAGGGCGTGCTTTATTGCGGGCTGATGATGACGGCGCGCGGACCCATGGTGTTGGAGTTCAATTGCCGGTTTGGCGATCCGGAGACGCAGCCGATTCTGATGCGGTTGGAGAGCGATCTGGTGGAGGCTTTGGAGGCTTCGATTGAAGGGCGCGTCAGCGAGGGCGATTTCAAGTGGTCGCGCCATGCCTCGGTTTGTGTGGTCATGGCTTCGGGGGGATATCCAGGGACGTTTGAGGTGGGGAAGAAGATTGCGGGGCTGGAGGAGGCTGCGGCTGTAGAGGGAGCGAAGGTGTTCCACGCTGGGACTTCGAAGCGCGACGGGGCGTTTTATACGGCTGGGGGGCGGGTGTTGGGGGTGTCGGCGCGGGGTGCAGACTTGGAGACCGCCGTACGACGGGCATATCAGGCGTGCGAGAAGATCAGTTTTGACGGGGCGAATTATCGCAGAGACATTGCGGCGAGGGCGCTGAACAAATAATCCTGGGGAGCATGATGAGCAAGGTGCTGGTGTCGATTGTGATGGGAAGCGATTCGGATCTCGAGGTTATGCGCGAGGCGGCGAAGGTGCTGGAGGCGTTCGGAATCCCTTACGAGATGGATGTTACTTCGGCGCACCGGTCGCCGGATCGGACGGCGGATTTCGCGCGCAAGGCTGCGGGACGCGGGGTTAAGGTGATCATCGCCGGAGCTGGAGGGGCGGCGCATCTGGCGGGCGTGATTGCGGCCCACACTACGCTGCCGGTGATCGGCGTACCGATTCCTTCCACGTCACTGCAGGGAATGGATTCGTTGCTGGCCACGGTGCAGATGCCGGCGGGGATTCCAGTGGCGACAGTTGCGATCGGAAAACCTGGGGCGACGAATGCGGGAATTTTGGCGGCGCAGATGATTGGTTTGGGTGATGCTTCTGTTGCGAAGAAGCTTGAGGGGCACAAGGAGAAGTTGGCGCGGGGGGTAGAGGAGAAGTCGAGGAAGTTGAAGGGTTCTTAACTGGATAAGTACCTCAGGGGCTGAAGCCCGCAGTCATGGCAGTGCAGGTGGCTGCGCCAGCCAAAGTCGCGGCAACCCAAAGTCGCGCGAGCGAAATCGCACCACCAAAATCGCACCACCGAAGCCAGAGAGTTTGCCGGCGACCAGACGTAGCGAGCCACGTCTCTAGACGATCTCGAGGTGTTGCCCACCGGCATCTATAGCTTTAGGCCTTTCAAGTAGTCGCGAAAGGGCTGGCCCAGGTCTTCGCGCTTGAGGGCGAACTCGACGGTGGCTTTCAGGAAGCCGAGTTTGTCGCCGGTATCGTGGCGGCGGCCTTCGTAGACGTAAGCGTACATTTTTTCTTTCTGCAGCAGGAGGCGCATGCCGTCGGTGAGTTGGAGTTCGCCACCAGCGCCGGCGGGCGTGTTGGCAAGGCAATCGAAGATTGCGGGAGTGAGAATGTAGCGGCCGATAATGGCGAGGTTTGAAGGGGCATCTTCGGGCTTGGGCTTCTCCACCATGTTCTTAATTTCGAACAGGCGCTCGCCGAAGCGGCTATCGACAGGCTTTACGTCGAGCACGCCGTAGGAAGAAATCATTTTGCCTTCGATGACCTGAGTAGCCAGGACGGAACACTGCATCTGGTCGAAAACGTCGACCATCTGCTTGAGACATGGGACCTTCGCGTCGATCACGTCATCGGCCAGGAGAACGGCGAAAGGTTCATTGCCGACGAGTTCGCGTGCCATGAGAACGGCATGGCCGAGGCCGAGCGCCTCTTTCTGGCGGACATAGGCAACGTGCATCATGTCGGAGATGGAGCGCACGATCTTGAGCAAGTCGGTCTTGTTGCGCTCCTCAAGCATTTTTTCGAGTTCGTAACTGACGTCGAAGTGATCTTCAATGGCTTGTTTGCCGCGGCCGGTGATGATCAGGATCTGGTCGCAGCCTGAGGCCATGGCCTCTTCCACGCCGTACTGGATGATGGGCTTATCCACCAGCGGGAGCATTTCTTTGGGCTGGGCTTTGGTAGCGGGCAGGAAGCGTGTGCCGAGGCCGGCGGCGGGGAACACTGCTTTGCGGACTTTCATGGTCATAAGTGCAGTCGTTGGTCGGTGGTCGTGAGTCGTTCGCCGTTCGAATTCAGTTGCCGGACAATTGTACGCGGTGGGTTTGTGGGTGGCGATACAGGGTGCGTAGTAGGACGTGAGTGTCAGCATTTGCAGTCCGTTTGCAATCCGTCAGGAAAACGCTTAGCTTTCTCCCTTCTCACAGTACGGGCCGTAAGGGGAGGCGATCCTTATGAAGGCTGTGAAGCTTTGCATAGTACTGGCATTGGTGATGGGCGCGGGCTATGCCCAAAGTTCGTTCGACGCGGAGAAAGCGCGGGTGCTGTCGCTTGAAAACGCGTGGAACCAGGCGGAGAAGAACAAAGACAGGAAGGCGATTGATGCGTTGCTGGCGCCCACGTTTGCCTACACGGATTCTGACGGATCGTTCATGAACAAGGAGCAATATCTCGCAAGCATTACGGCGGCCAACTATCGTCCCGATCAGATCGTGAATGACTCGATGGAGGTGCATCCGTACGAGCATGCGGTGGTGGTTACGGGGACTTACCGGGAAAAGGGTGCGGAGAAGGGGAAGGCTTACAGCCGGCGGGGAAGGTTTACCGATATGTGGATTCAGGAGAAGGGCGCGTGGCTGTGCGCGGCGAGTCATGAGACGTTGATTGGGGGGCGGTAGTTCGTCGTTGGTCGATGGTCGTTCGTCGTCAGGATGTGGTTTTGGTCGCACGGTTTTGGGGCGCGCCCAAAGTGAGGAAAACCTGCGGCTAAAGCCGCTGTTGATTTTTAGTCAGGCTTGACGGCGCGGCTGAAGCCGCGCCCCTTCAAACCCAAAGGCTGGCGTAGGCTGAGAGAGGCAGTCGAGCTTCGCTAGGCCGGACAGCCGAGGGCGGCTGTCCCCACATTGATTTGCATAACCTGCAACTAGGCTGGACTGCTCGCGGAGCTGGCCGGGGATGGGGTTTCGGCGTTCGCGAGCTGCTCTAAAATTGCGCGCAGGGCGCGCAGGACTTCTTCCGCGACTGTCGCTTTCAGGACAAATTTCAGCATGCCATCGGGGGTGAACTGCGCGCCGCGCTGGGCGGAGACGAAGCGGGCGAGCTGCTCGGGGTCCACAGCGGCGTTCTGCTGGAACTTGAGAGTGACGGAGTCGCGTTTGCGCTCGATGGCGTTTACGCCGACTTTCATGCACAAGAGTTTGAGCGAGGCGTAGTCGAGCAGGTTACGGACTGCGGGCGGAGGCGGACCGTAGCGGTCCTGCAACTCGGCGGCTACGTCAGTTAATTGGGATTCGGTCTCGATACGGGCAACGCGCTTATACATCTGCAGGCGCTGGTTTTCTTCCGGAACGTAGTCCGCGGGAATGCGAATGTTGAGGCCGAGGTTGAGCTGAGTTTCGGCTTCGTCAGGGGCGGCTTCGCCTTTCATCTCGCGCACCGCGCGCTCCAACATTTGGGTATACAGCTCGAAGCCGATGGCCTCGATGTGACCGCTCTGTTCGCCGCCGAGCATGTTGCCGGCGCCGCGGAGTTCGAGATCAAGGGCGGCGATCTTGAATCCGGCGCCAAGGTCGGAAAATTCTTTGAGTGCGGCGAGGCGGCGGCGGGCGATCGGGGTGAGCTCGATTTCTGGTGGAAGCATGAGGTACGCGTAGGCCCGGCGGCTGGAGCGGCCGACGCGGCCGCGGAGCTGGTAGAGCTCGGAGAGGCCGAGGCGGTCGGCGCGATTAATCAGAATCGTGTTGCAGAGTGGAATGTCGAGGCCGTTTTCGATGATCGTGGTCGAGACCAGAATGTCGGCTTCGTGATGCATGAACTTCAGCATCACTTTTTCCAGTTCGCCTTCCGACATTTGACCGTGGCCAACGATGATTCGCGCGGGAGGGACGAGGGCTTGAATTTTGGCGGCGATCTCGAAGATGGTGTCGACACGGTTGTGAACGAAATAGACCTGGCCGCCGCGCTCGAGTTCCTGCTCGATGGCGGACTGGATCAGTTTCTCGTCCCAACTGGCGACCACGGTCTGGATCGCCATGCGGTCTTTGGGCGGAGTCTCGATCACGCTCATGTCGCGCAATCCCACTAGGGACATGTGCAACGTACGTGGGATGGGCGTGGCCGACATGGTGAGCACATCGACCTGCTTGCGCATTTGCTCGATGCGCTCCTTGTGGCGGACACCGAAGCGCTGGTCTTCGTCAACGATTAGGAGGCCGAGGTCGGAAAACTTGATGTCTTTCGAAAGAATGCGGTGGGTGCCGATGAGGACGTCGATCTTGCCGGCTTCGGTTTTCTGCAGGATTTCTTTCTGCTGTTTCGTGGTGCGGAAGCGGCTGATCATTTCTATGGTGACCGGGAATGGTGCGAACCGCTGCTTGAAAGTTTCGAAGTGCTGGAAGGCAAGCACGGTGGTGGGCGCCAGAACCGCTACCTGTTTGTTGTCGTTGATGGCCTTGAAGGCGGCGCGCATGGCGACTTCGGTTTTGCCGTAGCCGACATCGCCGCAGAGCAGGCGGTCCATGGGTTGCGAGGACTCCATGTCGCGAATGACGTCTTTGATGGCCTGGGCCTGGTCTTCGGTCTCGTTGAATTCGAAGGCGTCTTCGAATTCGCGAAACCATTCGTTACCCGGCGGGAAGGCGTGTCCGACGGCGGTTTTGCGCTCAGCGTAGAGTTTGAGCAGTTCGTCAGCCATGTCTTTCATGGCCTTTTTGACGCGAGATTTCGTCTTCGACCAGGCGGCGGTTCCGAGATGACTCAACACCGGTTTGGCGCCTTCCGAGGAGCGATACTTCTGAACCAGATCGAGGCGCGTGAGCGGGACGTAGAGGCGAGCGGCTTCGGCGAATTCGAGCAGCATGAATTCGGCGGGACCGTCGCCGTGATTGATTTCCTTTAAGCCCTGATACTGGCCGATGCCGTGTTCGACGTGGACGACATAATCGCCGACTTGCAGATCGCGAAAATCCGACAAGAAAGCGGAGACCTTGGATTTTGAGCGCTGCGGACGCGATGCGACGGACTCGGATTCGTCGAAGAGATCGCGCGCGCCGAAGACGGCGAGATTAGCCTCGGGAAGGAGAACGCCATCGGGCACGTAGGCTGTGGCGAGCGTTGTGGTGAGAATTTCTCCGGCGAAGTAGCTGGTTTCATCGGCGTAGCTTTCGCCGCCGCGGGTGCGGCTTCCAAGACGAAAAGAGACGTTGTACTCGGTGAATACGTCGGCGAGTCGTTCGACCTCTCCGATGTTGGGCACGGCGAATAGGACGCGTTTGCCATCAGCATTGAGCTTCTGTACTTCTTCCAGCATGGCGGGAACAGCGCCATGGAAGCGAGGCGAGGGTTGCGTCAGGAATGAAACTGAGTCTGCGTTTATGTCACGAGTAATGCCGAGATGTTCGATATCAGCCCCGGGAAGAGACGCTGTTTTTTGCCGCCAATCGTCGGGAGTCACATAGAGATCTTCGGGGCGTACGAGATTGCCGACGCCGCTGCGTTCGTGAGCTTCGGACACGCGAGTCCAGAAGCGGTCGAACTCCTGCTTGAGCTGATCGGTTTCGTCTAGCACAACGGAGGCGCGGGGAATGAGATCGAAGATGGTGCTGTCGGCGCCCGCGACCGGAGTGTAAAATTCCCAGCCGGGGAAGACATTCAATCCGCCGGCACGGA
>Ga0137391_10002628_pt1 | contig 13494 bp, 17 predicted proteins | sample 15con2h24BmetaG_FD_101399 | JGI IMG/M metagenome (GOLD analysis project Ga0137391, IMG submission 101399) | Vadose zone soil microbial communities from Angelo Coast Range Reserve, California, USA - 15con2h2.4B metaG | ecosystem: Environmental > Terrestrial > Soil > Vadose zone > Saprolite...
CAGCGCTTGACGAACGTCACAAAGCGCATGCGGGAGTAGCCCAGAATCGCAGTGATTATGTATCATCAAAAGTCAAGCCCTTTTCGGACTTTTTCTCCGAATCTCTTTCAGCGGGATAACTTTCACGCTGCTCTGTTGAGTTGCCTCTAATTCTCGCGGGGTTGGTCCAGCAGGAGTCGGCACATCGGCTAACTTCTCGATCAGCTCCTGGTGGAGTTCAATCCCTTCAGTGACCAGCAGTTTTTCCTCCTCGGTCAGATGAACAAATTCCAACATGTGTAGCAGGTTGGCCTTGCCCTCTACGAGCTGGTCCTGGAGTGAATCTTTTGGCCGATAGTAAGGGCACTTGGCACAGGCCATCCGGTGGGCACAGGCAGCCCAGAACGGATTGGTGCACCACCCATGCCCCAAATCGTAATACTTCCAACATTCCCCACGCGAAGCTGCCCCTGAGAGCACAGCTTCCTGGTCCAGGAGCACTTCGATCGTCGCCAGGTTCTGTTCTAAATACCCCGCTTTGGCAACTTTGCTGGCAAGCCTGGTAGGATCGACCTTCAAGTAACTTTGAGTTGACGTGAGCTGCTTGTGTCCAAGATACTCTTTCAGCTGAAAGATGTCTAAGGGCTCCTTCGCGTTGTAAAGCATCGAGGCGATGGTTGCTCTGGCTCGATGGCTGGTAATGGGTCCACGGCTATCTTGATCGGGAATATTGGCCTTGCGGCAAAGCAACGGGATCAGAACATCATTGATGTACGACTTCGAGACACGCGTGCCACGATAAGAGAACAAGAACTGAACTGACTCGCTGGTTTTGTGGTCCAGTTCCTGGAGTTGGTCCTTTGGTCGCACGCGTTCCCATTCGTTGATATGCTTTCCGACAAGCGGGTGGACCGGCTTGGTGTAGGCCGTACTCGTTTTGTTGATGGGGATGTCGAGAAAACACACCGCATCACGAGGAAGGATCTCTCTGGTCTCGGGCACCGTCACATCCTCCTGTTGCCAGCGCACACAACCGACGCGGAGGCGGACGATTTCGTCAGACCGCAGGGCTGCAAAGCACCAGACCGCGGCAATGGCTCGAACCATCTCTAGCGGATAGACCGGAAGCTCGTTCCCATTGCCTCGGAGGGGAAGATCTTTCGTTTCAAGATTCATCGCCGCCCAGAGTATTTTTGCCCAGAGGTCTCTCTCGACGATTTGGGGATCAGGTCCGATCAGATGGCGAATAGCTGTCGGCGTACGAAAGGCTCGTATTGGATTAAGCTGCACGGGTATCCATTTCCACTCCTGACAATCACGCAGAAAGACCCGCATGGCCTCCAGAAGGCGTTTTTTCGCCGTGGGGCGAAGAGGGTGTCCCAGCCGGCTGGCAGGCAACCGTGTTCGACGTGAAGCGTCGGACCATTCTCCTACCTTCATCTCATTCACTGCGGCAACAAACTCTGCTGCAAGCTCATAGGTGAAATCAGCAGGGCCACGTATCTCTGGATGATGAATATTGAGCCACCGCCCTACTTTGAGCAAAGGATAGTAAATGCTCTCTTTACGTTGTTGTGTCGCTTGCCCGCGCCACCGATCACACCAGGCGAGCCATTCGCCTGAGATGGTTCCATCGGCTTTTCTCGTTGTGCGTACTACTCCTCTTGAGCTAGGAAGCGGTTTGCTGATGTCGCCACTGGCATGAAGCGCCCGCGATACCTGGAAAATGGTTCTTTGTACTGAGCAGATGGTGCAGTTTCGATCAACGGCATCAAGGAGCTCAAAAGAAAGGTCTTCGAGATGGGGGCTCTGATTGCGTAACAGGAGATATCCGACACAGGCGTCAAAGCTCCGTTGATCTTTTTGCTGATAGCCCCAACCAGATAGAATGCCTTTGAGTCGCTGTGTTGCTCCAGCAAGAAGTTCTTCTCCAAAAACTTTCCGAGCTACTGGCACAATCTGGACCAGTTCGAGCAGAGGATCAAGCGGAAGAGGGAGAACAGAGGAGGTAGGCCAGGAAAGGCAGATAGGGTCGAGAATCATGATGGTGCCGAGCATGCTCTCGCCCATGTCGCACGAGAAACGCAGCGTTACCTGGGCAAATGCTCTCACACCATTCTTCAAGTGACCATCCCCAAAACGCCGTTCCACGGTGATGCATTTCAATGAGCATGAGACGGATCGTATTGTTGTAAATGCTGCGGGTGGGATGCACCAGCAGAAGGGCATCGTGAATGGGGCGCACCAATCGATGGAGGATTGCTTTGCTGGGCTGACGTATCTGGAGCATACCTTGCCCTAAACGACGGTTCAGTTCACTTCTCTCTGCCTCGCTGAGGGATGGGGTGCGGTCGTACATGGCCAGATTGATTGGCCAGCGCCAGGCAGTGCTTTGATTCGGAACAAACGCTCCTGGCTGATTCATGGTATTGTCCCTCCCAACTCGCATGCGATCCAGTTCTCAAAACCAGCGAGACTCCGGGTGACAGCCTCTGTCAACTCTACTCCGCTCAGGTGAATATACTGCATGGTCGTCTCAAGCGAGCGATGACCCGCGTAGGCTGCAATCTGGTGCAGATCCATATGGGCGCGAGCCATGTGAGTTAAACGAAGATGTCGTGGGGTATGAGTGGTGAAGCGCGAAAGGCCGGTCCGGCTTGCGATCTTCTGGACAGCCTTTGACCACATAACCAGTGAAAGAGGACCAGCGGTATGGCGATGAGATTCTGCGAGAAAAAGGGGACCAGGTTGGAGCGAAAGGGTACGTCTCTTCTGTAGGTAGGCTTCAAGCAGTCGGCTCGTCACTGTCCCATACCCCACTACTCGCCCTCGCCCGTTTTTGGCATGCTCTGCTCGAATGGTTATCTGCCGGTAGGCGAAATCGATATCACTGATTTCAAGTGTCACAAGTTCTTCCCGGCGCAAAGCTCCCTCGTAGGCGAGAAGCAGCATCACCTGATTCCGAAGCCGTTCCTCTTTGAGATTACGCAGGAGGCGTTGCCACTGCTCATCTGAAGGAAGCCACGGCAATTTTTGGTAGTGGGGAAGAAGCCCTCGGTCACGCGTGCCACCAAAAGCCTTTCCCGGCACGTAATGGCCCCGACCAACAGGGTTATCCTGGCGAACTTGCTGTTCAACGAGAGAGTCGCAAAACAAACGCAAGACGGTGATGCGCTGCTGCATGGTCGAGTTCGCTAATCCCCGACCGTTCTCGCTGGAAAGAATGTTGGCTCCCTTGGGGTTCGGACGGGAGGCGAGATCCTGGACGTAGAGGGCGACATGCTCGCGAGTGAGTGCTTCGGGTTGGATGGCGTGTTTGGCGCAAAAGCCCAAGTAATCGTTGAGGCAACGTCCATATGCATCAATCGTGGCAGGTGCAAGTTGCAAGTGAGCTTGTCTCTGGAGCCACTTGCGCGCCAGGTCGTGTGATCCCACCAGTGGGTACTGTTGCCAGCGTATTTCTGTCATGTGGTGTCCCTCCCAAGTGAGGAAGACAGATCTTTCCTGTATTACGCCGGAGGTCAGGCAGAGGTGTCAACTCTTGTCCGATCCTCTGATTATATCTAACATACAACCCGTAGAGTTTGCGATCTTGTCCTTTCTGCTCGTAATGGAATTCGCCCCAGTCATATTGCATCTGTTCCCCGGGTTTGGTTTCATAGCGCATCACGGGGGGATGCCCCATATTGCGGGGACGCAACGGATGGACAAAGGCTCTCAATATCGTCCCGTTGCCCTTGTAGCCTTGCTCGCGCAACCGCGTGAGCATCGTTTCACAGTTGTACAAATGGTCCTCTTGCATCCACTGGCGAATTTGTCCCTTGTACGGGTCCAGGACGGAAGCCCGCTTGGGACGAGGTACTGCTTCTGGCTTGCCTCGTAAATAGCGACGAACCGTGTTGCGTGCGATGCCCAATATCCGTGCAATGGCTCGAATGGACTTTCCTTGTGCTGAGAGTTCATGTATCGTGTTGATGGTACCACTCCTTTTCATGGTCCCTCCTCATGTCTTTGATGCACACAAGGATAGGACCTGTGAAGGGGTGGGTCAATTCTCTGCGTTATTTCTGGGTTAAGTGTACACCGTTATTAATACGCAAGCTGGCGGTAGTCCGATTGCATAGTGAAGGGTGGTCGATTACTTCCATTGCAGCGTATCTGCAAACCACTCGACCTACCATTTACGCGACACTCCAGCGCTGGATCGAGGAAGGAGTTGCAGGCTTAGAGGAGAAGTCAAAGGCCAGGAAGAGGCCACGCAAGGCGACACTGGCGGTCAGAAACGAGATCCGCAAACTCCAGGAAAACCCGCTTTTGGGGAAGTGGCGTATGCAGACCGCGCTCTTGCGCATGGGAATCGAGTTGAGCCCCGCCACCTGTGCCCGTATCATGGCAGCGAACCGTCAGCTCTATGGCATCGAAAAGCCACCGCGTTCGCCGCGCCCGAAGCTGGAGATGCCATTTAAGGCAACCAGGCGGCATGAGTATTGGAGTTGTGATGTCAGATATATCGAAGAGCATCTGCTCCCCGACCCCCGCCCTGTGTATGTGATCACGGTGTTCGAGAATTTTTCGAGGATGGTGCTCGCTTCCGCGATCTCGCCGACACAAAACCAGTGGGACTACCTCGCAGTCCTGGCCGAGGCCATCCGGCGCTATGGTGCGCCAGAAGCGCTTGTCACCGATGGCGGCGGGATTTTCTCCAGCAATCAGGCCATGCAGCTTTATGACCTGCTGGGTATCCGCAAAGAACGCATTGACGCAGGGGAGCCGTGGCAAAATTACGCGGAGACGCTCTTCTCGATCCAGAGAAGGCTCGGAGACTATGCCTTTTCCAATGCGCGCACCTGGTCGGAGATCCAGCAAGCACATCAAACGTGGTGGACGAATTACAATATCGAGCATCATTTTGCCCATCGTGAGCGCCAGGACGGGCGACACAGCCCCTCCGAGGTATTGCGTGGGATGTTGGGGCGCACCTACCCGGAAGAGGTGCTCGCGCGGGTGCTGTACGCCACGCAGTTTACGCGCCATCTCGACAAGCATGGATACATCAGGTTCAAACACTGGCGGTTCTTTGGGGAAAATGGACTCGCAGGTTCAGACGTTTCCGTGTGGGTCTACGAGGATACCCTCAAGATTGAATATCAGGCGACGACCCTTTCCCTGTATGCGGTTCGCCTCTCATCCGATCAGCAGCAGATCGACGAGGTGACGAATCCTCGCCGCCTGGAGACGCATTTTCGCAGTCCCCAACTGGATCTGTGGCAGCTCTCTGACACCGAGTGGCTGCTCGCGTTGCGACGACCAGAACCGGTCGCGCGGAGGAACCGGGGCAAGATCGTCGCTCTGGCACGGCAACTCCCGCTCCCCGACTGGAGCGCGACCGGCTAGCGAGAGCAGGGTGCTGTTCATTGTCGAATAACTGGTCTCTTCCATTCCTCCTGAGAACCACACACTGGCCGTCGCCGTCAACAGCCCCAGCTTTGACACACTCTTTGGGACATCACCGAAAATGATTGGCAAAGGCACGCACATCACGTGCGGTTGTAGGCCCGGTCATGGGGAGTCCGTGGCCGGTCGCCAGCACACGCGGCTCGACCCGTGCGACAGAGGCAACCGACTCCTTGGCCGCTCGCCAACTCCAAGTCGTGTACCATGGCGGTCCGGAGAGGATCTGCTTGTTGCGCCGAACACCCCACAGCAGAAACCCCCACAAGGAATTGAGGTTCACGGTCACAAGGGCATCGCCTGTGATCAAGACGCGGTCACTGGGCCGGAAGAAGGAAACATGGCCCGGTGTGTGGCCCGGCGTGGGAATGCACTCCCAATCCGCAAGGCCTGGGAGACCAGTCCCGGGATCAAACGCGCGCGCGACGTCCTTGAAACTCGACTCCGAGAGCATCGACTCACGCCGCCGCCGCGGCAGAGCGCGCACCATCGGCAAGATGACCCACCGGTCTAGGGGTGGGGGAGTCCAGCGGCCCGCTGACGTTGTGTAATCCTTGTAGGTGGAGAAGAAATTGGAGAGGTCTGCGGTGGCGAACGGCAGCTCGTCGGGGTGGACATACGCCAGGCAGCCCCAACTGCGGGCCAGCTCCAGTGTGGAACCGGCGTGATCGGGGTGGACGTGCGTCAGCAGAATCGCAGCGGGAGGCGTGTGCGCTCCGAACAAGGACTCTGCCGCCTCCTGGATCACGGGGCCGCAATGCGCGGATGCAGTATCGATCAAGACCCAAGAAGAGCCGGAGCGCACGAAGTACACGTTGGAGCGCGTGATCCCTTTTCCCGCCTCGATGTAGAACACACCGGGGGCGATTTCCTGTGGCTGGGAGGCCATGAGCATCCCTCCTTCACACGGTACCCATCCGCCAGGCAGACCAGCAGCAGCGTGAGAGGCTCGATGCCGCCACGGGCCGCCAGGATGGGACAGAACGCACGAGCATGAGCTGTGGCGCGATGGAACAAGACGTTCAGTCTGCGATCTTCACGTCGTTGTGCCCACCATCATCTGTGACGGCCTATTAGGCCCGCCGACGAAATTTACAACGTTAGTGGGGCCTTTAACAAGCAAGCTTCTCTGAGAGCAGTGGTTGAGAAAGCGTCTCTTCAGGTTCTGCACCGAGTTCCTTGCCTCGAAGACGGGAAAGAACGACAGAGAGGTCCTTGCTTTAGCCCATTGAAGGGACAATGCCCAGTTGTTGGAGCATGCCGAGCATGTCATCAATGCCCCACTCTTCCGCGATCTTGCCGCCTTCGATGCGGACAATATCGATGGTCGAGACCGCCACCTGCTTGCCAGTTGGGGGGATACTCCCAAACGCTCCTTGCTGGGTTCCACGCATCGTCAGGCGGACGACCACCTTGTCCCCTTCCGCGATCATGTCCTCAACCGTGACGTGCAGATCAGGAAAACCTGTCAGCATCATGCCGATGGCTTGTCTGGATCCCTCGGGACCGACTGGCAGACTGGCAGCAGCAGCAGAATGATCAATGTGATTGGAGGCGATCAATTCATCGAGAGCGGTCAGCTTCTTCTTGTTGAACACTTCCTCGATGAAACGGCGCATCAGGGTCTTGTTGTCTTCGGTTGACATAGAACAGGCTCCTTTCGATGTGGTGCTTCCTTCTTTTCTTCATTGTCGCAAAGCAGCATGGCTCTTCCTTGATACTCCTGGAGCTACGGCCTGCTCCGACTCGCCAGTGGAGTCGCCAATCTCTCCCCTCCAGGCGCTGCCTCCTGCTTGCGCGGATGCATCACCCTAGCAAACACACGCGTCGTCAGCGCAAGTGGTGTCATGTGTGTCAGATGTGCTCCAAAGGCATTTCTACGACCCTCGACGGCATACGGCCGCCCCTGCTCCAGAGCGCGCAAGCCCGCCATGACCACCGCCTCCGGCGTGTGCATCCTGCCCATCACTGGCATCTCGCTAGCGCCAAGGACCGTGAAAAAATTGGTCGCGGTTGGCCCTGGGCAGAGTGCGACAACACGCACGCCACGCTTGCGATACTCTGCCCACAGCGCCAGGCTGAACGAGAGCACAAACGCTTTGCTCGCCCCGTAGACGGCATGGTAGGGTAGCGGCTGAAAGGCGGCGATCGAGGCCACATTGATGACGCCTCCTGCTTTTCTCTCTGCCATCGCTGGCACCAAGGCATGCGTAAGATCAACCAGGGCCGTGACGTTGAGCATGATTTCCTCGTGTTCCCGTTCAGGGGTGAGCGTGTCAAAGCATCCATAGGTGCCAAACCCAGCATTATTCACCAGCAGATCAACCGCAACACCCAGTGCTTGCGTCTGTTGATAAATCTCCTGCGCGGCAGAGATCAGCCGGGACGACGTCGGCGCGGATGCCGTGCTGCTCCGAGAGTGCTTGCGCCAGCGCGTGCAGTTTTTCTTCTGAGCGCGCCACCAGGACCAGGTTCATGCCGCGCGCCGCCAGGATCTGGGCAAAGGCCTCCCCAATTCCCGACGAGGCACCGGTGATCAAGACGGTCTTTCCCGCATAGCTGTACATATGTTATTGCTCCTTCCCCTATCATCGCATGGCAGGATGAGATGCCTCTGCCTTTGTGAAAAGCATCCGAGCCCAGGTGGCAGCTCGCTCTACTTCCCCAGCCAGCAGGGGACCCTCCTTCTTCATGGCCTTCACGAAGAAGCTCTCCGGCGGGACGATCGGCTCGACTCCCATTGTGCGCAGCTGCCTGGCCATCCGCGGCGCGGCAGAGTTCTTCCACAGGCGTCCGCGGAAGCGCGTATCAAAGCAAGCGACAGCCAGGCCGCTCAGCGATGCAGGTGAGACTGTTTCGAGCAAGAACTGCATCGCCGGAGTTGGTCTAAATCCCTGGGTTGGAGAGCCCAGAATGAGCAGGTCCACTCCCTGAAACTTGAAAGAACGATCTGGATCGACATGGACGGCTTGCGCCTGTCCAAAGGCATGCAGCGTGTCGGCGATGGCCTGGGCAATGCGCTTCGTGTTCCCATAGTGTGAATCGTAGATAACTAACGTGTTCATATTCCCTCCTTGTAAATGCGGACTACTTTAGCTCTTCTTTGCTGTCCCTGGAGCTACGGCCTGCTCCGACTCGACCGTGGAGTCATCGAGGCCATAGCCGCTCTCAATCAGGTCTTTCAGCCGTTGGGTGAAGCGCGCTGCCGGAGCGCCGTCGATCATCTCGTGATCAAAGCTGATCGTCAGACTGAGATATTCCCGCATGGCGATGCTCCCGTCAACGACCTCTCGTTTCACGCCAATCCCGCCCACCGTAATATTGAGGGTTTGGGGGGTGGCTGGAGGGATGCCCCATCCGGCCCCTTCCCCAAACATCCCAACCGCCGTGAGGCCCACCGTCCCAAGCACGTTCTTCCGCACGGGTGGATAGGTTCTACAGAGCCACCAGAAGGCCCGAAAGAACCACCTGATCAGAAAGGTCGGCAGGGATAGCACCGACTTCTTGCCTGTGGCGGGTGTCCAGCCTTTTTCCACTGCATCCACCTGGGCTGTCCTGATCTCCTGATGAATCTCTCGAAAGGTCTTCGTATTCGCGGCTCGGATGATGTAGATCATGGGTTGCGGGTGTCCAGCCACCTCACGCTCAATCACGGTTGCCACGTCTACCTCATTAAACAGGATCAGGCGCGTCCTGCCCTTGTAATAGGCCTGCACGGCTTTGTTCTCATCGACCGCTTTTCCCAGGCACGTCGCGATGAAGGCCGTGAACGACAGGGACTCCCCAGTTTTCGCTTTGTACTCCCGCAGGAATGCGCGCGTCCTGGTCACATCAACTTCGATCAAGCCATGGATCATGGGCTTGTTCTGGACTGAACGCATCGCGAACGCCATCGTGCGCCTGCCCTGCAAGGGGACCACCTGGTAATCAGCTTTGTGCTGTTTCATGAGCCCTCTCCCTCCTTACGACGGGACAAGACGTTCAGTCTAGGATCCTCACTGCGTCGTGCCCATCAGCATCGATGACACCTCTTTCCAGGATAAAGTCTACGGCATGGACATCACGAGGACATCACAAAAGTGGACCTCATGCTCACAGAGCCATCACAGGTGAGCAAACGTTCCGGGGAAAGGTGAGTACCGGAGGCTTGCACCTCTGCTCTGCGCAAGCTGCGTCACGGCCAGGCCTGCTTCGATCTCTCCTGTGCCCGCGAAGTGGGCGAGTCGCAAATCGGTTCAAAAGCTGCTCACCCTTCAGTAAATTACCACCTCGCTCTGGAGCGCCGAAGTGTTTCCCTCCCTAGAGACAAGCACACGTCACCACCACCGCCTGTAGGCGCCATGCCCACGCCAAAGTGGACCGAGCCAGAACTCCTCCAGGCGTGTGTGGTCTTGTTCTCTACTGGAGGAGCTGGGGTCCTGCACCCTCAATTCTCACACTCTCCACGGGGTACCAGCGGCCCCATCCACGGATCATCACCCGGAGTTGCCCCTTCCTCCTTCCGTTGGCAACCACCGGCCCCATGGGACAACTGGCCCGTGTATTCCCGAGGAAGGCTTGATCCCGAAGAGCCGCCTTGATCTGGCGAACGTTCGTTGATTGCATGTGTCACTCCTTTCGAGACGCGCTGTTGCGCGATGCGCACCCCTTTCACCCGCTCTCCAGAAAGGTCTCCTGAGGAGAAACTGCTTCGGGTGCGGTGAGAACAAAGAGCTGGTGGTAGGGGGCAGGCGGGCTGAAGAACGTGTAGAGATCGACCAGGATCTCCGTCGCGAGCGAGGCGGCACACGCGGCATGGTAGACGGCCAGCTTGGCATCATCGCTCAGAATGAGTGGATAGGCAGCTAAGGCTTTGGAACAGTACTGGCATCGTTTGCTCATACTCCCAATCCCTGCCCGAAGGCGTTGTTCGTCATTCACGATGAGCATGATGTTCTTCCTCCTACATCAGAAACGTTGTCAGAGCACGCGGTCTGGGGAGGACCGCACGCTTGTCAAAGATTAGTGTAGGAAATGGCCTGGCGGTTGACAAGGGGATTTGACAGTTTGGACTTCCCATCTACGTAAAGCATGATATGAGACAGTCTCGGAAGTAGACCATCATTGACCCAAGGAACATGTAAATCTGGGAATTATCGGTGGAATTTGCACAATTACGCTAGTGATGAGGTGTCTCATATTCGTCCGTTTCATGAGACGTACCGTTCTGTTTTTCCAGGAGGGCTGCATACCGCCTCCACAAGCACACAAAATCCCTTGACGAATCTCATAACTCATCTCATAATGAAAATCTCAAAACCTCGCCCGGTTGGCGGGAAACGTGAGACAGAAGGAAGAGCTTATGAAGATTGGCTATGTGCGCGTCTCCAAACAGGAACAAAACGAGGAATTACAGATTGATGCGCTCAAAGAAGCAGGGTGTGACAAATGGTTTGTGGACAAGATGACCGGCTCGAAGGCAGAGCGGAAAGGACTCACCGAGGCGCTGGCGTATCTGCGGCCAAGAGATACGTTTGTGGTCTGGAAGCTGGATCGTGCTGGGCGCTCGCTGACGCATCTGATCGAACTGCTCAAAGAGCGTGGCATCGAATTCATCAGCCTGACCGAGCAAATCGACACGACTACTCCAGGAGGCAAACTCATCTTTCACCTCATGGGGGCATTGGCCGAGTTTGAGCGCGATCTGATTCGTGAGCGCACGAACGCCGGGTTAGCGGCGGCCAAGGCCAGAGGACGCGTTGGCGGGAGACCACGAAAGCTCAAGACCAGCGGAAAAATCGCGCTGGCTCGGCAGATGTTCGCTGACCAGAGTCATTCTGTCCCGGAAGTCTGTGCAGCCCTCGGAATCTCGCGCGCTACGCTCTATCGATATGTCAAAGAGGCGAAATCAACAGAGTAATTACCCAAAAATCAACAGCTTAATCTCAAAATTTACACCCTATGACAATGCCAAAGCCGAATCGTTTTTTAAGACGCTCAAGCAAGAGGAAGTCTATCTCAAGGAATACGACTCCTTTGCTGATGCAGAGACAAATTTGGCAGTTTTTATCGAACACGTGTATAATACCAAGAGATTGCATTCCAGTTTAGGATATCTGCCTCCTGCTGAGTTTGAGGCTACCTACATTTGTGTGCCGGGAAGTTGACTTTCCCCGTGTCCGGCAAAATGGGTTCACTCCAAAGCTACTCTTTCACTTACGCTCTGGGATCGCCTAAGCTGGGTGAAAGAGCATTTGGGCTGGTACGGTGAGGATACGCGCAAGGCGTGGAAACAGCAGAAAGGCCCCTATGCGCCTGAATCCAATACGTACTTTCTTCAGTACGAGGGACCGCCGCGCGATTTGCTTTGGATGGGCGATCTCATCGAGAAGCACCTTTTGCGAGATCAAGTTCGCGGTGGGTTTTTCGTCAACCGCCCAGGACTCCTCTCTCCTGTTCTGAGCGATGCAAGATGGCTACTATCTGGCAGGAGTCGATGGCTACTATCTGGCAGGAGCCGCTCTGTTGTGCTCTTTGAACCCGAGTCGCTGTACCGAGGGGTCTTGTTTGCTACAGCTCTGGCAACACTCTCCCTGACCAACGGGAGTCGTGTGAGTGAACTCCTCCAGGTCAGTGCCTCGCGTTTTGAGACGATCGTCGTCGATGAACTCAAAAATCAGCAGCCGACCGGGCGCCAGATTGGTCTCTGCGTGCAAAAGCTCTTGCCCAAAGGATACACCCACGAAAGTGAGCGGCAATTTTTCCTCATCAGCGATATGGCAGTGCGCCATCTCAAGGAAATTGCAGAGTTGCTTCAAGCGGCCCATGGCGGGAGCATTCCCATTGTGCATCCCGAGTCGTCTGGCGGCAAAGCGGACGATCTGCTACCAGAACCGTACTTTTTTCAATGGGCCTCATCCCAGAACGGGCGGCTCGGCCATCTTAGCACGAAAGACGTTAGCACTCTTCTGCGTTTTCTCTTCCATGGTCTCGTCCTCACAACAAGAGCAGGTAAGCCCATTCATATTGCTCCGCATCTCCTCCGGCATGTGCTCTCAACCCACGCAAGAACGGTGCAGAATATCCCGGCAGAAGCGATCGCGTATCTCTTGCACCATCGGGTGACATTGCCCGACTCGACCCGAGCGCTCACCATTCCTGAAGCCACTGCCTACTACAGTCGTCTCCCAGTCGCGAAGCTTCTCGCTTTGCTCTTTGAGGTCCAATCTCAGCTTTCTTCGGATCAAGGGCGCTCCTACTTGTCGGTGCCGCCTTTGCGAACGCTAGAGCAGAAGGACGAAGCATTGCGCAAACAATTTGAGCGCTGCGGTATGCTTGGACCCACCGTCCCACGGGATGCGTGTATGACTTACCCACCTCGTCAGGGGTGCGGTTTCCCCACATCGTGTGAGGGGGCCGCTCAGTCAGGGCGAACTTTCCACCTTCCTAAAGCCAGTAAACGCTGTTGAGTCGAGGCTTCGCGCTGCATGAGTTCTACATACTCCTGATAGGGCAGTGCCCGCTGCTGCAGGCCCTTGAGCGGCAGGGAGCGACGATACTCCTGGGGATAGACCACCTGCAAATGCTGCTCTTTGGCCTGAATGGATAAGGTCACTTTCTGGCCTGCTAGCTTGCTTGAGAGGTAGTAGGGATACAGATCGACCTTCACAAATCGGCTTTCGATTGACCCGCCGCACCAGGTGCTGCCCTGTCACGCGGCTTAACCAGGCATCGGGATTGACCAGGTCAGGCACGCGGGGCAGAGTGGGCAGAGTGGGAAAGGCGACCCGCGGAGGCCGATTGCCACAACTGATGCCTTGATGGGGTCGCTGCCAATTATAGTGAGCCACAAAGGCTTCTGTCACCTGGCGAACCTCATCCAAGGTCTTGGGACGATGGAGCCTCAGACACAGCTCTCGTGAGCGTGCGATGGTATCTCTCGACAAACCCATTTTGTTGTGGGTGATGTGGATCGCAGATGAGCACGGCGACTCCTAGAGCGTGACAAAAGCGCACCAGGGCAGCTGGGAAGTCACTCCCTTGGGGCGCTCCTACCCAGCGCGTGTCCCGGTCCAGCGTGATGGA
>Ga0137391_10002644_pt1 | contig 13455 bp, 8 predicted proteins | sample 15con2h24BmetaG_FD_101399 | JGI IMG/M metagenome (GOLD analysis project Ga0137391, IMG submission 101399) | Vadose zone soil microbial communities from Angelo Coast Range Reserve, California, USA - 15con2h2.4B metaG | ecosystem: Environmental > Terrestrial > Soil > Vadose zone > Saprolite...
GCTCAGGAACGTCAAGTGAATCTTACGGGCCCGCTTAAGTTCGCAAGATTGTTGCGAATGCTAGGGCTCCACTGTGAAGGCGATTCCTATTTCCGCATTTCGCGCAGGACCGTTGGCGCTTCATGCAATCTTATTGCGACCGGCCGTCTCGAGCGTTGTCCTCCGAAGGCAGAGGTCGTGAGTTCGAATCTCGCCCTCGAACTGCTGAAGCCCTCAGGATCATGGAGGCTGGCGACCTCAACAGGGAAGATGTGCGCCCGTGGAGCACGTCATTCGGAATGAAGGAGTCGGCGGTTCGATTCCGTCTCGGGGCACCATCACTTTTCCAGTTCTAATGGCTTCAATGGGTTAGCTCCCACTATTGTCGCACTCGTCCTCCGGAATCGAAAAGTGCGACAATTCAGGCCCCCGATTTGTTCTTCTCGCGCGGCACCAGCAGGTGCATGGCTTGCTCCGCGAGCAGCGTGCGACCCGCCCGAGCAATGAAAAACTCAATATCCACAAGCATCAAACCCACTATGATGCCTCGCGATTACCCACTCGAATCCGCGAAGAGCCATAGTTATAGAACCCCCGGCCGGCTTTAATTCCAAGCCATCCCTTGTCTATGTATTCCTTCAGAAGTTTGCGAGGAGCCTCTGGAAGGTTAGGATTCTCTCGCGCGTAGTGGGTTTCGATATCGTACACCACGTCGAGCCCTACCTGATCCATCAACTGGAACGGTCCATGCTCACCGCCGATGTTGACCTTGAAGATGCCATCGACATCTTCGATGGTTGCGACACCGGTCGCGACGACTTCAAGGCATTCGCGTTTGATGGCAGCCCAGACCCGATTGAAGATAAAACCGGTGCTTTCCTTGCGAACCAGGAAAGGCGTTACCCCGTATTTGGGGAAAGCCCGCATGAGCAACTCGATTATCGCGGTATCGGTGTAGCCGCAGCTCCCGACCTCGACGGCATTTTGATTCGGCGGCATATAGAAATGCGTATTCACTACTCGTTTGCGGCCCTCGGCGGATACGTTGTTGATGAACATACTGGACGCATAGGACGAGGAGTTGCTGGCGAGGATGGCGTCATTGGGAGCAAGTTTCTCGATGTCGCCAAAAATCGAGATCTTCAGATCCAGAATTTCGGGCACCGCCTCAATCGCTATCCAGCAATTGTCGAGCGCCTTCTCGAGAGCGTCGACCCCGACGATGCGGCCAACCTTCCCCCCGAACTTCTTGGCCGCGTTGGGCATTTCTCGGGTGACGTAGTCGACTGCTGCGCCGCGTGTTGTCTCTTGCTTGTCGTAGATGCGAACTTCACCGCCTTGGAGCGTCATCATCAACGCAATGCGGCGTCCCAGCGTGCCACCGCCGATGACCGCCGTCGGCCGGTCAGAGTTGCACGTCGTCATTCAGGACTCTCCGGGTTTCAATTCGAGTGCTTTCAGTTGATGGGCATTAAGGGCCGCCGTCGGCCAAGTGAAACCAATCGGTCGTTCCGATTGCGCCACAGCTCCCGAGCGCCGCGATCTCCGTGGCATTGAACCCGAGATTGCTCAGAATGGTATCGGCATCGGAGCCTGGGCGTCCGGGCTCCGATGCCGCCGAAAGTTGCTTGCCATCGAATTCGAACCAGGTGGGCTCGAACAACGTCGCATGCAGCCCATCACGCTTCGTCTCTCTGAACCGCACAGTCTTGCCGGGCTGCGTGAGAAATGCCTCGCGCAATGCCGCGATCGTATGGACCGGGACGGCGCGCATTCCCTCCTTGCGCGCGTGCTCGATCGCGTCGGCAACCGAAAGCCCCTCAAATCCGGCGGATGTAGAACTGCCTGCTTCGGCAAAAATCCACCCGTCGGTCTGTCGCCATAGCCTGGCGTTTGCGCTTGGACCGACCGCATTCGGACCGGAGGCCGACGTCGGCGCAGGCGCCCATTGGAAGGGCAGCTGAATGAGCGAGGCGGCGGCCGCCAGAGAAGTCTCAGCCCAATCCCCCTTGCCATCCTGGCGCCGTTCGCGCGCCTGCAGTGCGGCAATGGCCGCAAAGGCTCCGAGGTACCCTGTCAAATAGTCGACACATGACGCGATACCGTGGATGAGCGGCAATTCGGGGGAGCCGAACCTCGTCATGATTCCAGTCACGGCCTGCAGCAAAGGATCGTATCCGGGGCGTGTGTCGTCACGAGCCGGAAACTCGCCCTTGAAGGCGCTGATCTGCGTCACGATCGCTGCGGGATTGAGTTGCGCGACGACATCCCGCGTAAGGCCGAGGCGGCGCACGCCCTCGTCAGTTTCATTCATCACGATGATGTCGCTGATCACCACAAGCCGCTCAAGCACCTGACGCCCGCTGGCGATCTTGAGGTCGAGAAGGATACTCTTCTTGCCTTGGCTTGCCTCGGCGCCCCACTCGACCGTGACGAGCGGCACATGATCCGGGTGCGTCGTGTCCACCTTGATGACTTCAGCGCCGAGTTCGCCGAGCAGCCGACCGCAGGCCGGCCCGGCAATCACATTGGCAAGATCAAGCACCCTGTATCCGTCCAGCGGCTTTACGCCGGCTTGCGCGCCATGGAGAGGACCGGCAATCCGATCATCCGCAATAGCCGGAACTTTGCCACGCACCGCACGCTGCAAGTTGGGATAGGGTTTTGCCGATGCGACATTCACCGCCCGGCCCACCTGCGGTTTGGTTAGGCCGACTGGAGTTGTGACTAGCCCGGCTTCACGCGCGCCGGCCGATTCCATCCACTCCTCAAAGGTAGCGACGGTCCCGAAGGGGACGGACGCAGAGGCAAACGCCTCCTCCCATTGCCGCGCTGTTCGGGTCGCAAAAACCTCGCTCATCCAGGTTGCCAATTTGGCGTTGATGTCGGGGCGAAGCGCGGAAGGAAGTGCGATATTGTGGTTGCCCAGAACTGCATTGTCGGGATCGTAAACGGTCACGTCGACGAGCCCGATCTCGCGCGCTTTGCCTTCCAAGCCGAGGACCGTCAGCATCTTCCGCATCAGACGGCGATTGACTGTCGTGACGGGCGTGACAAGCCGGTTGTCGAGGGTGCGATAGCAGCCGTTTGCTGGGCTGAGCTTGTTTATCAGCGCGACCATCGCATCGGCGCTCGCCCGCACGGCCGGAAGATCCCCGGCGATTTCAGGCGGCAAGCTCATCAAGCCCGACGGGACGAGGTGCGGAGCCAGACCGTCTAGCTTCATCGCCAGAACGCCAATCGCGGACAAGCCCGCAGCAAGTCGCGGCACGCAGATGGCTGTCCCCGCCCCTGTCCGGTGCCGCACAATGAGAGCGGCACTCACCGCGGATACAGAAAGAACTGCTGCGTAGACCGAGCACAGCGGGAGCGGAGTGTAGATGACATCCTGGCCGAGCAGGCGGCTGGTTATGCCAAGATCCGTATAGAAGCCAATCAGCGCATTGAGGAGATCGTCACTTGCATCGTTCGGGAGGTCGAATCTGTCATCGCCACGTGCCGATACGGTGAAACCAAGAACGATTTGGGTGGCAGGTTCTGACACGGCGGTCGCGCCGTCGATGATCACGATATCGGCGCCTGAGATACCTTCCAGTTCCTCGGCCGGAATCAGAGTCTTCCCGCGATCCAGGAAATCGTCCAGCCCTTCCGCGTCACCATCCGAGCGATCGGGCGCGTACACCTTTGCCCCCTGATCCGCGAGCAACATGGCCGCCAGGCGACCGGCGAGCGAGCGACTCTTCTGCTGAACAGTGATGCCGTGGAATGGAGACGTGCTCATATGCGCGCTTTTTCCTGGTGGTGAATCCGTACTTGCCGGCCACTCGGCCCGAAGCACACGCCGGTGACCGGACCATCGAACTGGTGGAGAACGGACATCGCCCCGCCGTCCATCGGCAGGACTCGGATAGCTCCACTCAGATCACCGACGAAAACGCGACGTCCTGCCAGGTCCAGCGTAAGGCCAATGCCTTCCTTCAAGCCTGTTGCCAGCACTTCGTGACCCGTAAGCCCTTCCGGTGTTATGTCGGCACGGTTGATGCTGTTGCCCTGCACCGAAGGATCGCCGCGGTCAGTCCAGTAGAGTTGGCCGCGCTGGTGATCGATTTCCAGATCGATGGGCTCAGGAAGATGGTCGAGTAGCAGCCTGACGTCATCGCGGCTGGCTGCGTTCATTCCATCATGAATGTCCAGCCCCATGCGAAAGATGCGGCCACGCCCGCCATCGGGTGGCCCTTTCTGGGTCCAGTAGAGGTGACGATGCCGTTTATCGATCGCAACCCCAACACAATGCCGCATGACGTCCGACATATCGTCGGGAAACTGTCCTGTGCGCAGCAGTTCGGTCAGCTCGCTGCCGTCAGTGCGGCAGCGGAAAATCGCCATGCCCTCGCGGTCGCACCAGTAGAGGAGGCCATTTTCTACGTCCAACTGTAGCTGCTTGGGAGTGACGATCGCTCCACCGCCGACCAGCACTGACTGATGGGATCCGTCGAGATCACAACGCTCGATCGTACCGTCATCGGCGAAGAACCCTTCGCCGGTGATGGGCAAAGCACCCATATTGGTCCAGTAGATCGCATTGGAAGCATGGTCGACCTGGATACCGTCCGGCGAACCTCCCGGCGCGGCGACGGTACGTACCTTGCCGTTATCTGGATCGAACGCAAAAATCGCAGCGGGACGGACCAGAAGGACGTAGATTTCGCCAGCCATAGGTCCGGTCCTTCAATCACACTGACTTGGCTGCGCCGCGTGGTTCGTGGGGAACCTGAAAGACAAAGCCATCACAACCTCCACAAAGGCGATCGCTGCTCTGACCGCGCGACAGATCACGCGTCGCGGCTGATGACCAGCAGAACTGCTGTTCTTCATGAGTCTCATTTCTAACGAGAGGGCCGCTAGCCATTTTGCGCAAAAATGGAAGCCTACTTTGCAAAAGCGATGAAAAGCAGGGCGAGTTGCGAGAGGAAGGCCAAGGCTCGTGCCTGCATGCAGACTCGCGCATGAATGCCGTCCGTTAGGCCATTGCGATGTTCGAGCGATATTGAGGGCCTAGTCCTTTGTACGGAAATCCGCCGGCCCAGGACGACCGATCCTACCGGTTGCTCTCGCGAGCGTAAGACTCGGCCGCTCTCCGAATGTCGCGGCATAGGCAGTAGCGAAGCGTCCTAGATGCCAGAAGCCGAGCCTGTAAGCGACCTCCGTGACAGTCGTATCCTCGCTCGGCCGGGAAAGTAACGCGCGCGCGCGCCACAACCGTCGCCAGCGCAGATACCCCCAGGGTGGCTTACCCGTCCGGTGCTGAACCACGGACTCGAGCAGACGGCGCGACGTTCCGGTGCGCCGGCAAATCTCGAGCATGCTCAGCGGCTCGTCACCGGTTTCCTCGACGACCTCCTCGAACCGCACCATGATTCTGGTGTGACGTCCGACAGAGACACGATCTGGTTGGAAAGCGCCAGCCTCGCCCAGCCGCGCGATCGCCTCCAGAACGGAATTACGTAGCGCGGTGCGCGTCGCCTGACTCTCGAGAAGTTCGGGCTGCTCGTCGAGTTGCCTCAGAATTGCCTGGTGCTGCGCGACGAAGCGCTGCCGCGCAGCACTCGATGCGACACGCCACCTCCCTGCCCGGGGCGCGGTCGACGGACCGAAGGGCAGATCCAGTTCCGGTGCCTCGGCAAGCAAAGTCGGCTGAAGGGCAAAGGATTGAATATGTGCCGCTGTAGCGCTACGCATCGTGGCGCCGTCACCCTGCCGCACCATCGCCAGATCGTCGCCGTCAGCGTGATTGCCATTGACGGAGCATTGCGAACTGAACAAGTGCCAGATGCTAAAATCGCGGATACGCTCGCTAAGCGTCAAGATGCTTGCTTGATCGACTTCCAGACGAGTGAGCACGACTCCGTCGAGCACGAGGTAGCGAAATCGCCCACTGAACGAGGGCCCAGAATCGGCGACCAGTTGGCAAGTGGCACCCGGAACGGCCTGACCCAATTCCTCTTCACTGGTAGTCGTAGTTCGACGATAGAGGTGCATCGTCCCGATAGATCCTCGGCAAATGACCGACGATCTCTCCTCCGTGCAGTGGTTCCATCTATAATTTTGCCATCTCTCGCGGCACAAGGCGCGGAAATTTTTTTGCATTTCGAGCACAATACGGCTTGCGAGCCGGTCGAGTTTGGCAGTCGGACTGCAGAGTTCGTCAGTCCCGTTGTCAGTGCGGTTTGAGTGGAAGCTGGACGACCACGCCCGCGAAGATCTGGAACGACGGCACGCCGAGGCCGCTCTGCACCACCGAATATTGCGGCTCGATGAAGGTGTTGATGCTGGCGCCGGAGGGAAGCTCGAACACGCGGCCGAGCCCCAACCCGACCGGGACGACGGCATTTTTTCCGAGGTCGAACGACGAGATGCCTGTGGACCGCAGGTAGAAGCCGTCCCCGAGGTTGTAGAAAAGAAGCGGCTGCACGGTCAGAGTCTGAAGCTTGCCGTCGAATGTCTGCTGGTAGGACGCGAGCATCGTCGTTAGTCCCCAAGAATGAGGGGCGCTGACGACCGTTTGCGCCCCCGCCTGCCATTTCGAGGCGCCCAGCGCAGGGGCACTCGCCGTCGGTACCACGACGAGCGGGCCGACGCCGACCTTTGCGGAACCGAAATGGAAGACGGCCAGATCGAAGGCTGTCAGATCGCCAACTCCGTTGACTGCGCCCTGCGGGTCCCAGGAACTGGACACGACGGGCATCGAAACGCGCATCATTTGATCCACGTCGAGCACATCATGGGGCAGGACGAGGCGAAGGAATCCCTGATCGGCGCCGCTGGAAGGCCGCCCCATCAGCAAGGGTTGGGCATAATTGTGAAGCTCGAACGCCATCTTCGGCGTCAGCGGATCATTGGAACTGTTCTGGAGATTATCCGCACCTGCTTGTGCCATTGCTGGCAGCTCGACGAGGAAAGGGGCGAGCAGCGCCAGCGAGAATGCCCATCCCGTCCATCGAAGCCGCGGGTGCTGGGCAATTTCGCAAGGATGCTCGTCGAATTCGTGTCTACGCATCGCGATAGCAATCTTGCCCTTCGTCACCGTGATCGGATCACGATCGAGTGCGACAAGGTCGGCAAGTTTTTCGACCTCCAGTGATCCCTCCGTCGCCTCTAGACACTTTCGCTCTGCCAGTCGCGTGGACAGCAACAGGACGCCGGCCGGGGCAGCAGATGCAGCGTCGTGCCGGCTCGGAAGACGTAGAGAAGAGACGCAGCCCGCTTGTGATCCTATGGATCATGCAAAGCTCGACCGGCAATCTCTTCTCGATCATGCCCTAGGTGGTTCCCCAGAATGCGGCCATATCTCCGGCATCTGCGACCCCGCGTTCATGACCGTTCTTCAAGCATGGGCCGATCCATTTGGGATCCATGAGGCTGTCGACATGGGCGATGCCGGGTAGCAACCCCACGACCTTCAATGTGACCTTAGTGCCTCCGGCTTCCAGGGCCTTCACCTCTGCCTGGAGGGTGTTCGGCAGGCCGGAGGTGCGAAGCCCGATCTTCACGGCATCGGAGCTACCGTCTGAAAGAGAGACGATGAGCGCCCTCTTGACGCCAGCGACCACGTCGCTGTGCGTGCTGGTCTGGCATATACCGCCATCCATGCATAGCCTGTCCTTGAGCCATGTCGGTCCCATCCCGCCCGGCAGCGATGAACTCGCCGCGCAGGCTGCATTGATCGGAATATCCTCCGCCTGGGAAACGATGAGCCGCTGGCCCGTGTAGCAATCAACCGCAGTGGTGTGGAGTTTGGGCGACGGCCACTTCTCCTCGCCAATCAGGCTCTTGACCGTGATGAGATAGTCGAACGGCCCTGCCGGATTGCGCGCCGCAATTGCCGCGCGTCCGATGGATTGAATCACCTCGGGGCTCGCCTGGCTTGCGGTGTTTGCGATGCGCCGCGCGCGCACCTGACTGGGATTGGGCGCCATGGTGGGTATGAGCATGGCGAAGAGTTCCGGAAACTCTCCGAGAACATCCAACTCGGAACGCAAGCGCCAGAGGTGACCGCCCATCAGCGCGGCGCCCACCACGGAGCCCGCCGATGTACCGACAACGATATCAGCCTGCGCAACATCGACGCCCTTGGACTTCAGCGCGGTGAAATACCCGACCATCCAGGAGGCCAGGTAAGCGCCACCTCCGCCGAGCACCAGACCACGCTCCTTGCCGGTGCCCTGGGGCGGCTCGTAAGGGATGGGATGTGGCAAGCCGTCGTTCCAATCGTCCTGCGCCAACGCACCGGCCGGCGCTGGTGCCTGCGCCAGGCTGACAGAGGGCGAGCCGGCCAGTGACGCAGCTACTCCTGCGACCAAACAATCACGACGCTTGAACATTACCACCTCATACTCACATCGAGCGCTTTGAAGAGGGATGCGATCCGCGCCAAAGCCCCGACAGCAACAATCTTCGGCATCGTGCGCGCCCCCCGCTCCGCAGGCCTGCAGGCCACTGAGTCCCGTTACCGGAGCCAGATGATCGGCGGCTAGCCGTTTTGCGCAAAAGATGCGACCAACACGGCGGAAATCGGTGAGCATTCTCCCCGCCCGCGATCTGCCGATCTTTCAATCGAACTGCACTCGGACATGCCTGCGGCAACAAGCTCGGCTCGAGACGCCAATTGCCCGCTTGTCGAACTCCTCGACCAGAGATGTGATCGATTGTCCTCCAGTCGCGCTCTGATCGTGACCCACAAAAAGTGCGACAGACAGGTTCGCAAAACCCCGACAAACGGTGCTTCCATTCGCTGTCGCACTGGGTGATAAAGTTCTGAACTCATTAGCTTTGTGCAGCCCGTCTCGGGCCAATGACTCTTTATCTGTCCGAGGCATCAGGCGCCTATCGCCTGGTGCGATACCCATGGCAAAACCGGAATCGCACCTGCGGTCAACGGCCGCCAGCAAAAGCCTGCTACATTTCCCGGCACGAAGAGTGTCGGGAGTGTGCAATGAGCAAGACGCGCAAGATGCGCTTGGTGGCGTTCCTCAAGACCGGGCCGACTGCCCACCACCACGGCATGTGGCGCCATCCCGAGACCGACAACGATTTCCTCGACCCCGCCTGGTACGAGCATGTCGCGCGGGTGCTGGAGAAGGGCAAGTTCGACTGCCTGTTCTTCGCTGACACCTTGGGCCTCTTCGATAACTACCGTGGCAACTTCGACGCCATTCTGCGCGGCGGTGGCCAGATGGGGTTTCTCGATCCACTGCCGGTGCTGGCGGTGATGTCGCGCGTCACCCGGCACATCGGCCTCGGCGCCACCATGTCGACGACCTTTCACAATCCCTACCAGATCGCCCGCACGCTGGGCACGCTCGACGTGCTGAGCAAGGGTCGCATGGCGTGGAATGTCGTGTCCTCGATCAGCAACCTCGAGGCGCGCAACTTCGGCCAGGACGAGCTGCCGCCGCGCAACGTGCGCTACGACCGCGCCGACGAGGTGATGGAGGCCTGCTTCAAGCTCTGGGAGAGCTGGGAGCCCGACGCGCTGATCGTCGACAAGGAAAGCGGCGTTTTCGCCGATCCCGCCAAGGTGCATTACGTCGATTACGTCGGCAAATGGATCAAGACGCGCGGGCCGCTCACCGTGCCGTGCAGCCCGCAGGGTCATCCCGTCATCATGCAGGCCGGCGCCTCGGACCGCGGCCGCGATTTCGCCGCGCGGTGGTCGGAGATGATCTTCACCCTGCAGCATTCCAAGGACGACATGCAGACCTTCTACGCCGACATCAAGGGACGTGTGGCGAAGTTCGACCGGCCACTGGAGGATTGTGCCGTGCTGCCCTCGGTCGACCCGATCATCGGCGAGACCGAGTCGATCGCCCGCGAGAAGCAAGCCTATATCAACGAATTGGTCGATGCCGAGGTGGCGCTGGCGCTTGTCTCGACGCATATCGGCGTCGATCTGTCGAAATATCCCCTCGACCAGCCGTTGCAGAACATCGAGATCGAGCAGGGCGCGCGTGGCTCGTTCGAGGTCATCCTACAGGGCACAAAAGCTCATGGGCTGACGCTCGGCGAGGCGGCCAAGCGCTTTGCCACCAGCGAGCTGGCGCCGCAGATCGTCGGCACACCCAAGTCGGTGGCCGACCAGCTTCAGGACTATTTCGAATCGCAGGCCTGCGACGGCTTCATCCTGACGCCGACCGTCTTCCCCGGCACCTGGGAGCAATTTGCGCGCAGCGTCGTGCCGGAGCTGCAGAAACGAGGGGTGTTCCGCACCGACTACACGGGCCGCACGCTACGCGAACACCTTCACGACTGACGCAGGAGATATCCGTGAGCAAACCCAAAGGCCGCGTTCATCGGGACGGGCGGCACGTCACGCAGGTAAGCCCTCGCGATCGAGGTTGCTAAGCTCGAAGGTACGACGAGCCTTTTCCAACGCTTTTCTGACGGCAGGCATAATCTTGGCTCCAGCGCGGCGTTCGCGGCCGGCGCGGTGAAGCGTGGCTTCGACATGGTGATGCTAACGTCCGATCTGTCGTACATGATTGCGGGCGCTCGGGTGCAGCTCGATGAGCTCAAGGCCAAAAAGGCCTGAGGCGGGCGTCATCACCTGAGCAAAAGCGCCAACTCAGTGCTTTTCGCTTCAATTCGGCCGTGCCCGCGTAACCCACGATACATGTCCGGCGGCCGGCGACTTAAAACTCGCGCATTGGGCGTATACGGTAGTGCAGTTTCAACCGGGGGAGACCGTCATGCCACCGATCAAGATCACCAGCTTCTGGTACGCGATCTACAAGCGCCTGTGGGCCGTCGGCAGCCGCGGCGACGCCCACGTCAGCACCGAAATCGTGAGCGACGGCAACTTCAGCCTCGAAACCACCAGCACCGGCAACGGCAACGGGATCTTCGGCACGACGGACTACGGCATGCCGCTGGCGACGAACGATTTCACGGCGGCCCACAATCCGCTGTGGTTCATCCTCAACGCCACGATTCCGCCGTCGCCGCCGCCGGTGCCGCCGGGGTACCTGGTGCCGGTGCCGCCCAACAACGACCTGTGGCCGGCCATGCCGTGGCCGGGCAGCGGTCCCTACCCGGACTGGGTCACCTGGAATTCCGGAAACCCGCCGTTCCGGCTGATCGACCGGCTACAGAACTGGATCGAGAACGACAAGAAAATCAACGATACGCCCAAGGGCCCCCATCTCGGCGACAACTACATCGCGCCGCCGCCGCCGGCCTTTCCGCTCAAGACCAATCCCAAGGAGAACGCGCAGATCCTGTTCATTGCCAGCCGCGACACCGACAACGGCGAGCGGCCGGGCAACATACAGGCGAACTGGTGGAACACCTCGATGATCTTCGTCACCGGCACCGACGGCCAGGACCAGGGCCTGCCGGTGTTCGACAAGGGCACCGAGCACTATATCGCCGCCATCATCGCCAATTCCGGCAACCTCTTCACCGGCGCCCGCAGCGGCGGCAATCTGCCGACGGTCACCGTCAACTGCAAAGCCTACGTCTTCGGCACCTTCCTGAGCCCGGGCACGCCGCTGCCGGCGCTCACCAACTTCGATCCCGCCGACATCAGCGGGGACTACGAGCAGTTCATCCTGGGGCCGCTGAAGCGCGACGTCGTCGGCTTCCGCTTCAACGTCGACATCGTCTACGGGGCGCTGATCACGCTCATGCAGAATCTCGACATGCAGCTGTTCGGTGGCGCGAAGGCCGACCTGTGGCTGAAGGCCGGCCACGCCTGCGTCAAGGTGTGGCTCACCAGCGGCGAGTTCCCCGGCCCGCACAACGCCAATGGCACCGACTGGTGCGACGGCACCCAGGTGCCGTTGTCCAACCGCAAGATCGCCCAGCGCAACCTCGCGGCCTTCGCGCCGACAGTCACGGGCATGAAGAAGCCGCACTGGTATTACTTCGTGATGTCGCAGGCGTTCGCCGGAACCAACGCGCTTGCGGTGCAGACGGCCGACCTGCCGGCCGATGTCGTGCGCTACTACATGGCGGTGCCGGTCGCGGTGTACGAACGCTACGTCGCCAAGGGCGGCAGCCATCGTGGCTTCGAGACGGTCACCGACGTGCCGAAACCGTTTCCCGAGGCGGTGATCCTGCGCCAGACCGTGGCCGGCGCGCGGCTCGAGTTCGCCGACCACAGGCGCGAGGAGTTCTTCGGCCTGGCGCTGGGCGTGGAGATCCTAAAGGAGACGCGGATGAGCGACATCGACATGGTCCACACCGCGCACGACGGGCGCGTGGTCGGCGGGTTTACCCTGCGGCCGGAGGGCAAGCGGTAGGGGCGCAAACGCCGGGCGAGAACTTCCCCTCCCCCTGAAGACCGGGGAGGGGAAGATTCAAGGGCCAGTGGCGCGGAAGCGGCTGGTGGCGATGTAGCCCACCACGAGGAAGCCCAGCAGCACGATCGCCTGGGCGGCGATCAGCGGCGGCTCGCTGCCCTTCGGTGCATACCTCGCCAAGCTTTTGGGCAATGTTCGGGTCGTGCGGCACCTGGCGCAGCAGCACCAGGAGATTTTGAGGCGAGGTCGTCGGAGCAAATGATCTGTGCGATCCAGCCGACGCCGGCACCCACGATCACCGCCCGTTCGTGCGCCGGAACTGACACCGAGCGGCGCGCGATTGCTCACGCCAGGCCGGCCGCCGCAACCGCAATCGGGTTCGCCGAGCGGCACGCTGTTTCTCGACAATAGAGCCGCGCAAAAGCCTCGTAAATCAATAGGCTAGACCTTTGCTGGGGGTTGCTGCCGTAAAGTGCTTCTCCTGGCATCGAATTGGATCTGCGCAGCGGGCTCGGGCGCGAGCACCGGAGACATTATACCGTGATGGCGACCGATGTGTCGGCTACAGTCGACTGACAGGCGGTGATGAGGCTGGCACGCTCGGTCGCCTCAAGTACCCACGTCCGTCGCGAAAGGGAGCTGAGCCATGCCACGAGTGACGCCCGTTGCCAGCAAAGCCGACGTCGCCCCCGAGCATCAGGCCGTCGTTGACGACGTGCTTGGAGTGTTCGGCGCCATCCGTGGCCCGTTCAGCATGATGCTGCACAGCCCGGAGATGACGAAGCGCCTGTTGCCGCTCGTGCCCTTCTTCCGCGACGAAAGCGTCGTCGAAGGCAAGCTGCGCTCCGTCGGCATCCTCGCCGCCGTGCGGGAGCGTGAAGCAGCGTACGTGTGGGCGGCGCAGGTAGCGGCGGCGCGTCGCAACGGCCTCCGTGAAGAGGCGATCGATCTGCTGCGCGCGAAGGCCGATCCATCGAAGTTTCCGGCCGAAGAGGCTGCGATTGTGACGTATGTCCGTCAGCTCATGCGCACAAATCGCGCGGACCAGGTCGCCTTCGATGCCCTCCATGGAAAGCACGGCACGAAGTGGCTCGTCGAGCTGACCACCGGTGTGCACTACTACGCAATGCTGTGCGGCGTCGTGAACGCGTTCGAGGTGGCAGCGCCGCCGGACGGA
>Ga0137391_10002649_pt1 | contig 13450 bp, 13 predicted proteins | sample 15con2h24BmetaG_FD_101399 | JGI IMG/M metagenome (GOLD analysis project Ga0137391, IMG submission 101399) | Vadose zone soil microbial communities from Angelo Coast Range Reserve, California, USA - 15con2h2.4B metaG | ecosystem: Environmental > Terrestrial > Soil > Vadose zone > Saprolite...
GGCTGGCGAGAGATACCAGCGGGCCGGCGAATCCCGCATTGCAGCAATCGGTTTGCCCCACGCTCGAACTTATTTGTGCCAGCCATTCGATCACTGTCAGCCCTCCGCAATGACGCCATCGTGACTGCTAATTGCAATCCAATTCACCGTGCGATCTACGAGATACTCCATAGCGGTGAGCTTCCGATTATGGCCGGAAATCAATGACATAGCATCGGTTGCGCGCTTCTCTGCTTCTTCGCCACTAAAGGCCAGCACGTAGACCGTGACGGCCTCCTTCGCGCTCAGGTGTCTGTACATAACGACTACTTTGTAGATTCGGGGTTCCAAGGCTTGTTCCTTTGCAATCCCTGCTTTGGGATGGGGACTCTTTTCCCCAAGAGTCTCTCGATAGTGCCTGCCTTCTGAAGTTGTTCTGTAGCCCAGGTCAACAGAACGAAACACAGATTACCGAGTGAGCGATGTTCTTTGGCTGCGAACTCCTCCAGCATGGCTCTAGTCTCGACTGTAATTTTCGCGTTGGTGCCCACCTTCCAAATGCCCACGTCAGTTCTCGTCGCGCCTGCGGTAATACTCACGAATGATTACGGAGTCGCCCGTCTTAACGTCTGAGAAATCAACGACGTTCGTGACGATTGTTGGGCTACACAGGATCGAGAAGTTCTTCCCATCTGTGAACCGCACGTTGAAGGAGACGTATCCTTCCTCATGCCAGTGCGAAATCCAATCCACTTTCTTGCCATGCACTTCCGGGTAACGCCGCCGAAGCTTTTCGTACTTCTTCTTGATTCGCCTCTCAAGCCGCCTGTGTTCGGCCGGGCTGATCGGCTTTATCGGAATACTGTCCACCATCACGGCCTTGGGTTTTTTCTTCTTAGGCATGCGCATCCTCCGGCACGGTGCTCTTGACGCCCGAAGCAGGTGTCGGCGAACCATTTACTTTGCGGGGAGAGTGGACTCCTTCGGCTTTTTTGGGCGCTTTCTTCGCGCGCTTGCTCCGGGGGAGAAACTGCACCAACGGCGGTTTCCCTTCCAGTTTGCGCTCGCGTTCGACGCCGCGCATCAATTGACAGATTTCGTCGTTGGTCAGCGGTTCGTCGGAAAGCCAGACGTTGAATTCCTCGTTGAAGTAAGACTCGTCGTTTTCTTCCAGTTTGCGCATTTCGAGCATGAATTGCAGGTTGATCATGGAACGACGGCGTTCGAGACCGGCCATGGACTTGTGGTAGGCCTCCATGAAGAGTTTGGGAGATTTCTTCAGGCGTTGAACTCCCCGAACGGCTTCGTCGATACCGTGGTTCACCAGATACAGTGCTTCATACAGATGTGCTTTCTCCATGACCAAACGTCCTTTCTGCGGCGAAGTGGCCGCACGTTCGGAGGTTGATAGGTGCACCGAGGCATACGTCCTCGATGCAGTCTAGAGCCGATGCGGTAGGACAAACGGATTCAGCTAGACGGGACTACGGTGGAGGATGCGCGACGCGCAGGGGTATTGAGCGTGGTATGAAGCCAAACCAAGGATGGGCAAGTTGCGCCCAAATTGGGAAACCGATAACTTCTAGTGCAGCCATCGTTGCCTCCTAGAGAGGTGATGGTGGTCAGGGGCGTGTCGGTGTTGATAGCATCGGCGCGTCCCGTTAGAACGAAAGAGCCTAGAGTTGTCGCGACGTCCTAGGCACTTGGAGCAGACTCACACAGTCCAGGACAGGATAGTGCAACCGCCCCATGTCAAAGCATAAACGAAAACAGTTGGAAACTCCAACTACTTTATCAAGAAAAGATTTGGCTGTGGATAAATGGGTTTCACAGTCCGAAGCAGCTCGCATTCGTGGAGTTACGCCTCAAGCAATCGAAAACCTGATGAAGAAGGGACGATTTCGCACGCTGAGAATAGGAGGCAGAGTTCTCTTGGATCGCAGTGAAGTCGAGAACTACAAGCCTAGGCGGAAAGGACGACCCCGTAAGTGAACGCATTCAACTGGTTGAATGTCTAGTGTCTAGTCGAAAAGCGAGCTTTTCTGTTCCGCCCCTCCAGGAATTCAATCTTAGCGACCGACCGCATCCGTGTTGGTTGCCCAGGGGCCCCTATGTAACCGAGTTGCGCTCGTACTCAACTGGAATTCCGGAATAAGATGATTGCGAGACGACCGTGCGAAAGATCGTGCATATCGACATGGACGCGTTTTATGCGTCAGTGGAGCAGCGGGATGATCCGCAACTACGCGGCAAGGCCGTCGTTGTCGCCTGGCGCGGCAGCCGGTCCGTCGTCTGCGCCGCTTCTTATGAAGCAAGACGATTTGGCGTGCGGTCCGCAATGCCAGCAGTTCGAGCGGAACACCTCTGCCCAGGCGCCGTGTTCTTGCCCCCGGATTTTCCACGCTACCGCGCCGTCTCGCATCAGGTGCGCGAAATCTTCAAGCGCCACACGGACCTGATCGAGCCCCTGTCGCTTGACGAAGCGTATCTCGATGTCTCGGAAAACAAGACCAGATTGCCTACCGCTACGCAGGTGGCGCGTACGATTCGCGAACAGATTCGCGCGGAATTGAGCTTGACGGCCTCGGCAGGTGTAGCGCCCAATAAATTCCTGGCAAAGATCGCGTCCGACTGGCGAAAACCGGATGGACTGTTCGTTATCCAGCCGGAAGAAGTAGATTCATTCTTGTTGCCGCTGCCGGTAGGCCGTCTGCCTGGAGTCGGCAAGGTCACGGAAGAAAAGCTGAAAAGCTTTCAAGTACAAACAGTCGAGGATTTGCGAGCGTTGGATTTATCAACACTCGAACGCCGCTTCGGTCGCTATGGCGTCCGCCTCCACGAGTTGTCGCGAGGGATCGATAACAACGAAGTCATTCCGGACCGACCGACACAGTCCATATCTACCGAGGACACCTTCGAGCAGGATGTGACGCTGACCGAGACGGAGCCGATGATCCGGCGTCTCGCGGAAAAAACCTGGGCCGCATCGCGCAAGGACCTGCGTATCGCACGTACCGTGGTCCTCAAACTGAAGACAAGCGAGTTCAAGATTCTCACTCGCAGCCGTACGCCGCACGCATCCCCTTCTTCTTGTGAGGAGCTGACCAGCATCGCCCTGTCGCTACGCGAGCGCATAGACCTAAGTCCAAAGCAACGCTTTCGCCTCGTTGGCGTCGGGTTGAGCAATTTTCACGATCCCGATGATGCATCCGCGCAACCGGCTCTGTTCGAGTAGCTGGAATCAATCGCGCATGATCCTCCGCGCCACCGAGCGGACCCGGGCGGTCCGAAATTGTCGCGACATACCGCATTCTAACGCCGTCATTCTTACCCTGACGTTCAACAGGGCCGCTCGCGGGAAGGGAGACATGTCCGGTTAGGATGACGGCTCGGGCAAATTAACCAGGCCAATTCTACAATGTATAATCTCGGCGGATGTTATCCCAAGGTGTTTCTCAGCGAGGATTCCGCTGATCGACGCAGCACGCAATCGCCGCGCATTGGACCAGTTGCTCGCTATTCTGCGGACCGGACAGCCGTACGCCATGACCGGATCGGGCGTTTCCGTGTGGGCCGGCTACCGAACTTGGAAGCAAGTCATAGACCGGCTCGCGGCGGCTGTAACGGAACGGCGCGGCGGCGAGGTCAACGCAGAACTGATCGTCAGGAACCACCAAGACCTGCTCTTCTGCGCGCAAGCCCTAGGTCGTGAGCTTTCACCAGAACAGTTCGCAGAGTTCATTCGGCAGGAGTTTGGCCCAAATGGCAAGCGGCCACACGACCTCCTTTATCGCGTTGCGCAGATGCCGTTTAGGCACGTTCTGACTCTAAACTTCGAGCACTCCATCGAAGAGGCACACGCTGCCGTGGCACTGAGATGCGGCACAGTCAGTTGCTGTAATCGCGCGGCGATATCGCGGTTTTTGGCTTCGATCGATTCGCCCGACTACCCCCGCCAAATCGTTCACCTTCACGGTATCTACACCGACCCGACCGAGACCATCGCTCTGACCGAAAACGGCTATCGACAACTGTATCGCGACAACCGTTTGTTTCAGCACTTCCTGTGGCTCCTCGCGGCGACAAAGCGGATTGTCTTTTTGGGTTTTGGATTCGAGGACACCGATTTCCTGAACGCGATGCGCGACGCCGCAAGGGATGTGCACGAAAACGGGAATCGCCACTTCGCCGTTCTTCCAGTCCGGCTGGCGGAAGACGACGGCCCCATTCGCCAACGCCTCAACGAACGCTACCTCGTCGAACCGATCTTTTATGAACTCGCAGAGGAGGGAGACCATCCCTACGCGGGATTCCCAGAGCTAGTCAATGGGATCGCTCACGAGCTTGCGCTGCCTGTGCCCCCGGCCGCCGAAATCGCGGAGCCAGCCGCAGCGGAGCCAATTGCAGAACCGGGAGATTTGCAGCGGGCGGCCCAACTCGCGGAACAACTCTTAGGGCGGATCGATCCGGGAGGGGACAATGTTTAGGATCGCCCGCAGTCCGCTCATGTCGCAGATTTGGGACATCAGCCGGACCAACTCAGTCCTAATCACCGGCTCACCTGGGAGCGGGAAGAGCTGGACCATCGCGCAATTTGTCCGCCAATGCAAAGCCGAAAAACGTCCGTGCTTGCCACTGGTCGCCGAGGACTTTTCCGTCGAGTCTCTTGAACAATTGAGAATCGCACTCGGCTTCAAGAGTGATGTTCTCTCCTTTGTGTCGTCGCTTTCCCATGAGCCGGTCGTTGTGATCGATGGTTTGGACGCGCTTCGCAGTGAGCCCTCGCAACGCACATTCAGAGAGTTGATCCGTCAGATTCTGCAGCGCGCCCCGAAATGCACCATCGTCGCGTCCATTCGCACTTTCGACCTGCATCAGTCGGAAGAACTAAAAACGCTCTTCTTCGCAAGCCCAGCGGTCGCATCTAGCCGCGGCTTCCAGCAAGTCACCGTTCCTCCACTAACGGATTCCGATCTTCTTCAAGCTATTTCGCAAGCGCCAGTTTTGCAAAGTCTCGTTACACATGCGGCAGGTGAATTCAGAAATCTCCTTCGCAATCCCTTCAATTTGCACCTGGCTCTTCAACTTCTTGAAACAGGCGTCCCATCCGACGAAATTTCACATTTTCACACGCAGGTTCAGTTGCTCACCAAGTATTGGGACTGGCGGATCGAAGGCCGACCTGACAACCATGACCGCAAGGTGTTTCTCCGAACGGTCTTAGAAAAAATGGTGGACGCGAGATCGCTTTCAATAGCGGAGAGCGCTGTCTACGAGGTTGGCCAAAGCTCGATACTTACCGCCCTTCAGAGCGATGAAATCTTGAAGGAAAGTGTGACAAACCGGCTTTCCTTCGTCCATAACATCCTGTTCGACTATGGCGTGGCCCGGCTTCTCCTTGATGAGCAGAGCGTTGAGCCTTTCATTCAAACCGATCTTAGTCGGACAATCTTTTTTCGGCCTTCGCTGGCCTATTTCTTTCACTACCTCTGGTTCCGCGACCGTGTTTTGTTTTGGAATGTCGCGTTCAAGTTTTTTTCTTCGCCGCAACTCCCAGAGCGCGCACGCATCCTGCCGGGGATCGCTGTTTGCGAGGCAGCACAAACAACCGAAGACCTAGAACCGCTGCTCGCGGGGACCTCGCCTGCGAATATTTCCGGCGTGACAGCCACAATGCGCTCACTGCAAGCGCTCGGCGGCCTTAGCGGTCCCTCTCGAAAAATCTGGATCGAGATGCTTTCGCGCCTGTCCGGCAAACTCGACGTATCGTTCATCAACGAATACATCGCACTGCTGGCCCGCGCTGATGAAAGCAAGAGCGATAACGAAAGCCCTGCCATTTTCGCATCGGCTGTGGCATTGCTCCGTTGGATGTGGGCCACGGCGGACGCGCTGACGGTCGACGCAGCCGTCTCGCTCGCAAGCGTCGCCGCAGGGAGGGTCTTACCTCTCGTCATCAAGAATTATTCACAAAACGTGATCGAATCCCGAAGGATCGTGAACGCGCTCTTCGGACGATTTGGATCGCCTCGTTCCAGTCCAAACGAGGCGTTCTTCCTAGCCGGCGGCCTCACTCACGTCGTCAAGAGCGACCCCGACACTGCTGTCGAGGTCTGCCGGCGACTTTTTGAATTTGATGAGTCATCAGAAGAAAAGACGCAGATAGGCTCCTCGGTCGTCATGTCGTTCACGAGCACTCGAGCACAGGATTTTTCAAGTGCCCGTTATGCAGTCGAGAGAATATTCCCGTCGTTCCTTGAAACGTCGCCAGTCCACGCCGCGACCGCAGCGATTCAGTCTCTGAACGCCGAGATTTCGCGTGAGCGCCCTTCTACGCAGAAAGATGAGGAAGCCCCTAGAGAGTTCTCCTTTACTTTTGCTGGTGCTAAGGTCGACTACCGTTCGGACTACAGCGAGATTTGGGACACGGGATCGCGCGACTATGTAAGCGTTAAATTATTCGGCGCCGTTCTTCACGCGGCCTCGCGCAGTCTCGAAAATCCCGGCGGCGAAAGCACCGCGCGAGCCATGATCGACACAATCGCGCGTCACGCGAGCTTCGCCGTCGCCTGGAAGCGTTTGCTGCAGGCCGCTGTGTTCAACTCGCCTTCGCTGTATCCAGTCATTTCGGAGCTTTTTACTATTCCTCAAGTCCTTTCGGCCCCAGAAACCACAATCGTCGCGGGGCAAGCTCTCAGCGTCGCCTATGCGGCAAAGCTCGTCAAAGCCGAGGAAGCGACCAGGATCGAAGAGGCCATCCTTGAAATCCCGAATGCTGTCGCCATCCTTCGATATGAAAAGCCCGAATCCATTCGTAACCGACTGCTAATGTGCATCCCCACCGATCAGTTAAGGTCCGAGACTCTCAAAAGGATCGCTGCGGACGTTGTCGAAACGAAACAAGTCCGCGGCAACGAACCCTACCACCGCATGTCTTTCGGGCAGATGCCGTTTGGGACAAACGAATGGTTGCGCGAACAAGGCGTCGACCCGAACACGCACGACAATGCCGAACTCCTCGAAGCTCTTAAGCCTTTGCAGTCATTCGAGCATAAGTATCTGAACGATATTCCAAGCGCCGAAGACAGTGAAGAGATTGAGCCTAAGATAGAAGCGATGCTGGCGCTGCTTGGGCGAGACGCTGCCGACGGAAAGGTTCAAGACGCCGCACTTGGCACCCTCTGCGCCGTGGCCGAGTCAATTCTCAAGAACGATAAGTTACTCCCCGATCAATCTGTGGTGCGAGTGTCGCGAGAAATTGTGCTAAAGGGTGCGAAGTCAGAGTCGCCGGAGTTCGACCCGAAATACCATTTGCCTTTTGAATTGCCCTCGTGGGGAAGCCCTTTACCCCGTATCGAATCAGCGCAGGGGCTCAGTCACTATCTATGGAACTGGGGCCTCGATGCCGATGTCGTTCAGTCCATTCTTCACCTGGCGGAAGACAAAGTGCCCGCTGTTCGCTATCAGATCGCCGAAGGGATTGTCGGTTTCTACAAACACCAAGACAAGGACACGTTTTGGAGGGTTCTCGCAAAGATGCTCGCGGACGAGCAGACGCCCGGCGTTCTTCTCGCTTTGCTTCAGGCGGTTTGGCGAGTTTCAGGGCCGGATACGGACCGTGCGGAAGCAGTACTGCTTGATCTCTTTCACCGGGAACTCCCCGCAACCGATAGAAGCGAGCTCACTCGAACTCTCATGCAAATGTTGGTCGGATTGTGCGTGGTTCGAAACAGGAGCGCTTCTAAGGAGCAACTGCTCAAGTTCGAAGACGATCCGATACGGTTCCACCGCGAGGTTACGGAGGAGATTTACGCTGCAGCCTCTTACCTCAGACCGCCCAACGCCAAAGAACCTGAGACTCGCCTGCGTGCGCGGGAAACTTTCACCCGAATTGTATCGAACGTCTACAAACGGCTCTTTCTTGTGCGGCAGGAACCGCCTTCCGAAGAAAAGCCCAAAGCACTCGGAAACCTACTCCATTTGCTAGACCACGTTGCGACGCGCTTGTTCTTCTCACTCGACGCCGCACCCTCGAATTCCCACGATTCTCCTCCGCCTGACCGAACGGAGGCCCGGCAGCATTACTTCGATATCAAACCGTTGCTCGAACTTCTGACTCTTCGTCCTTTATCACCACAACAACACCTACTGCTGCCGCAGACGGCGCACTACCTCATGCAAGCCCTAAACGTCGTGCTTCCTTTCGACCCAGTGGCGGTGATTAGCTACGCTGCGGCGGTCTGTCGAGCTTCCGCAAAATTCAGCTATCAGTACGACCCTATGGCCATTGATGAAATGACGAAACTCGTGGAAAGAGTCCTGGCCGATCACAAGGATGTTCTTCGAAACCCAGAGGCGGCCAATGCCATTGGAGAAATGTTAGACACCTTTGTTACTGCTGGCTGGCCCGCCGCAATGACTTTGACCTTCCGACTCGATGAGGCGATTCGATAAGACTACCGAGCCGCAATCCGACCGGGCCGGTAAACGTATTTTCCCGGTCAGTACTGCGCTACTGCGGAGCCCTTGTAAGAGTTAATTTTTCTTGTTCTGCGAGCATACGCTCCAATGGGTTCTTCTGACTTCTCGTATTCCTCATGAAAATAGAAGTCAAGACGTATGGCGCTTCGCCTTCTCCATGTTCCTTGCTAAGGCACTCTTCAATTGCCAATGTTAGATCGCGCCAATTCTCCAACAGGAAATCGCGCGTATACCCGAGTTTCTTTGGAAGCATCAGAAGCTGTGTCTTAAGCAATTCGATCACAGTTTCTTTCGACTCTCCCCGAGATCGCTTCCATAGCTTGAGGATCACTCTTAACACGCGAAAATGCAGTCTCTCTTCTTGAGGTGGCATCCCAGAACACCGAACGTGCGATTGCCGCCAGCGCATGTTCGGCAAGCCTGCAAGCGCGTTGGCAACGCTTTGCGGATTGACTGTATACCTCCCGTGACTGCGCAAAAAATCGAGCAGCTCAGAGGCATATACATACGCCTCTTGGTCTAGAGATTTGTTTTCCAAGCTCCTTTCCTCGGCGGTAAGTCGATTGATGTCACTCTGAAGCTGAATCAGGGCTTGCTTTCGTTGCGTGATCTCCTTTTCTACAGCGGTCGCCTGCTCGGGAGCCGCAAACTGTAACGCCGCATTTATGTCCGACACTAATCGTTCAATCTCGGTCAGCTTGACCCTAGCGTGATGGAGCGTTGCTTGTAGGTCCCCAGTCCGCACTCTGTTCCTGTGAACTTCGGCTGGTGATGCAATTTCAACCGTCTCGCGGTAGAAGGCATTAGCTAAGCCTGAGTTGTGCGGCTTTTCTTTCACGAGTTGAAAGGCTTTGCGTACGTCTACTATCGTGCTCGTTGGATCTTTACGTATTTGTAGGAGGGACCATCCGATCTCCGGCCATGACTCTTCTAGAAGCGAAGCCCATTGATTACGTGCTCCGAGAAGGAAGTTATCAGGTATCGTGGGGCGACCGCGTTTCGGTTTTTCCATCAATGTCGATGAAAAGGCCGAGATCGGGGGCTCATCAGGCTTCCTGTCTTTTGCGTTCTTTTGCTTTTTCAGTCCTGTGTTCAAAATCATGTCAAGAAAGATCTTCGAGTCTAGCTGACAAAGGCTTCGCCAGGTAATTCTCTCCTAATTTCCGGATTTCGCCAGGAAATCTTTCGACAGTCGTCTACGGTTTCGCCAGGAATAGGCATCGCTCAGAAATCCAACTTAAGTCTGGCGATTCGTATGACTTGTGAGAACACCGTTTATTCTTACGGCGAGCAACAGAGGCTAGCTTCAGTGGAAAGGATTCGCGCCGATGCGCCGCTGGACGAAATTCCTCCAAAACACCTTCCGGGTTTTAGCCGATGTTCACTTTCTACTTTTGATGCTCGCAGCCTTCACCTTCGCCGTGATTGAGTTCTGGCGCTTCGTCTCTCGGATCGCGCGCTGACATCGTAGCAGGGGGCCGTAACTTGAACTGCTAAGCAAGCGTTAACGACTCCCTTCACAACCCGGTGATCTGCCGGTTTACGAAATCTACCTGAACTGTCCGCGTGTCCTCAAAGTCTCTTTCTAGGCCCAATATTTCGCATCGAAGCGCAACGCGCACTTCAATTTGGAACTGTCGCGAAGAGCCAAAAAGTCGCCCGCCCGACCTGGGGTCATAATCAGGCGGCGTCCCAGCGAGTTGCCACAGTCGCTGTGGCACGTTTTCCTGGGCGTCAAACTGAATGGGGATAGTTCTTTGCGCCGGAACGGACCAGCTGACGTTTTCAGGCGGAAACGCGGGCTTGCCAATCTTTTGTCCTTTGCTCCACAAGGTGATACAGGTGACTTTTATATCGAACTTTGAATGGTTCTCTACCTGAATTGTGTAGTTGCGATGGTGTCCATTGTCTGTTTTGATCGAGAGGAGAACGGAGTCAGCCATTTTCCGACGGTCCTCATCGCTGACGTAAAGAGGCTTTGTCCATTTGGGAAGAATCTCGCGGAGCCGGGCGATGACTTCGTCGTTCGTTGTAAATTCGAGCGCATTCAATTGGATTTGTTGACGGATGCCCTCGATGGCGATTCCGCGTTGAATGAATAGCGCGACGTGCAGTGGTCGACCGAGTACCTGTTCCATTAGAGTCGCCATTGCGATTTCCTGCTCGATCCAGACGGACGCACGAATTACGTCACGGCCCTCAATCTTCCCGCGATGATGCATTATCACGATGAGGCCGACAGACTCGTATAAACGCCGGAGCACGTTTTCGGATAACGTCTTTAGAGTTGTTTGGTTCTGGGCGAAGTACCCTTCGAAAATCGTGCTTTTCGTAACCAAATCGCAAATGCGTTTCCCCAACTCTTTTTCCTCGTCTGTGTACTGTCCGCAAGAGATAAAGACTGTTTTCCGTGGCTCGACCATGCTTGGCAGTCTAACAGGCACATGGGAACCACATGAAATGGAAGAGGAATTACCCGGACGCCGGAACTAATGGTCTGAAGCTGCTGGTCCTTCCAAGTTAAGCTTCACAGATCTCACCTCTCATTTTCTGCCCTTCCTGCGTGAAGACTGCGCCTAGACCGTCCGCTTCTTCTGTCAAGGGCGTCCGCTACGCTCCCGTGAACGCGAAAACCACGCGCCCTTGACAGCGCGGACGGCTAGGCGCCGGGGACCACTCAGGAAGGGCATTTGTTTTCTATGCACCGCTCCGCGTTGCCTGGGAAGCAAAAATCAAAACCCTTCAAAGGAGTTCCAAATGCAACCAATCACGAAACACAGTCTCTTTTCTCTAGGTCAAGTCGTTGCCACGCCCGGCGCATTGACCGCTCTCCAAAAGGCGGGACAACAGCCGCAGGAGTTCCTTGCCCGACACCTTCAGGGCGATTGGGGCGACCTGTGCGAAGACGACCGCCAAGAAAACGCACTCAGCCTCGAACGTGGCTTCCGACTTCTCAGCCGCTACAACACGTCCGCAGGCGAAGCCCTTTACGTCATCACCGAAGCTGACCGCTCTGTAACCACTCTTCTTTTACCCGAAGAGTACTGAGACGCCGAATCAGAAACAGGAGGAACCCATGAGCCGAAAGTCTAATCGCTTGACGATGGAAGAGTTTCTCGCACGCGACGGTCGAACTCTGGACGAAATTCTCCAATCCGTTCTTATCAGCGAAGAAAACGCCCCGGCGCTTTGTGACCACGGTTGCGAAGTCGAGCCGGACGGCACATGCCCGCACGGTTGCCCGTCCATTCTGCTCGCGGCCGGATTGATCTGAACCCATAACCAACAAAACTAGGTAGAGAGAATTTGAGAAAAGGAGAATGAAAGATGAACGCAACGACGGTAGCAAGTGGAACGAAAGCAGTACCCCCTGTGGTTTCATCCATTCAGGACATTCCGCTAAATAAAATCCGTGAATCCAAAACCAATCCACGGCGCTTTTTTGATGAAGCGAAGCTGGCAGAGTTCGCGGACAACATCAGACAGCACGGTGTACTCCAACCGATTCTCTTGCGCCCGCTTCCCGAAGGGGAAGCGGGCACGTATGAGCTTGTGGCTGGAACGCGCCGCTATCGCGCCTCTAAACTGGCAAAGCGCGAGAGCATCCCGGCGACCGTGCGGGACTTGACCGACGCTCAAGCATTAGAGCTCCAAGTCATTGAGAACGTGCAGCGCGTTGACGTGCATCCGCTAGACGAGGCGCAAGGATACGCCGCCCTCATCGAACTTCAACCAGACACGTACACTGTCGAAAGCATTGCTTCGCGAGTTGGCAGATCGCCCGCCTACGTAAGCGGACGACTGCGCTTGATTCAACTCATTCCCGAAGCGAAGCAAGCATTCTACGAGGACAAGCTGACGGTTGCTCATTCATTTGAAATCGCACGGCTACAACCGTTATGCGGTGTTCGTGATTATGTGGTGTTCAACGTGAGAGGGCCAGTTATAACGACGCGACTGCGATCTGGAGAACACATAAGTCATTTGAGACCTAATCGTTGTGACGAAAAGCGCAGCGAAAGGTCGCTACTCGCGCACCAGGTCGAGGACAGTGATTTCGGGCGGGGCGCCGAGCCGGATCGGAAAGCCCGTGGTGCCGATGCCGCGGTTGACATAGAGCTTCGTGCTCCGCTGTTCGTACCATCCACTGGTATACCGATACACCAGGTGGCTGAGGTTCAGGCCGCGGTGGACGAACTCAAGCGCCAACTGCCCGCCATGGGTGTGTCCGGCCAGCATCAAATCGATGCCGAGGTCGGCTGCGCGGTCGAACACGAACACGCTCGGTTCATGGCTTAGGAGAACGTTGACGGTACCTGGCATTACCAGTTGCCTGTGCAACCGCCGATTAACATCGCGCCGGTACTCTTCTTCCCCGTCCTGCTCACTGTGCGTGCGCGGACAGTCAATGCCAATCAGGTTCAGCTCATCGCTGCCTAATCGAATCGGCGTCTGTTCCTGGCGCAGAATGCGGATGCCCTGCGCACTAAACAAGCCGCTGACGTATTCTTCAGTGTCGCTCTCTTCTTCGTGATTGCCGAGGCAGCCGAAAACGCCATGTGGCGCGCGTAGGCCCGCCAGCACACTAACCACGTGCCGTTCCAGCCCCGGGTTCCAAGCAATGTAGTCGCCGGTCAGTGCGATGAGGTCGGGCTTCAAGCCGTTGGTGATCGCGACGCAGCGTCGAGTGTAGTCCGCGGTAGTGAAGGGACCCATGTGAATGTCAGAAAGCTGGGCGATGCGAAAACCGTCAAAGCCTTTTGGCAGACGCGCAAGGCGGACGCGCTGCGGCACGATTTCCACATCCTGGCGACCGTAAAGGAGCCCATATCCCGCAGCCACAAACGGCGTGGCGCTGACCAGGACCGCGCTCTGCCGCAGGAAGCGGCGGCGGCTGGGCGAAGCTGGAGTTGATATCTCCACACTTGCGTGCTGCCGTGTGGTGTCTCGCATTTTGGTGTACGTCCATGTGATAGCCCGCGCGGCGTAA
>Ga0137391_10002650_pt1 | contig 13449 bp, 11 predicted proteins | sample 15con2h24BmetaG_FD_101399 | JGI IMG/M metagenome (GOLD analysis project Ga0137391, IMG submission 101399) | Vadose zone soil microbial communities from Angelo Coast Range Reserve, California, USA - 15con2h2.4B metaG | ecosystem: Environmental > Terrestrial > Soil > Vadose zone > Saprolite...
AGAATTGCGGCGGTACCTGGGCCAGAGGTCGGCTTCGCATCGTGTTCACGCTTATCCTGGCGAGGGGACAAACGTTCCGATCTACCTGCTTGGTTCGAGTGACTTCAGCGCGCGACTGGCGGGGACGCTGGGCTTGCCTTTTGCGTTCGCCGCGCATTTTCAGCCGCAACCGCTGCTGCCGGCGCTGCAGATTTACCGGTCGACATTCCGGCCTTCGGAAGTTTTGGAGAAACCATACGCAATGGTGGGCGTGCCGATCTTGGTTGCGGATTCGGACGAACGAGCGCAGTTTCTGGCGACGACACCCGTTCAAATGTTTCTGAATCTTATTCGCGGAGTGCCCGGGCCCATGCCACCGCCGTCGAAGAGCATTGGATGGACGGCCGACGAACGAGAGATGGTGGCGGCAAAGTTTGGAGCGGCGATTGTCGGCGGCCCCGAACGTGTGGCAACGCGCTTAAACGCATTTCTGGAAGAGACACAAGCGGATGAGCTGATCGTGGTATCGAACACGTATGAGTTCGAGGATCGCCTTCGCTCCTACGAACTGTTGGCCAATCTGACGCAACAAACGGAAGAAAAACCGCGTGCTACCGCAAGTGTAAGAGCCTAGCGGCTGTTCGAGAGTCTCTCTGCAAGACCGGTATCGCCCAGGTACCTGGGTGCTGCTTCGGCTCTACCACAAGACACCGCCTCCGTATTTCCAGCGAGTGATGCACAACAACATCCCGCAGAACAATTCTCAGTAGTAGGTGGTGTTGTTAATCCACTTCAGACGCTGGACCGACGGCACGTATTGAGCAACGGTCGGCAGGGTAGATGCCAGGGTGGTCGAGGGATACCAGGGCGGGCTGAAGTTGTTTTGAGCGAAGCGGCGATCAAAGAATACGTTACGCGTGGTGGCTCCAATATTCTTGATGTTGTTCTGAATACGGCCACCGACAATCGAAAGGGTGTTGATGGAGCTCCCGACGTTGACTAAGCCACCCGTGCCACCCTGTGAGATGGTGGCCAGGGATGCGTCAATTTCCAGATTTCCGTTGGACTGAGAGTTGTTCAGCTGGATGTCGCCCTTGGCGGTAAAAATGCCGAGGACCTGCCCATGATCACTCCCCGGGATCAGGGTGTCCGCCGGAGCGTTGGCAATCTGGTTTTGAGTCAGTGTAACGGGCTCGGTGTGGTAGAGAATGTCGCCGGTTACGGTGACATTGTTCGCCGCGGTGACGGTGAGGGCGGTGCTATCAGAAATGGCGGCTTGTCCCTGCCCTGGGCCCGAGAGGGAGGTGATGTTGCCATTGACGTAGAGCATGGTGGCATCTCGTTGTACAGCGCCAGTCGTGGGATCGTACTGGTTGGGAACACCAGCAATGTTCAACTGAGTGCCGCCGGAGCTAACCGTGGTGGTGTTGGCCACGGGATCGATGGTGATCGTGGTGGTCGTACCACCCTGCGAGATCGTGTACACCTGGGCGGAGGCGCCGCTGGTGGAAAGCTTTACGGAAGCATCGCCTTGAACATAGATGCCACCCCCGCTAAAGCTGGCCGCGCCGGTGGTGGGATTCACGGTGTAAGGAAGAAAAACGCCAGAGCTGGTGCCAGTCAGCGGATACGGGGCCTTACTGACGGACTTGAGCGCGGAGTTCAGATCTGAGTTGGTCACGGCCGTGCTGGTCGTGCCCTTGCCGTCCAGTACGGCGCGCTTCTGGTTGAAATCGTTAACAGGAAGAGGAACCGCAGCCTGATTCAAATTGAGGCCGGACTGAAACGTCGGGCTGATGGTGGTGGACTTGTATTTATCGGATTTAGTAGGCGACTGATGGCACGTACCGTCGGAATATTGATAGCCAACATTGGGGCTAACGCTTCCCACCGAGTCGGTGTAGATATAATTACCGGCGGAGCCAAAGTTCCAGGCGCCGTTGGTGAAGACGGGGCCGGTGATGGTGCCGGGGACGAGAGTTGAACCGTCGCAGATGGAATACTGGTCGATGAACATGCCCCAAGCGGAGAAACTGGTGGTGGTGCCGCCGGCAACGCCAGTCACGTTGACCTTGATCGTACCGGAGTCACTAATACTAGTGACTTGATTGCCGGTGGAGCGGCCGAAGGCGCGAAGAGAATAGGAATAGAGATAGGAATATCCGGTCACGGCGCCTGTGGGAGCAGCGCATGTGCCGCCTCCGCCAAGGACGGAGCAAGTTGGGGCGCTGAGCGTGGTGCCGGTTACATCCAACATGTATTTTTCAGGCCAGGAGGCTGTTGCCTGCCCGGCGTTGAGGGTCTGGTAGCCCGCTCCGTATCTGGTGTTGAGCAAGGTCTTGACAGTGTTTTCCGTGCCCGCAGGAATTGGCTGAGTCGTAGCGCTAAACCCGGCGTTACCGGCAGCAAGCAGCTGCGTGACCATATCCTGACGCGCGATGCTCAGCCCGGAGTCCGCCGCATAGAATGAGCCACGGAAGCTGCGGTAGTAGCCGTTGACGAGCATGTCCGAGTTCGAGGAAATGACCATGGCGAGTGCCATGGCGCTCATGAGCAAAAGCAGGAGCAAGGCGGTGACGAGAGCGACGCCGCTGTCGCTCCGGCGATGGCGCCGAGCGGACCGCTTCCCGGAGCGAATCGGAACAGAAAACAGTGAGCGCGCAGTCATATAAAGACTCCTCATTGGTCGTTCATGCTCAGATTGCGTGGATTAATTCCAATGGACATGGCTTGAATCTGATAGTTGCCGCCATCGAAAGAATTGCGGTAGTTGGCCAGGGGATCCACACTGGGCGGCGTCCTGCCAATCAATGAGATGCGAAGAGAACGGACTTGGCTGGGATCGTAGTCACCGTAGTTGTAATTCTTGAAGTCGTAAGCGTCGCCGGAATCGGTGCCGCTCCAAAGGCTTGCGCCAATCTTAAAACCAATAATCTGCTCGGCAAGGATTTCGGCGGCATTGCCAGAGACCTGGCGAGTGAGTTTCGGATTTGTGGGATCGGTGGCATCGACGGTGTAGCGCGTCCAGGCAAGCTTCAAAACCCAATCGGGCTGGCAGAACTGGTTTCCTAGTTTGTTGGAAAACGGATCGCTTGCGCCTTTGGTTGCGGCGTAGGTGGTGATTCCCAGGGGATCGGCAGCGCTCGCCCCGGTGGGATTGTGCTGCAATTGAATCTTCGCTCCAACAACCGCGCCGTCGCTGGTGAGGGTGGTGGTGGCCATCTGGGAACCGTCGCTCTTGATCAGCAGAAGTTGATCGCCGGTGTGGAACAGAGAAGCGTAGGCCGGCAGGGTGCCGGTCCACGTAGGCGCCGGGGGAGCGTCCACAAAAAGAATCGAATTCGTGTCGGTCGCGCCACAACTCGAGCCGGCAGGATCGGGGTGAGTGGGCGGCGTTTGCGGGTCGGCGGTAATGACCGTCATGGTGTCAAAACAGCTCGCCGAATAGGTCTGGTTAGCGGCGTTAAAGCAGGTGCCGTTTGGCTGATTGTTGTTAACGGTGACGCCGATTGGCCAGGAAGCGATGTCGGTTCCGGGGAAGTAACCGTTGCCGGCGTTGACCACGTCCAATTCCATCTGCGTGACGATATTGCGAAGCGTGATGTTGAGCCCGGCCAGATTCTGCTGCCGGCTGAAGAGAGGCGCATGAGCGCCGAACAGCGAAAAGGCGGCGCCGGCGATAACCAGGAAAACGGCCAGCGAAACCATCAGCTCAATCAGCGTAAAGCCGGAATGGCGAGTGGAGTTGTTCATGGGCGCACCGTGCTCATTTGGAATGTGACCGCCTTGATGACCGGAGGATTGGTGAGCGTGACAAGGACGGTGACGCGCCTGACGCCGATGACCGGGACATCTTTTTCGATGATCCAGCGACGATGGAAGTCGAGGACTTCGCCGGCGGGCGCGGGAGGAGCGCCACTGGTGGTTGAGGTGATGGTCCCGTCCGGCTGGTGAACGATGGTTGTATAGACAGTGCCGCCAGCGCCGTTGTCGCCAGAAGTTGTTTCGGTGATGCCGCCCCCGGTCGCGGAGAGGCTTACGTCATCGTAGTAGTTGACGCCCGTGTTCGAAAGGTCGGCAGTCAAGCTCCCCGCTGTTCCCGCGGTGACCCTAACTTCCGGGTCGGAGGGCGGATACTTGTTGAGGTCTTCCAGCTTTTCAGAAGCGAGAATCGAAGCGGTGCTCATGTAGCGTGAGCGGGAAGTGTTCTTGCTCATTTCCGCCATGAGCGTGGCCATGGCCACGAGGCCGACCGTCAGGACAGAAATCGCCACAATGGTCTCGATCAACGTGAAACCTAGTTGGCGCCGTCGTTTTTTATTGAACTTTGATGCTTCCATATTTGGATACCGTAATCGCCTTGTAGTTTGACGAGCCCTGCGAATTCAGATTGAAAGCGAGGGAGCCAGCAATGACCTGGAGGCTTCCACCCGGACTGAACTGCAACGTCACATCCTGATTGAGTGCAACCTGGGAAGTGGAGGCGAATGGAACCGGACCACCTACATTGGTGAATGCCACGGCACAGCCTGCACCGGTGACGGTGCTGGAGACCTGGTAGGTGTCGGCCGCTTTGCTGAAAGCAATCTGATAGGGGCAACCATCGAAAATGGCTCGGTAGCGTGTGGATTGGATTGCGCCTGTAACCGAGGCCACGGCGCTCCGCAGGCGAAACATGCTGAGGCTGGATTGAATGACGGGGGCGGCCATCGCCGACATCACGAGTGCAACTGCAATCACTCCAACGAGTTCCAGCACGCTGAAGCCCCGGTTCCGGCTAGAACCGCGAGACAGAGTGAAGGGCAATACTTGACGGGGGAAACGGGGAGGCATCGGCCGAGACCTCCGCAATTCGGGATAAGCGAAGCTCTTCATGACGAGGTGATTAGACAGGAAAGTGCAGTGTGTTTACTACTGGTTACTAGTTCGGGAAGAATGCAGGCGGGTTTCGCCTGTTCGCGCGGTTATCTGTACAGGTACCAGAGTACTGAGAGAAAAGTTTCTCCCGAATTTGGAAGGAAACCAGATTGAGATTGGGCTGCACGGCGCCGCGGATCTGACGGCCGCGTCTAAAGTGTTGGAAAACCAATGGAGTGCCAGTGCTGAGATAACGGAGCTGCACGCCAGGGCTGAGCTTGTTATATTCTTGGACCCATTAGGAGTAGAGAGGCGTGGGTATAGCGAACCGTATCCGCCGGTGCGGTGGGTATGGAGATGAGGAAAAAAATAAATGCGAAATGATTTCGCCTGCTGGTGCGCTGCACTGGTGCTCGGATGTTTTGTTTTTTGGCAAAATCCGCCGGGAGCGAGCAGCCAGGCCGCCAAACCCGCGGCTCCGCCGGAGCTCACAAATCTTCTCGATGAGAAAATCAAGGCGGAATGGCAGGCGATCAAGAGCAAGGATCAAAAGGCATATGGCGACCTGCTGACGGAAGAATACGTTGCGGTGGAGGCCGACGGCGGAGGTGAACGCTACAAGTGGAAAGCCTTGCAAGAGCTTCAGCAGAGTGCCGTGGCGGATTTCGCGCTATCGTTTCTGAAAGTGACGCCACTGTGCCGGGATGCAGCCTTTGCCCGCTATGAAGTTTTTGTCAAGTTCCCACCGAAGTCCACAGTTCCGTTTGAAAAAATCCTGGTTGGCGAAATTTGGGTAAAGCGCGAAGGCCAATGGAAGGCCCTGCACTACCAGGAAACGCGTGTGAAATAGTTGTTCCGCTTGGCGCACCGCCGCTCGTGGCCGCTGGGTGATTTGTTTCACGCAAGCGGCCGAGAGCAGCGTCAGCGTGCGGTTAGACAGTCACCGGGTGATGCGAAGATTGCCTATTCGCAGTCCGGAGGCATGGAAGCGATGGCATCTTCGGAACCGCAGGCACGCTTCTTCTTCGCGGGTGTGAGGCCTGGCCTCGAATGATTCAGGATCCAGAGCCCATCGTTGTTGGTTAAATAGATCAAGCCACGGCTGGGATCCTGCAAAATACTGGTTACTCCGGTAAAAGTCTGGAGCACTTTGGGGTGGGCGGGATCGCTGAGGTCCAGAATCTTGACGGTCTCGGTGGGGCTCTCTGTATTCCGGATGACGCCCTTGGAATTCTTGTCCGGCACTTCGGCGAGGCCGACGTCGGGACCCACGATTTCGAGTTTGCCGGCAATAGCGTCGCTGGACTGGGCGCTGCGATTTACGAGGCTGGGGAGCACCGGTTTTGTCACATCAATTACTGTAAAACCCTGTTTCGACGCTTTCTGGACGTACAAGTATTGCTTGTCGCCTTTGTTTTGGAGAAGCATCTCGCTTCCCGGTGCGTCTTTCAGGGGCAGGTGCGCAATCACTTTTGCGGGAACTTCGGTGGGCTTGGTGTTTGCGGAGATGCGAGGCGCGGACATAAGAACCACTCCGGCCGCGAAGGCGATACTGACGGGGCCCAAATGACTGCGAAAAACTCTTTGGTGAATAATACTCATCGCTTCCTCCTTGCACTGCTCTAAGCGTGCCTTCAATACTCTTTCCGTCAACATAATCGGTTTGCTTCCTATGTGATTTGATGCATCGAAATGCTCGAACTGATGCAGATTTCGACAAGCAGGCGACTGGATCTAGACGGAGGGAGGCGGACGAGTGAAGAGACGATTGTCCAGTGATATGGAAACAATGGGGTTTTCTTCGCGTAGCTCGAGCGGCGACGGATCCCGATGAGGAAGTTCGATGGCGCCGGACGGCGGAGGCAGCAGCACGAAGAAGTCCTTGGCCAGGACTTTCGCGGTTATTTGCGAAGGAGCAGAGGGTACCCAGGAAGTCTCTTCGCAACCCGGAATTCGGGGAACGCGATTTGCCAAAACGATAACAAGCGAGACAGCGCAAATCCACAGCACAGCGCATTGTACACGGGTCAGGCGGCGCGGCATCAGGAGCGACAGCATCGGAACCCCACCAAGCGAAAACCCCTCACCATTTTATTCTACACCCGTGGGGCAGAACGCGAGTCAAGGCAACGCCCCTGCTGATTATTCCGGGCTCAGCGCCTCCACTCGCGCTTCAAGGCGCCTTCCAGACTGCGTTTTTGCACCTACTGTCTGCCGTAGACGGCGATGCATCCGTTGGCGCTCTGCGTGCCGCAGAGTGGGCCGGCCTGTGTGGGAACAAAAATCTGGTTGGTAAATTGGTTGACGGTGATGCTGTGGGAATTAGAGCCTGTGCCAACATTGACGAGCCACTGCCGGGTTCCAGCATCCACCACACCCATGATGGGCCCGTTGGGCATGTCGCGGCCCGCGGTGTAGTAGCGGTTGTCGCCGGGGTTGTACCAGACTTCGTCGGTGCCGCCGCTTTGATCGATCTTGATTTGGCTGGCGAGGCAGGCGGCGCTGGTTGTGCAGGTACCGTCAAAGACGATCAGCAGTGGCGGGAACTGGACACCATCGTGTCCTCCGCAGCCGACGAGAAAATCGTGGCCCGGGCCCTGGATGATGCCAGCAGGCATGCAATTGAGGGTTGGTACCACGTTGATGACTACAGGGCCGGCCGGATTTCCAATTCGCGGATCAATTTCATCAATACACCCGACGGCGACGCTCGACTGAGTGGCCAGAGTGGAAACCGTGCAATTCAGATTTTCCACATAAAATGTGCCATGGAGGGGATTGAAACCCACAGCGCCCGTTCCTGCCACGGCAATCTCACCCATCTGCCCTGGCGCTGCCGTTCCATTGTTGGTGATGAATGCGCCCGTGTTTGCATCCACGATGGGAGCATGGTGGCAGGGGACATCGGCGCCGCCGGGACCCACGCCATAGCCGGAGACGCCGGAGGCCACCAAGGTGGATTGATCCGGGCATGGAGCCAATGATGCCTGCGGATTCTTATCATTGATGCCATCCACGGCGACTGTGGAATCCTCAGCTCCGATGCCGTCATAATAAATCTGGCCAAGGATGCACGTCGGATAATTCGCACCCGCTGGCGGAGTGCTGGAAGGGTTGCCCGGATTATAATTCGCCAGGCGATTCACCGGCGCGCAATAGCCGAAGCCCCCCGGAGTAACGAACGGTGCTGTGTACGTACGGTTGACGATGTCGGTCACGTCGATAAGACTAACGAACGGCAACCCGGGGTCCCCGTTTGCGATGGTGAGAATGTCGTGCCCGCCGACGGTTCCATAAGCCATTTCATCGGCGCGATCGTCTGCACACGTTGGATCGCTTCCAGCGCCCCCGTTCCAACTTTGGATGCAGGCGGCGACGCCATTTGGGCCATCAAAATCGGGAGATGACCCAGTGGGGAAGGCAGCAATGACCGTCGGTGGGTTAGCGGTCAGATCGAATGCCACGACGGAAGCGCTGCCGCTTCCAACAAACAATGTTTTTCCGTCCGGCGTTACGAGCAGCCCGTCGGGGCCTGAGATAGGATTAACGCCATTGGCGCGCGAAGCGCAGCACTGCGCCCCGGGAAATCCTCCGAAAGCCCCGTGTGCGCCAAATCCCGGAAAATAAGTGGAGAAGGAATCAAAGAATCCTGGGTTTCTGCACCCGAATCGCGTCAATATGTTCGACGTCGCCGGATTCCGGAGAGCGCCGGCGCCAGTGATAATGGAAGGAATTACGGATAGCGGATCAGCAACAGGGGCGGCAGGTCCGAGGCACGGGCTGCCATTGTTCCCCGCGTTAGCCACTTGATTGAGACCGCCAATGGTGTTCACAGCGACGTCCTTTTTGGCGTCTACTACGACGATGTCAAGTCCGATGCGGTCGGAAGTGTAGACAAGTTGGTTAATGGGATCGAACCAACTTATGTCGAAGGAGTTGAAGGGACCGCCCGGCTCGCCGGTCGGATTGTGTTCGGGGACCGGGATGACGTTCAGAACGCCATACGCCCCGTTCACAGTGGTGCCACACGTGGGACAGAACGGCTGTGAGCCGCAACTGTTCAAGAGAACTCCAAGCGCCAACACGGCAGCCACTTCGATAAACTTCGCGAGTCTAGACCTCATCGAAAAACCTCCTCCAGAAATTCCACTCGAATCTTCGCGCCTCGAAGCTGCTTTCGATTTTGTGAAGTCCTGTTTGGCTCCAGGCAGATCGGCCAGTTTCAAATCCAGTCGCGCGCATGGCTGATCCCCTGCGCCCTAGAAGCGGTATTGCAACCGCTGTTCGAAGACGTAGTAGTTCTGCGGCGTAGCACCGATGGTGCTTGGTTGCTTCAAGCGGTCAACATTGAAGTTGGACTGGAAGCGCACCCAGTAGTTCAAATACCAGTTCACACCGAAGCTGAACTCGTCGGTGTGCCGGTTGAACGTGGGAACGTTCTGGGGCGTAAAGACGTTGTTGAAGAAAACACCGGGCTCATTGCCTTGAATCCCGGAATAGCGGAACGCAACTTCCCAGGCTCCCAATCCGCGTCCGCCGCCGCCGGGAAGTTCCGGACCAAACACAGGGTGTTTGATGCGGGGCGTGCCGTTTTCCGGCCGCCTTTCCTTGGTGAGCAGGTAGGTGGCGGCGGAGTTCCACGCCTTGAATCGAACGGCAGGCAGATCGGCAAATCCGAGGCCGCCCAGGGTCAACGTGCCGACACCGGTGCGATCAAAAATCGCCTGGACGTATTCGTCGCGGAAGCCCCAAGGGCCCTTCAGAAAAGTGAATTCACCCTCATAGCGCCACACATTCCCGTTGGCCTGGAACTGCGGCAAAAACGTGAAAGGCGCGGCCGGCGACCCGGTGCTGGGGGTGAGTTCGCCGGAAAGACCGCGCGACTGGCTGTAAGCGATCGAACCACCGAAAGCGAACTCGTGCAACACGCTGTCCTTCTTGTTGCGCCAGGGGTAGAAGCGGACTCTGCCGATCGTCTCGGGCACGCTCGTGGAGTTATTGGTGGAATATCCTTTTCCGTTGAAAACACCGGCCCAATACTGAAATGCGCCGCCATTGATATCGCCGTGAATTACCGCGCCAGGACTGCGGAATGCGGAGGCGGCCGACGGGTAAAGCAGGGATTGCAAACCGCGCTCGACGAAATCGATATTGGTAACGCCAGCGGCCAATTCCTGTGCGAAGGGTTCCTTGAACTGCCCGGCCTGGACCTGGATGGCGTTGTTGTATTTCGCGTTCAGGTAGATATCGCGGATCGTTGCACCGGTTGTTGCGGCGGCGTCAACCAGGATTCCGAACTGGTAGTGGTCGCCATAATTTCCCTGAAAACCAAACCGGCCGCGGCGTACGGAAAAAGTATTGGCAGGAGAGCCGTCGCCGATGTAGCTGCGGTAATCGGTCTGCACGTATCCGTAAGGCTGAAGCTGGAACTGGCCGTCGTTGGATTTAATGAAGAAATGCTCCCCGTTCCATCCCGCATTCACAGGCGCGGCGCCGTCTTTCTTCTCGGCGGGTTTCTGGTAAACGACCACGGGCTCTGCGGGCTCCGCATCGATTGCCGGCGCAGGGGCGGGCAGTGGATAGCTGGTGTTAATCAGGCGGGCGGCGCCATCGTTCGCCGGGGACGGGGCGCGCGACTTCACCTCGACGAGTTGCTCGACAAAATTTTTCAATTGCTCGATCGTCCGGCGCTGTGCAGCCAGCTCCTGCCGCAACTGATCCACCTCCGCCTTGCTCGCTGTCGCGGAAGGGGCCTGCACGCTGTCGCCGGCAGGCTTCTCGCTCTGGGCCTGAGCACTCGGGCCCATGCACACAAGACCCAAGGTCAACGTGAAAAGCGCAATCCACGTCCTTAGTGAATTCATATTCCCCCCAGTGAATGGTCGGATGACCGGACCAGTGGCGGTCAGCCTTTACCGCATTTATGGATTCATGTCAAGTACATAATCATAAAATCGATTGACGGGAGAAAGATTTACGTTATGCGGGGAAAGCGCCTTGCATTGAACCGGTGAATACCCCCGGCGATAGAATCACTTCGCGGAAGTTCCTGTTTTCTGATAAACAGGAGTTTGCACTTTACCCATGCCATCCTCCTGTTTTTCGCCGCTGCGATCGCCGGGACTTTAAACGCGGTGGCGGGCGGAGGCAGCTTTGTCTCCTTTCCCCTCCTGTTATTCACCGGCGTGCCCGCTGTCGAAGCCAATGCCACGAATACTGTCGCCCTATGGCCGGGATTGGCAGCGAGCACGGTTGTTTACCTGAAGCGGTTGGATGCGCCGTTGCGCCTGCTGCTTCCGTTGCTGGCGACGAGCCTGGCCGGGGGATGGGCCGGCGCGTTGCTGCTGCTGCGGACACCGCAACACACTTTTTTGCATCTGGTGCCGTGGCTGCTCCTGAGCGGCACGCTGCTGTTCGCGTTCGGAAATAGAATTCGCGCCATTGCAGGCCGCACTTCCGTTGTCGAAGATCTGCGGCAATTATCGTGGCAGGCGATTGTGGTGAGTTCCGTCGTGGAATTGCTGGTGGCGGTCTATGGCGGATACTTCGGGGCGGGCATTGGGTTCATCACGCTGGGAATGCTGGCGGCGATGGGAATGCGAGACGTGCTTGCGATGGGCGCCATCCGGACTTTGCTGGCCGCGACGATCAACGTGGCCGCGGTCGTCACGTTCATCTGGGCCGGGGCGGTGTTGTGGCCTCAGTGCGTGGTGATGATTGCCGGAGCTCTTACTGGCGGATGGTTTGGAGCGCATTTTGCGCAGAAAGCCGATCCGCAGAAGATGCGGTATGCCGTGATCGGCGTGGGGCTGGCGATGAGCGCTTATTTTTTTATTGCCACTCATTGAGGAATCGGAATTGCGCACCACGGATTTTCCGGCGCGCCTGCCCGCAACCCAAAAGATATTGCTGGAGGTTGACAAGCGGTGTATACTCCCGCTGGTCCACTTACCGGACCACTTGGAGCCTTGCTTGTCACTCAACCTGAAATCCGATTTCGAAACGGTCCGCCGGGATAAAGTCTACGAAGGCGTCGCCAAACAGATCGAACGGCTGATCCTGAAAAAGCTGCAGCCCGGCGACAAACTTCCGTCCGAACGAGATTTGGCGGTGTCGCTTGGAGTCAGCCGAAGCTCCATCCGCGATGCGATTCGCAGCCTGGAATTGATGGGGATGGTGGAGCCGCGCCAGGGCGCCGGTACCATCGTCCGACAAATTTCATCGGACTCGCTGGTCAATCCCCTGGCCAATGCACGGAAGCGCAAGGAAGAGCTGGTCGGCGAACTGCTGGATTTTCGCAAGATGCTGGAACCCTCGCTCGCCTCCCGCGCCGCCACGCGCGTTTCCCGCGAGGAACTCGCCGAGATGGAGGACATCCTCAAACGGCAAGAAGAAAAATTGCGCAACGAGGAGAGCACCATCGCCGAGGACACGGAGTTTCACTACGCCATCGCTTTGGCTTCGGGCAACAGCGTTGTGCGCAAAGTGCTGGATACGCTGATGGATTTGCTGCGCGATTCGCGCGAACGCAGTTTGCAGGTTGACGGGCGTCCGCAAAAATCGCTGGCCGGCCACCGGAAAATCCTGGCTGCGCTGAACCGGCATGACGCGGAAGCGGCGAAGCTGGCCATGCGGCGGCACATCGAAGACGTCGAAAAAATACTGCTGAAGAAGTGAAGTTTTGACCGCAGGGATTTTTCACAATGGATTCGCGATTCGCTCTCGCAGGAATGCGAGCAAGGTGAAAGCGGGATAGCGGTCAGGATTGTTGGGGACGAAGAGCAGACTTTCGATTTGAGGACGAGTAGAGTGCCTGACTTGCGGGATGACATGACCGGCGGGGCTTTCGCACCTCACGAGGCGCAAACCGAGAGTCTCTCGAATCACCAAAATTCCACACCATGTGCCGGGGCGACGGTGACGCTTCGCGTTTCTGAGGCGCGTGTCGAGGATGTCGGGCACGCCATCGCGCGACTTGCGCCGGCGGACCTGCAGCGCATCGGTGCCAAGCCAGGCGATGTTTTGAAAATTACAGGCGGAACGGTCGCTGTCGGGAGCGCTGAACTTTCGGACGATGCGCACGAAGGCATGATCCAGATTGACGGAACATGCCGCAGCAACTGCAGCGCGGGATTGCAGGAGCAAGTCACGGTTACAACCGTCGAGACGCAAGCGGCGGTTGCGGTTCGCTTCACGCCGATGTGGGTGGGCGCGGCGCCTGCGACCATCGCGCCGGACCGGATGCTCGAGGATCTGGTGAGCGTTCCCGTCGTCACGGGTTGCGCGGTTCGTGTGCCGACGTTTGCGAAGGCTGTGAACTTCCAGGTGGTGCGCACCATTCCCTCCGGGCCCGTGGTGATCGGGAAGCGAACGGACATTCGAGTTGTGGAAGGCGAGCAGACGCCGTCGCGCGCGCCTACGGTTTCCTACGAAGACATTGGCGGGCTTGAGCGAGAAGTGGCGCGGGTACGCGAGATTGTTGAGTTGCCGCTGAAGTACTCGCACATTTTTGAACGCCTAGGAATTCTGGCGCCGAAGGGCGTGCTCTTGTACGGCGCCCCAGGAACCGGCAAGACGCTGCTTGCACGCGCCGTGGCGGCCGAAAGCCGCGTG
>Ga0137391_10002652_pt1 | contig 13446 bp, 11 predicted proteins | sample 15con2h24BmetaG_FD_101399 | JGI IMG/M metagenome (GOLD analysis project Ga0137391, IMG submission 101399) | Vadose zone soil microbial communities from Angelo Coast Range Reserve, California, USA - 15con2h2.4B metaG | ecosystem: Environmental > Terrestrial > Soil > Vadose zone > Saprolite...
AACCGCCGCGCTTCCAGCGCAGCAAAATCCCGGTGAGCACCACGAGTCGTCGGCATGACCTAGCATGGCAGCGTACCGCATGAAACTCGTTACTCTATTTCGCAAAGGTCATTAGCTCGGTCTAACGCTGGCCGGCGCTGGTCAAGACTGTGAGCCGCTGCATCAATAGCCTTTTGGAGGGGCAGAAGTTCTGCGACCCACGGCTTCCACTTTGCGACCAAACGAAGAGCCCACTCCGAGAATCGTGATCCGCGGACTACCCACTCTGCACCGCGATCTCCCCACGAACGCCCTGTCCTCAGCTTTTCTCGGACCTCTCGTGAGAATGACCTCCATAGCGAGGCGGGGTCCTTTGCTGCCCATGGATTGAACCAAATGACCGGAATGTCTGCCTGTCCGCAAAAGAACTCGATGAAGTTGAGAACGGTGGACTTGCCCTCGCCCCAAGCGGCATAGATTCCGATCCGGAGAGGCTCACCAGGCAATCCCGTAGCAATCAAGTCGTAGATTGTTCGAGCGATCGTAGAACGACGCAGCGCGTCGCGTTGGGGATTCCTTTCTGGTCGATCCAGCATGGCGCTGCGAAGTAACACTGACATTGGCCGGTCGTCAAGAGCTTGGCATGACAGCAGGAAGACCCTTACCGTACTCCTGACTAGTAGTCGTAACTCCGGCTCTACGCCGCCGCGTTACTGCGGATAATGGACTGAGCGGAACGTAGAAGAGCGGACACCAATGCACCTTCGATCCTGGCGCCCTCATCAAGAATGCGGCCGACGGTAATGTCCAAGACATCGCTCGCACCAGATCAGACTATATCGAGCTTTCCAGTTTCCCTCCCCTATGACCGCCGCCCCTGCGTCGAATGCTCCGCTAGACGCTCGTCACTACGACAGGCCAAAAGACTGAGTGCGGCTAGAAAGCGCCCATCGCCGCTTTCGGCACAACGATCTCTGAGAACCAACCAAGGCCGTAGAGAAACATTGCAAGCGCGACAGCCACCAGGAACAGCGCTACAACGATGTGCATAGCACAGTAGAGTCCGTGAGTACTTGCGAGGCGCTGGCGCGGCGTTCGAAACTGCAGCGCTGGCTGATTCAACAGCTGCCTTAGTCGCGAATCGATCGCAAGGTAATGTTCGCGCTGAATGATTACGAGTCGCGCATGGAACGCGTTCAACAACACCAGGAGAAGGGCTGGTGCCGACATCAAGCCGATCACTTGACGCGAGGCCCCGAGAGTCTGAACCACGAAGTAGATGAGTGCCAAGACTGCGCCGTCGACAAGGTAGATCAACTGACTCGAAGTCTGGGTGTGGGTCAAAGTGTGGTCGAGCCGCTTCAGCCAATAGTCCTTGCCGAGTTCAAGTATCCTGTCATCAGCCCGACCGCCGAGTAGCCCGGCGGATGCTCGAGCATCATTTTGGGAGCCTGCGACAGCCGGTTCACCTATCGGCTGCGGTTGCGGCCTCCACACGCCGAGGGCAATGCCGCACAGGCCGAATCCTAACAGAAGAAGTCCAAAACCAAGGGGCGACGCGTAGTGGTAGTACCACTTGTCGACACCAAGTGGATCGCCTAGCGTTATTCCCTGCCGCGGGAGCCTGACTCCAACCCGGATACTGTCGAATAGGAGGAATAGCGTACCGACAAACTGGCATACCCACCCGACGACATTCAAGCGGAACCCACTCATGTGGCTAGTGGCCAGAACCAGCGGCACCCACTTGCGGGGGCCGCTGCGCGCTGTGGTTTGGCGTCACGTTTTAGACCTGTATCCGATAAACCCGAGCCGCCACGTCATGGAACATCGCCGCGCGCTCCGCCGCAGAGTAGCCCTTCGACAGCCGCTTGAAGGCGTTGTACATCACGTTGTAGGAGTAGGAGACCTTGTCGACCGGGAAGTTGCTCTCGAACATGCAGCGGGCGGGGCTGAACTGCTCGATGCAGTAGGTCATGAAGGGGGCCATCGAGGTCGCCAGCTCTTCCGAGCCGATGGGCGTGGCCCGAGTGTGCCAGTCGAAGCCGGTGCGGGGCATGCCGATGCCGCCCAGCTTCATGTAGACATTGGGGCACGCGGCGACGGCGGCAATACCGCGCCGCCAGGTGGCCAGCACCTCGTCGTCCTTGTTGGCGTAGGGGCCCTCCCGCAGCAGGCCGCCGATGTGATTCAAGATGATGGCCAGGTCAGGGACGGCCTTGGCGAAGGCTGCCAGCTCGGGTAGCTGCGGGAAGTACATCCACCCCTCGAGGGAGAATCCCATCTTCGCCAGCACGCGCGCGCCGGCGCGGAACTGCTCGTTGGCCAGCTGCCCCTGGATCTTGTGCGCGGCCGTGTTCTCCACCTCGGGGTGGGGATCCCACGTCACGGAATGGCGGATGCCCCGAAACCGGTTGGGGCTGGCCGCCTTCAAGGCCTCCAGCACCGGGGCCACGCGGTCGCCCAGGTTCAGGTTGGCGTGGCCGACGATGGCGGCGGCCGCGCGGCCGGGGCCGTAGAGCCCGCTGGCGCTGGCCGCAGCCAGCCCCTGGACGAATTCGACCTCCCCCACGGGGCGCATCTCCTCCGGGCCGTCGGCGCGGTACATCGCGCGCGCCTCGATGAACACGGTGGAGCGCACGTTGTGGCCGCTCTGCATGTCGGCGGCCAGCTCATGGAGCAAGTAGCGCTGGTAGGGGATGCGCCCGGTGCGAAAATCCCAGAAGTGGTGATGGGGATCGCAGATGGGCAGCTCCGGTTCCAGCGCCTTCTCCTGCGTCAACGCCAGCCAGTCATTGCTTCCGAATGGCACGATGGCACCTCCGTGGCGGGCCAAGTCCCCCGCTGGGCTGACTTCGATACGGAACTATCCCGGTCCGTGTGACAGTAGACGCCTAGAGGGGAACATGCGTCAAACATGAAAGTCGAAGTGTACGCCGTGCTATCGCGAGGAGGCATGTCAATGAAATACCCCGCCCTTGCTGTCATCACCGTAGCCTTCGCTCTGGCCGTCTTGTCGCCGGAGTCGGCGCTTGCTGGCCCATACGGTGACGAACTGGCAAAGTGCCTCGTCAAATCGACGACGGATGCCGATAAGACCTATCTCGTGAAATGGCTGTTCGCCGCCGCCGCTTTGCATCCCGACGTGAAGTCGATCGCTTCCGTCTCGGACGCGCAGCGTGACGAGTTGAACAAGAACGCTGCGAAACTGTTTGAAAGACTTCTCACCGAATCTTGCAGGTCGGAGACGCAAGAAGCAGTGAAGTATGAAGGCCCGAGTACCCTCGAGAGCAGCTTCAATGCTCTTGGCCAAGTTGCCGCGCGTGGACTCTTTTCTCATCCGACCGTAGCCAGAGGCACCGCAGACCTCACAAATTATATGGACAAACAGAAACTCGAAAGCGTATTCCGCCCGACGAAGTGAATCGCGAAGATGGCGGAGTAGGGCCGCGGGCCGCGCGGACGGCTTGACAGGGCGCCGGACGCATGGCTAACGTCGAGTCCCCGAGGGGGCTGATTCTCCTCTGCGACGATTCGTTTCGGGCCGATGGACGAGCCGCCTCGTCCGGAGGGCGACCCACATGCTCCGTGCCCTGATCGTTCTAGCTCTCTCCTCGACGCTTCTGGCCTGCGGTGACGCCGGGGCACAAGAACGGCCGCGCTACGGTGGGGAGCTGATCTTCCTGGTGCCCTCGGAGCCGCCGTCCTATGACGGGCACCGCGAGGGCACCTTCGGCACCGTCCACCCCCTCGCGCCCCTCTACAACACCCTGCTGCGCATCGATCCCACCGACCGCACCGGCACGCGACCGGTGGCGGACCTGGCCGAGTCGTGGACGATCTCGCCGGACGGCATGACCTACACCTTCAAGCTACGCCAGGGCGTGCGGTTCCACGACGGCAGCGTGATGACCTCACGCGACGTCAAGGCGAGCTACGACAAGATCATTTCCCCGCCGGCCAATGTGATCTCGGCCCGCAAGGGCGCCTACCACGTCGTCGAGGCCGTCGAGGCTGTCGACCCGCACACGGTGCGGTTCCGACTCAAGTGGCCCGAGGCCTCGTTCCTGGTGAATCTGGCCTCGCCCTTCAACTGGATCTTCAAGGCGGACATCCTGGCCAAGGACATGCGATGGTACGAGACCAACGTGATGGGCACGGGGCCCTTCAAGTTCGTCGAGCACGTGAAGGGCTCGCACCTCGTGGGTCGGAAGAACCCGGACTACTGGGACAAGGGCAAGCCCTACCTGGACGGATACCGCGCCATCTTCATCTCCGCGTCGTCGGCCCAGGTGGCGGCCATCCGCGGGGAGCGCGCGCACGTCCAGTTCCGCGGCTTCACTCCGTCCGAGCGGGACAGCCTCGTCCAAGCGCTGGGCTCGAAGATCACGGTGCAGGAAAGCCCCTGGAATTGCCTCTCGCTGGTGGCGATGAATCACGAGCGGAAGCCCTTCGACGACAAGCGCGTGCGCCGGGCGCTCACCCTGGCCCTGGACCGCTACGAGGGCTCGAAGAACCTTTCGAGGATCGCCGTCGTGAAGGACGTGGCGGGCATCCAGGTGCCGGGCACCCCGTGGGCGACGCCACCGCAGGAGCTGGAGAAGCTGGCCGGGTACGGGCGCGACATCGCGAAGTCGCGGGCGGAGGCGCGCCGGCTCCTGCGGGAGGCCGGTGTGCCCGAGGGCTTTGCCTTCACCTTCAAGAACCGGGGCATCCCGATGCCGTACGAGACGGTGGGCATCTGGCTGATCGACCAGTGGCGCCAGATCGGGCTGAACGTCAAGCAGGAGACCGTGGAGGCCTCGGCCATGGTGTCCACCTCTCGGCGGGGGGACTTCGACGTGTCCTCGGACGCGCAGTGTAGCTTCGTGGTCGAGCCCGACATCGACCTCCAGAAGTTCCAGTCCGTCGGTATCTCCGACAATAACTACAGTCGCTACAAGGACTCCGTCCTCGACGAGCTCTTCCTGAAGCAGGCGCGTGCCCTGGATCCCGAGGAGCGCAAGCGGTATCTCCGCGCCTTCGAGAAGCGGCTGCTGGACGAGGAGGTCCACTACATCTACACGCTGCAGTGGCACCGGATCGTCCCGCACAGCGCCAAGGTACGGGGATGGACCATCACCCCGTCCCACTTCTTGAACCAGCAGCTCGACGGCGTGTGGCTGGCCGAGTAGGCCGGATCCCGTTGCTTCAGCAGTTGCCGCCGGGGCCCCCGAAGTAGAAGTAGGTGCCCCAGCTCCCGCCCTCACTACTGGGCGTGAGCTCGATGCTGTAGCAGGACGGCGTCGACAGCTTGGTCAAGCTCGCCCACACGCCCGTGCCATTGTCCTCGTCACGCGGAATGTAGAAGATGCCCTTCTGGAAGGCCGCGTGCTGCCAGCCCGTGCTCGCATGCTCGCCGCTGCCCATCTGCGGATAGGGCTTGGGCGGGGCCGTCTCACCGCCGTAGGTGATTTGCGTGGCATTGCGCGACATCTGGCCGTTGTTGAAGATCGACGTCGGGTAGTAGCCGATCGCCTCGTAATCCCCGGAGCCTCGGATGAACAGCCACCAGTTGCCCCGGAAGAGCTTCCACTGCATCTCGAAGCCCCATTGCGTGCCGCCCGTGACGCTGTACTGCGTCCATGACCCACCGAGATAGTGATGGCTGCTCGTCTGCACGAATTTCCCGCACAGGAGGTTGTAGCACTTCAGCGTCCCGTAGTTGTCGGCCGTGTAAAAGATGAACAGCACCGGCTTGTCGGAGTTGAACTTCTCCTTGTAGACGACCCAGCCGCCCTCGACGGTCTGCTGCCCCGCGCCGCTCCCGCCACCCGCGTACCATTGCTGAGACAGCGTGAAGCCTCCAGTAGGGGTCCACAGGTTGAGCCACGAGTTGCCGCCGAAATTCGTGAGATCATCCTGGCGCGCGGTGGCGTACAGGTGGTCGCCTCCGCCGGGGACGATCTCCCCCTGGCGCCCCGGCCCCGGCGGCAACCCTCCCCCACCCGGGCCCTTGCTGAAGAAGTCGTCGAGCGTGGTGAAGCGCGTCATGGTCTCGAGCGTGATGCGCGCCATCGGGATCGTCTCCGTGACGCACGACATGCGATTGCCGTACGGGTCCTTGAGGCCGAGACGCAGGGGCGAGTCGATCGGCTTGGCGTCGCCCGGCGTCCTCCCCGCCGCGTATCCACCGGCGACCGCGCTCGCGGGCGGCTGGCGCTCGATCCGGGTGAGCCCCAGGAGCCGCACGGCGGGCTGTGAGGCGATGGCGATGCAGTCGAAGAGCGCGCCGTCGGAGACGAAGGTGTGCACCGGCTGCACCCCGTCGTACATCTTCAGCACGTGCGCCCGCATCTCCTCGAAGGCCGCCTGGTCACGCACCTTCACGCCTGGTCGGCCCGCGTGGTCTTCGTACCGCGCCGTCCGCACGCCCTGGAGAAATGTATTGAACGGAACGAGGTCAGCAGTGCCGGGGGGCGGCTTGCGGACCGTCGACGTGCAGCTGCCCAGCAGGAGCAAGCACAGAGCGAAGGCGGAGAATCGGAGTGATCTCATGAATGGGCCCTCCTGGGTCTCTGGTCGAGGATACTCACTCATGCCGTCAGGCGCGAGCCCGAGCTGGATGCTCGTGTCCTATGGTAGGATCGCGCTTTCTCGCTGGGCTCGGCCCCTTACTCGCCACGACCGACCCTGGAGGTGACAGCTATGGGATCTCCCTCGGACAATGTCGCGAAGCTGAAGGCGGGGTATCGCCAGTGGCACGAGAGCAAAGGCGGCAGCGTCAAGGGCTGGCTTGATCTCATGGTCGACGACGTGAAGTGCTACTCGCTGGCCGGCGGCGCGCCGGGGGCGGAATTCACCGCCGCCATCACCTCCAAGAAGGACTTCGAGCGGTACTTCAAGGGCCTGCTGGACGACTGGGAGATGATCAACTACAAGACGGGCGAGTTCATTGCCGAAGGTGACCGCGTCGCCATGCGGGGCTCCACCGCCTGGCGGAACCGCAAGACCGGCAAGGTCGTCGACACGCCCAAGGCCGATTTCTGGACGTTTCGCGAGGGCAAAATCGTGGAGTTCCACGAGTTCTATGACACGGCGGCGCTGATTGCCGCCGCCCAGGCCTAGCCCCGCCATGGCGTTCCTGGTGAAGGACGGCTTTCGTCTCTACTACGAGGACACGGGCGGCCCCGGCCCCGCGCTGCTGTTTCTGCACGGCGCCGGCGGCAATCATCTGAGCTGGTGGCAGCAGGTGCCGGTGTTCGCCGAGGAATATCGGTGCATCACAGTCGACCAGCGAGGCTTCGGCCAGTCTCCGGACGTCGCCGGCGGACCCGGTCCCGCTGCCCTCGCCATCGACGCGCTCGCGCTACTCGATCACCTCGGGATCGCGAAGGCCGCGCTGGTCGCTCAGTCGATGGGCGGCTGGGCCGCCGTGGGTGCCGCCGTGCGGGCGCCGGAGCGATTCTGGGCGATCGTCATGGCGAATACCGTCGGCAATCTGACGAATGCCGAGGTCGCCGCCCTTCGCCAGAAGCTGGCAGACGCGAGCCCGCCCCGGCCGGCCGTGCTGTGGCAGGCGGCCCTGGGTGAGACGTTCCGCAAATCGCACCCGACCCGCACCTTCCTCTACGCGCAAATCGCGGGGCTGAACACGCCACTGCCCGCGGACTTCCGGGACCAGCTCGGCCGATTGACCACGCCCGTGGAGCGCTACGCCGCCACGCGTGTGCCGACGCTGTTCCTGACGAGTGACGAGGACGGGCTCATCTGGCCCGAGCTATCGCAGAAGGTGCACGAGCATGTGCCGGGCTCGCGCTTCGAGCGTGTGGGCGCCGTCGGCCACTCGACCTACTTCGAGCGCCCCGACGTCTTCAATCGCGAGGTGGGCGCCTTCCTGAAGGAGCATCGGCCATGAGGGGGTGGACGCGCCGATCGTGAGAGTGTGACGTCGTTTGCCCCCTCACCCTGCCCTCTCCCCCCGATGGGGGAGAGGGATTCGAAGAGATCCCTCCGGCCAGAAGAAACCCAAAGCGTCGGCGCGCTGAATTGACCTGCCATAGGTCCTCTGGCACGATTGCGAGGCTATGCGCTCGTTTGCCTTGCCCCGGCGGCTCTGGAGACTTGCCCGCTGGGCTACCCTCACGATTTCTCTCGCCACTACCTTCTTCGCTGTACCTCTCACCGATGCCCAGACGACGGCCAAGAAAGCGCTGGTCGGTGTGCTCGGCATCACGCCGTCCGTCCCGGCCAACCACGAGATATTCAAGCAGGGGCTCGCCCAGCTCGGATACACGGAAGGTCAGCAGGTCGCCTTCGTGGAGAAACACGCCGATAGCGAACCCGCTCGGCTTGCCGCTGTCGCGGCCGAGCTCGTCCGGAGCAAGCCCGACGTGATCTTCGCGAGAGGGCCGGCCGCGGTCGCCGCGGCGGTACAGGCGACCAAGGTCATCCCCATCGTGGCCGTCGACCTGGAGAGCGATCCTGTCGCGCTCGGATACGCGAAGACGCTCGCCCGGCCCGGGGGCCACGTCACCGGCGTCTTTCTCGATCTCCCGGAGCTGAGCGCCAAGCAGCTTCAGCTTTTCCGAGAGATCGTCCCCAGCCTCTCCCGCGTCGCTCTCGTCGGCGATTCCGTGGGGAACGCCGCGCAGTATCGAGCGACGGAACGCGCGGCGAAGACCTTCAAGGTCCAGGTGCAAACATTCGAGGGCCGCACCCCCACGGAGCTCGACGCCGCGCTGGAGGCCGCGCGCCGCAACGGGGTGGGAGGCGTGGTCGTCTTCTCGTCACCGACCGTCTACGGCAACGTGGCACGCATCGCCACCCTCGCCCGCGAGAAACGCTTGCCGACGGTGGCGCTCTTTAGCGAGTACGCCGAAGCCGGCGGCCTGCTGACCTATGGACCGAATCTGCGTGAGGCTTTCCGCCGCTGTGGCGCCTACGTCGGAAAGATCCTGAACGGCGCCAAGCCGTCCGACTTGCCGATCGAGCGGCCGGAGAAATTCGAGCTCGTGATCAACGCGAGGACCGCGAAGATGCTCGGCCTTACCATCCCGGACTCGTTGCTGCGGCGAGCCGATCAAATCATCCAATGAGGAAATATCGCTCGAGGAGGACTCCATGGCCCACGACCTGGTGATCAAGAACGGCATGCTGGTGGACGGCACGGGGGCGCCGGCGCGCCGGGCCGATGTGGCCATCACGGGCGGCAAGATCGCCGAGATCGGGCGGGTGACGGACGGCGCGGCCACGGTGATCGATGCCGCCGGCCTCGTGGTCGCGCCGGGCTTCATCGATCCGCACACGCATTACGACGCGCAGATCTGCTGGGACGGCGCGGTGACTCCCTCATCGTGGCACGGCGTCACCAGCGTCATCATGGGCAACTGCGGCGTGGGCATCGCGCCGTGCAAGCCCAAGGCGCGCGAGGTGGCCATGCGCGACCTGGTCAACGTCGAGGCGATTCCCTTCGACGTCCTCAACATGGGCATCACCTGGGACTGGGAGACCTTTCCCGACTTCATCGAGGCGGCGGCGCGGCGGAGCCCGTCGCTCAACCTGGGCTTCCTGGCGCCCCTGACCCCGTTCCGCCACTACGTGATGGGCGAGGCATCGATGGAGCGCGCGGCCACGCCCGACGAGACGGCGCAGATCAAGGCGCTGCTCGGCGAGGCCATCGATGCCGGCGCCTTCGGCTTCTCGACGACGATCCTCAACCAGCACGTGGGCTACCAGGGCCGCCCCCTCGCCTGCCGTAACGCCAGCCGCGACGAGCTCAAGGCCTACGCCAACGCCCTCAAGGAGCGCGGCAAGGGCGCCATCGAGATCGCCCTGACCCGCAAGATCGCGGTGATGGACGACGAAGAGTACGAGCTGCTCGACTTCCTGCTGCGCGAGAGCGGCCAGCACGTCACCTTCCTGGCCCTCTTCGACCGCGACGACATCCCGGAGGCGGTGCGCGACACGCTGCGCAAGGCGGCGCCCCTCATCGCGCGCGGAGCGCGGCCGCAGACCTCGCCCCTGCCGCTCACGCGCGACATCAACATGCGCAACCCCTTTTCCTTCGCGGCGTTCCCGAGCTGGAACCGCGTGTTCGTCGACAAGTCGAAGCCGGCCCAGGCAGCCGTCTACGCCGATCCCGCCTTTCGCAACCAGTTCCGCGAGGAGCTGAAGCGGCCGATGGCCTTCGGCAACTGGGAGCGCATCAACGTGCACGAGGTCCAGTCACCATCTCTCAAGGCGCTCGAGGGCCGATCCGTCGCGGACATCGCCCGCGAGCAGGGCAAGGACGGCGTCGATGCCTTCCTGGACCTGACCCTCAAGGACGACCTCGAGGTCGAGTTCACCATGGCCTCGTTCAACACGCGGGTCGACCGCATGACGGAGATCCTGAACGACAAGAGCGTGCTGGTGGCGCTGGGCGACGGCGGGGCCCACGTCGACATGCTGTGCGACGCGGGCTATCCGACGTACCTGCTGGGCACCTGGGTGCGCGAGCGCCAGGCGCTGACGCTCGAGGAAGGAGTCCGGCGGCTCACCTCAGATCCCGCCGAGGTCTTCGGCGTCCGGAACCGCGGCCGGCTCGCTCCGGGCCTCGCCGCCGACGTGGCCGTCTTCGACGCGGCCCGCATCGGCTCCACCAACCGCGGCGAGCGACGGTTCGACCTGCCCGGCGGCGCCAAGCGCATGGTCATGCCGTCGCGCGGCGTCGAGTACACCGTGGTCAACGGCGTGATCACCTGGGCGGACGGGAAGCTCACCGGCGCGACGGCGGGCCAGGTGCTGCGCTCCTAGGGCATGGGGAGAGCATTTTGTTTCCACATGTCGTATTGCAAGACCTGACCCCGTGATCGAGTCTTGCCGGGGCCTCGTGCCTGCGTGGGAGGTGGACCACGTCGGCCACTTCACGGTCGCGTACTACCATCAGCGTGTCGAGGATGCCGGCTTCGCGGTCCTGGAGGCGCTCGGGCTCGGGCCGACGTACACGCGGAGCGGCGGCCGCGGTTGCCCCACCACGGACTGCCACGTTCGCTATCTCCACGAGCTGCGCAGCGGCGACATCTATCACGTCCAGAGCGGCGTACTCACCATCGAGGAGACCGAACTCGTGTTCGGCCACAAGCTTTTCGATTCGGCCTCCGGCGCCCTCTGCACGACAGTCGCGCAACGAGTCGGCCACCTCGACATCGCGACGGACAAGCCGCTCGCGCTTCCGCCGGCCGCCCAACGCGCGGCCGAGGCGCACCGCATCGACTGGCCGGAGCCGCCGCCCGAGCGGCGGCCCCGGCCTCGCGGTGACGCGGGCTTCATCGACGGCGTGCTCGATACCGTGGCGCCGCAGGAGATGAACATTCTCGGCCGGAGCTCGCTCACGCACTACGTCCACCGCTTCTCGGCCTCGGGCGGTCACCTCATGGCCGCCTTCGGCATGACGCCGGACTACATGCGCACCGAGCAGCGCGGGCTCTCCACCTTCGAGTTCCAGCTCGCCATCGCCGGGCCGCTGCGGTCCGGGGATCTCGTGCGCGTACAGAGCGCGCTCGTTCACGTCGGCAACTCGTCGCTCCGGCTCTTCCACCGGATGACGAACCGGCGCACGGGCGAGGAGGTCGCCACCCTCGAGCAGTCCGGCGTGCACCTCGATCGGGAGGCGCGCCGCTCTGCCCCGCTTCCGGATGCGCTGCGCGCGAAGGCCCTCGCGATGCTCGCCCCCACGGCAAGGGAGACGGCGTGAGCCTAGTGGACCAGCAGAAGATCAGACGCACGCGAACCGGGCTCATCGCCCACGACCCCGCACGCGCCCAGCCGGGCTACACCCTCTTCGCTCCGATGTTCGGCGACGGCACGGTGCATCTCGTCGACATGGAGGGCAAGTCCGCCCATACATGGCGTCTGCCGTACCGGCCCGGCCTCTACGGCCACCTGCTCGACAACGGCCACCTCTTCTACGGCGGCAAGGTCATGGAGGACCTCGCGCGGTTCGGGGCGTGGCCGCGCTTCAAGGGCGGCGCGGTGCTCGAGGTGGACTGGCGAGGGCGGGCTCTCTGGGAAGTCCGGCACCCGGATCACCATCACGACGCGCGCCGGCTCCGCAACGGGAACGTTCTCCTCCTGTGCCTGGCTCCGTTGCCCGCCGAGATCGCCCGCAGCGTCCGCGGCGGCCAGCCCGGCACCGAAGCCGACGGCGTGATCTACGCGGACTACCTCGTCGAGATGACCACCGGGGGCCAGGCCGTGTGGGAGTGGCGGAGCTGGGAGCACCTCGATCCGGCGGCCCATCCCATCACGCCTCAGGATCACCGCGCCGAGTGGACTCACGGCAACACCGTCGCGGAGACGGCCGACGGCCACATCGTGGTGAGCTTCCGCAACATCTCGACCGTCGTCATGATCGATCGCGCCACCGGGAAGATCGTCTGGACGCTCGGCGCCCCGCCCCTCGCCCAGCAGCATGATCCGCGCCCCTTGCCCAGCGGGAACCTCCTGATCTTCGACAACGGCACGCATCGCCGCGATCACCCGGCGACGTTCTCGCGTGTGATCGAGGTCGATCCGCGCACGAGCGGGATCGTGTGGGAGTACAGGGATCCGTCGCTCTTCGAGTTCTTCAGCCCGTACATCTCGGGTGCGCAGCGGCTGGCCAACGGCAACACGCTCGTCTGCGAAGGGTGCCACGGACGGATCTTCGAGGTGACGCCCGATCACGAGATCGTGTGGGAATACATCAGCCCGCACTTCTTCCCCGAGCACGGGGCGCCCGGCCTGAACAACTGGGTCTTCCGTGCCTTCCGCTACAGCCCCGAGGAGATCGAGTCGGCGCGGCGCGCCTAGCGCCTGCGCTGATCCCAGCTACTGGATCAGGAGCAGGTGCGCTGGCTCGCGAAAAGCTATCACACTCGTACTGAGGGTTCGATTTCACACGTCCAGTCCAATGGCGTCACTGGATCGAGATTATCCTGGCGGTATGCCTTGAGTTTGTACTGCAGAGAACGGAGGCTGATTCCGAGCAGCTTCGCCGTCTGGGTTCGGTTGCGCCCCGCCCGGTCCAGCGTCTGCAAGATATATCGTTGCTCAAGCTCCTGCAAGGTCAGACCGAAGGGCAACTCGGCTTCCTTACTGCTTCGCTCCTTCGAGGCGTCCACGCCGAGAGGCAGATCGCTCACATCGATGCGATCGTCCTCGCAGAGCACGACCGCCTGCTCGAGGCAGTTCTCCAGCTGTCGGACATTACCAGGCCAGTCATACGTTTCCAGCAGCTCCAACGCCCGGGGCAACAGCCGAGGCACGGGCTTGCGGTGGACCGCCGCGAACTTCCGCAGGAAATGTTCGGCCAGCAGCGCGATGTCCCCTTCGCGCTCCCGCAATGGCGGCATCTCGACCATCACCACCGCAATACGGTAGTAGAGGTCCTCGCGAAATGTCCCCTCCTGCACCGCCCGGCGCAAATCCTTGTTGCTGGCCGTGATCAGTCGAATGTCGGTGCGC
>Ga0137391_10002653_pt1 | contig 13444 bp, 13 predicted proteins | sample 15con2h24BmetaG_FD_101399 | JGI IMG/M metagenome (GOLD analysis project Ga0137391, IMG submission 101399) | Vadose zone soil microbial communities from Angelo Coast Range Reserve, California, USA - 15con2h2.4B metaG | ecosystem: Environmental > Terrestrial > Soil > Vadose zone > Saprolite...
CCGAGACCGACTACTTTCTCTCGTGCAACACAACCTGGGGCGCGCTGATGTTTCGCCTAAAGGCAGTCGCCGAGGGCAAGGCGACCGCGCCTCTTTTCTCCAGGACCGGCTGGACTTTGTAAGGGCCGCCTTCACTTTCGGAGGCACACTGACGACCGGCCATGGAAACGGGATCGATATTCAGGAAGACGGGAATAACAATCACACTTACCCTGTAGCCTACGACAAGATCAATGTGATTCGCCGGCAGGAATCGCCGATCGATCCGAAAAAAGGGGCCTTGCGGCCCCTTTTTCGATGCCCGAGCCTCAGCGCTCAGAGCGAGACGTTGATAGCGATAGCAACGCCCGGATGGCGCCGGTTGTACATGTAGTAGCCGTCATTGACGTAGTCAATGTAGACGTCGTCGGTTTCATACCAGGTGCGCGCCCAGTATTCCGGCCACGGATCGACCACGCTGAACCAGAAGCCACCGTACTGGAACCGAGGATAGCCTCCCACGACAAGCACCGGGGCGCTTTGAACGCGGAACCAGCGTCCGCGGCCAAAGTGCTCATGGAAGCGGACTTCGGAAATGCGATATCCCCGGTAGCCGCCGCGCTCGCGCCAGGAATGATGTTCATGCTCCCAATGGGTCGCGCGATGACTCTCCCACGCATCCCGCCGATCGTGGTCGCGGTCGTGTTCGACGTGTCTGACCTCGCGTACGTGTTCAGGATGCGGCTGCTCGTGACGCGGCTCTTCCCGTTCAGACCTGCCCCGCGCCTCGTGATGCTCTTCGTGAGCGGGCTGCTGATGCACATGCTCCGGGCCACCCTCCCGGCGCTGGTCCGCATGCGGCGCGCCGGAGTTTCCGTGGTCCTTTTGCTGACCGTTATCGTGTTCCTTTTGATGTTTGCTGTCGTGATCTCTGTCAGAACCTGACTGCCGATCGTCGTCATGGTCGTGCCCGTGCTGAGCCAGCGCGGGTGTCTTTGCCAGAAGAAAGCCCAGCAGGGTCGTGCCGATGAATATGGTTAATCTCATTTTTCGTTCTCCATCTCTGCCTAGTCTAGCCTTTACGTCCGAGGCCTGTCGGTTACGCAAGTTCGCACCCGTTTGGTAATCAGGAGGAACTCAGCCGGGATCAAAACCTGAAACACAGCGCGACGTAGCCGTAACCAAAACCCCTCACCGCAGAGACCGCAGAGGGCGCAAAGATACGCAGGAAAAGCAGAGACAGGGATTGGATTTCCGGGCAAAGATCGTCGCAAGCTGCGAAGACTTTCATGATTAGCGCTGCAGAGGGAAATGACCAGGAGCTGCAGAGTAAGGCGCTTCGCAATGAGGTAATATTCTGTCAGTCATGCCTACTCCATTCGAAAGCGCACAGCTGAACCTTCAGCTTTTCGATCTTCGCCGCGAGCCTGTGCTGCGGGAGGCGCGCGGCTGGTTTCTGTGGGAATTCAATCCGGAAACGTTCGCCGAACTGGCCGCCATCGTTGGCGGCGAGAAAAACGCGGCGTTTCGAATGGTCGTCGGCTACTGGGACATGGCAGCCTCGCTGGTAAGCACCGGCGCCATCGACGGAGACGCATTCAGAGCGGCCCATGGAGAGATCTTCGCAACCTTCAGCAAGATCCAGCCGCATCTGGCGGAGCTGCGCGCCGCGAGCAGCGAATCTGATTTCGCCCGGCACATGGAATCGGTGGTCATGGCGGCCCCGGGGGCGGAGGAAACTCTGTCGCGCCGCCGCGAGGCGATTCGCGCGGCTGCGAAGGCGCGGACGGCGGAAAAAGTTCAGCCTGTCGGGCGATGAGATCTTTTTTTCCGGAAGGGCTGTCGTTTGCACGGAGTCGGCAAGAGTCATGATGAGAAATAAAGGCGGGACTCAGTCACAATCATTTTGGCTGCCCCCCAGGGATTCGAACCCCGATAGGCTGCTCCAGAGGCAGCTGTCCTACCATTGAACGAGGGGGCAACAGGTTGTATGATCCATAATGATTTTATGATGCGCCGTGCGGCAGGTCAAATGGGATGAATTGGGTAATTTCGTAATTGAAAACCATTGTGCCGCCGGTTTTCAATTACGCAATTATCAAATTACGCAATTACCAAATCCTCCCGGTCCGTTCCAAATTGCACCAGCCAGCCTACCCCTTCGCGCTACAATCTGCGCATGAGCATGAATCCCAACTTTCCTCTTCCCCTGGCTGAAACCGCGCGGCGTCCGCTGAACCCGGAGGAGTGTGCGCTGGTGGTCATCGATATCCAGGAGAAGCTGCTGCCGCCGATCCATGAAGGGGCGAGGATGGTGAGCAACAGTCAGCTTCTCATCCGCCTGGCCAGGATTCTCTCGTTGCCGGTGATCGTCACCACTCAATACGCGAAGGGACTGGGCGGCACCGTACCGCAGATTGCCGAGTTGCTGCCCGATGTGACCCCGCTCGACAAGCTGGAATTCGGATGCTTCGGCAACAGCGCCTTCTGTTCCGCCGTGGAGCACCTGGGCGGCCGCAACACCCTGCTGCTGTGCGGCATGGAGACCCATATCTGCGTCCTGCAGACGGCCCTGGGAGCGCTGGGCCAGGGAAGAATTGTCCACGTGGCCGCCGATGCCATAGGGTCGCGGACCGAGCTGAACTGGAAGATCGGACTCAAACGCATGCGCGACGCCGGCGTGGTGATGTCTTCGACCGAGATGATGATCTACGAACTGCTGGGCAAATCGGGGACGGCAGCCTTCAAGGAAATGTTGAAGTTTATTAAATAACTGCTGCTGGCTATTGGCTGCTGGCTACTGGCTTACTGCGGGGGCGACCCGCTCTGCTTATCCCGGCTCACGGGTTGGCACATCGCGCTCTCAATGTCATCCTTTCTGTTCGACCCAAACGGGTTTAGCCAGTAGCTAATAGCCAGCAGCCAGAAGCGCTCTGCCCTAATTCGTGTCAAATGTTCCATGACGTGTCAGCGGATAGTCATCCCGGGCTTCTCTTTTGACCGCTCAAAACACTCCAATCGCATGAAAACAATCGGGTTGCTGAATTTCAGACGTTTGGCCGGGAATCTGCATCTGAAATGAATGTAACTAAATGGAAACCGAAATCATCTTTGATACGTAAATAAGACAGGAGAAGAAAATGTTTCGCCGAAACCGCCAATCCGCTGCCGCCGAACATGCATCCTGCGACGACTTCCGGAAGATCTTTACTGAAGATATGAACGGGCTGCACCTGCTGGCCATGCTGCTGACCGCGGACGAGAGCCTGGCGGCCGAATGCTTTGTGGCCGGCCTCGAAGACGGTATCCGCGATAACTCGGTCTTTCAGCAGTGGGCCCGCTCCTGGAGCAAACGCGCCATCATCAAGAACGCCATCTCGGCCATCAAGCCGGGCCAGATGGACGAGCGCGACAACACCGGTCTGCTCGCGACAGGCGACGACGATAAGGACCGACTGTTCGGTCCGGTCACCCGGCTCGATCCTCTGGAAAGGTTCGTCTTCGTCATGTCGGTGCTCGAAGGCTACTCCCCGGACGAGTGCTCTTCCCTGCTCGGCTGCTCCCTGCAGGAAATCCTCGGAGCCAGAGGCCAGGCCCTGCGCGCTTTGGCCGCCGGTGAGCCGTACTCAGAAGATTCGATCGATGTGCCACTGACCATGCTGATGGCGGCGGGAGCGGCGTAGCAAAAACCAAAACCCACCGCAGAGGCGCAGAGACGCAGAGAAAAACCGCAGGAAAAGCAAAACAGAAAAAAGTTAATGGGTCGCGATTGAGTAAGTCTCATCACGACCCATTTATTTCTTATCTTTAGATTTTGCTTTGCCTGCGGTTCTTCTCTGCGTCTCTGCGGTGGGTTTTGGTTATGCCCCGGCCCCGTCGGTCTTCTTGACCCTCACCACGGTGATCTTCGCGAAGCCTTCATCGAAGCCCGGGGGTTTCAGTTTGGCGGCCATGCGGGTCACTACTTCTTCCTTGACCTGGCGCTCGCGGCGGCGGTTGCGTTCGAGGCAGACTTCCAGAGGCACGTCGAAGAATACCGCGTGGACTTCATAGCCGAAACCCTTGGCCATCTTGATCCACTGGCGGCGCTCGTGGGAGGCCAGGTTGCTGGCGTCCACATAGTTCCAGGGCATGCGGGCGATCAGGCGGGCGCGCAGCAGTGAGCGCAGGGTTGAGAAGACCAGGCCCATGTAGCGCTGCTCGGTGATGTCATCGAACAAAATGCCGCGCAGCATGTCGCTCGAAAGCGGGGTTACGCCGCGGCGTTTGAACCAGGTGGTTTTACCCGATCCGGGCAGCCCGATGGCGAGCACGACCACGCCTTTAGGCGCACGCGGCTTGCCGGTAACTTTGGGTACGGGTTTATGCTCGGGAGCGCCAGGCGGCGGAACCGACGGCGACTCGGGCTGGACTTCGGTCTCTATCCGATGGTCGTGACGAGACGGGACGGGCGGTTCCTGGACCTGCTGACCGGCGGTGGCAAAGCCCGGTTCGTCGTCAGGATCCATATCGTAGGCAGGGCGCAACGGCTCCGGATGGTGTTCATCCACCGGGGGTTTTTGCTGGCCGACCTTGCCTGTGGCCTCGGATTCGTTTTCGTTAGGTTTTTTCTTGCGGCGCTTCATGCGCTCGCGCATCCAATTGCGCATGATCGTGTGTAACACACGGATGCTCTAACTTGCAACCATAAACCGGGTAGCATCCGGCGGAGCAAGGCGAAAAGACGGCTTTCCACCCCCAAAACCAGCCGTAAGCCGCAGAGACGCGGATGGCCACGTCAGTACGTTTTCGATCCCGAACCCTACGGCGCGAAATACCCCGAGATATCCAGGATCAGGTGTGACGGGTTGGATGTGAACGCGCTCACAGAGCCGTTGGTTGTCGGAACCAGCGCCATGTTCGAGGTAATCGCGGCATCCGGGGAGTTCAGCGTCGAGACCAGGGGCTGCGTTCCGCCCTGGGGCCACAAAGTCAGAAAACCAAGCCCACCCGGCGACGGAACTACGGTGGAGTTGAATACATACGACTGGGCCGTGACAGGAGCGCCGCAGCCGCTGCCGGTAACGTTTACGTCCCGCTGCGTTTTTCAGACTATAATCCTCTTCGTTCCGATCAGGCACTCATTGAATTCACTATCGTTCCGACAGGAGTCTCATCATGCCGAAGCATCTGGCCGCACTACTGTCTATTCTCGGATTGGCGGGTTCCGCCACCCCGGCCGCGGAAGCTCAGGTACTCAAAGGTTCCAAACCGGTCAGCAAGACCGCCGATAGCACCGTCAAACTCGACAAAGCAAAGCAGGAGCGCGACGCCGCCGCCCTGCAGGCCCAGGAAAAACCCTGGAAGAATTCGGCCGAATCCGCGAAGACTAAATCCGACGCCGCGATCAAGATGCATAAGGGAGACAAGCAGGGAGTGCTCATCGGCCTCGACCAGCCCGGCGCGCAGAAAAACAAGCTGGACCTCAAACAGCGGAACCTGCGCAACGCGACGCCCCAGACCGGAAGCCAGGCCCTGACCAAAGGCAACGCTCAAGTCACCAAGGGCAATGCTCAGATCACCAAAGGCGACGCTCAGATTACCAAGGGCAACGTCCAGGTAACCAAAGGCAACGCCCAGGTGACCAAGGGCAACGTCCAGATCACCAAGTAGCGTCTTCCCCGAATGGGCTTCTCTCTCCGGCTCCCGCTGCAGTTGCGGTTCATGAGGCTGATGAAAGGCCCGCATTGACCGTAAACTCCGGCGGTAACGTTACGCCGGCTTTTCAGCAGGGCCGCAATCCTCCAACTGCGGCTGGAGCAGGTTCCTCCGCCTCGGCGCGCGGCGCGCCGAGCGTGCGGAATGACAATCGCAGAATTTTCTTCCATGTGTGATCTTCAGCACACACGAAACCCCCTCACCGCCTCTAAAATCCAAAATTGTCGATTTGCCCCGGCGTATTCGCCTCTGATAACGTTAATAGTTTCTATACATTAGAGCGATTGCTTCAGGTCGGGTATGCGTCGGCGGTGAACGGGTTGTGCAAATTTCTCCGGAGGTAATTTCTTCTTATGGCTATTAAAGTTGGCATCAATGGCTTCGGACGCATCGGACGCAACGTGGTCCGCACTGCCCTGGGCAATCCGAACATCGAATTCGTCGCCGTCAACGACCTGACCAGCCCGGCCACTCTCGCGCATCTTCTTAAGTATGACTCCATCCTCGGCAACCTAAAGCAAGACATCCGCGCCACCGCCGACTCCATCACCGTCGATGGCAAGGCCATCCGTGTGTTCTCCGAAAAAGATCCGGCGGCCATTCCGTGGGAGTCCGTGGGCGCGCAGATCGTGATTGAATCGACCGGCAAGTTCACCGACGCCGAGCAGGCGAAGAAACATCTTCGCGGGCCGGTGAAGAAGGTCATCATCTCGGCGCCGGCCAAGGGCGAAGACATCACCATCGTGCTGGGCGTGAACGGCGACAAATACGACGCAGCGAAACACCACATCGTCTCCAACGCTTCGTGCACCACAAACTGTCTTGCGCCGGTCGCCCTGGTCATCCATGAGAACTTCACGATCCGAAGCGGCACGATGACCACCATTCACTCGTATACCAACGACCAGGTGATCCTCGACTTTCCGCACAAAGACCTGCGCCGGGCGCGCGCCGCGGCGCTTTCGATGATCCCCACCTCCACCGGAGCAGCCAAGGCCCTCAGCCTGGTGATTCCCGATCTGAAGGGCAAACTCGACGGGTTCTCCATGCGCGTGCCGACCCCCAACGTCTCGGTGGTCGATCTGGTGGCGTTCGTGGAAAAGGCCACCACTGTGGAAGAAGTCAACAAGGTGCTGAAAGCCGCCGCCGATGGGCCGATGAAAGGCATCCTGGGCTACGAAACCGTGGAACTGGTTTCGTCGGATTACAAAGGCGACAATCGCTCGTCGATCGTGGATGCGCCCCTGACCCGCGTGGTGGCCGGCAACTGCGTGAAGGTGATCGCGTGGTACGACAATGAGTGGGGATACTCCTGCCGCGTGCGCGACCTGATCGAGTTCATGGTGAAGAAAGGCCTGTAGGCTGCGGATATGGCGAAGCTCTCCATTCAGGACCTCAAACTCGACGGTCAGCGCGTGTTCATGCGCGTTGACTTCAACGTGCCGCTCACCGACGAAGGCATGGTTTCAGACGACACGCGCATCCGTGAGACGCTGCCGACGATTGAATACGCCCTGCGCAAGGGCGCGCGCATCGTTCTCGCTTCGCATCTGGGGCGGCCCAAAGGCAAACCCAACCCGAAGATGAGTCTGAAATCGGCTTCCGAGCACCTACGCATGCTTCTCGACGAACGCATGGGGCGCGACTGCAACGTGGGCTTTTCTCCCGACTGCGTCGGGCCTTCGGCGGAGGAGATGGCCGGCCGTCTCGGCCAGGGCCACGTCCTGCTGCTGGAGAACCTGCGGTTTCATCCGGAAGAAGAGGCCAACGATGCGGCCTTCGCTCGCAAGCTCGCGGCGCTGGCCGATGTCTATGTGAACGACGCATTCGGTTCCGCCCATCGCGCCCACGCTTCCACCGAAGGCATCACGAAGTTCATGAGCAAATCGGCGGCCGGGCTGCTCATGCAGAAAGAGCTTGAGTATCTGGGCAAGGCCGTCACCAATCCTGAAAAGCCGTTTGTGGCGATCATCGGCGGGGCCAAGGTTTCCGACAAGATCGATGTCATCAAAAACCTGCTCAGCAAGGTGGATGCCCTGCTGATCGGCGGCGCCATGGCCTACACCTTCCTGAAAAGCCAGGGCAAAGGCATCGGCAAATCGCTGGTGGAAGACGACAAGACCGGCCTCGCTAAGGAACTGTTGGCCGAGGCGGCGCAGAAGAAAGTCCGTCTGCTGCTGCCCGTCGATCACATCGTCGCCGACAAGATCGACGCCTCGGCCGCGGCGCACACCGTCAAAGCCGATGCGGGAATTCCCGACGGCCTGCTCGGTCTCGATATCGGACCGGAAACCATCGCGCTGTTCTCGAAAGAAATCGCCGGAGCGCGCACCATTGTCTGGAACGGCCCCATGGGTGTCTTTGAAACGGCGCAGTTTGCCAAAGGCACCATGCAGATCGCCCAGGCGGTAGCCGCCAATCGCGCGGCGGTGTCGATTGTCGGCGGAGGCGACTCCGTGGCCGCCGTGCACCAGTCGGGAGTGGCTGATAAGATCAGCCACATCTCCACCGGAGGCGGGGCGTCACTCGAGTTTCTCGAAGGAAGAAAACTGCCCGGGGTCGAGGCACTGACTGAAAAGTAATCATGGACCAGATCCTCCGCTATCGGATCGGCGATCACAATCGAATCGAGCTGGTGCAGGGTGACATCACCCGCCAGGAGACCGACGCTATTGTGAACGCCGCCAATTCGAGTCTGCTGGGCGGAGGAGGCGTGGATGGCGCGATTCACCGGGCCGCCGGCCCCTCGCTTCTGGAAGAGTGCAAGAAGATCAAGATGCAGCGCGGGTCCCTGCCCGCGGGCAAAGCCGTCGGCACCACCGGCGGACTGCTCAAGGCCAGGTTTGTCATCCACACTGTAGGCCCCATCTGGCAGGGTGGCCGGTACAACGAGCCGCAGATTCTGGAAAACTGCTACTGCAATTCCATGGCGGAGGCCGATCGCTTTCGGTGCGCGACGATCAGCTTCCCTTCCATCGCGACCGGCGCTTATCACTATCCTGTGCTGCCGGCCGCCCGGATCGCGGTGCACACCATCGCCGAGCTGCTGCACCAGGGCAAACATTCGATCCGGACTGTTTGCTTTGTCCTGTTTGAACAGGAAATCTTCGACCACTACGAGGAAGTCGTGCACGAGACAGCCGAACACTATCCTCAATATCAGATCATGGAAGAACCCTTGAGCCTATGAGAAAAAAACTGATCGTCGCCAACTGGAAGATGCACAAGACCGTGGACCAGGTGAAGGATTTTTTGCAGGCCTTTCTGCCGATGGTCAAAGGACATGACCGCGACCAGATCGTCCTCTGCCCGCCGTTCGTCTATCTGGGACCGACGGCCGGAGCGCTGCGCGGATCACAGGTGTCGGTGGGCGCCCAGGATATGTTCTGGGAAAAAGAAGGCGCGTACACCGGCGAAGTCTCCGCCCATATGCTGCTCGGCGCGGGATGCCGTTACGTGATTATCGGCCACTCCGAACGCCGCCAGTATTTCGGCGAAACCGACGAAACAGTCAACCTCAAACTCAAAGCCGCGCTGCAGGTCGATCTGCGCCCCATTGTCTGTGTGGGCGAAATGCTGGAAGAGCGCGAAGCCGGCCTGACCCGCGAAGTGCTCGAACGCCAGTGCAACATCGCCTTCAGCGGCATCGACGGCCCGGACGCCATGCCCATGATCGTCGCCTACGAACCCGTCTGGGCCATCGGCACCGGCAAGACCGCTACCCCTCCGATGGCCGCCGAGGCCCACCGCATCATCCGCGCCCAGGCCGAGAAGGCCTTCGGAGCGGAGGTATCGGAGAACCTGCGAATCCTCTATGGCGGCAGCGTGAAACCCAGCAACGCCAAAGAGCTGATGGAACAGGAAGAAATCGACGGAGCTCTGGTCGGCGGAGCCAGCCTCGATCCGGCATCGTTTGCGGCGATCGTGAAGTACTGAAAGAAAAGATTTTAAATTTCAAATTTGAATTCAAAATCTTTTTGTTTGCTCGGCGTTTCCAGGTTTTGGTCTCCGTTTGACATTGAAGCCGGTTAAAGATAATCGCGCAGCTCCAGAAATCGCGCCTGTACGTCGGCCCACGAGGGATAAGGCCCGTAACAGAGCATGCGACATTGAGCCTCGTATTCAGAACCAACGACCGCGGCGAGCGCTGCCGGAGGAAAAAGGGCATCACTGCGAGCAAATCTCATACCTTCCGGAAAGAAATAGCTCGCGGAAAAATGAGCACGGCTGATCTGGTCGTAGTCCTTCTTGATCGCTTCATACTCGGCTGAACGGAGCATATCTCCGACTTCAGGATTCGAAGAGAGCTGAAACAAGTCATAGTAGTGTCTGGCATAGCTGCCAAGCGAACGGTTGTCCCGCTTGAACAATTCGACTTTGCTGTGAATAGCAAACATCTTTTCAACGAAGGTTCTTCGAAAATGCAATAAACGCATAGAAAATCGCCCCTCGTCTTCTGCGCCAAGAGACTGTTTCTTCTCCTGGAGAAATTGTCCCAGGTACGAACGCAATTCGACAGTGACGGATGGCTCACGTCCGCTGGCCGTTCCGGCTTCGAGAAGCACGCGATTGGCAACTTCGCCTGGTCCGCCAAAACGCTGCGGGTATGAAAAGCGGTCGTTGCGGCCAAAACCATTCACGGTCTCACTCTCATCTTTAACAAACGACAAAGCAGGATGTCGTGCGACAGCATCCCGAAGCTTCTTCATCTCTCTGTTGATGGCATTCTTTCCCAACGGCGGCTGAAATGCCATCGGATCGAGAAAGATGTCAATGTCCTCTGAAAAGCGCTGGATCATGTTCCAGCCTTTGGCCAGGCTCGTCCCGCCTTTGAAAATAATCTTCTCTCCGCCGGCTGCCGCGACGAGGCGCAGCGCCTCAGTCACGAAGTAATCTTTTTCAATGATCGCCGGGCGCAGCTTCCGCTCGCGAAAATGTTCAGCGGCACGGAGGATTGCCTGTTCAAAATCGGAGTGCTCAAAAAGTCTCAAGGGTGCCCCTTCGCCTGCCAATTGCCCGCGTTTGGCAATGCCGCAAGCATTCCGAAATCGAATTTTGACAATGGATTCAAAGAATCCAGCAGACGCCGCAAAGTCCTGTGATTGGCGCCGAGTTGCTCCCCCAGCGCGCCGAGCATTGCGCGGACACGCGGCGGTTCAGTGTCCACAACTTTGAGAAGCCGGTTGAATTTTTTCTGCTCCGACAACAGGGCCAGCAGTCTGCGAATGGTATCTTGCGGGCTTAGCTCGCTGAACCTGGCTCCGTGTCTCAGGAAGTCGAGCAGTGCGGCGTCTGTTTCAGAAAGACCGGCCCAGGCTCCGGGTCGCCGGGTATGAATAAGGGTATCTTTTCCGACCAGCTTCCGAGGCAGGCTGGAAGCGCTGGTGGCAATCTCACTCTGCCTCGGCATCTGTGTCGTAAATCCCAGGAAATTGGCGGCGGCCATGCCTGACGGAAACAGCGGCTTCCGTTTGGATGCCAGGCTTCGCAGCATGGCGGGGTTTGGCCGACTTTTCCCGAAAACTGTTTCACGACCGCGGTAATAGACACCTTTGCTCAGTCGTTCAATCGCACCTTGCCGCGCCAGGCGCGAGAGGGCTTGTGCGACCGCCAACGAAGGCAGGTCATCGAAGTCATCGAAGCACCACAGATGTTCACCGCCCTTTTCGATACGACGGCGAACCATGCCCATAACGGGATGAGACGGGACAAGAACTTTGGCTGCGCTTCCCATACCCTTAAATCATAGTCATCTGGAAAGGCTATGTCAAATTTTTACGTATTAAAACATGACAATTTCTCATTCGTCAATACATAATAAAAATCAAACAGCATCGCGTTGCACCTTCGCAAAAGGGCGCAGGGTGGGGCACCCACCTGTGAGACCGTTCCGTGCCCTCCGCCGCCTGGCGGGGACATGATTTTGAAATATCGAACCCGGAAGAAACAGGATACCGGCGGTTGAAAAACAATTCCCCGTCTTTTGTTCTCTCTGTATCACCACGCCCAGGATTCTTGTTTTCCCGCGCGAGGATGCACTTCTAACCTGCTTACAGCCGGCGGCGTTGGCTCTCGCGAGGGATTAAGAGAGCTTTCATCTGTTACCGCAATCGGCACGGTGACCAATGTCGTTAGAACGACGCCGTGATCCCTCACGAGAGCCAACGCTGCCGGCCGTAAGCAGGTTCCTCTGCGCTCCGCGCCTTCGGAATGACAAAAGAGAGTGCATCGCGGATCTCCGGTTTTGTCCCTGACTGCCGAGCTGTTCCCTATTGCTCAGTCTCCCGGTTTCCGCCGATGATAGAGTTGTTTGGATGGGTCAAATTCAGGGCCGCCTCGGAGCAGACAGCATGCAGGTAAGCCGACTTCGCCGGACCACCGTGATCTTATTTCTGATCGCTTTTCTTTTTCTGGCGGGCCGTCCGGCGCAGGCGAACTCGGTGCTGACGCACGAGCAGATCGTCGATTTCCTCTGGAAGACCGAGATCACGAAGATCCTGATGGAGCGCTATCCTAAAACCACTCCTGAGGAGCTCACCGCGGCCCACGCCTACGCCTACGGCGGATGCCTGATCCAGGACCTGGGCTACTATCCTTCGGGTAACAAGTTTTTCAGCGACCTCGTCCACTATGTCCGCACCGGAGATTTTGTCAGCGAGCTCATCAGCCAGTCGCAGAATGTCAACGAACTGGCCTTCGCCCTGGGGGCGCTCTCTCACTATTCGGCCGACACCGTCGCGCATCCGACGGTGAATGCCGCGGTGGCCATCGTCTTCCCAAAACTGCGCAGGAAATACGGCAAAGAGGTCACCTACGAGGACGACCCCAAAGCGCACATCCGCACGGAGTTTGGTTTTGACGTCTCCCAGGTCGCCCAGAACCATTACACCTCCGATGCGTATCACGACTTCATCGGCTTTCAGGTTGCAAAGGAATTGCTGGAGCGCGCGTTCCTCGCCACCTATGGAATCTCATTGAAAGAAGTGCTGCCCGACGAAGACCGCACCATCAACACTTACCGCCGCTCGGTCAGCACATGGATTCCCCGGCTGACGCAGGTGGCCCTCATTTCCAAGAAGAAAGAGTTGGAAGCCACTCCGAATTTCAATCCCAGGCAATTCCGATACCTGCTCTCGCGCACGAAATACGAAAAGGAATGGGGCAGCAACTACGTTCGGCCCACCGGCTGGGCGCGGTTCCTGGCGTTTATCGTGAAGCTCATGCCCAAGATCGGCCCCTTCCGCACGCTCGACATCAAGGTGCCGACTCCACAGACGGAAAAGATGTACATCAAGAGCGTGGAAGACACAGTCACGGAATACCGCCGGCTGCTGGCCGCCTCGATCGCCCCGCAATTCAGCCTGCCCGACCGCGATCTCGACACCAGCAAGCCGACCTCCGCCGGCGAATACCAGCTTGCGGACAAAGCCTATGCGCGTCTGATGAAACAACTCGCCAAAGACAATTTTGCCGGAATGAACCCCACGCTGCGCGCCAACATTCTCGACTACTACAGCGATACCACGCGCCCGATCGCAACCAAGGAACATCCGGAGGACTGGAAAGAACTGCAGGCCAATATTGAAGCGCTGCGGAAATCAGTCCCCGTGCGCGACGAAACGACCAGCGAAAATCAAAAACCGTAGTTAGCAGTCAACTCATTGAAGAGTGCATCGTTGGTCGAACATCCACTCAACCGTGAAGCTTTTGTTTTTTTCACTCTCTCGGCAGAATCCCAAACCTTCTCCTCACCGTCGGGTCGCACAGC
>Ga0137391_10002655_pt1 | contig 13442 bp, 10 predicted proteins | sample 15con2h24BmetaG_FD_101399 | JGI IMG/M metagenome (GOLD analysis project Ga0137391, IMG submission 101399) | Vadose zone soil microbial communities from Angelo Coast Range Reserve, California, USA - 15con2h2.4B metaG | ecosystem: Environmental > Terrestrial > Soil > Vadose zone > Saprolite...
ATCCAATACTGATATTAATTGTTTATCAAACGGCATTAGTTGATGAGCGCGGCGGAATCCGGTTCTTCAATGACATCTATGATCTCGATAACAATCTGGAAAGCACATTAGCAAAGGGCTATCAGCATCATCCGTAGTCTGCATACGGCTGCAATCACGATAAGCAAATTCGCGTGTACGAAAACTCCGACTGTAACATCCGGGGCTCGGACTACCAAAAACTGGATTTTTGCGCTGAAACGCGAGCCCGTTTTCCTCGTGATTCGCAGATCGCTTTGGGGAGTGTTAACACTCGGGGCGACTATCGGCGTACCAGTGCTACGCCAGGCTTGCTGGTACGAAAGTCGCCAGTGCGATCCAGCAAGTCACTTAAGACGCTGGAAGCTGTCGGTTACAACGACGCTCCTCTAACCTCTGGAAACCAAGACCGCCGCACAGCAGCCGTCAATTGTCTTTGTCGGGCCTTTACCCAAGGCAAATAATGCTTCTCAGTCATTTTGATGCTGCGATGCCCAAGCAGCGTCGATACCTGATCGATGGGGAAGCCCGCCAGTAGCAACTCCACCGCAAATGTGTCGCGGAACATGTGTGCATGGCCCTGTTTAGGCGTTCCGTCGAGGTTCTTGAGATTCACGATGCCAAAAAGCTTGCGGAAGCTCCGTTCATATCCCTGCACCGCGCTCCGGGGATCGCCATTACCGCTCCAGAAAAAATACCTTGGGTTCACCGAGGGCAGGTTCCGCAGGCAGGAAACGACGACGGGTGGAAGCGGCACGAACACCGGCACTCCGGTCTTGGCGCGCCGCAGGAAAAGAGCACCTCCCTTATCCAAAGGAATTGCGTTCCAGGGTTACAGCATCTCTGATGGCCAGGCCGCTCCATCGCGTCAGCAATACCAAGGCGCGCAGCCGAACAGCGCGATCATGGCAATCGGCGCCCCCGCCGTATTCGTACCGCCGAGTGGCGTCGAGAATCCGCTGGAACTCCTGCCGGTTGAAATAATCGGTAGGAACAGGCTGCCGGACTATCGGCTTCTTGAGCGTATTCATGAGATTGTTTTGCAACCAGCCATTGCTCAGGCAAAAAGTGAAAAAGGCACGAAGACGCTCATATCTGCGGGCCGCGGTATTGGATCCAACATCCCAGTGGTTGCGGAACTCTCGAATTTGCGGAGCCAGCAACTGCTGGAGACAGACCAATCCACAGTCCCTGCACCAGGCAAGGAACCGACCTTCGAGAAATGCCCGACTCTGAGCCAGAGTGGCGGGTGCGAGTCGGCACACACGCTGTTCGGCGAGATAGGCGCGGACTGCATTCTCAACCGTCACCGCTCTTGCCTGGACAACGCTCTCCTCCGCTTCACGCTCGCGTTCGCGCGCCCTCAGTTCCGCAGTCGCCCATCGGCGCGTCCGGGCGCTGAAACGGAGTCGTTCGTGGCCGAGCACTCCACGAATCCACTTGGGGCAGCGGCAGCGCCGATAGTGGATATCGGTGTGAGTACAGGGCGGGTAATGACGGGCATAAACGGAGAGCATAGGGTCGGCCTCCTGTTCGAGTTTTCGGGTTTGCGGCTCGTCGGACTTGAGGGATGAGATGCGATTTCCGGAGGTACGAAAAAGGTACGGCTCGCCAGGAGAAGAGAGTTAGGGTCTTTGTTTTCAGAGCTTAATTTGGTGGAGCTAGTCGGGATCGAACCGACGACCTCATCGTTGCGAACGATGCGCTCTCCCAGCTGAGCTATAGCCCCCACGTTTGAAAAGACGTACTGATGCATTTTATCAGCGGCAGGCTCTGACCGACAAATGCGTCTGCATATCGCGGTGGCCGCCATGCGCGCCCCGCCTCCTGGTGCGCTAAGATGTATGCGATTGATCGGCGGACTTCCGCGAAGGAAAACTGATGCCCGACAAGGATGCTCTCACAACGGCTCTGCCGGTTCTGCCGCCTGTCCGCAGGATTTTCAGGGCCATGGTCGCCACCGTGGTTCCCGAAGCCGCGGGTCTTACCGATGAAGGCTGGTGCGATGTGGAGCAGATGGTCGAGACCGCCCTGCGCAATCGTCCCGAGGCCATGAAACGGCAGCTGCGGTTCGCGATGCGCGGCATCCAGTGGCTGGCGGTGCTGCGCCATGGAAAACCGTTCACCCGACTTGCCCCGTCTCTTCGGGGGCCCTTCCTTCTCTCTCTTGAAAATCACCGAATGCAGATCATCCGCGTGGGCTTTTGGGGGCTGCGCACCCTCGCGCTGCTCGGATACTACGCTCGTCCTGAAGCTGCGGAGGAAATCGGCTATACCGCCGACCGGCGGGGATGGGAAGCCCTCCGATGAAAGAGCTCAAATACGACATTGTGATTGTCGGCTCCGGGGCCGGCGGCGGCACGGTCGCTCAGGAACTTTCCTCTTTATGCGCGGGCGGAGTCCGCATTGCCGTTCTGGAAAAAGGGCCGAAGCTTCGCGATGACGAGTTCACGGGACGCGAGCTGGAAATGTCCCAGGTCCTTTACGAAGACGGTGGCGGATTTCTCACCGCCGAAAAAACCATGACCCTGGCCTTCGGCAATGCCTACGGAGGCTCCACCGTCGTCTACACCGGCACCTCGCTTCTGCCGCCCCAACGCGTCATCGACCACTGGAATCTTCCCGGCCTCACTCTGACGGACATTGAACAGCGCGCCCGCAAGTTCATGCTTCAGAACAACGTTCAGCTGGTGGAAGACAGGTTCATCAATGAAAATAACCGGCTCTTCGTTGAGGGATGTCGTCAACTTGGCTACGAATCGAGGCAGTTTCCGGTGAATCTGCGAGGGTGCCGCGGTTCGAGCCTTTGCAATCTCGGCTGCCCGAACCAGGCCAAGCAGGGAACCAACCGGGTCCAGCTGCCGAAAGCCGAGAGCAACGGCGTCGAGGTCATTACACGCTGCGAGGCGCTGCGCATCGGCGACCGCGAACTGACCGTGCGTGTTTCCGACAAAGCGCCGGGCGCAAAAGGCGAGCCTTCCGCATGGGAGCCGGGTGAATATCGCATCCTCGCTAAAATCATCGTGCTCTCCGCCGGCTCCGTCAACACGCCCGCGCTGATGCTGCGCTCGGGGCTGGGCAAATCGCTGCCCCGGCTGGGCCACGGCTTCACCAGCCATCCGGCGTTCATCATGGTGGCCGAACACAACCGGCCCATCACCAACGCTGTCGGGCATCCCAAAAGTTTTTATCTCGACCAGTTCGCCGAGCAGGACCACTTCGTGCTCGAAACCTGCATGTACTTCCCTTTCATCACGGCCAAGAGCCTGACCGGTTTCGGCGCGGAGCACAGCCGATTCATTCAGGCCTTCCCAAAACTGCAGATGATCCTGGTGCTGGCCTGCGACGATATCGATGAGCACAATCGCATCACCATCGACGCCCAGGGCAAGCCGGTGGTCCACTACCGCTTCACGCCCCAGGTGGTGCGCGGCCTGGTGAAAGGCGCTTTGGCTTCGGCGCGAATTTTCTTTGCCGCCGGAGCTGAACGCTGCCACCTGCCGGTGAGCAGCGGATCGACGACCATCGAAGCCCGCGACGCCGATCGGCTTGAGAATCTGGCGCAGGAATCCGCCTTCCTGCCCGGCAAAATTCCTGTCTCCGCCGCGCATCTCCAGGGCGGCTGCGGCATGGGACGCACATCCGCCGATTCGGTGACCGACTCTGTCGGGCATGTTCATGGCATCCCCTGGCTCTATGTGGCTGACGCAAGTCTGTTCCCCAACTCGCTGGAGATCAATCCCTACCTCACCATCATGGCTCTCGCCGATCGCACAGCCGAAACGATAAGGAAGGACGCCCCAAACCTGCTATGAAAATGACCGGCGTTGATATCGCCGTCCGGGCACTGGAAGATGAAGGGATTCCTTTCACCTTCGGCATTCCCGGCACTCACAATATCGAGTTATACGATTCGCTGATTCACTCCAAAGTGCGGCCCATTCTGGTGACGGACGAACAGAGCGCCTCATTCATGGCCGATGCGGTCTCGCGGTCGTCGGGAAAGCTCGGCGTCGCCAATGTGGTGCCAGGCGCGGGGCTTACACACGCTCTCTCGGGAATTGCCGAGGCCTGGCTCGACGGAATCCCCATGCTGGTGCTGGCCTGCGGAATTCGCCGCGACAGCGGCGGCAAATCGTTTCAGCTTCATGACGTCGATCAGATTGCCATCGCCGCTCCCATCACCAAGGCACAGTTCCTTATTAAGGATGGATCGGAAATCTACACGACCATCCGGCGCGCATGCCAGATTGCCCGCGCCGCGCCCGCCGGACCGGTGATCGTGGAAGTGCCGGTCGATCTTTATCTCTTTCGGCATGAAGCCCGGCTGGATGCCCCGCCAGACCTTTTCCCGGCGACGACTTCCGTCCGGACGGAAGAGCTCGAACGCGCGGTTGCCATGCTGAACGTCAGCCCCCGACCTCTTCTCTATCTCGGGCTGGGCGCGGCCGGAGCGGGCGTAGATCTGGTGGCCTTGGCGGAGCGGCTGGAAGCGCCGGTCGCCACAACATTTCAAGGCAAAGGTGTGTTTCCGGAAAACCATCCGCTGTGGCTGTGGTGCGGCTTCGGGACCGCCGCGCCTTCGTTCGTGCGGAAGACCGCCGAGAGCTGCGACATGACGCTGGCGATCGGCTGCCGGTTCGCCGAGGTCGGCACCGGCAGCTACGGCCTGCAGCCGCCGGGCAAAATGATTCACGTGGATGTGGACGCCGGAGTGCTGGGTCGCAATTATCCGGCGGCAGTGCCCATCATTTCCGATGCGGGCCGCTTTGTCTCCGCGCTGCTGCCGCGACTGACCGCGAAACCCTCTGGCTCGAAGCTGCGCCAGGAGATCGCCGCCGGTCACGCCGAAGTCCAGGCCGGATGGAAAACCTCGGCTAAAAGCGAGCGGGTTTCGCCGCCGCTGCTGCTCAGGACCTTGCAGACCATACTCGGTCCGGACGCAATCTTCACCACCGACAGCGGCAACGGAACTTTTCTCGCCATCGAATGCCTGAGGCTCGACCGGCCACGCTCATTTTTGGCGCCCATCGATTATTCCTGTATGGGCTACGCGGTGCCCTCGGCGCTGGGCGCGGCCTTCGCCTGCCCCGATCGTCCGGTGGCCGCGCTGGTGGGTGACGGCGCATTCCTCATGACCGGCCTTGAATTGCTGACCGCCGCCCACAACAAGCTGCCGGTCATGATTCTGGTCCTGCGCGACCGCGAACTCGCCCAGATTTCCCAGTTCCAGCAAACCGCGATGGGCAACAAAGTATGCAGCGAACTGCCCGACTACGATCTGTCGGCGATCTGCCGGGGCGTGGAAGTTCAGCATCTCGCGCTGCGCCATAATTCCGAATTGGAAGCTGTACTGATCAAGGCCCGGGCCATCACACAAACCGAAAGGCCGGTGGTGGTGGAAGTTGAGATCGATTACTCGGAGAAAACCTACTTCACCAAAGGCGTGGTGAAGACCACCTTCGGACGGCTGCCGTGGCCGGACCGGCTGCGAATGCTGTTTCGGGCGGTGACGCGAAAAATCGGCTAAAGCGGATTGGGTAATTGTGTAATTTGGTGATTTCGTAATTGAGTACCGCGCGGCACTTCAATTACCCAATTACCAGATTACACAATTACTAAATCCGCTCTGGAGCACGATAGAGAAATCCTTCAACCCCGGCGCGCAATCATGCGCGCGAATAATCCAGGGAAGAACCTCTTTATATAGACGGTATACGTATCCCACCCGCCAACGTAAAACTCCTGTTTGTGACGGGCTATGCCTTTGAGTATCTTCGCGGCGCAGACGTCCGCGGGCATGCCTTTGGCGGTGCTTGCATCCATCTTCGCGTGCGGGCTGCCGTCGCCGGTGAGCGCATTCACGCTGACGTTGGTCTTGATAAAACCCGGACACACCAGCGAAACTTCAATCCCGTCGCGGGCGACTTCCGCTCGCAGCGCATCAAAGAAGCCGTGCAGCGAATGCTTCGAGGCCGCATAGCCGGAGCGCAGAGGCGTGGAAAACTTGCCGACCAGACTGGAGATCACCACGATGTGCCCGCTCTTCTTTTCAAGCATCGAAGGCAGCACGGCCCTGGTCATTCCCACCGGACCAAAGAAATTGGTTTCCATAATCGACCGGTAAACATCCATGCCGGTGTCTTTCACCAAAGCACGCTGGCTGACCCCGGCATTGAGCACCAGGATGTCGAGTCCGCCAAACATGCCAATCGCCTCGCGGGTCCGGGCCGGCAGTTCGTCGGCGCGCGTGACATCCATGGGCAGAATGCGGGTATCCGCTTCACCGCCGCAGAGAGATTGCACCCGCCGAAGTTCATCTTCACGGCGCGAAGAGATAATCACCTTCGCGCCCGCCTGATGAAAAGCAACAGCCAGCGCTTCACCGATGCCGGAAGAGGCGCCGGTGATCCAGACTTTACGGTTGTTGTAAGAAGCACTCAGCATTCAGCAATTGGTATTTGGTAGTCGGTATTTGGTCCTTGGTACTTGGTACTTGGTATTTGGTATTTGGTATTTCCGTGTCCTCGTCTGCCCGATGGAGAAACACGTTCGAAACATCGACATCCCTGATTTTGAACCGAACCAAACGCCGGCGGTTCGAAACAATCCCTCTATCTTTTGCCTTTCTCCGTGTCTCTGTGTCTCCGTGGTGAAGCCTTTGCTTTTTATCTCGCCCCTGCGATTTCGGTCGTCGCGACATAGAGAAATTCCACGAACTTGCCGAAGGCCGCAAGATCGATGCGCTCGTCGTTTCCGTGGATTCGTCTCTGATCTTCTCCGCTCATGGGCGAGCCGACTCCGTAGGCCTGCACGCCCTTCGCGCGCAGTTCCGAGGAATCGGTGGCTCCCACCTGCATGATGGGGATGGTCTGAACTCCGGGGAACACCTTCTGCTGCGCCCGTTCCAGAGACTTGAAGGCATCCGTATTCAGGCCCGACGGAGGCGTCGATGGACGGGCAAAGTTCGCCTCCGCATCCTCGATCTCGACAGCGGGATCGTCGATCAAACGGACCAGCGACGCCTTGAGAACCTTCATGTCTTCATCCGGCAGGGCGCGAACATCGAATCGCGCCTCGGCCTCGGCGGGGATCACATTGGAACGGAAGCCTCCTTTAATAATGGTGGGCACCAGCGAGGTGCGAAGCATGGAATAATACGCCGGCTCCCGCTCATGCAGTTGCTGCTGCGCGGCGGGGTCCTCGACATGCCGATATAGCTCGGCCTTCCCCGGCGGGCTGATTTTAGCGAGCTGTTCGAAGAAACGCTTCGTCGTCTCATTGAGCCGCAGGGGCGCTTCCCACGCTGAGACTTTGGCGACGGCGGCGGCCAGATGCGCGATGGCGTTGTCGACCCGGGGCGCTGAGCCGTGCCCGCTGGTACCGCGGGCTTTAAGAATGATGCCGCGCGGAACTTTCTCGGCGGTGGAAACCCCTACGTAAAGCACCTTGCCGTTATCTTCCGGAATGCCGCCGCCTTCGTTGAGCGCGTACTCACACTCGATGGTCTCCCAGTGCTTATCCACCATGAAGTCGATGCCGAATTGAGTGGTTCCCTCTTCGCCGGCCTCGGCCAGCAGGATCACGTCGCGATCAAGAGGAACTTTCATGCGGTGCAGTTGCAGGAAGACTTCGAGGTTGGCGGCGTCCATGGCTTTGTCATCGTGTGAGCCTCGCCCGTAGAGGTAGCCATCCTTAATGACGGCGGCGAACGGGTCTACCGTCCACTTGTCGCGCTCCACGCCTACTACGTCGATGTGCCCCATCAGCAGCAGCGGCTTCTTTTTGCCGGTACCTTTCAGACGGGCCACCAGGTTGCCGCGTCCCGGGGCCGATTCGTAAATCTGCGCCGGGACGCCCTCGGCGGCCAGCACTCCTTTTATATATTCAGCGGCGCGGGTCTCATTGCCCGGAGGATTGCTGGTGTCGATCTTTACCAGATCGGCGAGAAACTTTGCCGCTTCATCATGGGCTTTGGCGAAATCGGGCGATTGCTGCTGGGCAAAGACCGAGACGGCCGGCACAATGACGAGGAAAACGGTTCGCAGGAAGAATCGGGACATAGGCAGACCATTTTAGCCGTGAATTCACGCGAATCAACGCGAATTTAAGATCAGACGGACTTCAGAGATTCGCCGCCATTTCATGCAGTAGCCTATCAATCTGCGCCAGGTTCGAGGTCCCCGCGGGCAGTCCGCCCTGCGCCATGTCGGCGGTGCCGCCGCCGCGTCCGTTGAGTTTGGTCATGGCGTCTTTCAGAATCTGCCCCATGTTGTGCTTCATGCCGGGGCTCTGCGCGAACACCAATGCGGCCTGACCCGCGCCCGAAGCCAGCAGCGCAATCGCGTCGGGGGCCGCAGCCGTCAGTTTCTGGGCCAGCAATTTGATGAAGACCGCATCGCGCTCCGGAAATACGCTGACGATTTTCTTCGGCGAGCCTTCGGCCTGAGCCAGCATTTTTCCCGCGCAGAGTTCGGCGATTTCGTCGAGCAGCTTCTGCTGTACCTTGCCCGCAGATTTAGCTTCCTGAATGGCTTTGCTCACCTGCTGTGGCAGCTCGCGGATGTGCGTCGAGAGCAGGCCTGCGGTTTCTGTCAGCGTCGCGTAATCCTCACGCGCCGTCACCACCGCCCTCATTCCACACACAAATTCCACGCGCACACCCTGCTTCACATTTTCGACCTTGCGCAGCAGAATGACGCCGATCTGTCCGGTGGAGCGGACATGCGTGCCCCCGCAAGCCGTCAGGTCGAAATCGGCGATATCGATCAGGCGCAGTTCGCCCGTCTGTTTGGGAGGCAGCTTGCGCACACCCAGCCGCTGCGCCTCATCCAGAGAGACAAAATTGATTTTGACGCCGCGATCTTCAGTAATGATCTCGTTGGCCAGCCGCTCGGCTTCGGCAACCTGCTTCGGTGTAATTGCTTTTGCCGAAAGGTCGATGGTGCAGCTTTCCGCTCCCATATGAAAGCTGGTAGTGGGGAAATCGAACAGATGAATGAAGGCCGCGGAAAGAACATGCTGACCGGAATGCTGCTGCACGTGGTCGAGACGACGGGTGCGGTCAACGCGTCCCCGCACTTTACGCCCGGTCGCCACCGCGGCGGAGGCAAAATGCCAGATGCGTCCGTCGTCTTCTTCGGCGACCTCAGCCACCGGGATTTCGGTTTCGTCTTCCAATACCAGTGTGCCGGTGTCGTGGACCTGGCCGCCGCTGGTGGGATAAAAGGCGGTGCGGTCCAGCAGGACGGCCGTTCGTCCGCCACGCTCGGCGCACTCGAGCACCTGCGCATCGAAGCTGTAGCGGAATGAATCGTGATAATAAAGGCGTTCGGTGGGTGGCATGAATCTCCCCGGGAATCCGTGGTAACTATACATTAACCAAAAAACAAAACCTTTGCACCACGGAGTCACGGAGACACGGAGGAAAAAGATATAATTCCGTTTCTTCTCTTCCACAGGGAGCTTTCGATGAAAATCACTCAAAGTAATCGCATGATGGTTCCGGCACTGCTGCTGATCGCCACGTTCTTTCTCTCCGGCCCCGCGACAGCGCAGAAGAAGCCCGATGCCGCTCCGGCTTACTCCAGCGAGACGCCGGCAAAATTTGAGACCGCGATGGGGACGTGGGACTACACCAAACGCGAAGAGATGATACCCATGCGTGACGGAGTGAAACTCCACACCATCATTCTCGTTCCGAAGAACGCCAAGGGCGCGCCTATCCTGCTGACGCGCACGCCTTACAGCGCCGCCGAGCTGACCGGCCACGCGCACAGCGCGCACCTCGGGCCTATCCTGACCGGCTATGACAATGTCACGGATGTAATTGTGGAAGGCGGCTATATCCGCGTGGTGCAGGATGTGCGCGGGAAATATGAATCGGAAGGCGACTACGTGATGAACCGGCCGCTGCACGGGCCGCAAAACCCCACGATGGTCGACCACTCCACCGATACGTACGACACTATCGACTGGCTGGTGAAAAACATTCCCGAGAGCAACGGCAGGGTGGGAATTATCGGCATTTCCTATGACGGATTTCTGCCTCTGATGGCTCTGGTCAATCCTCACCCGGCGCTCAAGGTGGCCGTTCCCATGAACCCCATGGTCGATGGATGGATGGGCGACGACTGGTTCCACAACGGCGCGTTTCGCCAGCAGAACCTGCCTTACATCCTTGAACAGGAAGCCACTCGCAAATCGGAAGAGAAATGGTGGACCAGCCACTTCGACGACTATGACGAATACATGCAGGCCGGCTCGGCGGGCGAACTGGCGCGGCAGCACGGTCTGGAACAGGTTGGCTTCTGGCGAAAACTTCTGGAGCATCCGAGCTATGACGCGTTCTGGAAGGACCAGGCCGTCGATCGCATTCTCGGCCAACAGCCTCTTAAGATACCGGTGATGCTGGTGCACAGCCTGTGGGACCAGGAAGATATCTATGGCGCACCCGCCGTTTACCGGGCCATCAAACCCAAAGACACCAACAACGACAAAGTATTTCTGGTGCTGGGTCCGTGGCATCATGGCCAGGAGATCGAAGACGCAGGCACGCTGGGCGCACTGAAGTTCACCAGCGATACCGGGCGGTATTTCCGCCGCGAGATCCTGCGCCCGTTTCTCGATCAGTACCTGAAAGACGGAGCGCCGAAAGCCGACATTCCCCCGGTCTCGGCCTATGAGACCGGAACCAACATCTGGCGGCGACTGCCCGCGTGGCCTGTGGTCTGCGCGAGCGGCTGCGACGTAAAACCGTCTCCGCTGTATCTGAAGGCCGGGCTGAAGCTCGATTTCGCCGCGCCCAAAGCGGGTGACGCCGATTACGACGAATACGTTTCCGATCCGGCCAGGCCTGTACCCTTCCGCGCGCGCCCCATTCAGCCGGTTGGTTACGATCACGGGCTGACGTGGTCGCAGTGGCTGGTGGACGATCAGCGCGAGGCTTCGGGGCGCACCGATGTTCTGGTCTTTGCCACCGACACTTTAACGTCGCCCCTGAAGATCAGCGGACAGCCCATGGCCAACCTGATCGCCTCCACCAGCGGCACGGATTCAGACTGGGTGGTCAAGGTGATCGATGTCTATCCCGACGAGGTTGCGGGTGACGCCAATATGGGCGGCTATCAGCTCATGATCTCCGGCGACATCTTTCGCGGACGCTATCGCGAGAGCTTCGAGACGCCGAAAGCCATTGCCTCCGACAAGCCGCTGCTCTATCGCTTCGCGCTGCCTCCGGCCAACCATGTATTCCTGCCAGGCCACAGGATCATGGTCCAGATTCAGTCGAGTTGGTTCCCGCTGTACGACCGCAATCCGCAGACGTTTGTGCCGAATATCTTCTGGGCGAAGCCCGGGGATTATCGCAAGGCCACGCAGCGGATTTATCATGCGCCGGGTGAGGCGAGCTTTGTGGAACTGCCGGTGGTGAAGTAATCGTAGAGACGTAGCTTGCTACGTCTAAAGGTCGGACGATTTAAACAGCCGTCGGGGTAATTCCAGGAAGCGGGATTCGAGCGCCAGTCGATCAATCGTGGCCCTCACGCGTTGTTTAAGCCCGCAGCCTTTAGACGTAGCAAGCTACGTCTCTACGGTTCGCCGATACATTTTTCCGCAAGCTTCCGAAAGCCGCGCCCTGTTACCTCACATCGCGCTATCCACCGGCGCAAACGATCCATCAGGCTGCAAAATCATGAGAGTTCCGGAATGAATCGCAAACCATGCGCCATGCAGTGAGAGCTTTCCGGCAGCCACGCGCTGAGCGATCCAGGGGAAGGTCATCAGGTTGGCGAGCGAGATCCTGACCGCCTCGTACTCGCAAAACTTTTGGCGTTCTTCGTCGGAATCGCAGTGCTGTGCGCGCAGCCGCGCGGATTCCGCGATGGCCATCCACGGCGCGACGAACTCCCGTGCGTCTTTGGGCGCGCCGTTGAGCAGCGCCTGCACGCCGCCGCACATGCCGTGGCCGAGCACGATCAGATCCGACACCTCCAGCACGCGAACTCCGAATTCCAGCGCGGCGCTGGTGCTGTGGTGCGCGCCGTCGGGGGCGTAGGGCGGCACGAGATTGGCCACGTTACGCACCGTCAGCATCTCACCCGGCGCGGTATCGAAGATCATCGTCGGATCGACGCGGCTGTCAACGCAGGCTACCACCAGCGCCCTCGGACGCTGGCCGTCTTCCGCCAGAGATTCAAATACCTTGCGCCGTTCCGGCCAGCCACGCGCACGAAAGCGCTTGTAGCCGGTAATGAGTTCAATCATGGATTCCTCGTAAGGCAGATCATTGTATCAATCGAAGCGGAATGCGAGGGCGGGGAAAGGCAAAAGCTTCACCACGGAGACTCTGAATCACGGAGAAAAACAAAAGCATAAACAACGCCATCCGACTCCCCTCGGAACCGGATGGCGCTTTTTCCTTAATTCCGGCAGGCAGCCTTAATTCGGCATGACCACCGTATCGATCACGTGAATTACGCCGTTCGACTGGAACACGTCGGGGATGGTGATCAGAGCGGTTCCGCCCTTCTCGTCCTTCAGCATGATGTGTTTGCCCATGTGCAGGGTGGCCCAGAGCTTGCCGCCTTCGACGGTCTTGAGTTCCACTGAGCCGCCATTGGCTTTGATCTGCTTCTTCAGATCGGCGGCGCTCCAGCGTCCGGCGACCACATGGTAGGTCAGAACCTTCGTGAGGGTCTCGCGGTTTTCAGGCTTCAGCAGAGTATCGACCGTGCCGGCGGGCAGCTTGGCGAACGCCTCGTTGGTGGGCGCAAATACCGTGAACGGGCCCGCTCCTTCCAGAGTTTCCACCAGTCCGGCGGCCTTGACCGCCGCGACCAGCGTGGTGTGATCGGCGGAGTTGATCGCGTTCTGGACGATGTTCTTCGAGGGGAACATCTCCTGCCCGCCCACGACGGGGTTCTTGTCTTTCGCAACCAGTACCGAAGCGGCCAGGACCACCAGACCGATGAGTGCAATCCATTTGTTTTTCATTTTTTCCTGTCTCCTGTTCTTGATTCAAGGGGCGAGTGTTTCGCCTTTCACAGGACTAACGCAGCAGGCCCGCCGGCGGATTGCCGTTGGAGGAATTTTTCGATAAAAAATAAAAATATGCGGGGCGGAAATATTTCGGTCTGATTTAAATCCAATAGGCAATCTCATTCGTAGAGTACGGCGCTTCATTGTCCCGCGCTCCTTTGCGTCCTTAGCGCCCTTTGCGGTGGAATCAGTTGTTGTGATGAGCTTCGACGATCCGGGCCCGCAGCAGCTTATCGAGTTTGGGAAATTCACGGTCGAGCCAAGCGTTCCCTTCCTCGAACAGCTTCTGCTGTTTGCCGCCGCGCATTCCGCCGCCGGAGGTCTCTCCGTAACCGGAGTACAGTTTGTCCACAACATCCATTCCTTCGACTACCCTGCCGATAGGC
>Ga0137391_10002674_pt1 | contig 13412 bp, 14 predicted proteins | sample 15con2h24BmetaG_FD_101399 | JGI IMG/M metagenome (GOLD analysis project Ga0137391, IMG submission 101399) | Vadose zone soil microbial communities from Angelo Coast Range Reserve, California, USA - 15con2h2.4B metaG | ecosystem: Environmental > Terrestrial > Soil > Vadose zone > Saprolite...
AAGGTTTGCAGCCCGGCGACGAGATCGTGGTCGGCAGCTACAAGGCACTGCGCACCCTGAAGCCGGAGTCCCAGGTGAAGGTGGACAACAGCGCGCCGAAGAAGCAGGACGATCAGCAGAGCTGACGCGCATCCAAGGACAAGGGAGATTCGAATGCCTGTCGAGACACCAGCTATAGATTCATACCGGGAAGACCTGGTCAGCTCCGGCGTAGTGATCAAGACGCAAGCGCTGACCAAGGTCTACGAAATGGGCGCGGAGCAGGTGCACGCGTTGCGCGGTGTGGATGTGGAGATCCACAAGGGCGAATACGTAGCCATCATGGGGCCATCCGGATCGGGCAAGTCCACGCTGATGAATCTGATCGGCTGCCTAGATTCTCCGAGCACGGGAAAGTACTGGCTCGCAGGCCGGCTGGTGAGCGATTTGGATGATGACGAACTGGCTTACATCCGGAACAAAGAAATCGGCTTCGTATTTCAGACCTTTAACCTGCTTCCGCGGGCCACGGCGCTTCACAACGTCGAATTGCCGCTGATCTACAACGGGACGCCGGCGGAAGAGCGCATTGAGAAAGCGAAGAAGGCGCTCGAACGCGTGGATCTGATGGACCGGATGAGCCACAAGCCGAATGAACTTTCCGGCGGCCAGAGGCAGCGCGTGGCGATTGCGAGAGCGTTGGTGAATTCGCCGTCGATCGTGCTGGCGGACGAGCCCACGGGAAATCTCGATTCGAAAACGGGCGAAGAGATCATGGCGCTCTTCGAGAATTTGTACCGGCAAGGAAACACGATTATTCTCGTGACGCACGAACATGACATCGCGCAGCATGCGCACCGTATCATCCACATCCGCGACGGCAAGATCGCTTCCGATGAGGCAGTCGCGAAAAAGTAAGCGGACAATTCGGCTCTTTCATTCCATCGAAGACTGAATAACGTATCAGCGTGTGCGAAAAGAAAGCCTGTCGCACACGGGTGTTTTTGCGTGCGGGAAGGCGCGGGCGGAGCGGAAAGGAAGAGCCGAATGGCGACTGACACAGGAACGGGAGCGCAATCTCTGAGCAGCGACGTTCTGAATCTTGCCGCAGACAAGGCGCGAAGATACGTCCGAGACATGGCAGAAAGAAGAGTGAGTCCTTCCGCAGCCGCTGTGGCTGCACTTGCCGAACTTTACGAGCCTTTTCCCCCTTCGCCGAGCGACCCGAGTGACGTAATCGCGAGGCTCGACGAAATTGGCTCCGCAGCCACGGTGGCGACGACCGGCGGGCGCTACTTCGGTTTCGTGAACGGCGGGATGGTTCCCGCAGCGCTGGCTGCCAATTGGCTGGCGGCGGCATGGAATCAGAACGCGGCACTCCGCGTGATGTCTCCCATCGCGGCAGAATTGGAGGAAGTAGCCCTTCGCTGGGTTTGTGAGGCACTGGGATTACCTCCGGAATGTGCAGGGGGCCTGGTTACCTGCGCCACAATGGCGAATTTCACGGCGCTCGTCACGGCACGTTACGCGCTTTTGGCGCGCGCGGGATGGGACGTCACGGCTGATGGGATGTTCGGGGCGCCGCTGATCGAGGTGGTCGTCGGCGCGGAGGCGCATGCCTCGATACTCAAGGCGCTGAGTCTGGCGGGTTTTGGAAGGAAACACGTAACCATCGTGGAGGCAGACGGCCAGGGACGAATGCGTGTCGATAAGTTGCCGCGCTTATCGGAGCGCACAATTGTGTGCATTCAGGCAGGGAACGTGAATACGGGAGCTTTCGATCCCGCTGGCGAAATCTGTCAAGCGGCAAAGGAACGGGGCGCCTGGGTGCATGTGGATGGCGCGTTCGGTTTGTGGGCACGAATCTCGCGGAAGTTCGAACATTTGACGGAAGGATTCGAACAGGCTGATTCGTGGGCCACTGACGCGCATAAGTGGCCCAACGTCGGCTATGATAGCGGCCTGGCCATCGTCAGAAATGGTGCTGCGCTGCGCGCGTCGATGGGAATGACGGCCGCGTATCTCGAACAGGGTTCGCGCCGAGAGCCTATGCATCACACCCCGGAAGCGTCGAGGCGCGCGCGGGGCGTGGAGCTGTGGGCAGCGCTGAAATCGCTCGGGAGATCTGGGTTGTGCGCGCTAATCGAGCGGACGTGCGCCCACGCGCAGCGGATTGCCCAGGGACTGCGAGAAGGCGGCTTCGAAGTGCTGAACGATGTCGTGATCAACCAGGTGTTGGTGTCCTTTGGCCGCCCCGAAATAACACGAGAGGTGATCCGGCGCATCCAGGAGGAGGGAACCTGCTGGTGCGGTGGAACAGTCTGGCAAGGAAAGACCGCGATGCGGATCAGCGTGTCTTCCTGGGCGACAACGGAGACGGATGTGGAACGTAGCCTACAAGCGATTATCCGCATCGCGAATGAATGCCGCGCGATGTAACGTACCGCGAATGCGAAGGAGGTGCGCGATAATTTCAGGAACGACTACCGGCTGTGCGCCACGCTTGAGTTCTCGAGATCGGCAAAAGTCTGCGCCGGACTCAGATGGGTGCGCGAGAGCCGGTCGTGCCAGGTGAGTTCGTCTTCGTCCCACATCGCCCAAAAGAAGCCAAGGAAAAAAGTTCCTGCGGAGAGCAAGTAGCCCGCGCTGCGCAGAAGCATTTGCCTGGGCGTGGGAGGTTCGCCGGAAAAGCTGACGACCTGCAAGCCTCGCAGCATCATGCCCGGAGTTGTGCCGCCGAAGATGGTGAAGAGCGCGAAATATTGCAGATAGACGATGGCAAAAGTCGTGGCGTAAACGGCCGCGTTCAGTTTGCTCAGCGTAAATTGTCCGCCGAGTGAGCCAAAGAGCATCAGGAATCCACCATACGCAAACAACAGGCAACAGAAATCGATCAGCGCCGCGAGGCGTCGATCGTCGATGGATGCCACGGGATGAAGACCGGGCAGAGATTTTCTTTCGTCCTCAGCAGCCTCTGATTGCGGGCTAGATTCTGACTGGGGCGGCAGAGAGACATCGATCACCATCCGTGATTCTTCGAGGACGCGCTTCTTTGAAGGGCGGCCAATGGCGATGGTAAAGGAAAAATCTTCCCCAGAGGATGCCGGAGGTTCTGCAACTACGACAGAAGTTTGCGGCGGCATCTTGCCGGACGGGGCATCGAAGGAAAACTGAGACTGAGCAACGTTTGGCGCGAGCTTTCGCCGCCGCGTGCGATAAGCATCGAGACGTTGAGCGAGTTCACCACGCCAGGCAGCGTCCTGCTCCATCTGATGCGAGACGACAGTGGGTTGCTTGGGACGACCGATCCCAGCCGAGCTTGGATCCTCGTTCGCGGAAAGACTCTCCCTCGCGGAGATATCCGCGGGACCTTCCGAGTAAGAGGGACCGACGGAAAAGGATGAATCACAAAAATTACAGGCGCGTACGCTAGACGGCAATACAGCGCCACACTGCGAGCATGTTTTTGTCACCGGTAAGTTTTGCGCTGCGGACGCATCCACTCCGGTGAGGAGGGAACATCTGGAGAATAGCATGCACCTGAAATGTCAAGCAGACAAAAGAGAGGGGTCTGAGCGAAAGAGACAATAGGTCAAGGGCAGTGAAGCCAAGGAACGAAGTTTCAGGAGTCCATTTGCTGCGCGAGCATGTCCCGGCTGAAGGAGATGCGGCGCTCCAGTGCGACCGCGGCGAAATAGGCGCACTGGGCGCGTTCCGATTCCGTCCAGGCCCGCATTGAAGGAACAATCCGAGCAACCGTCGAGCGCAGGAAATTCAAAAGGCTGAAATAGGCGCCGATCGCCTGGACACTATTGCGGTCTTCCGGACGCTCCGGACAGAGATGCAGAAGCTGCATGACACGCTTGAAATCATCACCAGAAGCGATCTTCTGGATGCCCGTAACGTCCTTTACTTCTGCTGAGAGAACCTGCTTCGAGGACGCGGCGATGAGCGAGCGGCAATAAGAGATGAAAAACTGCAGCAACGCCGCTGCCGAGAAAACGAAAATAACGCCGGCCATCATCGGGGCACCACGGCGAGCCGGGCAGGCACGAGGCGTGCGTCTTCAGGAATCCGCAAGAACGTGTAGCACCACGCCAGAGGGAGAAAGCAATCAAAGATGGGTGGCAGTGAACCCCACAACCAGCGGAGGTCAGGGGCGAGATTTCTGAGCGCATAGTTGGCTGCAAACACGCTAAAAAGCACGCCGAGTGAGAGAACAAACTGGATCACCCGGGTCCGACTCTCTCGGAGTTTAAGCATGGCACCCCATAAGAGATAGGTCAAAACCAAACCCACGAAATACAGATTCTGAGAAAGTTCAACAACGAAGTGAGTTACTAAGAGATGTGAGGACTGGCGAACGATTAAATAGGAGAACACTGCAGTCCCTGACAGAAGCAGGATGGCAGCCTTTTGGACGTAGGATTCGGCTTTGAGCTCTTCAAGAACGCGAGCATAGAGGCTGGTCAACGCAAAATACAGCGCGATAGTGGCGAGCGCTTCAGAATAGTAATAGAAATAGAAATATTCGCTCGACTGCAACCCGTATGAATGAAGAACATAAAAACGAGAGAGACCCGACAGCATTTCCAGAAGCATCCAGAGATTGAGCGGGAGATAACGCCGGAAGGCGCCTTGTCTCAACGCACACACCACCACTGCTGCCTCAAGCAACGTGCATGCAAGCCAAGTGAAATATGTGTATGGACCAAGCACGCAAACCTTTCTACGCCCTGATCCAGTTAGTTAGGCCTGGTAGCTGCCCAACTTACTTCCAAGGCGACGGGGGAACCGGACCACCACCACCATTCTTCCAGGGCGATGGGGGAACCGGACCGCCACCACCGTTGGCCATAATCACGGAGTCGTCACCATGCGTGACGACCACCGTCTTCAGACTCATTGCCCCGACCAATACGAGCATGGCGAGGAAGACAACCGTGAGTTTACGTGACATTGTGCCTCCGAGGGATAAAACAACCCGGGAGACAGTTTATCTCTTAATACACCAATGTCAAGCAGCTCAGGCTATGAGCCTGTTTCGAATCGATACATACCTCCCCTTCCCATCCTTTCGATAAGCTTTCGCCTACCTCGATGGGTGGGACAGCGTTCGATCTTGTGCAGGATAGATTTTGGGACTGTACCGGTCAACGGTACGGTAGTACTAAAGAATATAGAACTAGCCTGGCTCCAGGGTCAGATAAGGAAGATTGCCAGTACTTTCCTGAGGGGATGCGGCTGAGCACATTTATTCGCACTCAGTCCAGACCTGCGCGATTAAGCTTGATTGGGCTGCTCGTTAGTGCCTCGAGAGAAGGTCCGCCTTCCGTCTGCTGGGTACATCGCCTTGACACGTTCGCAGGCGAATCCGTAGCATAAAGAACTGCGTCAAGCCGGCGTAGCTCAGTGGTAGAGCGAGGGTCTCATAATCCCTAGGCCGTGGGTTCGATTCCCCCCGCCGGCACCAATCTTTGATCTCCTTATCGATCCGGATCCGAAGTCGTAATCCAGCGCTTGAGCCACTGATTCCCTTCAACGACTATGCTGCCCACAACCGTCCCCAGGACGAACAGCGCCAGGGCCAGGCGGTTATCCAGGCCGGTGACCGTGAGTGAGCCATTCGGGGGCAAGAACCAGGCAAGCATCACCGCGGCAATACCCGCAGCTGCGATACCCCGCTTGGACCCCCCGAGCTTTGCGAGCAGCAAAACCGAGAGCAGCAAAGCAAGCAGAGCGCTCTTCTCGAGATCGAATGTGTAACAAACCCCGCACACAGCCAGCAGCACGAGCGCCGCCAGAAAAACTTTTCGGCTCGGAACCTGACCAGCCGGGGCGCTTTCCTGACCCTTCGTACCGGCTACGATCATCAATACCAAGATAGTGACAATCACCCCGATAACGCTGCCGGTAATCAACCCTGCGAGGAAACTACTCATGAGTGCCCCCGTCTGTATCGTGCCAAAATAGCCCTGTGGCGTTTCTGCGTCAACCAGCAAGACTTCGCAAATTGTGCGACTCGCCTCCAGCTACAGGCCGGATGGATTCAAAGGTAGTATGCTCGTCGCGCATCTCGACGGATGAAATGTTCGAAAAGATTCGGAGAGGGCGCGGTGGGAAGCACTTCATATGAATTTATCGATGGGAGCTGGGGGAGTGGAAGCATGAAGGATCGCGCGGAAGCTCTCAGCATTCTGCGTGAATCTCCCGTCATCGTATTTGTCAATCCGGCAGCCTGCGGAGGCCGGACACGCTCTTATCTGGGACGGTTTCAGAAGCTATTCGAATCGTTCCAAGTTCATGCGCAATTTGTAATGACGAACAGTGCGGCAGAACTCGAGTCGTCTGCGCAAAGTGCCATAATGCAAGGACAGCGTGCGCTATTTGCGATGGGTGGGGACGGAACGTTTCAGGCGTTAGCGAATGCAGCCCTCGGGGCCGAGGTGCTCTTGGGTGTCCTCCCCGTCGGAGGAGGAAATGATTTCGCCTCGGCGCTCGGGTTGCCGGACAATCCCGTAATAGCGGCGGAAGCCATCCTGCGGGGCAATCCGCGTTTTGTGGATCTTGTAAGAGTACGTACAGCAGAGGGGCGAACGCGCTTGTACGCAGGTGGAGGAGGTATTGGACTTGACGCAGAGGCGGCGCACTACGCGAGTGGTGCGTACCGCTGGTGTCCCGGTCGATCGCGCTATATCGCGTCAGCGCTGCGAGCATTAGTGGGATTCGTGCCTCTCGACGTCCGTGTTGATTTCCCGGGGAGCGATCTCATTCCCTACGAGGCCAAGGTGCTGCTTGCAGCGGTGCTGAATTCGCCGACCTATGGTGCCGGATTGCGACTCGCACCCGGCGCGACCATTGACGACGGGTGCCTGCACGTTGTCCTGATCGAAGATATCGGCGTGTTCGAAATACTGCAGCTACTGCCACGGCTGATAGGAAGCGGGGAACTCCGAACTTCCCGCGTGAAACGCTGGCAAGTAAACAAAGTGCGGCTAACAACGCGGAAGCCCAGCACGTTCCATGGAGACGGCGAGATCCTCGGATCAACGCCGGTGGAAATCGAGCTGGTGCCCAGAGCCGTACAGGTCTTGGTTCCCGCAACACGCTAGGGCATTCCCATAGGGCAGGCGGCGCCGAGCTACAACCGGGGCAACTGTGGGACCTTTACTGAACCAGATCTAATACGAGGCCGGTGTAACGCCGCTGGAGGCCCGCGAACTGACCGAAGATGGGAGAGGTTACGTTGTTATATATGTCGTGTGGGTTTTGGCGATCCGTAAGGTCGGTCGAATAAACGCCGAGACGAACCTTGTGAATCTTGGAACGATCCGTGCGCGGTATGTGGAAGGCAAACTCCCGGTAAAGTCTTACGTCAAGCGAGAAGTAGATGGGGAAACGCTCGTCATTGGGCACACCGACATAGTTCTGCAGAACGTCCACGTTTGAAAATGGCAATCCAGAATGCACGTCGGCTACGGGGCTGATGACCATTTTCCAGGGAAGACGGAAGAACCCCGAGCCTACAACGCGATGGGGAACGTCCGAAGACAGGATACCCGTAGCATTCGGCCGGATTACCGGTACCTGGAAAGGTACAAGAATATCCGAGAGCGGGTTGAGGTCACCACGCCCCCGGCTCCAGGTGTAGGAGAGACTCATATCGGCGCGGTCGCCAAGGCGATAGTGGGCGGTGATGTCAGCCTGGCGATACTTCGAAACTCCCGTGTTCTTCAGAGCCAGCAACCCGCTCCCACTCGCGGCGTCGAGCAATTGATCCAGAAGAAAAAGTCCCACGGTGTGGCTGTCGAGATAGCTAGCCCGGAGATTAAGATTCTTGCGGAATTGGTGTTCAAGCACGACATTCCAACTGAATGTGCGAGGACTTGATCCAGGGTCCCGCGGCATGCCAGGCGCAGCCGAGGGCGCGCCAGACAGCAGATAGGAGTTCACTAGAACTATGGGCTGGCCTATTAGTGCCCCGGTAGAATCGAAGAAGCTGAGTACACGCTCCTGATTGCTGGTGAAGTCTGCCGCAAGCAAAGGCACGTGGCCGTAGACTTCAGCAACACCGGCGCGAATTACTGTGTTCCCGCCATTCAGCGAATAGGCTGCACCGATGCGCGGGGCGAACGCGGCAGTGCGGCCAATGGATTGCGTGGTCAAACGCGCACCATAGTTGAACGTCAAGTGGCTGTTCAGAGTCCAGTGATCTTGGATAAATTCCGCGATCTCCGTGTCTGTCGCGCTCAAGAGGCCAGCCCCTTGAAAGTCGATCCGTTCAGCAACCGAGCCATCCTGCGCCAACAGCTGGATAGGATGAGATATGCTGGTACCGTCATAGCTGCGATATAGGATGTCCGTCCCAAACCGCACTTCGTGGCCGCCGTGCCAGGACTTCGCAGAGAGCTGATACGCTGGAAGGACCTCCAACTGGTTTGCCTTACGGTTCCAACTATTGAAGTAATTGCCGCTCCACCCTTCGGGAGAGATTTCCATGTCGGCGGGTCCCTGCCCGTGGGCATTACTATCGAAGCGAGTGTACCGAACCATGGTGTTCAGCACTGCTCCTGAAACGAACTGATAGGAATCGGAGAAGCCGGCGGAAACCCCGCCCCGGCCATAGCTCGTGGACGCGGTTTGCGGGATCAGCGCATTGATGTTGGCGAAGTCGAGTTCCATGGGGAAAGTATTGACATGGAAGTTCAGCACGTGCCGGGGAGAAAGTATTATCTGAAGGTTCGTGAGGGACGTGACACTCCGCGTCTTGATCTCATTCACTGGAAACGACAACCCGCGCACCGGCTGTCTCCGCAATTCGTAGGTAACCTCTTCGGTGAAATTCACCTTGTTCTTGATGAGCGGGCCACCGAACTCAAATCGTGGCGTCCAGTTGGCGAGTCCCACGAGGCTATCGTTTTTCCCCCGGAACGCCGGGATAAAATCCCGCAGCTTGTATTCCCAAGTGCCGGAGGGAGGCTTCGTCTCAATGGTCGTTAGACCTCCCGTGAAACCTCCGTACTCGGAACTCTCAGGCAAACTGTAAACGGTCATGGATTGAATGATGTCGACTGGAATTGGAATCGAGAAGCTTCCCGAGACGGGATCCACGTTTTCTGCCGAGTCAACCACGAGCATCCCCTGGCTCTCTGCCTGGCCCTTAAACGTCAGCTTGCCCGTGGAAGTCCGAACGACACCCGGAATCAAAGACAAAGCCTCTGTAAACTTCTGAGTCGGTAAGGGCAGGCTCTCCAATTGTTCGGTGTTGACTGTGGCAGTTATCGCCACATTCTGCGTGGCAATTTCGGCGGCCTCTCCTTGAACTTCCACTTGCTGATTGACGGAACTGATCTGCAGAACGACGTCTTTGACAAGCGCCTGTTCCGCTCCGAGGGTAATCGTGGTCGACCATGTCTTGAAGCCATCGGCACTCGCTTCCAGTGTGTAGGCGTCGGCGACAAGGTGAGTGAACTCGTAGCGGCCCTCCGCGTCGGTAACCGTCGATCGCGGCGCTGGTCCCGCGGATGAACCCGTAAGCTTCACGGTGACCCCAGGAAGGACATTGGTAGCTCCTTCCCCGGAGACTGCCGTGATCCTGCCAGTCACGGAGGCCTTGGGATCGTTTGAATTTGCACCCTGTGGCTGCCGGGCGCGAATCGGATGGACGAGCAAAATTAGGGCGATAGAAATCGTACTGCTAGCGTGGAACACAGTTCTTCGAGCCATTTTCATTGTGATTGCGGTCAATCCCCAAAGATGAACAATACGTTTTGCGACGAAGACAAGTTTTCCACCCTCGACTGATGATTCGACGTCCGAAGCCCTCCGGCTGTTGCGCGATATTTTTCCGGTGTGTCCAAATCACCCACTAGCGCGCCAATACTGCACAAAGGCCCTTGCTAGCAGTAGGTCGAGGTAAACTACGGTGTGTCCTTATGAAACACCTTGCGGCGGATATCGGGCCAGAATTCCTTCAATTCATTGTTCATGCCGTCATACAGGATCAGAAAGGCAAAAGTAGACGCATTACGCGAAGCAGTCCGGTCCTCCGGCACGTGGTAAATATTTGACATTGCGGCGGCTACGGCATTGCCAATCGATTCTGAGTAGTTGAAGTGATCATGTCCTGAATCCGTCCGGCTGACAAACAGCCGGTTGACGGCATGGTAGGCGCGGTGAGCAAAGCGCCCTTTTCCCAACTGGTAGTAGCGGGGATCTTCATGGAGCAAGCTGGGGAAGATCGCCGTCGTCATATAGGTGCCAATGCTGTTGTCGGCAAAGGATGCGCCATAACGTTTTCCGTAGGCGTCCCATCCCTGTCCCCAAGCCTTTGGGTCATTCCTTGCTTGTTCAATTCCAGCGAGGATGCCGTTAAAGGGATAGGAGCCCCAATCAAAAACGCCGGCGGTGGCCAACCTGAATTTCTGGCCCCTTGTGAGAGGAGGAAGCTCCTTGGCGTTCTCGACAGTTCCGTAATTCGGCAGGACCTCGAAGATGCGATCATTAATGGTTCCTGTTTCTTTTTCCAACTTGCTCTTTCCAACCGTCGCGTCCGGTTTATCTTTATCTCCCTTCCCGTCTCTCGTATTCGCTGATTGCAGGTCCGGAGGGGCCGGGGCAGGCTGCTGGGTGTCTTGCTGCCGTGCCGACGCCGGCGCAACAACGATCAGTAGTCCAACCAGGAATGAAACCGCGATATGACCCAGCATCCCAATTTGTCTGATCATAGACAACTCTAATTGTCTCCTCGGAGACTTGCATCCCTGCAACAAAGAGATGGCGACGTTTCCACAATGCTGGGTCCCAACTTAGATTCGCTGCACGGAGAAATGGTTTTACCCGCATGTCACCCACAAGCAGAGATGTCGCCATGAATCACTGGTGGGTTCGGCAACGGGCGAGCGCTCCTGGGCAGCTCGCAAACACAGCTCGCCCGCGGACAGGAAATTAAAGTCAGCTCTTTTTCTTGTCGATTTTGAGATTCAGAACGATGTCCTTGCGACTGTCGAAGCTGGAGACCGTGCGGGTAGGTGACTTGGCGCCTTCTTTTTCCGCATGGAGTTCGTAATCGGCATTGGGATCCAGGCCGCTGAAACGGTAGTTGCCGGTGTCATCGGTATAACTGCTGCGAACGGAATTGGTGCGCACGTTTTTCAGAAAGACGACGCTGCCGGAAAGAGGGCTATCGGACTTGTCCGCCACCACACCGCGGACCGTGCGGAGCTGAGCTTCGCGCTTTTTGTCTTGAGCCACACCAACGGCCGCAAAGAGCGAGAGAACCACAGCCAGACTGCAAATGCGTCGCCGTGCGTTCATCCCTTGCCTCCTGCAGTTGGCTGCATTCGGAACACCATGCTTTCCTCGTTCCCGCCGGTTTTCGCATCGATGGTGCGCGTCTGCTCGGCGAAACCCTTTGCGCGGATCACCATCTCATAGTTTGAACCCTGAGGCACACGGACTGCAAATTCGCCGCGGGAATTCGTGTAGCTCTCCCATCGGAATTTCTTCTCTCCCACCCTCCGGACGCGAAGCTGCACGCCCGGAAACGAAAGGGCCTTGTCCGTAAAGACAGTTCCTCGAACCAGGAAATCATTTGCGTGACTGTATTTTTTCTTGGCCGGTTTGCTCGGCGCGGCCGCAGGCGCTTGCGAAGTTGGAGCAGTACTAGACTGCGGCGGAGCAGGTTCCTGGGCCTGCCCAAATGCAACACTGAAGGAAGCGACAAGCGCTGCCGTGCAGAGAATCGCGATCCACTGCGGGCGGTGCATTATGTTGCTCCTTGCAAGCTTAGATGGCGGCACGAGCACAGGAGGATGCCAGGCGGCGTAGGGCGTGCCTGTTACTCCTCGTCTTCTTCTTCGTCTTCCTCGTCATCATCATCGTCGATGAGGTCGCCATTTTCCCCGGTCTTGCCTTCGTCTTCCTCGTCATCCTCTTCGTCCAAGTCATCGGCGATGAGATTCAGGTGGACGGGATGCGTCTGCGAGACCTCGAGTTCGGATTCGCACTCAGGACAACTCAGGATCTCGCCTTCTTCGACTTCGTCTTCGTCGACATCGATTTCGGCGGAACATTCAGGGCAACGGATCACGGCTCCACTCTCCGTACGGTCGTTTGCAAAGTGGGGGTACGAGGACCGTGCCCGCCACTGTACAGCGTATTATATACCGCGGCGTATGAAGTCAACTCCTGAGCGTACTGGCACTGTCTTGAACGCCACAGCGTCATGGGTAAAAGGACCTTTCGAATGACCTCTTCCAGAGAATACCCCGAGCGGCCAGTGGTTGGTATCGGGGGCGTGATTATCGATCAGGGCCGCACGCTGCTGATCCGCCGCGGCAGCGAACCGTTGCGCGGTGAATGGTCGATCCCGGGCGGCACACTGGAAATCGGCGAGAGTTTGGAAGAAGGCGTTGCTCGCGAATTGCTGGAAGAGACCGGAATCGAGGTTCGCGTCCTCGATCTGATTGAGGTGTTCGACCGGATTTACCTGGAGGATGGTTCGACCGGCGCAGAAGCAAAACGAAGCCCGCGCTTTCACTTCGTCATTGCTGATTATCTTTGTGAACGCCTTGGCGGCGAACCCCGCGCGGGAAGTGATGTAACCGATGTCGCGTTCGCACGCGAAGAGGAACTCGCCCAATTTCATCTCACGGAGACCGCGACACGCGTCCTGAAGAAGGCGTTCGCGATGGATCGCGCGCGGCAGGCGGCAAAATAATGGGCCGCACGTTCAAGGAGCTTTGGCGATTTCGATGCTTCCGTTGGAATCAGTGAGCTGAAGCTGGCAGCCGCCCGAACCGATGGCGCCATTCAATGTATCGCCACCGATACTGCCTGTCGAAGTGATCGGCAATTCGGAGGAAATCCGGCCGAAAGACGTTTTCGCTGTGACGTTGTAGCCCAGACCCTCCGGAATGCGTACGCGGATGGATGAGAAGGATGTCTTGAGCGAAATGTCGCGGCAACCGCTGGCCGGTCGCATAGCTGTCACCGAGATCGCCCCGTTCTGATTGTCCACTGTGATCCTCCGCCCGATCGATTCCAACGTGACCCCAGCGAAGGAAGTATTCACGCCGGCGTCGCCCTTTACGTTTCTTGCAGTGACCGAACCATTGCTGTTCTCCACCGTCAGATTGCCGCTGATCCGTTCCGTCAAGACACTTCCGAAACTGGTCTTGGCAAAAGTATCGCCGCCGATGTCGGTGAGGGTGATGCTACCGTTCCCCGTGATGGCGCGAATTCCCTTGGGGACGTTCGATGCTTCGATGGCGCCAAAGGAGGACTTCAGCGTGACGCTCCCGCGTGCATCGCGCACCATGATTTTTCCATTGGAGGTTTCAGCGTCCAGCGCGCCGTTGATACTGTCCAGCTCGATGTTCCCGAAAGAATCGCGAATGGTCACGGAACCGCCCATCCCCGAGCTGCCCTTC
>Ga0137391_10002677_pt1 | contig 13410 bp, 6 predicted proteins | sample 15con2h24BmetaG_FD_101399 | JGI IMG/M metagenome (GOLD analysis project Ga0137391, IMG submission 101399) | Vadose zone soil microbial communities from Angelo Coast Range Reserve, California, USA - 15con2h2.4B metaG | ecosystem: Environmental > Terrestrial > Soil > Vadose zone > Saprolite...
ACGGTGTTGAGCAGCGTCGGCGTCCAGGTGTCGCCCGCGCCGTTGATCGCGCTGGTGAGGACCATGCCGTACGCGTAGAAGACGAACCCCAGGCTGACGAGGCGCAGGCAGGCGGTGCCCCACGGGACGATGGCCGGGTCGTCGGTGAAGACGCGGATGATAGGCCCGGCGAACGCCACGAAGAGCAGCCCGATGCCGCCCAGCACCCACATGTTGTAGCGGGCGGCCATCCAGACGGCTTGCTCGGCGCGGTCCGGCTTCTTCGCGCCCAGGCTCTGCCCGACCATGGTGGCCGCCGCGTTGCTCAGCCCCCACGAGGGCAGGAGCGCGAAGATGATCACGCGCAAACCTATGGTGTAGCCGGCCAGCACGCTGCTGCCGAAGACGGAGAGCACGCGCACCAGGCCGACCCAGCTGGTGGTGCTGATCAGCAGTTGGAGAATCCCCGCGGCCGAGAGGCGGACCAGCTGCCACAGGACGCGCGGGTCGGGCCGCAGGTGACGCGCCCGGATGACGATGCGGCCGTCCCGCCGGACGAGCTGCGTGATCTGGTAGAGGACCCCGATGCTCCGCCCGATGGTGGTGCCCACGGCGGCGCCGGTGAGCCCCAGCCGCGGGAACGGGCCGACGCCGAAGATGAACAGCGGCCCGAGCACGATGTTGCAGGCGCTCGCCAGCCACAGGGAGCGCATCGCGATGGTCGCGTCGCCCGCGCCGCGGAAGACGGCGTTGATGAGGAAGAGCAGAAGCACGGCGGTGTTGCCGCCCATCACTACCCGGGTGAAGCCGGCTCCCTCGCGCTGCACCGTCTCGGTCCCTCCCAGCGCGGCGAGGAGCTGCGGCGCGAAGCGGATGCCGAGGAGCGCGATGGGCAGCGCGACGAGCACGCCCAGGAAGATCGCCTGCGCGGCGGCGTGGGCGGCGGCTTCGGGGTCCTTCTCGCCCGTGCGCCGGGCGACCACCGCGGTGGCGCCGATGCCGAGGCCGATGGCGACCGCGTAGACCAGGGACTCCATCGACTCGGTGAGACCGACGGTGGCGATCGCGTCGGCGCCGAGGTGCGCGACGAAGAAGATGTCGACCACCGCGAAGAGCGACTCGAGGACCGTCTCCAGCACCATCGGGACGGCGAGCAGCACCAGGGAGCGCCCGATGGGACCGTCGGTGAAGTCCTGCTTCGAGCCCCGGAGCGCCTCGCGGACGGTGGCGAGCACGGACATCCGCGCATCCTAGGGCATCGGCGCCGTCGACGCGGCCTCGAACGCGGACCGGAGGTTCACCGGCCCCGTCGCGGACCAGCGCCAGATCGGCTTCGATGCGCCGATGGCGATGTACGGCGCCCGATTCTGAAGCAGCCGCCGCCGATAGGGCAGCGCTGAGCTTGAAGACCCGGTTCGGCCCGCCGTTGCGCTTTTGATCGCGGATGTCGGGAAATTTGTCCTAAGCTGGTCGCCGGATGGATGCGGAGGTCGACGTCGCGGTCGTCGGCGGCGGCGTGGTCGGATGCGCCGTCGCCTCCGCGCTTTCTCGCGCCGGCCGCAGCGTCCTCTTGCTCGAGGCGGCGCAGCGCCTCGGCGACGGCGTGACCAGCCGCAACAGCGGCGTCATCCACAGCGGCCTGTACTATCCGCCGGCGAGCCTCAAGGCGCAGGCGTGCGTGCGCGGGAACGCGCTGCTCTACGAATGGGCGCGCGCCCGGGGAGTGCCTCACGCGAAGCCCGGGAAGCTCGTCATCGCCCGGGACGCCGCGACGGTTCCCGACCTGGAAGCGCTCGCGGCGAACGCCCGCGCCAGCGGGGCGCCGGGGGTCGAGCTGGTCCCGGCGGCGTTCGCGCGGGAACGCGAGCCGGCCGTCCCGGCGGCCGCGGCGCTCTGGTGCCCCGAGACGGGCATCGTCGACGCGGTCGAGCTGGCGCGCTCGCTGGCGGCGGACGCGGCGCAGCACGGAGCGCTGGTGCTCACGCAGGCGCGCGTGAGCGGCATCGACCGGAGGGGCCCGCTGTACGATCTCGCCACCGCGCGCGGGCCGGTCCGCGCCGAGCGGGTGGTGAACGCGGCCGGGCTCCACGCGGACGAGGTCGCGGCGCTCGCCGGCGTCGCCCGCTACCAGGTCCATCCCTGGCGCGGCGATTACTTCCGCTTCGCGCCGGCCGCTCCCTTCCGGCACCTGGTCTACCCGGTGCGGCGGCGCGGGGCGGCGGGGCTCGGCGTCCACCTGACCCTGGACCTCGCGGGCCGCTGCCGGTTGGGGCCGGACGTGGAGCACGTCGCCCGCAAGGACGATCTCTCCCCGCGCGAGGACAAGCTCCCCGCCTTCCTCGCCGCCGCACGCGAGCTGCTCGGCGAGGTCCGCGCCGAGCAGCTCGCTTACGACGGCTGCGGCATCAGGCCGAAGCTGCGGGCGCCCTCGGACCCGGAGGAGAAGGACTTCGTCCTCTCGGAGGACCTGCCCGGGTTCGTGAACCTGGTCGGCATCGAGTCGCCCGGGCTCACCGCCGCGCTCGCGCTGGCCGAGCGCGTCTGCGCCATCGCGAGCTAGGGCTGGTACCACACCTCCGCGTGCGCGGCGCCCGTGTTCACGTCCGCGCCACCCAGGATGAAGACGTGCGGCCGGCCCGCCGCGTCCACGAAGAACGCGGTCGACTGGTTGAAGAAGTTGTACCCGCCCGCCGACCCGGTGATGGTATGGACCCCGGTCGCCCCGTTGAAGGCCGAGAGCGAGCCGTCCGCGTTGAGCGACGCGTACGACTGTTCGCTGGATCCGGTCGCGGCCCCGTTGTACAGACCGCCGCTCACCAGGACGTAGCCGCCCGCCGCCACCGCCGAGCCCTTCTCGCGCGGCTTCGTCATCGTGTTGGCGTTGGTGGTCCAGGTCGCGTTCGCGAGACTGCCGTTCTGGAGATTGATCGGGTCGTAGTAGACGGTCGACTGGCTGCCGGCGCTCAGCACGTTGCTGAGCGGGTCGGCCGCCGCATCGCTTCCGCCGAGCACGTAGAGGTTGCCGGCGATCGCGAGGATCTGATGGTAGGCGCGCTTGTCGGGCAGGCCCGGCGCCGCGACCCAGCTTCCCAGGCTGCCGTCGGCGTTGATCGGCGCGGAGTACACGGTGGCGACCGGAGTCCCGGTCGAGTCGTTGCCGCCCGCGACGTAGATCCGCCCGTGGAAGATCACGGCCGCGTGCGCGAACAGCGGCTGTGGGAGCGACGTCGTCGCCGTCCAGGCCCCTGAGCCGCTCGCCGGGATGGTGCCGTCTGCATCGAGCGACGCCGCCCAGACCGTGCTCGTCGCCGCGCCGGCTGCGTCGAGACCACCCAGCAGGTAGATGGCCCCGTTCCCGCCCAGCTTGGAGTTGAATGCGGTCGCCGCGACCGCGGCTGCGAATCCACGCGCCGCCGGCAGCGCGCCGGTCAACGCCCAACTCGGCCCGGCGAGCGCGCTGGTGTTGCCGTTGAAGCTGTTCATGTACACGGTCGAGACGTTGGAAGCCTTGCCGTTCTGCGTGGTGCTCGCCGCCGTGTTCCCGCCCAGGGCGTAGACGTAGGTGGTGCCGCCAACCGCGGAGACCACGGTGGAGAGCCCCTGCAGGGCGACGGGCAAGCTGGAAGTGGCCGCCCAGGAGATCGTCGAGGGGCTGAAGGTGATCGACCCCACCACCAGGAAGCTCACCGGCAGGCTCGTCCCGCTTGGCGTCGTGACCGTCACCTTGTAGGTGGTCGAGGCCACCAGCGTGCTCGGAACTGTGGCGGTGATGAACAGGTTCTTCCAAGCGCCCACCGCGTAGTCGACCGTCGCCGAAGCGACCACCGCGCTGGTCGTCGCATCGCGGAAGTCGATCGAATAGCCGGGCGTCGCCGCCGCGAGATCGCCGAATCCCGTCCCGTCGATGACGAACAGGCTTCCGACGGTGCCGCTGGCGCTCAGACCGCCGTTGATGTCCGTGATGGCGGGCATGGCAGGCGGCGGCGAGTTGCTGCCACAGGCCAGGAACAAAGCCGAAACAAGCAGCACGCCCAGCGCGCGGGTCATCGACAGATGCATGTTCCCCTCCGGTCCCATATCCGCGAGGAGACCCGGCGGGCAGGGACTCGGTAAAAACACAGGACGTACGGCGCGTGCGAGGGTGTGGGCAGATGGGGTGCGTTCAGCAGAGGCATGTTCCCCGGCGCAGCAGCAGCGAGAGGCCGACTGGCACCTTGCGGTGGCCGGATGCCAAGTCGGCCCGCCGGACACATCCTCGGCGCAGGAGGCGATCCTCATGCCCGACAAGCAGACGATCGAGCGCGCCCGCAAGGACGCGGCGCAAGGCAAGTCCCCCTCCACGCAGGCGGGCGAGTTCGTGCGCGAAGAAATCCGCCACATCCGCGAGGGCAAGCACGGCGCGCGCTCGCCGAAGCAGGCCATCGCCATCGGCCTCTCCAAGGCGCGCCGCGCGGGCGTGAAGCTACCGCCCCCCGGCGCAGGCAAGACCTCCACCGGCACGCGCCGCCGCGCCAGGCGCGACCTGGCGACGAGCCGTGGATCGCGACGGAGGTCGGCCAGGCGATCGCCAGCCGTGAAGGGTGCGCTGCGGCGGGAGCCGCGCAGCTCAGCGTCCCGCCCGGCGCTCGCGCGCCAGGTCCGGACCGCCGCGCGCCGGCGCACCCGCACGGAGCGGAGCGCCGCCGCCAAGAAGGCCTCCAGCACCAAGGGCCGCGCCGGACGCCGCGCCGCCGCGCGGAAGGCCGCCCGCACGCGCAAGACGCGCTAGGCACCCTCCCCGTGCGGTGGCGGTCGATCCAGCTGCGGTACCGCAGTCCCGGCGCGGCCGGCGCGCTCTCCGTGGCGTGGCTCGACCCGGTGCCATTGGTCGCGCAGCCGCATTTCCGGCCACCGGCGGACGTCTACGAAACGGACGGCGCGCTGATCGTCCGCGCCGAGCTGGCCGGGTTGGCCGACGGCGCCATCGAGGTCCAGCTGTACGAGGACGCCCTGGTGATCGAGGGAGAGAGGCCCTTCGCGCTGGGAGACGGGCGGCGTTTCTACGAGGTGGGCATCCGCAGCGGGCCGTTCCGGCTCGAGGTCCCCTATCCGCGGCCGATCGATCGGCGCCGCGTCGAGGCCCGCTACGACGCCGGCATCCTGGTGGTGACCCTTCCTTGGAGCGCGCCTGCATGAGCCCCGCGGAAGGCCGCGAGCACCCCGAGATCCCCAAGGCCCTGCCCCTCCTCCCGCTGCGCGACACGGTCGTGTTCCCGTACTCGGTGGTGCCTCTCATCGCCATCGGCGAGTCGCAGGTCCGGCTCGTCGAGGACGCGATGCGCGGCTCGCGGATGCTGGGCCTGTTCCTGCAGAACGGCGAGGCGGAGAAGCCGTCGCCGGCCGACCTGCGCACGACGGGCACCGCCGCGCTGGTGCACCGCATGACCCGCCGGCCGGACGGCGCGCTGCAGATGGTCGTGCAGGGCATGGCGCGCATCCGGATCTCCCGCATCACGCAGGTGGAACCCTACCTCTCGGGGTTGATCGAGCCGGCCCCGGAGCAAGGCGGCGTGGGGATCGAGTTCGACGCGCTCGCGAACACCGCGCGCGACCTCTTCCAGAGGCTGGTGGCGGCCTCGCCGCAGATGCCGAAGGCGCTGGGGGAGGCGCTCTCCGCCATCTCCGCGCCGCTGCAGCTCGCGTACCTGATCGCCTCGGCGATGCCGATGTCCACCGAGGAGCGCCAGGAGATCCTCGAGCTGGACTCGGTCGCCGAGAAGCTCCGGCGCCTGGTGTCCGCCATCCAGCGCCAGCTCGCCGTGGCGGAGCTGGAGCACCGCATCGCCGCCGAGACCGAGCAGCACCTGGGAAAGCAGCAGCGCGAGCACCTGCTCCGCGAGCGGCTGCGCACCATCCAGCGCGAGCTGGGCGAGGACGACGACCCGGACCGCGCCGCAGTCGAGGACCTGCGCAAGAAGATCGAGTCCCTGCCGCTGCCCGAGGAGGCGCGCCGCGAGGCCGAGCGGGAGCTCGGGCGTCTCGCCCGCATGCCGCCCGTGTCGGCCGAGCACGGGATGATCCGCGCCTGGCTGGACTGGCTGACCTCGCTCCCCTGGGGCAAGACCACCGCGGTCCCCATAGATCTGAAGAAGGCGCGCAAGATCCTCGACGAGGACCACCACGACCTGGAGAGGATCAAGCAGCGCATCGTCGAATCGCTGGCGGTCAAGAAGCTGCGCGAGGAACGGCAGCGAGCGGCCGAGGACGATTCCGCGGGCGAGCCGATCCTCTGCCTGGTCGGACCGCCGGGCGTGGGCAAGACCTCGCTGGGGCAGTCGATCGCGCGCGCCACGGGCCGCCAGTTCGTGCGCATCTCGCTCGGCGGCGTGCACGACGAGGCCGAGATCCGCGGGCACCGCCGCACGTACATCGGCGCGATGCCCGGCCGCATCGTGCAGGCGCTCCGGCGCGCGGGGAGCAGCGACCCGGTCTTCATGCTCGACGAGATCGACAAGCTGGGGGCGAGCTTCCACGGGGACCCCGCCGCCGCCCTGCTGGAGGTGCTCGATCCCGCGCAGAACCGGACCTTCACCGACACCTATCTGGGCGTCCCGTTCGACCTGTCGCGGGTCCTCTTCCTCTGCACCGCCAACACCTTCGACACCATCGCGCCGCCGCTGCTCGACCGCATGGAAGTGGTCCCGCTCTCCGGCTACACCGAGGAGGAGAAGCTGCGCATCGCGCGCAGCCACCTGTTGCCCAAACAGCTCCGCGCCCACGGCCTGCGCGAGGGCGAAGTGCAGATCCCGGACGAGCTGCTGCGCCGCGTGATCCGCGAGTACACGCGCGAGGCCGGCGTGCGCGGCCTGGAGCGCGCGATCGCGGCGCTGATGCGCAAGGCGGCGCTGCGGATCGGCGAGGGGGCGCCCGCCCCGGTGACGCTCTCGGAGGCCGACGTGAAGGAGGCGCTCGGGCGCCCGCGGTTCCACGCCGAGCTGGCGGAGCGGGTCGATCGGCCCGGCGTCGCCACCGGGCTGGCGTGGACTCCCGCGGGAGGCGACGTGCTGTTCGTCGAGGCGGCGCTGGTCCCGGCGACGGGCGGCGGCACCCTGCAGCTCACCGGCATGCTGGGCGAGGTGATGCGCGAGTCGGCGCAGGCGGCGCTCACCTTCCTCCGCTCGAACGGCGCCCGGCTGGGCCTTCTGGAGGGCGCGCTGGACGGCAAGACGGTGCACGTCCACGTCCCCGCCGGCGCCACTCCCAAGGACGGCCCCTCGGCCGGAGTGACCATCCTCACCGCCCTCGCCTCGGCCGCCCGGCAGCGGCCCGTGCGCAGCGACCTGGCGATGACGGGCGAGATCACGCTGCGCGGGAAGGTGCTGCCGGTCGGCGGCATCAAGGAGAAGGTGCTCGCCGCGTACCGGGCGGGCGTCAAGGACGTGGTCCTGCCGCGCCTGAACGAACCGGACCTCGAAGACGTCCCCGAGGAGGTGCGGCGGACGATGCGCTTCACGCCCGTCGACTCGGCCGACGAGGTCCTGCGCGAGGCCTTCCCGGAGCAAGCCTCGCCCGAGCTGGAGCCGGAGGCGTGCGAGACCGGCGAGGAGCGTCCCTCGCTGCAGTGAGGTCAGGCCCGCGCGAAGCGCGGCAGCCGGACCAGGAACCGCGTGCCCTGCTTGCGCTCGGAGGTGACGTCGATGCTTCCGCCGTGCGCCTCCACCACCGCGCGCACGATGAACAGGCCGAGCCCGAGGTTTCTGCGACCCTTGCCGGGGCCGGGCTCGCGGCCCCTCTTGAACGGGTCGAACAGGTGGGGCAGCAGATCGGCCGGGATGGGCTCGCCCAGGTTGTGGACCGTCAGGGTCCAGTCGTTCTCGCCGCCCCGGCTCTCGATGGTGACCGGCTCGTCCTCCGGCCCGTACTGCAGGGCGTTGGAGGCAAGGTTCGAGAGGACCTGCTCGAGCCGGGACGCGTCCCAGCGGCCGCTGCCGTCGCCCTCGACCCGCAGCCGGATGTCGCGTCCCGGATGGGCTGCCTTCAGCTCCTCGACGATGCGGGCCGAGAGCTCGTGCCCGTCGGTCGGCCGGCGCCTCACCTCGATCCCGCCCCCCAGGCGCGCCTTGGTCAGGTCGAGCAGGTCGCCGATGATCGCGTCCATGCGCTCCGCGCTCGACACGATGCGCGAGGCGACCCGGACCGCTTCTGCCGAGGCGCGCGGAGCGCGGCGAAGCACCGAGGCGCCCATCAGGATCGCGTTCAGGGGATTGCGCAGATCGTGGCTGACGATCGCCAGCACCCTCTCGCGCAGCTCGAGGGTGCGCTTCTGCTCGGTGAGGTCGTGGGTCACGGTGGCGAGCGCGACGGGCTGATCGGTCCGCCGGTCGCGGAGCACGAAGACGTTCGCCCAGACCTGGATCGGTTCCCCCGTGAGGACGTTGCGGAAGCGAAGCTCCCCGGTGCGCTGCCCTTGCGCGATCGCCGCCGCGACCGCGTCGCGCAACAGGCCGTGGTCTTCCGGGAAGACGTAGTCGAACATGGTCATGCGCGGGACCCGCGCGGGATCCGCGATGCCGACCAGCTTCTGGCCCGCTGAGTTGACGAAGACCAGCTGTCCTTCCAGCGTGGCGATGCCCATGAACTCGGAGCTCTCCTCGACGACGGAGACGAACCGGTAGCTGTCCTCCAGCGCCAGGCTCAGCGCCACCTGCGTGCTCTTCAGCTCGGTGACGTCCTCGAAGGCGGAAACCACGACCGCCGGGTGCCCGTGCTCCGCCTCGAGGACCTCGGAGTTGATCAGCAGGGACCTGGTCCCCTGCGGCGTCTGCCAGTCCGTCTCGAAGCCATGGAGCCTCTCGCCGCGGGCCGCGCGGACGCCCGGCATCTGGTCGTCCTCGATCCGCTTCCCCCGCGCATCCGTGCAGTAGGAGTCCTCCTGGTCCTCCGCGCTCGAGTGCGCCCTCGGGAACACGCCGCCCGCCATCCCGTCCGCCGCCTTGTTCGACAGGAGGATCCGGGCCGTGCCGGGCTCGATGAGGGCCACCCCCACCGGGAGCACGTCGAGCACCGACTCGAGCCACTCCTGCTGCTCCGCCAGGTTCGCAGCGCGCGCCTGGACCAAGCGCTCCACCCGTTTCCGCTCGATCCCGGTGGCGATCATGTCGGCGACGCCGCTCATCGCATCGATCGCCTGCTCCGCCAGCGGCCTTCCCGCGTACACGGCCATCACCCCAGCGAGGCGATCCTCCACCACCAGCGGATACCCGGCGAAGGCCGTCAGCCGATTGCGCCTGGCCCAGGCTGGATCCGTCGTCAGCGGGTCGCTTTCCAACTGGTTGGTCAGGTGGGGCCTTCGCTCCTGCGCGATCCACCCCACCTTGTACGAGCCGACCGGCACGCGTTCGTGCTTGCCGTTCAGCTCGCAGCCGCCCCCTCTCGCGCGCGGGACGAGCACCTGCTCGTCCGACAAGGTCCAGATGGCCGCGCAGGGAACCTGGAGCTGGCGGGCCAGGGCGTCGGCGCAGCGCTGGAGCATCCCGTCGAGCTCGGCGGCGCCGGCGACCGCCGCGCCGACTTCCGCCGCGAGCGACATCTGGACGGCGCGAAGCTCGGCGTCCGCGCGCGCGGCCTGCTCGCGCGCAAGGAGCCTCGCCCCGTGCACGGCGATGGCCGCCTGGTCCGCGGCGACCTGGAGGAGGAAACCATCGGCGGCGGTGGGAAAGCTCGCCCGGCGCGCGCCGACCACCACCACGCAGCCCTCGCCGGGAAACCGCTGCTCGACCCGGGCCAGTCGCAGCATCCCCCCACCTGACGCCGGCGCCACCCACGTCCGGAGCGGCGCCGCTTCCGCCCCCGGGGTGGGCTGCAGCTCGCCGGCCACCTCGCGGGTGACGTCGCACGACTCCGGCCAGGCATGCTCCAGCGTCTGGCCGGCTCCCGCGTCATTCAGGCGGACGAACGCGCAGTCCAGGCGGAGGAGGCTGACCAGCACGTCGAGGAGGTCGCTGGCGATCCACTCCTGGTCCTTCTCCTTCCACAGCGCCGGCAGCGCGAGCAGCGCCACCAGGTCACGCACGTGGCTGCGGGAGACGCCGCCTTCGTCGCCGGCTTCCCGCCGCTCGCCCTCTCCCGGAGAGCGGTCAGTCTCTGGCGCGCTCACGCAGCTCGCTCAGGAAGTCGGTGCTCTCGCCCATCGCGCCTCCATCCGCGGGTCCGGTGCGGAGAACCGGTCGAGCCCGCGCCCGCTGCCAAGATCGGTCATCGGGTGTACGTGTCAATCCGCGCGGACGCGCAGACGTCGGGCGAACAGCGCCCGGGTTGCGCCGGCCGCCCAACGTCGCTACCGGAGTGGGAAGCCCTCCGGACGGGAGCCAACCGTGGACACTCGGACCTGGATCGTGCTGGCGGATGCGGCGAGCGCGCGCATGTACGCGCCGCAGGCGAATGTACGCGATTGGACGCTCGCGGCGGAGCTTTCGCACCCGCAGAGCCGCGCGAGGGAGTCGGAGCTGGGCCGGGACAAGCCCGGCCGGGTCAAGCAGAGCGCCGGCGGCCGTTCGGCCATGGAACGCCCCACCCCGCGCAAGAAGGTCGAGATGGAGAAGTTCGCCCGTCAGATCGCGGAGGCCCTCGACGACGCGCTGGTGAGGAAAGCGTACGAGCGGCTGGTGCTCGTCGCCCCGCCTGCGTTCTTGGGGGTGCTGCGCGGTACGCTCGCCGAACGGGTGGCGCAGCGCATCTCCGCCACGATCGAGAAAGACTACCTGCACCTCGACCCGCCCGAGCTGCGCGAGCGCGTGCGCGAGCAGCTCGGGGCCAGGTAGACGGGCGGAGGCGGGCGGCCGTACCTCACCGCGCGCCGCCCCGCCCCGCCGCCGCCCTCAGTGGACCGCCGGCCGGGGCGGCTCCCGGTCGCGGCCGCGGCCAGCGCCGCCATCGCCGCCTGCGGGGGCCGCCGCCGCGCGTTCCGCGGCCGCGCCGGCCCGCTTCTCCCAGGTGACGCGGTCGGCCTCGGAGTCGTACTTGAACGTCACCACGTCGCCTTCGCCGATGTCGCCCTTCAGCATCGCGGAGGCCAGCTCCGTCTCGACCAGCGACCGGATCTGCCGCCGCAGCTCGCGCGCGCCATACTCCGGCCGGTAGCCGACGTCCGCCAGGTGGTCGACCAGGGACTGCTCGAACTCCAACGTGATGCCTTGCCCCTTCGCCAGCCTCTTCACGCGCTCGAGCTGCAGGCCGACGATCTTCCGGATCTGCTCGCGGTCCAGCGCGTGGAAGACGATGATCTCGTCGATGCGGTTCAAGAACTCCGGCCGCAGGTACTTGCGCAGGAGGACCAGCAGGTCTTCCTTCAGCTTGTCGTAGTCCTTCCGCTCGCCCTCGGGCGCCTGCAGGTTGCGCTGGATCAGCTCGGAACCGACGTTGCTGGTCGCGATGATGATGGTGTTGGTGAAGTCGATGACCCGGCCCTTGCCGTCGGTGAGCCGGCCGTCGTCGAAGACCTGCAGCAGGATGTTCTGCACGTCGGGGTGGGCCTTCTCGAACTCGTCGAGCAGGAGCACGCTGTAGGGCCGCCGGCGCACGCGTTCGGTCAGCTGGCCACCTTCCTCGAAGCCGACGTACCCGGGAGGAGCTCCGATCAGGCGGGCCACCGTGTGCCGCTCCTGGTACTCGCTCATGTCGATGCGGATCATCGCGTCTTCGTCGCCGAAGACGACCTCCGCGAGCGCCTTGGCCAGCTCGGTCTTGCCGACGCCGGTGGGCCCCAGGAAGTAGAAAGTCGCGATCGGCCGGCGGCCTTCCCTCAGGCCGGCGCGGGCCATGCGCACCGCCTCGCTCACCGCAAGGGCCGCTTCGTCCTGGCCGACCACCCGCTGGTGCAGCCGCTCCTCCATCTTGAGCAGCCGCTCGCGCTCCTCCAGGGTCAGCTCGTTCACCGGCACGCCGGTGAGCCGCGAGATGATCTCCGCCACGTCGCTGACGTTCACTTCTCCCGTGCTGGACCGCCGGATCCTCTCCCACTCCTCGACCTTCTTGTCGTATTCCTTCTGCCGTTCGTCCAGGCGCTTCTCCAGCTCCTTGGTCCGGTCGTGGTTCTTGCGGCTGCGGGCGTAGTCGCGCTCGCGCTTGAGCTGCTGCAGCCCGGCGTCCGCCTCGACGAGCTCCACCGGCCGCGAGGTGCTGCGCAGCCTCACCCGCGCGGCGGCCTGGTCGATGATGTCGATGGCCTTGTCGGGGAGGTACCGGCCCCGGATGTACCGGTCGGAGAGCTCCGCCGCAGCGACGATCGCCTCCTCGAGGATGGTCACCTTGTGGTGCGCCTCGAGGACGTCGCGCAGGCCTTGCAGGATGATGATGGTCTGCTCGACGGTCGGCTCGCTCACCAGCACCGGCTGGAAGCGCCGCTCCAGGGCCGCGTCCTTCTCGACGTGCTTCTGGTACTCGTTGAGCGTGGTGGCGCCGATCAGGTGCAGCTCGCCGCGCGCCAGCATCGGCTTGAACGCGTTGGCGATGTCGAGCCCGCCCTCTCCGCCGGTCGCACCTGCGCCGATGATGGTGTGCAGCTCGTCGATGAAGAGGATCAGGTTGTCCTGCTGGGCGGAGATCTCTTCGAGAAGCTGCTTGACGCGCTCCTCGAACTGGCCGCGGTACTGCGTGCCCGCGACCAGCGAGGTGACGATCAGCTCCACCACCCGCTTGCCGCGCAACGGCTCGGGGACCTCTCCCGCCAGCATGCGCTGCGCAAGGCCCTCGACGATGGCCGTCTTGCCGACGCCGGGCTCTCCGATCAGCACCGGGTTGTTCTTCTTGCGGCGGGAGAGGATCTCGATGACGGTCTCGATCTCCTGCGCCCGGCCGATCACCGGGTCCAGCTTGCCCTGCTTGGCCAGCGCGGTGAGGTCGCGGCTGACCTTGTCGAGGTTGGGCGTCTCGGTCTTCCCCTCGACCCGGCCTTCCTCGGCGCCCTTGCCGACCACGCGCACCGTCTGCTGGCGGAGTGCCTCGGGCGTGAGGCCGTACCGGCGCAGCAGCTCGCTGGCCAGCCCCTCCTCCGCGGCGAGGCCGATGAGGAGGTGCTCGGGACCGAGATAGCTGTGCCCCATGTCCCGCGAGGCGTTGAACGCCGCCAGCAGCGCGGCCTTCACCCGCGGCGAAACGCCGATGCCGCCCTGGGGACCGTCGCCCTTGCGCTCCCGCTTCGGGCTGACCTCGCGCACCTGGCGCTTGAGCTCCTCCGGCGAGAGCTTGAACCGGTTGAGGATCGCCTGCACCACGTCGTTGTCGGCGAGCGCGAAGAGCAGGTGCTCGGAATCGACCTCGCGCGCACCCCATTCGGCCGCCGTGCGCGCGGCCTGCTGGAGGATCTCCTCCGCCTGGTCGCTCATGTACTCGGTGATGTCCACGGACTCCCGGCCGCGGGCCGCGCCGCGGGGCCTGCCGCCGCCGCGCCGCCCC
>Ga0137391_10002685_pt1 | contig 13377 bp, 11 predicted proteins | sample 15con2h24BmetaG_FD_101399 | JGI IMG/M metagenome (GOLD analysis project Ga0137391, IMG submission 101399) | Vadose zone soil microbial communities from Angelo Coast Range Reserve, California, USA - 15con2h2.4B metaG | ecosystem: Environmental > Terrestrial > Soil > Vadose zone > Saprolite...
CGCTCCGGCGGCGTCAAGGCGCTGCACGACTGCGGCGTCTTCATCGAACTTCTGCTCTTCGAATCCGCCCGCGCCCCAGGTGGTGCGGTAGCCTTTTACGGCCAGCAGGTCCTTGCCGCCCCACGGAATGCCATGCAGCGGCCCGCGATATTTGCCCGCCGCAATATCGCGGTCGGCCTCTTTGGCCCTGGCCATCGCGCGATCTTCGGTCAGCGTGATCACAAACTTCAGGGTCGGATCATAACGCTTCAGCCGCTGAAGATACATCTCCGTCAGGGCCGTGGACGAAACCTTGCGCGTCCGCACCAGCTCCGCCAGTTGCCGAACGGAATAAAAAGCCACGTCCTCAAGATTTTTGGGGACGCCCCGTGTGCCCGCGGAAGCGGCGGAAATCTTCATTGGCAGCTTCGTCGTACTCAGCTTCATTCCGGGCGGTACCGGATCGAAAATCACCGCGGGCGCCACCGAGTTGGGAATCTTCAGCGCATAAATCGCGTCGTAACTCTGCGTATAACCGTTCAGCGTCTCCAGCATCGCCTCCTTATAGTTGTCGGCGATGGGAACATCGGCAATGGCGGCGGCATGATCGATCATGTCGCGGGTGATCTTGCCTTTTTCCTCGGCCATGGCCCACAGGACTCCGGGCAGCAGCGTCGAGGTCAATCCGAGAGTTGAACAGGCAGCGATGAACTTCCGGCGGTCCAGCATGAGTTGATTCTCCTCAAAAGTTACGGCTGGCCATTATATCGAACAGAGTGGGATCGCCACATGGAGGACGCACAGCGAGCAAGCCCCGCCGTTTTTGGGCGGGCTCGTGCACATGCTCATCCGCGCACACCCGCCGCCTCTGCCTGTAAAATATCCAAATCGCGAACATGACCACCCACTTCCAACTCGCCGGCGAAAAAGACACGCCCCTGCTGATCGAGATGATGCGCGAGTTCTACCAGCACGAGAACCTCGTATGGGACGAAGAAATCGCCCGCAGCGGATTGCACAAACTCTTTCGCGATCCCGGTCTGGGCAGCGCCTTCATCATTCTGATGGATGAACATCCGGCCGGATATTTCGTGCTGACCTTTCCCTTCAGCCTGGAGTTTCACGGTAAGTTCGCTCTGCTCGATGAGATTTATATCCGCGCGGCTTTTCGGCGGAAGAACCTCGGCCGGGCCGTGCTGGAATTCGCCGAGAATATCTGCCGGCAGACCGGCATCAAAGTCCTGCGTATGGAAGTCGCCGAGGAAAACCGGGCGGCCCGAACTTTATATCGTTCGACCGGATACCGGCAGGACCTGCGCCATCTCTTTACGAAATGGCTGTGATATTGAGAGTTGCTGTATGATTCAATTCCGGTTTTGCGTGTGAAAACCACAGGAGAGAATTCCCCGATGAAATTCCGTTCAACCGTGCTGACGTTCTCGATGATGTTCATTTGCCTGGCTTCCTTCGCCGCCGACTACCCCGCTCCGAAGGAAGGGACCTTCATCGTGAAGGATTTTCAGTTCAAATCGGGCGAGCGGATGGCCGAAGTCAGAATTCATTACTACACGCTGGGCACGCCGCGGAAAGACGCAAAGGGCAACGTAACCAACGCCGTCCTCATTCTTCACGGTACCGGCGGCACGGGAAAGCAGTTCCTCACGGCCAATTTCGGCGGCGTGCTGTTTGTTCCCGGAGGGGTGCTCGACGCGGCGAAGTATTTCATCGTTCTGCCCGACAACGTGGGCCATGGCGGCTCCAGCAAGCCGAGCGACGGCATGCACATGCGCTTTCCTCATTATGAATACGACGACATGATCGAGCTGCAATACCGCATGCTCACCCAGGGACTGGGCATCAATCACATGCGGCTGATCATGGGGACCTCGATGGGCGGAATGCACACCTGGCTGTGGGGCGAGCAGCACCCCGACTTCACGGATGCATTGATGCCCCTCGCCAGCCAGCCGATCGAAATCGCGGGACGCAATCGCATGACACGCAAGATGATTATGGATGCAATCCGCACCGATCCGGAGTGGAACAACGGCGAGTACACGAAACCCGTCCACGGAATGTCGGCGGCGCTCGATGTGCTGCTGCTGATGGGCAGCGCGCCGCTGCGCATGCAAAAAGAACTGCCGACCCGCGAAAAGGCCGATGCCTATCTCGACAACTTCGTGGAGAACCGCATCAAAACCACCGACGCCAACGACATGCTGTATTACTTCGATGCCTCGCGCAACTACAACCCCGAGCCGCACCTGGAAAAAATCACCGCTCCGCTCACCGCCGTGAACTCAGCCGATGACGTCATCAATCCGCCGGAACTGAAGATCATCGACGCGGACATTCAGAAAGTGAAGAAGGGCAAATATGTTCTGCTGCCCATCACCGATCAGACTCGCGGCCATGGCACACATTCCTGGCCGGCCATCTGGCAGCAGCATCTGACCGAATTGCTGCAGAGATCCGAGCAACCGCACCCTTAGCATCGACGCCCGCAATCAAAGCACAACCGGTGAATGCGCGTTTAAAAATATTCGGCTGAACATCCGCCGGATGCTGGTGTTCACAATGGCACGCATAGGTTGTCCGCATAAGCATTGGAGCATTCTAATGATCCGATGCCGTTTACCTATGATTTTTATAAGAACATTTTCGAACATTTCCTGCATTTTCCGGAACACATTCGAACAAATAATAACAAAATATCTTAATAAATTAAGAATCATTTAGTTCCGTTTTTTCGTTGACAACCTATGAAACGTGGTACATATTTCGTTTTAGCTTTACGAAAAAAAAGAATATTCCGGAATCTGCATCGCTGACACATCGGCTCCTGGAAAAAGCAGGCTCACAATCATCTTTCCAGGATCGAAACGCCTCTGACGCCTTGCCGGAAAGTGGACTCATTTACGACCCTCTGAATTTGAGCGATTGGAATCCCCCGATTCGGCACAGTCGAGGGGAGTCGTTTTTGAGGGTCCGCGATGAATTCTTTCCAGGGAAGACGACGACGGATGCACGACCAGCCAGGGCAGTTCGGGGCTCGACGTCTACCCTGTATTTTTCAGGCTGCATATTCCGGAATCCCGATCGAACGTGCGCCTGCAATGGTTCTCTGAAGAATCTGGTTCCTCAATCATCGCCCGGTATGGGAGAAGCCAAGATCGCAGGGAGAATTGATATGGCTGTAGGAGACAAGCGAAGTCCTGCCGGAACCACGGATCCGGCCACGCAAATTTTTTCAAAAACCGCCATCCCCCCTGGCCCGCACACCAGCCTGAGCGACCTGGCTAAGGTGTTGCAGGAACGACGTCTGCGCCGGGCGATGGAGATCATCGCGTCTCAACCTCCGCATTCAGTGCGCGAACTGGCGAGAGAACTGCGCCTGAGCCCCACCCACCTGCAACGCCTCTTCAAGCAGGAAACCGGAGTGCAGATCGGCAGGCTGCTCGCGGAGCACCGCCTGAACAAAGCGACCGATCTGCTTACCGGCACCGAGATGGAGATCAAGGAGATCGCGTACAAGGTGGGCTACGGACACCACTCCAGCTTCGTCCGCGCTTTTCAGCGGCGCTTCGGTCAGTCGCCCAAACGCTACCGGCAGCAGAAGAGCGCGGCGTAAAAAGCTAACAGATATCGCCTTCCGCTAAGCATTTGCGATTGCTCACAGCGCGTCACAGAGGTATTGTGACAAAGTTGACTGCGAGCTTTGATCGCCAATGCTAATTGCGCAACGCACCGAAAGACTCGAGCGGTGTGAAGATCACCAGCCCGCGGCATGAAGTCATTTTCTCCGGATGACCGCTGCGGCCTGAGCGAACCCATCCGCGCACACTCAATCAGTAATCATCGGATGGAGGCAAGTCATGTATTACAACGTGTTTGGTGAGAAAGTCTCCAGGGCGCGCTTTAAGCAGATGTGTGAGGCCGCCAAGAACCGGCGCGAACTGATCGCCGCCGGATTAACCAGCCGTCGCGATCTCATGAAGCTGGGCCTGCTGACCGCGGGCGGAATGCTGGTGGCGAAGAGCGGTTTGAGCGCCAGGGCCCAGACCACAGTGCAAACGAACCAACCGGCAAGCAACGGACAAAACACCAGCCTCGGAACCAACCAAAACTGCGTGCCCGGCAACCAGACCGCCAGCCCGCCGACCAGGGCATTCATCACGCCTCTGCCCATCATACCGCTGGCAAAAACGGTTTCAGCGCTGTCGCCCACGCCGACCGAAAACCCGAACACCGCGGCGGGTGAAGTTCGCGCCGCCGCCTTCCAGGCGCCGCAGATCGATGCCACCCGGTTTCCGGTCGTTCCCGCCACCCTCTATAAGTTTACCCAGAAGCAGTTCACCAGCCAGCAGTTCTCTCCCGATCTGCCCAAACAGACCATCTGGGGGTTCGACGACGGCTCCGGCCCGCGCAGCCCGGGGCCGACCTACCAGGCCTTTTATGGCAAGCCGCAGATCACGCGCAACGTCAACGGGCTGCCGAATATCAACCAGGTCAACAACACCGGTTTCGGCATGCCTTCGGTTACCACCCACCTGCACAATGCGCACAATCCTTCGGAAAGTGACGGCAACCCCTGCGACTTCTACCCCGCCGGACACTTCTGCGATCAGTACTATCCCAACGTGCTGGCCGGTTTCAACTCCGACCACGCGCCCGACGGCGATATCAACGAAGCGCTGGGCACGCTTTGGTATCACGACCATCGCGTGGACTTCACTTCGCAGAACACCTACAAAGGGCTGGTCGGCTTCTATTGCCTGTTCAACCAGTTTGACACCGGCAATGACGATACCGGCTTCCGTCTGCCCGACTTCCCGGCCCACGATATCCCGCTGGCCTTCGCCGACAAAGTGTTCGATCCCGTCACCGGCCAGTTGGTCTTCGATCTGTTCAACCTGGATGGTATCCTGGGCGACAAGTTCCTGGTCAACGGCGTGATCCAGCCATTTTTGAACGTGGAGCCGCGCCGCTATCGTTTCCGCATGCTCGACACCGGTCCGTCTCGCTTCTATGAGTTCTTCCTGACCGGCAACGTAGGAGGGGTGGGTTCGGCCACAACCAATCCTTACTTCCTGCTTGGCACCGACGGCAACCTCATTCCCCATCCCGTCCAGGTGCAGAGCGTACGCATCGGCCCGGCCGAACGCGTGGATGTCATCATCGACTTCAGCAAGTTCGCCGGTAAGACGCTGTACCTTGAGAACCGCCTGAACCAGATCAACGGTCAGGGTCCGGCGGCCGTCGACAGTCAGCTTGCTCCGCAGGACAGCTCTTCGACCGAGTGCAGCCTGGTTCTCAACAGCGCAAGCCAGGGAGCCATCAAGCCGGCCGGCGCCGGCGACCTGGTCCTGAAGTTCAACGTGAGCGGCACGGCGGTGACCGACGAAAGCGTGGATCCGGCGACGAATCCGACGTTCTATCAGTTGCCTTCCACGACTGCCACTCCGCGTATTGTCCGCACCTTTAAGTTTGACCGCTTGAACGGGCAATGGTCGATCAACGGCCAGTTCATGGACTGCGGCTACGGAAATGGCGGCACCGGCGGCGAGTCTACCGAGACCTTCCGCTTCACGGTGCAGCAGAACAGCGTGGAGCACTGGCTGCTGACCAACCTCACCGGCGATTGGACGCATCCCGTCCACATTCACCTTGAGGAGCACCAGATCACGAGCCGCAACCGGGTTGCGCCAACCGTACCTGCGGACATTGGGCGCAAAGACGTGACCCAGTTGCATCCCAACGAGCGCGTGGAGCTTTTCTTCCGATTCCGCGACTGGCTGGGCAAGTACCCGATCCACTGCCATAACGTGGTGCATGAGGACCACGCCATGATGGCGATCTGGCATGTTCAGCCGCAGGGCGACAACATCCTGGTGCCATAACGAGGGTCATCAACCGGCGCCCCGCACAGCGACTGTGCGGGGCGCGGAAGGGAGATTCGACTATGCCTGATATTTCGAGACGAAAATTCCTAAGCCTCACGGCGGCCGCGCCCCTGGCGGCCGGCGTTCTCGCCGAGAACGCAGCCGCGGAGGGCCCGAAAGTCTGGCCCGCCGTAACCGAGGAGTCCGCGCGCCGGCGCCTCCAGCAACTCCATCTGCCCAATCTTCCCTTGATCACGCATGAGGGTAAGAAGGTCTTGTTCTATGACGATCTGGTCAGGGGCAAATCCGTTTCGCTCAACTTTTTCTACGCTAACTGCGAAGAAGTCTGCCCGCTGGTGATGGCCAACCTGGCCAGGGTGCAAAAGCTGCTGGGAAACCAGGTGGGCCGCAGTTTGTTCATGTATTCGCTGACCCTGAAACCGGAGGAGGACACCGTCGAGGTGCTCAAACACCATCGCGCGATGTATGGCGCCGGACCCGGCTGGACCTTTCTTACGGCGAAGCCGGACGATATGGAAAAGCTGCGCAAGGCGATCGGGTTCTCGTATCCCGATCCCGCCATCGACAAGGACAAGACCCAGCACATCGGCAACATTCGCTACGGCAATGAGCCGCTGATGTACTGGTCCGCCTGCCCGGGGATGGCCCGCGCCAAGTGGGTGGCGGAATCGCTGGAATTGATGATTCACCCTGGCGAAAGCCGGGTTCTGGTGCCCTGATGTTGGGCGTTGCCAACCGACAGGGCTGCGTCTGTCAAACAGATTCTTCATTCCGGGGCGCTGACATGCGGCCCCAGGAGGACAAAGTTGTGAAAAGATTATTGAAAGCAGTGTTTGTTTGCATTTTCGTCTTCGCGGTGGCGGGGCTGGTGAGTGCGCAAGTCGCTCCGAATGTTGCGACTTTTCCCCGGTTTAACCCCGGGCCGTGCGATTTCAGCAACCAGTTCTACAATGACAATGGCATTGACGCAAGCAGTACCGCCGAGTTGAATGCTGAACCCGACGGACGCTTCGGGTCGTTCCGGAAAACCGGGCCGCCCGCCACCGGCACCCAGGTCAACTGGGTGGCGGACAGCACCTGTGCGACTACCGATCCCGACCGCAGGAATTTCCGTATCCTGGCTACCACCGGAGGCAATTCGGACGATGGCAACAGCCCCTTTAGCTGTGCCGATCAAGGCGGCGCTTTTGCGACGCCCCCCTGCTCTGGGCAGCCGGGCATACCGGAAACCGTTGAGTTCATCTCCATCCTCGCGTTCATACACAACCAGAACGGCTTTATTGGAGCGCCGGGTGCTGTCCAGCAGAACTACTCGCGCACGGTAGGTTTCATTAACGGCGGTCTTGACGGGGTCCAGCAGAACCCCGGCGAGACCATCTCCCTGGCCCCGGGTACCGACGCGGGCGGGAGCACCACAGGTCTCAACCCCCGCGGCATCAGCATGCAGTTTCTCGTAAGCAATTTTGAGGCTTACGCCGCGGAGAACCAGTTCATTAACGGTAAGTTCGCCGCTAATCCCTGCTCGCTGGCCATGATCCAGCAATTGCAGAACCCAGGGGCTACGACGGTGCCGATGCCCTGCTTCCCTGTGAACGACACTGTGGTCAACGGCCAGACGATCTCCAATGTTGCCACCCCGAATCTGCGGCAGGATTGGCGGTTTGCCACCAATCGCAATGCCATGGACGGCAGTGATAACAACTGCATCAGCACCGATGTCACAGTGTGCCCGAACGGCGTCAGCGACAGCCCCTTCGGCTATTTCTGCGACGATCTGCTGGGCATGTGGATCCTTACCTATTTCTGGTTCACCGCGCCTCCCAACGATCCGGTCTGCGGCCCCTTCTACCAGTCGGTCGGCAAAGTCAACGGATTCACGCCGGATGGATTCCCCATTATCCTCACCGCGCATGAACTCAACGACGTGCTTGAGGGCAATAACTGCGGAGCCGAAGCCAAGGAGGACGTGGCCGGCGGCGACAAGGGAGCGGTCTGGCTCGTCTGTCCGGCCATTCCCGACCCACGCAACGGCGGCATCACCACCGACGCGTTCCTGGACGTGGTTCGCAACAAGAGCGGCAATGCGATCGATACGTTCCTGCTGAATCAGTTCAGCTGCCTGCAGAAGGGCGGGAAGTTCTGCTTTGAGTCGGCTCCGGGGCAGTAAAACCGGAACCTTGGCAATTTAACCCTTTACCCCTGGCTGGATGTCCAGCCAGGGGTGTGTTTTCTGATTTTTTGGATGATGACTGATGAACAGGATTGCACCGGGCAGAACCTCGCGACGTAATTTCCTCAGATTGGCGGCCGGCGCCGCCGCTTTCGGTCCTTTCTTCCTTTCTTCACCCCGCGCTCTCGCCGGCCAGAAGACCTTAAAGATCGCCAAATGGGCGCACTTTCTCCCCGCGTTTGACGATTGGTTCGTCAACGTAATGGCCCCGGACTGGGGCAGACAGAACAACACCGCGGTAACGGTAGACCTCATTCCGGCGGAGGAGATTCGCGACCGCGCCTTTGCTGAGGTCAAAGCCGGCAAAGGGCATGACATATTTATCTTTCCCTGGCCGCCGGCTGAATACCACCGGCACGCGATCGATCATGTCGGCGTCTATCAGATGGCCGCTCAGAAGTACGGCGCTATCCAACAGCTCGCGTTCCGGTCCACCTTGAACGCCGGCACGAAGAAATACTTCGCTTTCGCCGATTTTTGGATGCCCTCCCCGCTGCATTTCTTTCAGGACTATTGGGCTCAGGTTGGTGCGCCCCTGGGGCCGGTGCATTATGGCAGTCTGCTGAGCGGCGGTAAGAATATCCGGGACAAGCTGGGCATCCCCTGCGGTCTGGCCTTCAGTCCGACACTGGAAGGCAACGTCACACTGCACACCATCCTTTACGCCCACCGCGCGTGGATTCTGGATGCAGCCGGAAACGTAGCCTTTAACAAGAATGCTTTTGCCACCCATGCCGTCAAATACATTCAGGCTCTCTATCGGGAGTCGGGTACGCCGGAACAGCTCACCTGGGGGAGCGGCGGCAGCGTGCGCGCCATGCTGGGACATAAAACCTCCGCCGCCATCAATTCCATCAGTCTGCTGCGCGCGGCCGAGAAACAAAGCCCGGACGTGGCCAGGAAGATCTGGATACAGCCGCCTTTGATGGGCGCCGGCGGAATGGGAGTCACGGCGCTTCCTCACGTCACCAATTGCTCGGTGGTGTGGAACTTCAGCCGGAATCAGGTGGAAGCCGGAAAATTCCTGGCGGATATGGTGGACACTTCCAGGACTGGCTATGAGAAAAGCCTGGGCTGCAATTTTCCCATTTACCCAAAGACCGTCCCCGATTTAGTCGTTCGTCTGCAGAAAGATCCCGAAGCCGGCCCTTCCGCCAAATACATGGCCCTCAAGGATGCGCTGCATTGGACACCGAATCTCGGCGTGCCGGGAATTGCGAGCCCCGCGTATATGGAGATCTTCAACACTTCTGTGGTTCCCAGGATGGTGGCCAGGGTCCTCAAAGGCGAACAGAGCGCGGAAGACGGCGCTGCCGCGGCCGCGGCGGAAATGCAGCGCATTGTCGACAAATGGAAGCAGGTGAGCTGATCGAGGCCAATGGGAGATCGGCTTGTCGAAGACGGGCCTGACTATGCATATGCGAAAACTCACATCTCTGGTTTTTCTGTTCCTGATGATGGTCTCGACGCCGGCGCTGCCGTCAGTTCCGGCGCCCCGTAAATCGCCCGAATTCCTCATCTCCAACCCTTCCAACCCTTCCGGCAGGACCACTCCGCTTTCCACCCTGAAGGGCAGGGTTGTCGTACTGGAGTTCTTCTTTGTCCAGTCGGAACACTGCATGCGCGTTGCCAAAACTTTGAACAAGCTCAATGGTGAGTTGGGCCCACGCGGGTTTCAGGCGATTGGCATCGTCTTCGATCCGCCCAAAGTCCCCGATAGCGGGGGAGGGCTGATCCAGCCCATGGTGGATTATTTGAAGCTTACCTATCCCGTGGGCTTCGCGACCAAGACCCAGGTGGACACCTACCTCGGCCGCACCGGGACACAGACTCTGAGCATTCCACAGATGGTGGTGATTGACCGCTCCGGATTCATACGCGCTGCTACCGGCCCCCGTACAGATCCCGGTCTGGAAGACGAAAACTCTCTCCGCAACCTGCTGGAGGGTTTGCTCAAAGAGAGTCCTCCCGCGCAGACCGGAAAATCACGCCCCTGAAAACAGCTGTACCCGTAGAGACGTAGCTTGCTACGTCTAAAAGCCGGCGTACTTAAATAGCGTCCGGGAAACTCTGGTGAGTTTTTGATAGCCGGCCCATCGAGGTGCTTCATCGCCCTCCTTTTAGACCGAATTGGGTAATTGTGTAATTTGGCGATTTCGTAATCGAGTACCGCGCAGCACTTCAATGACTCAATCACCAAATTACTCAATTACCCAATCCGATTTAGACGCGGCAATCCGCACCTCTACAAATGATCCTCGACCTTCCATATAGCCAGGCAGATACTCCTGGCTGCCTGTTTGGCGGAATCTTCATCTCCAAGAGAGTTCAACTTATCCTGCCTCAGGTCCCGCAGGACCGGGACCCACACCGGACGCTGGCCGGGCGTATCGTGGGAATCAACGATGATCTGGAGAGTGAAATCGGGCTTTTGATCGCCTTTCCCCATGAAGACGATGCCATCGCACTCTTTTGTCTGGCTAAAGCCATCCATGAACTCACGGGTCAGGGCGGCTTCATGCAATGCGCGCCTGGCTTGCGCGGTGGCTCTGTCAGACTGACCTGCCTCAACGTACTTCTGCCAATCGAACATGTCTGTATCCGTGATCCCGGCAGCGTCTTTCGACTCGACAAAGCTCAGTCGAGGCGCGCGTTTGCCCGGCGACTGGGGCTTGCCCGTTAGCTGTGCGGCAGCCAACGCGGCTAAAAATAAGACCGAGATTGTTAGTTTCATGGCTTCACCAGCCCGCTATTCTACCGCTTTAGACTTCGGCATACTTAGCTTTATACAACGCGATTTATGCGGTTATCTAGGCTTTGTGATTGACCTTAAGTGTCGCTATGCCTAAACTTTTTTCAGATGGTCAGTCGGTTCAGCCCGTTCCTGACGCTTCTTGCGTCCCTGTGCTCAGTCCTGCTGGCCGCCCAGAACCTGAACCCGGAATTTGACCGGGAAATGGCGGCAGGCAGACAAGCGGCTGAAAGCGGCAATTATGATGAAGCCGCCACGCATCTTACCGCTGCCAATCAACTCCGGCAGAGCAAATGCTCTGAGTGCTATGTTTGGCTGGCGCGCATCGAGATGGCAAAGGGGAATCTCCGGCAGGCCTTAGAGCATATTGAGAAAGCCGTTGTGACCTCCACAACCGCCCCGCAACAGGCAGCCGCACAACTGTATCGCGGAGTGGTTTTTAGCCGGCTGGGCGATCTCGGCCAGGCGGAAACGGCCTTCAAGGCTGCGTCCACCGCCAATCCCGCCTGTGTGGAATGCAGATTCAACCTCGGCTTCGTGCTGCTGAAGGAATCCAAAGACGCCGAAGGCGTGGCGGTGCTGAAAACCGTGGCCCCTGAATTTGCCGGAACGCCAAGAGAGCGTGAAATCCGGCGATTCATTGCCGACCCCGGGCGCATTCGCAGGAACTACGCGCCGGAGTTCTCGGCAAAACTGCGCAGCGGCGAAGAAATCAATCTCGATACACTCAGCGGCAAGGTTGTCCTGCTGGACTTCTGGGGCACGTGGTGCGCCCCCTGCCGCGCATCTCTGCCGCTGCTGAAGGACCTGGCCGCCGGCGTCGATCCCGCCAAAGTCACAATTGTCAGCGTTGACGAAGGTGATTCCAGAGAAAAGTGGGACCGGTTTGTCCGGGAAAACAATATGAAGTGGCCCCAGGTGTATGACGGCGAGGACCGTTCCTTGTATCGAGCCTTTCAGGTGGATGGCTTCCCGCGCTACGTTCTGATCGGTAAGGACGGAACCATACTGCGCGAATTTAAAGGTTGGGCCCAGGATGGTGAAGCCACCATCAGCGAAGCCATTGCGCATGCGCTCAGGCAGTAACGTAACCTTAAAAAATGCGCTACGCCGAGCCTCTGGTGTCAACGCCGTAGGAATCCAGCACATCCCGTAAAGTGACGATGCCTTCCAGTTTGTGGACGTCCGCGCGATTGACTACGGGCAGAAGATCAAGGCGGGCGGCGCTCATGCGCTCCAGCGCCAGATGCAGCGCCTGGTCCGCGTGGACGTGCGGGAAGTCCAGGGACGGCAGCAGGTCCGTCAGCGTTCTGTCTGCCGCCCCATTGCTCTCGGCGCTCTCCAGGTCCCGCCGGCTGAGAACACCGACGATACTGCCCTCATCCGCCACCGGCCAGCTCCTGAACTGACTGATGCGCGCGCGCTCCGCGGCGTCGCGTACGCTCATCTGCGCCGGAAGGACCTCAGTGGCGCTCCGCATCACCCGGAGCACCCTGCGCTGGTCGATTCCGGACCGCGTCTTGAGGTTCGGCAGGTGGATGCCATCCTGATGCGCAAGGGCCTCGTAGATGGGCTGTTTCTGCAAACGAGACGAAATGAAAAGACTCACCAGATTGGCGATCATCAGCGGAACGATGACCGAGTAATCGCGGGTCATCTCAAAAATCATCAGGACCGAGGTCATCGGGGCGCGCACGATGCCCGCGAAGAGCACTCCCATGCCGACCAGAGCATAGGCCCCGGGGTTGGCGGTCTGACCGGGCAGAAAATGATGCGCCACGCTGCCCACGGTCCCGCCCAGCATGGCGCCGAGAAACAGGCTCGGACCAAAGATTCCACCGGCATTCCCGGATGCATAGCTGGTGGTGACGGCGAAGAGTTTCAGGCCCGACACAAACAAACCGGCTTCTCTGCGCAGCCAACCCACCTATCGCGAGCTCGCGGTTTTCGGCGCGGTGAGCGCGGTGCTGCTGGTTTCCCTGGCCATCGCTCCGGCCAAGAACTTCTTCAGCGAGTGGCGGAGCCATCAAAAGGAATTCCTCAAACTGGCGAATGAGCGCGGGAATGTCGCCGTGACCCGCGGCTTTCACAGCGGCGTGCGCCAGACATGGATCGCCAAACTCGGCGTGACGGACCGCTGCGAAACCTGTCACGTGAACGAAGCCGGACTTCTGGTTGGCTCGACCGGTCAGCCCTTCCGCAAACATCCGGCGATACCTCACGAAATCGACCAGTTCGGCTGCGTGCTGTGCCATCGCGGCCAGGGCGTGGCCACCACGGGCGCTGAGGCGCACTACGCCACCGAGGCCTGGGAGCAGCCGCTGCTTCCCGCGCGTTACCTCGATGCCTCCTGCGGCCAGTGTCACCTGGGCGTGCTGCCGGGCGCGTCAAAGCTCAATGACGGCCGTAACCTGCTGGCGCGCCAGGGCTGTGTCCACTGCCATGAGGTCCGGCAACCCGACGGCAATGTGTTGCAGCCCACCGACGATCCGCCGCCGCTGCTGCATATCGCC
>Ga0137391_10002686_pt1 | contig 13376 bp, 10 predicted proteins | sample 15con2h24BmetaG_FD_101399 | JGI IMG/M metagenome (GOLD analysis project Ga0137391, IMG submission 101399) | Vadose zone soil microbial communities from Angelo Coast Range Reserve, California, USA - 15con2h2.4B metaG | ecosystem: Environmental > Terrestrial > Soil > Vadose zone > Saprolite...
CTGCTCCGATGCGCGCCGTTGCGAAGCCGCCGGGCGCCAAAAAGATGCTTTGAAGTAACTCCCGGCGCCCCTCGGTGAAAGGGGTCTGCTTCTGGTACGCCGCACTTCGTCGTTCTGCTCGTCCTCGCCTCGGTCGCTGCTCAGCGCTCCTCTCAAGCAGCCTCGTGAATAAATCGGGTTAGGGTACTGAGACGGTCCAATCCGTATTTAGCGCAATGTGCGTCTCATTGCGCTCATTGCTTCAGCGTATGCTGATAATACTGCTGGCAGGTCCGACGATAAATCCAACACCAGCCCAACTTGCGGGTCCACAGTATGGTATCCGGTTTCAGCCTCGATCAGCGTTAGATACCGCCATATTTCCTCCCAGACCAAGCGTGCTTTTTTGCCCTGGTGCCAGTACGGAACAGTGACGGCGATTTCGGTGTCAAAAATTGAAATCTGAATGCCATACTGCTCGTGGGTAAGTTCGACGAAACACTATCGGCGTCGACCCGATCGAGTACGATATAATGATCCGCAAGCTCTTCTGCTACGCGCTGGTGTAACTCAGGCAGCACATATTGCGCATTGAGCATGTCTCGAAGCATGTCTTGATGCTTGGCCACCAATTCCTGTTCGCGCGCTTGCAACACCCCCTCCAGATTGGCCCCTCGATCGATGTCAAACAGTTGCAGGTCATAGGTCATGCATCTCTGCTCCTACCGCGAATCTGGTTCTCGATGTTGCGGCGCAACTGCAAGAGTTCGAAGGCCGTTCGCAGCGTTTCACGCTGCTGAGGATCGTCCGAAGTGGCCATTCCTCGGTTCCTTTTTGCGCGTGCAACATTCGGACTCCATGGACGTCGATTTTCCCCTTGCGGCAGGTTGGACGACCGCAGACGGGAGCGCCAGATATGGATTCCCAGAGCTTGACCCCACATGGGCGCATCTTCGATGATGCAAGCGAAGGCAGCGGTTCAATCAAATAGCACAATCGATTTGGCCTCGAAGCCACGGTGATCGACCTGACATCTTCGCCACAGCAAGGGCAAAGCGGCCGTTGTGCTTGGCTCCAATGTTCCGACCAACCGCGAAGGGGCGCCTTGTCTCATGGAACGTCGTTTCATCTTGCTGTTTGCCTTCCTCCTCAGCGTGTCGCTGCCCGGAAACGCTGGGGCGCAAAACAAGGTTACCCTGCAGGGAAAGTGGCGCGCAGTCGAGGCTACGTCGAACGGGGAACCGCCACCGGCAGGAGTGCTGGAAAAGCTTACTGTTGTCTTCGTTGGCGAAACCGTATCGGTTATGGGGGCATCACCAACTCGCTTTGCGATTGATACCAGCTTCATGCCTGCTCACATTGATATCTTGAACAGCCGCCGTCAGGTGGGAATCTACGAACTCAAGGGAGATGCGCTCAAGCTGTGTGTCGGAACAGACGGCGATCGGCCCAAAGCCTTCCGGACGGAGAAATACACGGATCACACCTATATGCTGCTGAAGCGCGTCAAGGAGTAAGCTCAGAATATCAGGGAATGCTGGTGTTCGGGGCGGTCGGCACAGGGCCGGATGATTGGCGATGGCAGCAATGTATGGGGCGCCACTTCTGTTAGCGAGGTCACCACGTCGCGCAACGATTAAGCTGCTCGCCGACGATAAGAAAATAGTGCTTCCTCCGTAGCGGGTAATGCGGTGTAGCGGTCTCCCGCGACCATGCGTGACCCGCCAGCCTTGATAGTGGGCTTCTGAGTTGTAGCGTTCTCCCGATTCGATCCCTCGCGCCCCAGCCAGCCGGTATCCGGTCCGCGCCGGACCACTTCATCCGACATCAAGCGACCGGCTCGGATGCCGCGTTGAGATTCCCTCAATCGAGCGCCGCATTATTCGAGCGAGCCGCGTCCGCGCGTTGCTTTACCGCGATGGCTCGGCAGCTATAGTCGAGCGCAATTGTCTTGATAAGAACGATGGAGTGAGACGTGCCCGGGCCAATCCCGATGCAGCAGGTGCCCGGCGTCTTCCATCGCAGGGTCGGCGAGATCATCGTCACCGCGCTGCACGACGGCTATCAGGATTCCCCGATGGCGACCGTGAGGGACATTCCGGAAGCCGAGGCGGTGCGCATGCTGCGGGACAATCTGCGGCCCGCGCCGCGCCGCACCGCGGCCAACTGCTTCCTGATCCGCAACGGCGCGCGCACGGCTCTGGTCGACACCGGCTTCGGCCCGGTCCGCCCCACCGTCGGCTTCCTGCAGGCCAATCTGGCCGCGGCCGGCGTGGCGCCGGATGAGATCGATGTGGTGCTTCTGACCCATATGCATCCGGATCACTGGGGCGGGCTCGCGGACAAGCAGGGCCGTGCGATGTTTCCGTGCGCCGAACTCGCGATGCATGCCGACGACCATGCCTATTGGCACGACGACGGCGCGATGATGCGGGTCGAGGACCCTGCGCGCCGGCAGATGTTCTTCGGTGACGGCCGCGCGCAGGTCGCGCCCTATCGCGAGCGGATGCGCCTGTTCACCGGCCGCGAGGTGTTCCCGGGCGTGACCGCCGTGCCGCTGCCGGGCCACACGCCGGGGCATACCGGCTTCATGATCGCCTCCGGCAGCGCCTCACTCCTGGTCTGGGGCGACATCGTGCATGTGCAGGAATTGCAGGTGGCGCGGCCCGAGGTGACCATGGCCGTCGATGTCGATCCGGCCAAGGCGGTGGCGACCCGCCGCGCCATCCTCGAACGTGTCGCTGCCGACCGGCAGGCGATCGCCGGCATGCATCTGCATTTCCCGGCCTTCGCCCATGTCGTGCGGCATGGCGACGGTTATCGCCTGCTGCCGGATGCCTGGTCGATGGATCTCGACGGCGACGTCGCGCAGGTTGCGAAAGAAGAGGAGTAAGCGCGCTCAGATGGCGAGCGGACGCAGGAAAGCTTCGACCTCGGCAACGAACAACTCAGGCGTCTGCAGCGCCATGAAATGCCCCGATGGCAAGGTCTTGAACTGCGCGTTGCGGATTTTTTTGGCGACCGCAGCGACGCCCTCCGGCGAACGGTCGCCATCATGTTCGCCGGCGAGAAGGAGGGCCGGCGCGCTGATGCGGGCCAGTGTCTCGTCCATCTCGAGGCCGGCCAGCATGCGGACCGCGGCCGCCATGCCGACGGGATCGCAGGCGAGCCGGCTGGCTTTCACTTGTTCGAACCGCTCGGGATCGGTTCGGAGCACCGGCGGATATGAGCGCAGCAGCCGCTCGTCGATGCTGGGGACGACGCCGTCGCGTTCGAGTTCATCGGCCCGCGCCAGTGTCGCGGCCCGCCGCTCGGAAGGAATGCCGGTCGCGGGCGACGTCGCTATCACGGCGGCGGTGCGACCGGCGAAATCCGCTGCGAATTGCAGCGCGATCGCGCCGCCGACGGCGGTGCCGAGCAGCGCGACTCGTTTCGGCGCGCCCGCCGCGTCGAGGATCGCGGCAAGGTCTGCGGCTAGCACTTCGATCGACAAGGTGCCGCGCACCTTTTGCGACAGGCCGGCGCCTCGCACGTCGTATCGCAGCACGCGCCGCCGCCGGCCGAGCGGCTCCACGACCAGGTCCCAGCTTTCCAGCGTGCCGCCCATTTCATGGATCAGCACCAGCAGCGCGTCGCCGGCGCCGCTCAGCGCGACGCGCGAAACCGTGTCGTTCGCGTTCACCCAGCGCGTGCCGTTTCGCATGGCGGTCGCCGTCATCAGCCGTCACTCCGTCCGTGCGCGAGCTTTGCCACGCATCGGTTCAGACCGCCATCGCAGCGACCTTCGGCGCGGGATGCGGCAGGCCGAGCCGCTGACGCGCTTCTTGCGGCGTCGCGTGATGGATGTCGAACTCCGCCATGATGCGGCGGATATTCTCCACCAGCTCGGCATTGGACTTGAACAGCCGGCCGGCGGAACTTGCCAGCCCATGTCCTGCTCCTTGTCCGAATCTTATTCTTCAATAGACGTCCTCAGGCTTGGTGGCCCGCATCGAGGGACGTTCGGCAAAGCGCGCGTGCCAGGCTGCGAGCTTCGGCCGGCGATCGCGCCAGGAGTCCTCGGCAAAGCGGAAGTCGAGATGGGCAAGCGCCACCGCAACCGCGATGCTGCCGATCGTCAGCGGCGCGAGGCTATCGGTCTCCCGTTCGAGCACATCGAGCGTGGCGTTGGTCTTGGCGAGGAAAGCCGTCGCGAAGGCCTCGGACGTCTGCTCGCCGCGCCCCTTCTCGCCAAGCCGGGAAATATTGAAGTTCATGATGCCGTCGCCGAGCGCATGCAGTCGCCGGACCGGCCAGCGGCGCGCGGCATCGCGCGGAAACAGTTCGCCTTTGCCATAGGTCTCGTCGAGATATTCAGCGATCACCGGCGAGTCGATCATGATCGAGCCGTCTTCGAGCAGGAGCGTCGGGATCTTGTTCAGCGGATTGAAGTGCATGACCTCGGCGTTGGTCTCCTTGGCTGTGACGTTGACGCGCTCCAGCGTGACCCGGTCGGCGATGCCGAGCTCATGGGCGACGACGACGACCTTGCGCACGAAGGGCGAGCGGGACGACCACAGCAATTTCACGTAGGAGTCTCCATCGCCATCATTCAGCCGGCACCATCGCGCCGCGCAAGACAATGTCGGGCGCGACGCGACCGCCTACCTTATGCCGCGCGCTCGCGCGGGCATAGGCCTGAAGAACGGCATTGCCGAGATGGAGCCGGTTGGTCTCGTGAGCTTCTGAGGAATTGCGCGGGCGCTCAGTTGCGATCCTTATGCGACCCGCAACACTTCCGTGTTCTTGCGCGAGGAGCCGTCGAACAGTCCGGTAAAGCGCGTCATCAGGCTCGCGCTTTCGTCCGGCTTGGCGCTCGGCGTGAACGGGTCCGTGTAGCACCTTGCTCCGGCTGCTCTGGAAATCCGCGCGACGCTCTCGGTCATCGCCGGTGCGCCGCAGGTGTAGACGACATCGTCCGGCGACAGCCGCGGCATGTGGTCGGTCGGCCGGCCCGAGCGCATGACCGGAGAGATGTTCTGCGGCTCCGAGACGACCGGAATGATGGTGACGTTCGGAAACCGCGCCAACCGGCACAGCGCGTTGTGCATGTAGAACGATTGCAGCTTCCGGGCCGCGACGATGAACACGAGCTCCCGCTGCGGCTGCTCGGTGATTGCCGCGACCGCGATCGCCCACATCGGCGCAAAGCCGGTGCCGCTTGCGACCAGCACGGTGCGGCCGGGATGCTTGAGTCTCAAGAAAGCACTGCCGAGCGGTCCCGTTACCTTGACACGGTGGCCGGCGCGGATTTTCGAGCCCAGCGCGGACGATACCAGTCCATCCTCGAGGCGGCGGATGTGGAAGTGCATCAGGTGACCGTCGGGGCCTCCCTCCAGCGGATAGGTCGGACTGTAGCTTCGCTCGGGGTAGCCGCGGAACTGCAGCTTGCTGTATTGGCCGGGAAGATAACGCAGCGGTTTCGGCAGCTCGAGGGAGACGCCGACGACGTCGGGCGCCAAGCGCGCCAATTCCACCACGCGGGCCGACATAGAAACCGTCTCGGGGACGGGCTCGGTCACGATCTTCATGTCGGAGACGACCCGCGCCTGGCAGGCGTAGATCATGTCGCTGCCTTCCTCGGTGCCGCCGAAGACCTTGCCGTCGACCAGGCGCACTCGGCAGCTGCCGCAAATTCCGCTTCGGCAATCATGTTGCAGCTCCACGCCGCTCATGATCGCGCCATCAAGCAAGAGATCACCAACGTTTACGTAGAACGTTTCCTTGTTCAGGGTTACCTTGCAGATCTTCGGCATCATTCCACCTCGAGACGAATTGGTCGGACGTGGCGGGTGTGCCTGATCTGGGTGTGATCGAAGGCGGAGACCCGCATGAAGACTCCCGTCTTCAATGGCACGTCGTATTGGCTGGTGACGTCGAGGCGGCGTGCCACCTCGAGTGCCCAATGTCCGGAGGCCCAGCGGGCCGCGCATCGGACGTCGGCGCGATCGCCGGAGAATTCCCCGGCAAGGATGACTCCGGGAAGGACGGTGCCGACGGGAATCTGCCGATCCCGGTCCGGCGTATAAGGCTCGGATTCCATATCCGTCATGAACCAGCGCGCACCATCGCTCTCTCCGACATTTGGATCGAGAGTCATCTGTCCCATCGCGGCCGTGGTCGCGGCGAGGTTCTTGGGCAGGCGGCGCGGCGTGACGTATCGGGTACCGCTCGCCGCGTCGAAGGAGAAGACAAAATTATCGCTGTAGTTGGCCGCACCCGGATCGGGCTCGAATCCGCCCCGGTACGGAACGATGTGATTGACCTGCTGCGGCGTCGGATCCAGCGGCGGGCCGAAATGGTCGTCATCCATCCAGCCTGTCGGGCCGCCGCTGGTCGCCTTCCATTGCCAGACGTCGGCATAGATCCCCGCCGCCGGCGTGTAGTGCAGACCGCGGCCCGTCATGGTGGCGGGCGCATTCGGAATCGGCTGAGGGCTGGCGTGGAAAGTGCGGTCGCCCGCGAGGTCGACGTTCAATGTCGTGAGCAGGACCGAGAACTTGTCCTCGTTGAAGGCATGCTCGTCGCCGTTCTCATAGCCCTCGTGAAGCAGGTGCCATCCATCGACCTGCTTGATCAGCGGCAGCTGCTTGAGCGAGCGCGTCGGATCCTCCCACGTGAACAGGAAGTAGGCCCAGGTACCGTCGTGCACCGCACGGATATCGATCTTCGACTCGCCCCGGCCGTCGAAATGATCGCCCTTGCTGGTCATCACCGAGAACGGCGGGATGTTGCGCCAGACGGGGTCGGAGGTGTCGCCGTCGAGTATCGGAGCGTCGGCAACGGCGATGCGGTGGATCTGCATGTTGTCGACGACCAGCCAATCCGCCGCGACGACGGCCGAAGCTCCCGTGATCGCAACAGCCGCAGCCACAACGAAAGGATTGGATTGAAGCGTCATGTTCTTTCGTGGCGTGGTGCGCCGAGGCACGGGCTTCTTGGAATTGGGTTGCATGGTCGGATGTTGATGCATGGCCGGTCTGCGTGTGTCCCGCCGATCGGGCGTCGCCTCGTGTGGTTCGGCCGGCTGAAGCGGGGCCTTCGATGTGCTCTGAAACTCGGGCGCCGGCGATGATGATTGCTCCACCAGCATCGTCAGCAATTCAACAGCATCAAGGCGTGGCGGCGGCGGCGGTACGCGATCCGGGCGAAATATGCGGAGCAATTGTGACGACCGGCCGATGGCGTAGTGCACTAGCACATGAAGGATCGCAAAAACCGGAATCACCCAGGTCGCAACCCAGTGGATCATCACCATGTCGTAGCCGGCCGACAGGCCGAAATACAGGAAGCCGCCGCTGACGATGAGTGTCAGCATCGTGGCGAAAAAGGTCCAGACCAGCAGCACGCTCATCGAGCCCAACCGTGCCTCTCTGCGGCCGACGAGGCCTCGCAGACGAATCTTGTCGAGCACGACGCGCCGCGAAAGTCCCGAACGGACGAGATAGATGGCGTAACCGATCGACACTGCGGTCAGGACGACGGCCGCTTCCATATGCGGTACCCAAACACTGCCGCGCGGCAATACCGCATCAAGCCAATTTAGCCAGGCCCGGTCGGGCGTCTCGGTTGCGATACGAAGACCGGTCACAAAGGCAACGACGGTCGCGCCGACCACCAGCCAATGCAAGATGATCGTTCCGTAGTCCGTCTTGCGGCGCCTCACTTTCGCGCTCCTTCTTCAAGGAGACGGCAGCCGCCTGTATCAGCCTGACGCGCAAATCTTGCGCAAATTGCATCCACGGCATGCGGCCGCGCGTAGCACCCATCCGATTCAGGCCGCGCGATGCTCTGCAAGGAGCCGTTGTTACTCTTACGCAAACTTTCTGTCCCCCAGATACCAGCTCGCCGGGATCAGCGAGCGGACGTCATCTCCTTCTGTGAGCTCCTTCTGTGAGCACTTCGCAACACGCAAAATGTTCAACCGGCCACGCCCGAGCTGAGGTTGAACGATCCGCCGACCGTACGCGTGATTGCTGCCTTTGAGCCGATCCATGGATCGCCCTGGTCGCTCGCCTCGCCCGCGAGCTGTTTCTCTCCTGTTCCTGTATCGCCAGAGACCGGCCCGCGCCGTCGACTGTGCAGTGCAAAGGTTTATTTAGCTTCGTGGCGTCTTTCGGCCGACACAGGGGCCAATGGGTGCAGAAGCAAGGTGATAGCCGGACGATTCTATGACACCTCCGAGCGTTACGGAGTCGCTGATTTTTGGCGCGCAAGTAGAAGGCAAGACGACTCACGCGAGCTCTGCTCGGCTTCTGTTCCCCGGTCGAAACTAAGGAACAACGAGCGGTATTTCGTTCTCTCTCGCGGCGTCCGGCATGAATCATCATCGGTCCCATTGTTGCCGGAAAATGGTCAGTATCACCTGCCAGCGTCGTTCCGGACAGCACGATGACTCAATCGGGGAGGCGAACGGAATGAATGCCGTTCCAGGCCGCGCGCAAATTACTTCGTCGATCAACGCGCCGAACCCATCGGCGGCGCCCGAGGCCGAGGATCCCGTCTCCCATGGTCTGCGCGAGAGTGCCCGCCGGATGATCGGCATCGCCCTGTTCAGCGGCGTGATCAACATACTGATGCTGTCGGGTTCGCTCTACATGCTTCAGGTCTACGATCGGGTCATTCCGAGCCGCAACATCGCAACGCTGTTCGGTCTGTCGCTGATGGTGCTGCTCGCCTATGTCGTACAGGGATATTTCGACGCGTTGCGCTCGCGGATGCTGTGCCGCGTCGCGACCCTGTTCGACGTCGGCCTGCAGGACGCCATCCACAATGCGCTCGCCGTGCTGCCGCTTCGCGGCGTGAAGCCGATGCTGATGCAGCAGCCGCTGCGCGACCTCGACCAGGTGCGGGCCTTCATGTCGAGCATGGGGCCGACGGCGTTCCTCGACATGCCCTGGATACCGATCTTTCTGATTGGGCTGTTCCTGTTCCATCCGGCGATCGGCCTGACGGCGCTGATCGGAACGATCACGATCATCGCCATGACTCTGATGTCGGAGCGGATGTCGAGGGGAGCGGCCAAGGCCGCGATGGAGAGCAGTGCGCAGCGGCAGGTGCTGGCCGACGCGACGCAGCGCAACGCCGAGGTGATTCGCGCGCTTGGGATGATGGACCGTTTCGGCGCGCGCTGGGCTCGCGCCAACGAGCGCTACCTGCGTGAGAACATCCGCGCCACCGACGTGTCGGCGAATCTCGGTTCCGGCGCCAAAGTGCTGCGCTACGTGCTGCAGTCCGGCATGCTCGGAATCGGCGCGTTTCTCGTGGTCTCGGACAAGGCGTCGGGCGGCGTCATGATTGCGTCCTCGATCATGATGGGGCGGGCGCTCGCGCCCGTCGAAGTCGCGCTCTCGACCTGGAAACAGCTCGTCGCCGCGCGTCAGGGCATCGCGCGGCTGCGCGACATCTGCAAGGTGACGGCGATACCGGCCACGCCGCCGGTGACGCTTCCGCGTCCCTGCCGCGAGCTTTCGGTGCAGGGCCTGAGCGTCGGCGCGCCCGGCTCTGACAAGACGATTGTCTCGAACGTTACTTTTTCGCTCAAGGCAGGCACGGGATTGGCTTTGCTCGGCGCCAGCGCGTCGGGAAAAACCTCGCTTTCAAAAGCGCTGGTCGGGATATGGCCGGCCCAACAGGGTATCGTGCGCCTCGACGGAGCGGCAATCGATCAATGGCGCAACGAGGATCTGGGGCGATACATCGGCTATCTGCCTCAGGACGTCGCGTTGTTCGATGGAACGGTCGCGGAAAACATCTGCCGTTTCGACCACGGCACGACCTCGGATGCGATCCTGCGCGCGGCGCAGATCGCCGGAGTCCATGACATCATCCTGCGTCTGCCGGAAGGCTACTCGACGCGGATCGGCCAGGGCGGCATGTCGCTGTCGGCCGGCCAGCGTCAGCGAATCGGCCTTGCCCGCGCGGTGTTCGGCGATCCCTTCCTGGTCGTGCTCGACGAGCCGAACGCCAATCTCGACGCCGACGGCGAGAACGCCTTGAGCCGCGCGATTCAGATCCTTCGCCACAACAAGAGTATCGTCGTCGTGATCTCGCATCGTCCGAGCGCGCTTTCCGCGTTGAACATGGCGATGGTCCTATATGAGGGCAAATCGATCGCGTTCGGCTCAAGCGAGGAGATCTTCGCGCGCGTTCGGGCGCCGGGGGGACAGCCCGCGCCGGCGGCTCATCCCGCAGCCGTGGCGCAGCAGCCGGCGCCGCCGCCAAATGCCAAGACGGCGGTGCGCCGCGCCGCTGTCACGGGGAGCGTCTAGCGATGAGGCACTTCGAGAACAGTGGACGTCTCGACGATTCCGAGCCGGGCTGGAGCGACGAACCTCCGGCCGACGGCGTGGGGCCGCAAGGTGAGGCCTTGATTCTCGAACTGCAGCGTCTTCGACAGGCTTTCGTCGACAGCGGGCAGGGCCGCCGGCCCGGTCGGGCGCCACGCGACAATTTCGAGCTTGACCGGCATCGGCGCGGCAATGCGCCGAAGCGCCGGCGTAAGGGCAGGATGGGTAAGGCGATCGACGTTTGGCTGACGCAGTTCGGACTCAAGACGGCTGAGAACAACGATGAGAGGGATGAAAGGTCGTTCGGCGCGAAAGCCTCGCGCGCGGGCCGCCGGCGTCCGACCATCGCCCCCAGCGAGCCCGTCATCCTGAAGAGGCCGATGGAGAGCGCCGGCCAGCGTCCGCGGCGGCGGAGCCCGACGATTGCGCCCGACGAGCCGGCGATGATGAAAATACCGGTCGAGGGCAATGCTCCGCGCGTGCCACGTCGGCAGGGTCCGACGATCGCGCCGGCCGAGCCCGTCATGACGAAGAGACCGCTCGAGGGCAACGCTGCGCGGGGGCCGCGTCGGCAAGGCCCGACGATCGCGCCGGACGAGCCCGCGATGATGAAACGGAGGCCGGCCGAGAGGATCGACATGCGTCCTCCGCGTTCGCGAGAACCGGTGATGATGCCGCCCGGCGAGCCGATCATGGCGAGGAGGGGCGTCGAGCCGGTTGTCGCTGCGCCGCGCCGCGAGAATCCGGCGACCGTGCACGGCGATCGCATCGGCATCGAATTGTTAAAGCCCGGGCCGGTCAATCCCGGACCCGCCGCCTCGCCTCAAACGATGCTATTGGCAAGGCCCGGTTCGGAACTGCCGGGTCCACCGAAACCCGGAACGCCTGCGGCCAAGCTGATCGAGAAATCCCGCACCAGCTTGATGGCCGGCGTGTCCTTCGTGCTCGACCACGGCGCGCCGCCGCCTCCGGGCGACTCGCCCGACGACAGCCTGACGGTGCGGGCCCGCTGGTCGTTCGAACGCGAATTGCGCAGGGGACTTCGGGTTCTCCTGGTCGCGACCCTGCTCGGCGGCGGCTGGCTGGTGTTCGTGCCGCTGGCGGGCGCCGTCGTGGTTCCGGGCAATCTCGTCGTTCAATCCAACGTCAAATCCATTCAACATCCGACCGGTGGCGTCGTCGCCGAGATCAAGGTCCAAAACGGGGCACATGTTCAAGCCGGGGATCTGCTGATCAGGCTCGACGCCACGCAGGCCCAAACCAGCCTCCAGGTGGTTAGCAAGCAACTGGACGAGGTGCGGGCAAAGCTGGCGCGGCTGAGCGCCGAGCGCGACGGCCTCGATCATTTCGAAATGCCGCGCCAGTTGGCGGCTCGGGCGACGGACGAGAACGTCGCAAGCGTGCTCGCTTCGGAGGAGACGCTGTTCAAGGCCCGTTTCACCGCGCGTCAGAGCCAGAAGGATCTTTTGCAGAGCAAGATATCGCAGCTCACCCAGGAGATCTCGGGATTGGAAGCCCAGATCACATCCAAGGCGAAGCAGCTGGAGCTGATCCAGGGCGAACTTACCGGCGTGCAGGACTTGTATGACAAGCGGCTGGTGCCGCTGACGCGCCTGACGGCGCTGCAGCGCGAATCGGCGCGGATCGAAGGCGAGCGCGGGCAATTGGAGTCCACGATCGCCGAGACGAAATCGAAGATCGGGGAGGCCCAGCTCCAGATCGTTCGCACGGAGCAGGATTTTCGTACCGAAGTCGTCAAGGATCTCGGCGAGGCGCAGGCCAAGGAAGCCGAGCTTTCCGAGCGTGGCGTTGCCGCGCGCGACCTGCTCGACCGAATCGAAATCCGCTCGCCGACCTCCGGCCTGATCAATCAGCTTTCGGCGCACACCATCGGCGGCGTGATTCGCGCCGGCGACACGATCATGGACATCGTCCCGGATTCGGACGATCTGCAGATCGAGGCGCGGCTGCAGCCCCAGGACATCGACCAGGTGCGCACCGGCCAGACGGCCTTCGTGCGCCTGTCCGCGTTCGACCGGCAGACGACGCCGCAGCTCGCGGGCCAAGTGTCGTATGTGTCGGCCGATACCAGCAAGGATCAGCAGTCGAACTCGTCGTATTTCACGGTCAGGGTCTTGCTGCCCGAGGAGGAGCGCCGTCGTCTCGCGGGCCAGCAGCTCGTGCCAGGCATGCCGGCCGAAGTGTTCATGCAGACCGGCAGCCGGACCATGATGAGCTACCTTTTCAAGCCGATCATCGATCAGATGCGGCGCGCCTTCGTCGAGCGGTGAGGGTTTCCAAGACGAGAGCGCGATGACGTCGAAATGAAATCGTCGGCGCGCTCTCATTCTCGTTTGAGCATCTTTTCCGGACACCGGCGCCCATTCATCGGGATGTCGAGCGGGGGCACGCTCGCGCCCTGATCCTTCGAAGCACGCAAAGGTGAGATTTACGCTCGTCTCGCGCCGGCATGGCTCCGCGTCGCGAGTCGTGCGCGCGCGAGAACATCGTTGCGCGAAGAGGCGCAATCGCCTGGAACCCGATCAACGGAATTTGTCGTCGAACACGCTGTTCTGTTGAGGCGTGAGATATTTTTATCGGTATCCGAGAGTTGCCGTATTGAGATGGCCGACGAGGCAAACTGCAGACACGGTCGCGACATCTCAACGATCGACCGTCCGCGTGGGAGCGACACTTCTTCGCACGTGGAGGCAAGCACATGACCACTTTGCCAACGACCGCACGAACCGATGCGATCAACCTCTCGACTGACCTCGCGCAGGCCGGCACGGTTTACAACGATGCCACCCGTCTGCTCGACGGCGGATTGTGGAACACGCCGGCTGACGCCAACAACCAGCCTGCTTTTCTCGGCATGTATACGACCGACATCACCGCGGTGCTGGACGACGTCACCGCGGCGCTCGCCAATCCGAACGGCGTAACCGTGAGCGGCAACGCGTTCACGTTGGCGGACGCCGACACGGCCGTGCTGCAGCAGGTCCAGGGCCAATTGCAGACGCTCTTGACGCAAGCGCCGCTCTCGATCGGCACCGGCGCGGATGCGGC
>Ga0137391_10002704_pt1 | contig 13340 bp, 13 predicted proteins | sample 15con2h24BmetaG_FD_101399 | JGI IMG/M metagenome (GOLD analysis project Ga0137391, IMG submission 101399) | Vadose zone soil microbial communities from Angelo Coast Range Reserve, California, USA - 15con2h2.4B metaG | ecosystem: Environmental > Terrestrial > Soil > Vadose zone > Saprolite...
CGGCCACCTGCTCAACGGCGTGACCGAACCGGTCCTCCAGCGCGCCTTCGAGTACTGGCACAACGTCGACAAGAACCTCGGCGACAGGGTCGAGGCCGGCGTCCGCGCCAAGCAGAGCTAGCCCTCAGCCAGGCGAACCCCGCCTGCCCAGCCCCGACCATCCGCAGAGCCCGGCACCCCCACCCGAGGTGCCGGGCTCTGCCGGTGATCTACGCGCGGTGATGCCGGCGCGGGGTGACCCTCGATTGCCCGCTTACGTCAGGCTGGCCAGGCCCTCCAGGTCTACGCAGATGATGCCGCGGATCCGTACGAAGGTCATCAGGACGGCGTCACAGTTGCGGCAGCGGACCACGGTGCCGAGCGCGGGCCGGTACACCGCAAGCTCGGCCACCTGGCTGATGGCGCCGCAGGAAGCGCAGGTGCCGACGGCCGTGGTCATCTCGGTGCCGAAGACCTCGATCAGCAACCCGCCGATCGCATTGCCGTCGAGGGCAAAGTCCTCCAGTGCAATCATTACCAGCCTCCCTTCGTTGGCGCCGGCCTCAACCGGGTCACTGGCCCGTCGCGCCGAACCGCTCGGTCTTGATCCGCCCGGCCGGATAACCAAGCCCGACCAGGCCGGACGCGACGGCCTCCACGAAGCTCGTCGGACCGCAGACGTAGGCCAGCGGTCCTTGCGCCACGGGCCAGGCCACCTCGGCCAGCATCTGCCCGTCCACCCGCCGGGCGTAGCCCGCCCACCCCGGCGGCTGCGATCTTGTCAGCGCGTGGAAAACCTCCACGCCGTCCGCGGCATCGTCCAGTTCAGAACGGTAGATCACATCCTCCCAGCTGCGCGAGGAGTACAGCAGCCGGGCCGGAACCGAACTGCCAGCCGAACGACGGCAGCGCAGCATGGCCCGCAGCGGGACGATGCCCGAGCCGCCGGCCAGCAGCAGCAGCGGCCCGCCAAACGCTGGTTCCCAGACGAAGTAGCCGCCGATCGGGCCGCGCACCTCCAGCAGATCACCGGGCTGCAGCTCTTCGGTCAGGTAGGGGGAGACTTCGCCGTCGTCCAGCCGCTCCACCGTGATCGCGAGCGGCTCGCCGGGTGCCGAGGCGATGGAGTAGGCCCGTTCGGCCTGATAACCGTCGTCGGCGGTGAGCCTGATGTCGACATGCTGGCCGGCGCGGTGGCCGGGCCAGTCCGACACGTCGAGACCGATGGTGCGCACCGTGGCGGTCTCGTCGTTGACCGAGCCGGCCGTGGCGGTCTGCCAGGTCAGTCGCCCGCGTACCGCTGTTCCAGCCATGGATCTCCGTACATGTGGTAGCCGTACATTTCCCAGAAGCCAGGCTCGTCGGTGTCGCGGAGCCGCAGCCCGCGCACCCACTTCGCGCTCTTCCAGAAGTACAGGTGCGGGACCAGCAGCCGGGCCGGCCCGCCATGTTCGGGCGCGAGCGGGCCGCCGCCGTAGCCGAACGCCACCCAGGCCCGCCCGCCGGTCAGGTCGGCCATCGGCAGGTTGGTCGTGTAGCCCCCGTCGCAAAAGGCCAGTACGTACTGAGCGTCGTACTCGACCGCGGCGAGAAGCACGTCGAGCGACACGCCCTCCCAGGTGGTGTCCAGCTTGGACCAGCGGGTCACGCAGTGGATATCGGTGGTCAGCGTCTCGGCGGGCAGGGCGCGGAACTCCTCCCACGTCCAGCTCTTCGGCTCGCGGCCACCTTGGATCGAGAACGTCCAGTTCGTCAGCGCCGTGTGCGGCGTCGGGCCGGCCGACAGGACGGGGAAGTCGGTGGTGACGTACTGCCCAGGCGGGACCCGGCCGGCCGGGGCCTCCTGGCGCTTGCGGCGGAAGCCGCGCGAAATGGGGCTCACCAGAGCAGGTTACGCCCTGGCTGGCACGTCATGCGGTGGCACGTCATGCGGTGGCACGTCATGCGGTGGCAAGCAGGTACACGTTCAGCCCGATGATCACGGCCGTGACGAACCCGGCGGCCAGCATCGTCGGCCGCCGGTTCACCAGTGAGCCCATCAGCTTCCGGCTGCAGGTGAAGAACAGCAGCGGGACCAGCGCGAACGGGATGCCGAAGGAGAGGAAGACCTGGCTGAGGACCAGGGCCTTGGTGGGGTTGAAGCCCACGCCGATCAGGATCAGGGCCGGGATCATCGTGATGGCCCGCCGCGCGAAGATCGGGATCTGCCGGTGGATGAAGCCCTGCATCACCACCTGACCGGACATCGTGCCCACGCAGGAGGACGCGACACCTGACGCGAGCAGGGCGACGCCGAAGAACATCCCGCTGTGCGCGCCCAGGTAGTGGTCCAGGCCCTGGAAGACCTGGCCCAGGTCGTTACCCACGCCGAACATCCCGCGCGCGTGGAAGACGGCGGCGGCGGTGGCCAGCATGGCCAGGTTGATGACCCCGGCGGTGCCCATCGCGATCGTGATGTCGACCATCTCGAAGCGGAAGATCTTGCGCCTGGCCACTGGGTTGGCGCCGACGATCCGCTTCTGGGTGAGGGAGGAATGCAGGTAGATCACGTGCGGCATCACGGTGGCGCCGACGATGCCGACCGCGAGCAGGGCCGAGCCGCCGCCGGAGAACTGCGGGACGAACATGCCGTGCGCTACCCCGGCCGCCGACGGGCTGCTCTTCAGCAGCTCAAGCCCGAACGCGAGGACGATCACCGCGACCAGCCCGGTGATCGTTGCCTCAAGCCGGCGGAAGCCCCAGACCTGCATGCCGAGAATGGTGAACGCCGCGAGGCCGGTCAGGATCGCGGAGGCCCACATAGACAGCCCGAAGACCAGGTGCAATCCGAGCGCCGCGCCGACGAACTCCGCCAGGTCGGTCGCCATCGCGATCGCTTCGGCCTGCAGCCACAGCAGCACCACGACGCGAAACGGAAACTGGTCGCGGCAGACCTCGGCCAGGCTGCGGCCGGTGGCGATGCCCAGCTTGGCGCTCATCGACTGGATGAGCATGGCCATCAGGTTCGCCGCCAGCACCACCCAGAGCAGCGTGTAGCCGAACTGCGATCCGCCCGCCATGTTGGTGGCGAAGTTGCCCGGATCGACGTAGGCCACCGCGGCGATGAACGCGGGGCCCAGGAACGGCAGTACCGCCCGGACCCCGCGTCTTTCACCGGACAGGGCCCGCTCGGCCGCCTCGGTGACGCGGGCTTCGCCGGGAAGGGCGTCCTCGCCGATCACCACCTGCCGGTCAAGCCGGTCAAGACCGTCGAGACGGTCGAGACGGTCGAGCGGAACCGTGTCAGCCAAGGAGATCAGCCAACGGAAGGCCCGAGCCCCAGCGATTGCGGTGTGCTGGAATCAGGCGACGGCTGGTGCAAGCCCTCGTCCAGCGAGCCGTACTCGGTCATCAGCGCCGCGCTGCCGCCCCACGGTGTCTGCTCCTCGGCGACCAGCGTGTTGGTCGTGAGCAGCAGGCCTGCCACGGACGCGCCGTTCTCCAGCGCCGAGCGGACCACGCGAAGCGGGTCGATGATGCCCATCTCGACCATGTTGCCGTGACGACCCAGCAAAGCGTCGAACCCGTCATCGACGCCCATCCCGCGGGTCTGGGCCACCACGTCCGCGGCCGGATAGCCGGCGTTGGCCGCGATGAGGTAGGCGGGCTCGCTGAGCGCCTGCCGCACGATGTCGACGCCGATGGCGTAGTCGCTGTTGACGTCCAGGTCGTCGAGCACGCCCTCGGCGTGCAGCAGCGCGGCGCCGCCGCCCGCGACGATGCCCTCGGCCATGGCGGCCCGGGTGGCGGACAGCGCGTCCTCGACCCGGTGCTGCAGTTCCTTGAGCTCGGCGCTGGTGGGCGCGCCCACGCTGATCACGGCCACCTTGCCGGACAGGGCGCCGATCCGCTCGTTCAGCACGTCCTCGTCGATCCCGAAGGTGGCCCGCTCCAGCTCCGAGCGCATCTGGGTGAGCCGGAACTCCACGTCCTCCCTGGAGCCGCCGCCGCCGATGATCGTGGTGTTGTCGGCGGTGACCCGCACCTGCGCGGCCCGGCCGAGCTGGGCCACGGTCATCGTCTCCAGGTTGAAGCCCGAGTGCTTGCTGTAGACGGCGCCGCCGGTCAGCGCGGCGATGTCCTCCAGCTTGCGCAGCCTCCGGTCGCCGAACCCGGGGGCCCGCACCGCGACGCACTCGAAGATCCGGTTGACGTGGTTGTGCACGAGCATGCTCAGCGCGGTGCCCTCGACGTTCTCCGCGACGATGATCAGCGGGCGGGGCGCCCGCATGATCTTGTCGAGCAGCGGCATCAGCTCCTGCACCTTGGTGATCTTCTCGCTGCACAGCAGGATGTAGGGGTCGTCGACGACGGCCTCCAGGGCGGCCGGGTTGGTCACCATGTACGGCGAGAGGTAGCCGTTGTCGAACTCGAAGCCCTCGACGAAGTCGACCCTCATCCCGGGTGTCGCCCTCTCCTCCACCGTGACGATGCCGCCGTCGCCGACGGTGAACAGCGCCTTGGCGATCACGCTGCCGACCGCGTCGTCGTCGTTGGCGGAGATCGCCGCCACCCGGGCGTAGTCCTCTTCGGTCTTCACCGGGTGCGCCACGCTGTGCAGGTGCTCGACCAGGCGGCCGACGGCCAGGTCGATGCCCCGCTTGACCAGCACCGGGTTGCCGCCCTTGCCGATGGCCTCCATGCCTTCCCTGATGATCGCCTGGGCGAGCACCGTGGCGGTGGTGGTGCCGTCACCGACGATGTCGTTGGTCTTGATGGCGGCTTCCTTGACCAGCTGCGCGCCCATGTTCTCGAACTGGTTCTTCAGGTGGATTTCCCGCGCGATGGTGACGCCATCGTTGGTGACCACGGGGGACCCGGTGATCTTCTCCAGGATGACGTTGCGCCCCTTGGGGCCGAGAGTCGATTTGACGGCTTCGGCCAGCTGGTCCACGCCAGCTAGCAGCAGGCCGCGAGCTTCCGCGCCGAAGCGAAGTTCCTTGGCCATGATTGAGTGCTCTGCTTTCTATCTATTCAGGAGTTCGAGTCGTTCGAGACCCGCTATGGCTGCTGTCCGAGTCACCGGCACCGGCCGCTCGCACGGGCCTGAAGGGTCCGTGCTTGCTACCCGGCATCGAATGACTCTCTCATGTTCAGGGGACGAGGGTCGCGTCAGGGGACGAGGATCGCGCGGCCGCGGACCCGGCCGGCGTCGAGGTCGGCGAGGGCGTCGGGTGCGGCGTCGAGCGGATAGGTCTTGGTGTGCAGCGTGACCTTGCCGCCCTGCGCGAGCGCCATCAGCTCGGCCAGGTCGTTGTAGGTGCCGACGATGTTGCCGACGATGTTGCGCTCGGTGGAGATGATGTCCAAGGTCGGGATATGCAAGGTGCCGCCGTAGCCGATGACGAAGTACGATCCGGCCTCGCCGGTCATCGCCCACCCGTCGGATTCGGCGCCCTGCTCGGCCACGAAGTCGAGCACCACGTTGGCGCCCCGGCCGCCGGTCAGGTCCGCCACCGCGTCCCGCTGCGTGCCGTCGGCCACCACGGTGTGCTGCGCGCCGAGCTGCTCGGCCAGCTTGAGCGCGTCCGGGTTGGCGTCCACCACGACGATGTTCGTGGCGGTGAGCGTGGCCAGGCACTGGATGCCGATGTGGCCGAGGCCGCCCGCGCCGATCACCACGCAGGTGGTGCCGGGGTAGAGCAGCGGGAGGGCCTTGCGGACCGCGTGGTAGGCGGTGATACCGGCGTCCGCGAGCGCAGCCACGTCCTGCGGCCGGGTCTCCGGGTTGAGCTTGATGCACGCGCGCGCCGAGGTCAGCAGGTACTCGGCCATCCCGCCGTCCCGGCTCAGGCCGGGGAACGAGGCGTTGATGCAGTGCATGTCGTCGCCAGCCCGGCAGGCGCGGCACAGGCCGCAGGTGACCAGGGGGTGCAGGATCACGGTGTCACCCGGCTGGACGTTGGTCACACCGGAGCCGATCTCGTGCACCCAGCCCGCGTTCTCGTGGCCGATGATGTACGGCAGCGGCGTGCCCATCGCCGCGTCCCACTGGCCCTCGATGATGTGCAGGTCGGTGCGGCAAACGCCGGCGCCGCCGATCTTCACGATCACGTCGAGCGGTCCGCTTATCTTAGGCTCGGGTACGTCGTCGATCACCGGCTGAGTATGGAATTTATGCAACCGGACGGCCTTCATCGGTCCTCCTCGACCTGCGTGGAATTCAAGAGTCCTCCGAAGAGAGAACTGTCTCTCCCTGTCCATTGGTGTGGTATCTGTGTCGTAGCATGCCACGGCAGATACCCGAATTCGCCTCGATGCTCACCTGGGTGATGCGCGCCCGCCGCAGGTGCAGCGGCAAAGCGCCCATCTCGACCAAGACGCCGGTCGCCGGGTCGATGAGCAGCGGGGCGTCCTCGCCAGCGGGCAGGCCGAGCTCGGCCCGGCGCGACTGAAGCCGGTCCAACGCGCGAGAAGGCGGCAGCTCGCCAAGAGTCATCGCGAGCAATGCCGCCGGGTCCTTGCCTGCCGCGAGCAGCGGCCTGCACACCTGATCGGTGCCGGCCATCACCGCCTTGCGCAGGAAGTCGGCGCGCAGCTGATGCAGCTCGCCGACCGCCTCGCCGTCGAAAGACCGGGCGAAACCGGCCTGGGCGGCCACGCCGCCGTTGATCGCGTCGGACGCGAAGTGGTCCTCCAGGACCACCTCAGCGCTCCGCACGCCCGGCATCGCCGACACCGCGTCGTAGGCGTCGGCGACCATCAGGTAGGCGAAGTTGGGCGCGCAGAAGTACGTGGGCAGCCGCAGCCGGACCTGCGCGTCCCCGTCCGCGGAGACGGTGCACGACGCGACGAAACCGAGCGAGGTGATCGGCTCGTCGAGCTCGGGATCACGCACCGTCTCCAGCGCCCGGAGAATGCCCTCCCGGGGGGCGGTTACCTGGGCGGTCATGCCCCCGCGACCGGTTGCGCGTCGTCCTTCAGGTGGTACTCCGCGGGCACCTCGATGTCGTAGAGCCTGGCCGCGTTCAGCCCGAGCATCTTCTTCTTCGACGTGGTGGTCACCGCCGGGAAGTCGGAGAATTCCTCACGATCCGGGTAGTTCCAGGCGACCAAGCCCTCGATCTGCCACTTCGGCTCCCAGATGCCGTAGTCGCTGCCGAACAGCATCTTGTCCTCGCCGACCCAGAACATCAGCTCGCCCATGACCTTGGCGAAGAAGTTCGGGCGCGCGTGCATGAGGCCGCCGATGACCACGGAAAGGCCCGCGTACACGTTCGGCTCCTGCGTGGCCATGAAGCAGAAGTCCTCGATCCGCGGCAGCCCCACGTGCTCGACGATGAAGTTGAGCTCGGGGAAGTCGGTCGCGGCGTGGTCCACGTCGGAGACGTCGAAGGCGTCCTTGTCCAGCGGCCAGATCGTCGGGCCCTTGTGCACGTGGATGTTCTTGACGCCGAGGTTCTGCGCGGCTTCCAGGAAGCGGTACGCGCCCGGATCGCTCAGCTTGTACCCGCGCGAGCCGGCGTTCCACTCCGCGGTGTACAGCTTGAGGCCCTTGGAGCCGAACCGCTCCACGTTTCGCTTGAGCTCCTCCAGGCCCGGGTCGCCGTCGCGGGGGTCGAACCGGGTGTTGTAGATGAACTTGCCCGGGTGCTTCTCGCCCATCAGCGCGTTGCGCTCGGTGGTGTTGAAGCCCTCCTTGTACCATTCCTTCAGGTACGTGGGCTGGAAGATCGCGATGTCCACGTAGCCGTCCTCGAAGACGTCCTTCATCAGGTCGTCCTCGGAGTACTTCTCGAAGTGGTCCAGCGACCAGTGCGTCTCGGGCGGGCCGAGCCCCTGGTAGGCGTGGAAGCACTCTATCCAGCCCTTCGCGTACTGCTCGGCGCCGGGTACCCAGTTGTCCGGGGCAGCGTTCCAGTAGTGCATATGCCCGTCGACAATGAAGTACTTCTCGCCGTTGTGCTCGTACAAAGCGCCTCCTTCAGTCAGCCCGTTGTGGCACTGAGCCGGTTATAACCAGCCCAGTGCCACAACATGCCGCGAACAGATAGGGATTCTTGGGCTACGACCGTGCGACCAGGTCGAAGCCCAGGGCCTCGGCCGCGTCCTCGGGGTTCGCGAAGAAGAGCGTCCGGTCGTCCTCGTGGATCATCCGGCCGTAGTGGGTGGACATGTCCTCTTCGAACTCCGCCGAGTTGAAGTAGCCGGGCTCCTCGCCCAGCGCCTCGGAGACCTCGTCGTAGTCCACCACCATGTTGCCGACGCAGTCGACGCGCATCATGGACGGCAGCGCCATGACGGTGACGTTGGGCTTGGTGGCCATCACCTGGGCGATGACCTCGCCGACCTGGTTGTTCATCAGCGTGAACCCGCACCTGCCGGACGCCGTGTGGTTGGCTTTGAACGGGCTTTCCGTGACCGTGGTCATTGCGCTAGCTCCTTCGGTGTGTCCAGGCCGAGATCGGTCACGATGCCGCTGAAGCGGCTCTTGGCAGCGTCCAGTCCGTCCTCGAAGCGAGGCGGCTTCGCCTCCGGCTGCGACCACAGCGGCAGCATTGCGCGCGCGGCCGAGATGGCGCGCGGCACCCACGCCGACAGCCATTCCTGCAGCAGCCTCTTGTTGTGGTCGGCGAACTCCCGGTCGGCGGTCAGCAGCTGGAACATCGGCCTGGTGTACCGCAGGTCACGCTCGGCGTAGTCGTACTCCTCGGCACCGACCACGGTCGGCGTGACGAAGTCGCCGTTGCGCGGCGCGGCGTGCATCACCAGTTGGCTGCGGAACAGCTCGCCGACCAGCGGCTCGAACACCACGTTCGCGGCGAAGATGGCCTCGCACCAGTCGTCGATGCCGGTCAGCTGCTCGGCGGTCTCCCGCACCCCCTGCCAGGCCGGGTCCTCGTTCCAGGCCTCGATGTGCGCGGCGCCGTTGAAGCCGGGGACCACCTCGGACAGCGTCAGGTTGTACAGGGCCAGGTCCTGGGCGGACCGGATCCGGTGCATGCTGTTCACCGAGATCGCGTTGTTGTGCATGTTGGTCGGGCACCGGCGCTGCGCGTTCGCGAACAGGTAGAGCCCGAGACCGTGGTCGACGTGCATCCAGGCGCCGATGTTGCGCTCGACGAACCGCACCCAGGCCTGGTTCCACTGCTCGAACGCCTTCGCCTGCTTGGCGTTTTCGATGTTCTGGTTGAGCTGCCGCACCACGTTCGCGTTGTAGCGGTACAGGGTGAGTTCCCACTCCTCGTTCGGGTCGCGGAACTCGTGCCAGCCGAGCGCGGGCCAGTCATAGCCCTTGCCGCCCGAGCCGGGGAAGCGCTTGGGTTCCGGCCGGTCCGATCCCCAGGCCTTGAGCGCCGTCCACTCCAGCGGGTAGCCGCCGCGGCCGTCGGAGAACCCGTACAGCCAGCCCTGGCTGAGGTAGTGCCTCGTGTCCGGCTGGACCTCGACGGTGACGTCCTCGTAGTGTGACTGCTTCCGCCCGGCCGGGGAGTAATAGTTGAAGCGGCGGGCATCGGAGTCGGGGAAAGTCTTCGCGCCAGCCTCCGCGTCGGTAAAGTTCACCTTCGGGACACTGCGTTGCTGAGCCTCTGTCATAGTCCTTCCCTTTCACATTAGGGAGTTGGCGGTTCCCCGGTGGTCGTGAACTTGTCCCAATAGACATGCTTTTCCGGCACCCCGAGTCTGGTGAGCAACGGCACCGCGGCCTCTACCATCGGCGGGGGACCGCATACGTAGGCGTGAGCGCGGCCCAGGTTGCCTTCCTTGGCCGCCACGATGTCGGTGATCATGCCGGTCTCGCCGTCCCATTCGTCCTCGGACAGCGCGGGCACGTAGCGGAAATCCGGCAGCGCCTGCTCCAGCGCCCGGAGTTCATCTTCGAAGCAGAGATCGCCGCGGCGGCGCGCGCCGTAGTAGTACACGGCCTTGCGCGCGATGCCGCGTTCGGCCATGGTCCGGAGCAGGCACAGGATCGGCGCCATCCCGGCCCCGCCGCCGACGAAGACTATGTCGGTGTCGGGGGCGTCGCGCAAGGTGAAGACCCCGAACGGCCCGGTCAGGTTTAGCCGGTCGCCGATCTGCACCTTAGTGTCGAGGAAGTGAGAGAACAGGCCGTCCGGGTAGATCTTGATGATGAACTCGAGCTGCCCGCTCTCCCGGGCCGACGTGTTGGCCATCGAGAACGACCGGGTCTCGTTCGTCCCGGGCACGGCGATGTCGACGTACTGCCCGGGGAAGAACTTGAAGTCGTCCGTGTCCACCAGCTTGAGCACCAGGTGCCGCATGTCGCGCGTGACCGGGTCGTTGGCCACGACCTCGGCCACGGCCTCCTTGATCGGCAGCCCGGACCTGATCATCTCCTCGTCGAAGTTCAGCAGCTCGATCGTCACGTCCTCGTAGACGTGCGCCCGGCACAGCAGCGTGAAGCCCTCCTCCTTCTCGAAGTCGGGCAGCGCGAACGTGGAGTAACTGTCGAGCTCCACGTCGTCGCCGTCGAGTATGAACGACTTGCAGGAGGAGCACTGCCCCTCCTTACAGCCGTGCATGAGCATGATGCCCTGCTCGGCCGCGGCGCGCAGGACGTTCTGCTCCTCGTCGACCTCGATCTCGATGCCGACTGGCTCGAACCGGACGACATGTTTACTACCAGCCATGATCACCTCGTGGATCCCGGGCCTCGTGGGTACCGGGCATCGTGGATGCCGGGGAGCAGGAGGGAACGGTCGGCCTCCTGCCCCCCGGTGCGTGCATTCGGGCTGAGGGTGTTACCACGGCCCGTTCGGACTAATGGGATCTTTCTTCTTTCTTCCCGCGGCTCAGGCGTCGGCGCGAGCGTAACGGCCAGCCGGGCCGCCGCGGACGTAGTTCGCGCGGAACGCTTCGCGCTCCTCCGCGGACATCTCGTTGAGCAGCACGTTCGGGCTCAGCAGCGGCCCCATGCGGCGCAGGTGGTCCAGCGTCCACATCTTCTTCTGGTCTCCCAGCTTCAGGTGCGGCTGCGCGGTCATGGTCTTGCCGTCGTCACGCACGTAGCCCATGTCGGACACCACGTCGGCCCAGTTCCAGCCGTGGTACAGGGTCTCCCATTCGCGCTTGCCGATGAGCTGGCCCATGTTCGGCGTGGCCCGGCCCTGGAAGGTCGGCCGGAACGCCTCGACGTCCGTCCACCGGCAGGCCTCGTGGCAGTAGGTGCGCCACTGCCCGTCCACCTCGGCCATCACCATGTCCTCGCGGACCAGGCACGGGACCATGCAGACCCAGCACCGGTGCGGGTACTGGTAGTCGACGTCCTCGGCGACAATCGGGTGATGCCCATTCGGCTCCGACAGGCGGGCGTAGTTCTCCCACCACTTGCCGTACTTGTCGTACCAGCCCGGGTACTTGTACTCGAACCACTCGAAGTCCTCTTCGGTCATCGGGTCGATCCGCCAGTAGTTGGCGAGCCAGCCGGTGGCGAAGAACTGCGCGACCTCGTGCACGTAGCCCTTGTTCCAGATCTGGTTCCAGGCTTCCTCGATGAGGTCATGCGGGATGACCAGGCCGTACTTCTCCAGCGGCACGAGGTAGCTGCGGTAGTAGTCGTCGTAGATCCACCGCCGCCACATCTCGGCGTAGGACTCGCGCTCCTTGCGGCGGTCCTTCGTGCCGTACTCGATGAACGTGCCGATGGCCGCGTCCACCACCCGGTGGTTGTTCCACCACGCGTAGCGCAGGTCGCGCTCGAGCAGCTGGTGGTTCTGCTCGTCGGACAGCGCCATCAGCAAGGTGGCGTAACCGTTGCTGATGTGCCGGGATTCGTCCGACTGCACCGAGTGGAACACCGTCGGCAGCAGGTAGTCGCCGTTGGCGGCCGCCTCGGCCGGCATGGCCACGAACAGGGTGTTCGTGAACGCGGTCTCGGCCACGATCGTCAGGTAGATGCTCGCGGCGGTGATGGCGTCACCGGTGATGAAGCCCTCCGCGAACTGCCGCCCGATCGTCCCGCAGTAGTCGTTCTGGAAGTTGCGGAGGCTGTTGTTGAAGCCGGCCGGGTCGATGTAGTTCTGCATGTAGATGCGCTTCAGGTTCTGCTGGATCGTCGAGTGTCTTACCTCGTCGATCATCTGGACCGCCTGGCCGTTGTTCAGTTCCGGGTTGGGCACGGTCCGGAACAGCAGCGGCATCGCCCGCGCTGCCGCTATCTCGGGCAGCGGGATGATGCTCAGGAACAGCTTCTGCCATTCCAGCCAGCGCTCCTGCACCTGGCGGAACATGTTGCCGCGGATGGCGCCGTCCTCGGCGCCGTAGACGCGGTGATCCTTTTCTTCCTGCATGGGGAAGTAGGACCGCAGCACCTGCTTGAGCGGGTCCTTCTTCTGGGCCTTGTGGAAGGTGTAGTCAGTCCCGTATTGCGAGACTGGCTCGTGGTACTTGGGCTCCCAGGACAGTTCCTGGATCTTCTGATGCGCCCTGGCCACACTCTGGCGACTCATCGTCACCCCTTTCTCGGCGGGTTCCGGGGTCCGGGGCCAATGCCCCTTGGTGGTCTTGGGGGTCCTTGGGGCCATCCCGACCCGCCACCTGGCGGCTGCTCGGGCGGCCGACGGCCCCGAAGGTCCTTGTGTCTCGCATCACATCGCGAATGCCAAGGTCATGAGCTCTCAACATGAGACACGTCGAACGCGACGCGGATCGCCGCGAGATCCTGTTTGATCTGCTCCGACGCCTTGCGGTTACCTTCCGGCGCCGGCGTGATGCCAAGCGCCAGCAGCAGGTCCGCCGCGGGCGGACCCGGGTCACCGGCTTCGCCGAGGACCGGATGCAGTCCCTCGCTCACCAGGTGGTGGAACACCAGGTTGACGATGCTCCAGGGGTTAAAGGTCTCTGGGTCGGCAGGGCTGGTTTCGCCGCGGGCGTCCATGAACCGACACAACTTCGGCTGGCACGAAACGGGGGTCTCAACTTGAGACAGTGCCCGGCAACGTGAGGTTTACTTTGTAATGGGCGGGTAACCCTGAAAGCGATCCCAGCAGGCAGCGATCCCAGCAGGCTGAGCCTCCAGCCGGAGAAAATGTTGGGTGGGGGAGACGATATGGCAGGTGCATCAGTGCCGATGCACACAGCAATAGATCGGCTGGCCGAGGCCAGAGATCGGTTTCTCGCCGCCGAGCCGGTTGATCCCAACGCGGTGCGCAAGCCGATCCTGGCGTCCTGGTGGCGGTCCCGCCAGTGGCACGTCGCCGCGGACCATATCGACCTGAGCTACCTGCATGACCCCAACCTGGAAACCACGCTGGCCCGGACCGCCGATCCGGTGCTGCGGCACCTGCACGAGCAGCTGGACGGCCAGCCGATCAGCATCATCCTGACCGACGCCGACGGCCTGGTGCTGACCAGGCTGA